>WNGB01009313.1_pt1 | contig 13795 bp, 10 predicted proteins | sample 5400681 | NCBI WGS metagenome assembly WNGB01 (sample SAMN13153367, study PRJNA577476) | soil metagenome | isolation source: 115 cm soil or saprolite under grassland replicate 2 | place: USA:California | collected 2016-06-15 | reverse complement strand
ACAAGCCGTGAGTCCGTGCCGATGAGCTTGCCAATTTCCGGGCCGACGAGCGCCGGCGCGGCGATCCGGAATGATTCCGGAGCTTTCATCGGATGGCGTCCGCGGTAATGCGCGTGCGCGTAATCCATAGGTGCCGGGCGCGGGCGGCGGCTGAGATCTCAAGGCCGGATCGCGCCGTCACAATCGCCTGCGAGTAGGCCGGGAACGCAGTCAAGGAGATTTCGCGAACGAACATGCCCCCCACGATATGGAGGGGGAGCTCTCCCGATCGCTGCTCCCATTTTTCATAACCCGGTGGCACCACAAAGCGCAGGCTGAGCCCAAGCTCGCCTTCGCGTGCTGCCTCAGCTATCGGTGCCACGGTGGCGTTCTGAAAGAGCCTGCCGCTCACCCTCAGGCCGACGGCGTCCTCGCCGACCTTAATCCGGCCGATGGGCAGCCGCCCAAGTTGCGGCGACTGGCCATGCTCAAAGAGCAGCTTCGGGGGATTCGGCTGCACGTAGGAGCCGGGGAGAATCTGCTCCTCGAATTCCAGGCCGCGCTCGAAGACGTGCGCAACATCGTTCCACTTGACCGCATAGCCGGCCAGGGTCCGTCCGTCCCCGGCTTCGGCGACGCCGGTGTCGCTGTTACCCGTGAGCGTCGCGGTGCGCTCGTAAACGTTGAATGTCTCGTCACTCATGACGCCACTTCCCCCGCGAGCACCTGCGCCCATTGCACGACTGCGCGCCAGGTGTCGCACTCGATCGCGTCGAGCTCAGCGGTCAGGGCCTCGTCACCGACGCCACCACCGGCTTTCATTTGCTGGCCGGCTTCGCGATTGAGCCCAAACAACTCCCCAAAGCGTGGATCCCCTATCGAAAGGGCCTCGGCCTCGTTTCGCCCCGGCGCCATGAGGACGATGAGCCCTTCGTGCAAGAACTTTCTTGCCAACGCTCGCGTCTCGGGCGCCGGGCGGGATGCCGGCGGCCTCGCGGCAAGAACTCGATCGACTTTTTCGCGCAACTTCCGAATCCGCGGTTCGGCCTCGCGCACCCGCTGTTGCTGCTGACGCTCCTGAGCTTTCATCCAGTCCGCGTGCTGGCGTGCCTGCTCGGCAACTCTCGCGGCCTCAAGCTGCTGTTCTAGTTCGGTAACGATTGACATTTACTTCGGGCTCCTCGTGGATTACTTCGACTGCCGCGGCATGGTCGGAGGCGGTGTCTGCGGCCCTGGCCCTGGGTTGCGGTCGGGCGGCGGTGGAACGTTCGTGACGGTCGGTCGCGTCGGTACCGTCGTCGGCAGCCGCGGCGGCGGCGTCGCGGTCGGGCTGGAAATGGTTTTAGGCATCGGGTCTACTCCTTGTGAATCCGGAATTTTTCTCGCGGAGAACTGGCACGGTTGCGGGGGTAGCCCCAGAAAAGCGTTGACACCCCACCCCCCTACCGCGCTGCGCCGTATGTCGGCAGTCGTCGAACATCGGGACGAGGTTGCTTGGGTAGTGGCTTTCACGGCCAACACGCGACGTGGCGTGGGCCACTGTCGGCGTAGCTGTACGGACTCGGCACAGGCTGCATGTCGGTTCAGCCAGGAGTACGGCAGCAGCCCGCGTCCGCGACCAGGCCCACCAGGACCCACTTGGAGTTAGAGCGCTGCCCGCATGGGCGGCCCGCTCACATGCCCCACAACGTGAGCCCCGCCCCCGAAAGAGCCCCCCGAGTGCAAATATCACAGGGACCATCCCCGCGCTGATTTGAGCGCCTGACACATGACGCTTCCTGACGCTTTCCATCCCCAAAGTCCCCTCGTGGGAGTGCAATAGCCAAAGTTCCGGGGAATTGCGCCCGCTTGTGTCATGTGTCATTTCAGGCAGATGCCATCCCACATGCGGGCGCTCTCGGTGCGGGTGTCAGTAAATCCCCGTTCTCGCAGCAGCCGACCGAATGTACGTTTACTAACCGGCTGTTCACCACAGTCTTTGGCCCACGCTTCATAGGCGCCATATAGCGCCGCCGCAGTTTCCCGGTTTGCGGCGTCAAGCTCGCAGCAATCCGCGATGAATCCCCCGAGTAGATCCATTTCCCCGCGATAGGCCAGGGTGGCATCGAGCACTTCTGCGGGCTCGGACAAACCGATCTGCTGCCAATCGAGGCAGCCTTGGACGGCCCAGGCGAGTATCCCTGCGAGCTCGGTATGCAGTTGATCGGGCAGGGTGCGGTCCTGCTCGGCGTCGGGAATCGTCACCGTGAACGGGATGAGCCGGATCCGGCGCCAGATCGCGTGGTCGGTGCCGCGGACCTCGGGTTTATGGTTGGCTGCGAGCCAGAGTTTGAATTGCGGCGTGTAGTCGAAGAACTCGCCGTAGAGAAATCGGGCGCTGATCGTGTCACCGCCAGTCAATTCCTTGACCACGACCTCCGACAGCCGGCGTCCCTGATCGACCTCCACCGCAGATACGAAGCGCGCGCCAGCCAGCGCCGCTAGGTCGTTTCTCACGCGCTCTTGGTCGTGAACCAGGAAGGTTCCGAAATTGGTTCGCCGGCCGTAGTCGCCGAACACGCGAGAGCAGCCCTCGAGCGTGGTCGTCTTGCCGTTGGCGCCGCTGCCGTGGCAGATGAATAGCGCCTGTTCCCGGGTGTCTCCTGTCAGCGAGTAGCCGACCGCGCGCTGCAGAAACAACCGCAACCGTTCCGTCGGCAGGATGCGGTTGAGAAGCCGCGTCCAGGTCGGACACTCGGCCTTGGGGTCATAGTCGACGTCGACCAGCTTGGTGATCAGATCTTGGCGCTGATGCCGGCGCAGGTTCCCCGTGCGCAGCTCGATGGTGCCATTGCGCACATTGAGCAGCCAGGGGTCAGCGTCAAGATGATCCGGTTCAACGGGGATGCCAGGCTCGCTGCGCGCCAAAGCAAGCATGTTGGAAATCTGAATCCGCGCTTCCGACTGCTGCGCCCAGCGTGAAAGATCCTTGCGTTCGCCTGGCTCGGTTGCCTGTCCTGCTTCGGCGTAGATGCTGCGAACGGTGGTCTTGGCTCGACGCTCCACCTCTCCGCTGGTATCGCGCTTGAACCGGCGGCCGTCCCAGACGAGCCAGGAAGCCCAGCGGTGGCAATAGCGAAGATCCGCCCCGTGTTGCTCGACCAGGCGGCCGGCATTGGCGAGCTCGGTCGTCCTAGAGCCACCAGGAGCCGAAAACTCGGATGGCTGGATGAGGCGGGCGCGAGTCCTGGCCTTAAGCGGGTCGTCCGCGATCGCAACCTCGGCTAGCGCCGCAAGATCAGGCCAGCCGGCCAGAGCGTCATTGACCGCGTCCTCCTGTCTGCTCATGCTGCGGACTCCAGAGCCGCGAGGTGCACAACGGCCCAGCGGGGAACTTCATCAGCAGGAGACAGGGCAATTGCGACTCGCAAGCGGAAAGCACGAGCTCGGCGCTCCGCTTGCGTTAGTTCGCTGAGGTCGTGCGTGAGCATGCGCCAGCCGTCCTCGTGCAATGGATCAGGTAGGAGCTTGCGCAGGGGCAGAGGCACCTTGCCGCGACCAGGTCGGAGCGGATGCTTGAGAGCCAAGATTGAAGCGACCGCCATAGCGCCGGCGCTGTTACTCTGGATCGGTCGGTGTGGCAACACCGGCTGTCTCCCTAGCCGTCTCGGGGATTGGGCGCCTCGGGACGGCTTTGTTTTGGTCATGCGATATCACGATGCACACCGAAGGCGTTCGATGAAGTTGCTGAGGTCGACAGCGGATACGCGGCGGGAGCGTCCGATTTTGATGCTCGGCAGCTCGCCGGCATAAATCAGGCCCTGGACCGATCTCAACGAGAGACTAAGAGCTTGCGCAACGTGCGGGAGATCGAGTAGCAAGCGACCATCCGGCCGCATGGTCTCAAGAGCCGCTGCCATGACCATTGCCAGGGCGAAGCGATTCCAGAAGCTGGCCGTATCGGAGGGCTGCCTCGCCTCGCGGAACGCGTAGTCCCGACTCCCATCGACTTACGGTCGCTTTGGCGACTCCAACTCCCCGCGCGACTTCACCTACTGACAGCCCGCGCGCGAGGCGAATATAACGAGCATCGCCAGTTCGCACTAAGCCGCGGACTCTTGCCAGATCAACCAGTTCGTTCCGGTTCACGAACCAGATCGTAACCTTTCGTCCTAGTCATCTCTCGCCTTGACTTAACCGAACAGAGGCGAGGTTTTAGGCATAGTCGACGACATGGTTGACGAAATGTCTCCAACCAGTTACCGTTGGGCGCATGCATCAGGGTGAGGAGAGCCCCTTCCGCTGGCCAGACATTGAGGTGGGGCCATGGGAAATTACGACCAAGGCCGCGATCGTCGGGGGACGCTGGGAGCTGATTGGGCTGACGATCCAGCCGGTGGGATGGAAGCCAGGGATGGTTTGGGCGAAGTACCCAACAGTCGCGCTCACAAGTACCGTCTTGAAACAGCTTCACCTGCCCGAGCTTTTCGCCGAGCACCGGCGACAGCAAGGGATAGCGGACGAATCGCTCGCCCACACTGCTGGATTCAAGATCGAACTGCGCGGCCGCAAGCTGTCAGCAGCCGAAGCCGAGCGGTTCCTTAAGTCGAAGTCGAGCGCGGCGCCACGAACTGGCCGGCCGACGCATTGGAATCCTGCACGGCTTGCTCAGGTGGCTGGCGTCTACCGCGAGGCTTGGAGCGCGCGAAGACCCCCAACCGCCGCCGTCGCGTCGCGGTTTCACCTCAGCGCGTCCGGCGCCGCCAAGGTAGTCAGGCTGGCGCGTGCCAATGGATTACTACCTCCAACTACGAGGGGCAAGGCGGGGTGGATTGAGGCCCTCAAAGATCGCAAGCAAAGCAAGGAGAGGAAATGAGCAAGCACTCAAACGGAGAGGGCACCATTCGGCCGAAGCCACGCGCGGATGGCCGCTGGGAGGCTCGATATCACGTCGAGGTCGATGGCGCGTGGAAACGCCGCTCAGTCTTTGGCCGCACGAAGGCGGAGGCCGCTCAGAAGCTCCGGGCAGCGCTCTCAGCCCGGGACGCCGGCACGTTGCCAGCCACAGGGAAGGGAACCGCTGCTAAGTACCTCCAAACGTGGCTAGAAGCGATTGAGCCCAACGTGCGCCCGCGAACTTTCCGCAGCTACTCCCAAATCGTGAGAGACCACCTTTCACCGGGGCTTCGCTCGACGTCTTTGACCAAAGTAGGGCCTCAGCAGCTGCAGCGCCTGTATGCGCAGCTCCTTGCGCAAGGCAGTTCGCCAAAGACCGTCCGGAATATTCACGGAGTCGCGCACCGCGCACTCGAGCAGGCGCTTCGATGGCGCCTCGTGACAAGCAACGTCGCCGACCTGGTCGATCCGCCCCGCCAGACGCGACCAGAGATGAAAGCGCTGACGGCGGACCAGGCGCGCCAGGTGCTGGCTGCGGCGGTCGGCGACGACTTTGAGGCGATCTGGGTACTTGCTCTCACGTCCGGCCTCCGTCAGGGCGAACTACTCGCGTTGAAATGGCGCGATGTCGACCTCGAGCAGGAATCGCTGCGTGTCGTGGCCAGTCTCGTCCGCATCCTGGGCCAGGAGTCGATCATTGCGGAGCCCAAGTCGCGACGATCGCGACGTCAGGTCGAGCTCTCAAAGGTTGCAGTCGAGGCACTCCGCCAACACAAGGCGACGGCGATTAAGTCGGCGCTCGCAGCTGGTCGCTCCTACGACAAGGAAGGCTTCGTGTTCCAGCGAGCGAGCGGCCGGCCAATGACGGGTACGCGTATCTGGAAGCGATGGCACGCGCTGCTCAAGCTTGCAGGTGTGCCGCATATGCCTTTCCACTCGACGCGACACTCAGCGGCATCACTACTTCTCGGTCGCGGTGTGCACCCGAAGATCGTCAGCGAGATGCTGGGCCACTCGACCGTGGCGATCACGCTGGATGTCTATTCACACGTGACACCGGCGATGCATCGCGAGGCTGCGGATGTAATGGACTCGCTACTGGGAACCTGACGTAGCGTCCGCAGGTCTCGCACCCGTAACAGGCGCAGCTGGTAGGCGGAACAGCAGTTGACTTGGCCGTTTCCCCCGTTTGTCGCTTACTACGATCCCGCCGGCGGAACGACCCGTGGCAGTCGTGTAGGTGTACTGGAGCCGCTGGAGGCGGACCGCGTAACGCTCCCTAAGCCTGTCGAACCTGGGATTCGTGTGCACAGGAGACGAGCCCTCGCAGTAGACCCGGCACGCCATCGGAAAAAGGAGACCGCCAGCAAGAAGGTCCGCCAACTGCAGGCCAGCATGGTTGTTGCTAACGCCAAACGTCGGCGACTCGACGAGGTGCGGAAAGGCATCCCCGGCTTGGCGGTGCTTCTGGGTAAAGACGCTGTGTGACACCTCTTTGTCCTGGCCGTGCATCCGGCTGTCACATACCATCAGTCCGGTCTGCCGGGCAGCAGCGAGGCTGTGCTCGAAATGACGAGCCATGTCCTGGATGGCGTACGTATAGGTACTCGCGGGATTGAGTCCGAATCCGGGAGCCTTGACCCACACTCGCCCGATAATCCTGGCTTTGTGCTGCTCGAGCATCGTCACGACTTTGTCGAGGTAGCCGATTACGTGGCGGCGCTCCTCACGACTTTTCGACCGTAGCTGGCGCCGCATATCGGTGCTCTTGACCTCCACGAGGATGTAACTCAGGAGATGAGGCACCTGGCTCAGCGCGTGCGGGTAGTAGGTCTGCTTCACACGCATGTAGTCCCGGGTGAGCCCCGCCATGTTCCGATGGTCAACGATCAGCCCCGCGATCACCATTAGCGGCGTCACGGTAGGCCCGGAGCCCTCTGGCTCAAATCCGCCAGATTCGTCGACGTAACAGAGCTTCAAAAAGTGCCCATATACAACTGCGGCCACCCATAGGGCGGCCACAGGACGTGACGTTCGGCCAGATTGGCCTACGCGTCTAACGCAATGATACCCACCCGCCGACGAGGCGTAAACCCTTAAGCGCTGTCAACGCCGTAGGGGTCAGCGTAGGGGTCAAACCGCCTCGGACAAGGCCGTTTTGAATACGCGAAGATGGTCGGGGAGGCGGGATTTGAACCCGCGACCACTTGACCCCCAGTCAAGTGCGCTACCGGGCTGCGCTACTCCCCGATGGAGCAGTAATCGTACCGATGGCCTGACAGGGGGCGGCGGTCGCGGGCCGCGGTTTGTCTAGCGGGCGCGGGTTTCGGCGGGGACTCTCTGCGCCAGGGCGATCAGGTTTCCTTCCGTGTCCTTGAACCAGGCGCCCTTGGAGCCATCCATCAAGTCGGCGATCCCGTCCTTGGTCTTGAAGTCGGGGTAGTCGTATTCCTCGATCTTCACGCCCTTGCTCTTCAGCTCATTCACCGCGCTGATGACATCGTCGACGTCGAGCCCGAGCTGCGTGTGGTCGCCCGATGCTTTGCCCATGCTCGGGAAAAGCAGGAATCCAGTGTTTCCTGTCCGGTAGACGACGCTTCCGTCAGACTGCTCCTCGTCCGGCTTGAGACCCAGCTTCTGCTCATAGAACTCGCGAGCGCGCTTGATGTCCTGGGCCGGGATGGTCGCGGTCGCTTCCTTGATCTTCAGCATTCGCATGCCTCCTGTGCCGCATTACCAGCGGACGGAACAATTCCGATTATGCGCGCCGTTGGCGCTGCCATGCCGGCGCTCAGGAACTGTGCTGAAAGTGACGTCTCGAAGGCCCTTCAGTTCAAGGATTCCAGCACTTTTGGCACAGTTGTTGCGAGTCGCGCGCCGCGATCAGGCTCGCGCGCCGTAGGCGACCAGGCTCCGATGCGTCTGCGAGAACCCGGCTGCCCGCAGGGCAGCTTTGAGAGGCGAATCCATCGCCGGCACCCCGTCCACCTTCTGCAGCTCAACCCGCCCCGCCTGCGTCGCCATCCCAATCAGCGCCTCCAGGTGCGCCGGCTTCACCTCGCCATTGGTGAGCAGCGAACGCCCTCCGCGCTCCAGGTAGAGGACGAGGCCGCCATCATCGATCACGCAGTACGCGCCCGCCGCGCGCGCCATCCGGCCGTCGCTCTGAGGCCAGGGCAGGACGGTGCCGTAAGCGTTCGCGGGATCGGTCGCCGCCATCGCGATCACCCCGCCACCCGACTCGCGCAGCGACCGCAGTCGGTCCACCGCGCCTGGCAAGGCGAACTGTGACCCGCCCAGCCCCTCGACGAAGTAGCCGCGGCGGATCCGGCCCGACTCCTCCATCGCGCGCAGGACCGGGTACAGGCCGGCGAATCCGCCCGGCCATCCCTCGCCCACCACGGCCTCGCGCGTCAGCACGCCGTGCCGCTGCAGCAGCACCCCCGCCTCCGAGTGCAGCCGCTCGGTCGCGTTCGCGCCGGAGCCGACCAGGTCCGCGACCAGTGACCAACGGCCCGCGGCTCGCGGCTGCGTCACGCGCGGAAGCCGTGGCCTGCGCGAGGGCCGGCGCGCTGCCGGGCCGAGCATGCGCAGGGGCGCAAACGTGTCGTTGGTGACCTCGCCCGACCAGACGAGGTCCCACAGCGCGTCGAGCATCACCTCCTCGTCGCCGCCACCGGCCGCGTTGTAGATGTCGCGGAAAAAGCTCGCCCCGCGAGCGCCGAGCTGGCCGCGAATCCGCTCATGAAGCTCCGACTGCGGCGGATCGACCGCCGGCGGCACCAGCCGCGGCGCGTCGCCGCGCATGTAGAGCGCGACCCGCCCGTCGGTCGCACCGAGCGAGCCACGACCCACCCAGACCACCTCGCCCATCGAAATCAGCTCGTCGAGCAGGCGCGGGGCATACCCTGCGACGCGAGACGCGATGACGTCACGCTCGATGACCGTCGCCGGAAGGGCCAGGCCGTGCAGCTGGAACACGACCTCGAGCAGCCTGTCCGTTCCGCCGCCCCGCCCACCGATGCCGTGCCACGCCGGCAGGAAACGGGCCAGCGCCACGGGTGGGACCGACTCGACCTCGCGCCGGAGCGCGGCCAGCGACCGGCGTCGCAGGATGCGCAGCACCTCGGGATGGCAGTACTCGCGCCCCTCGGTCGCCTTGCGAAACTCACCGGCCAGGACATCGCCACGGCCGGCCAGCTTCGCCAGGGCCGCGTCCACCGCCTGCGCGGGCAGGCTCCAGCGCCTGGCGGGCTCCGAGGTGACGAACGGGACGTGGGTGCGGGCATAGCGGCGCAGCAGCGACTCCAGCGGCTCCGGCCCCGCCTCGAGAAAGACATCGGGGAGGCCGACCGGCAGGCTGGCGCCCATCGCCTCGCGATAGCGGCCCGCGTCTTCGGCGGCGATCCAGCGCATCTCGCCGGCGATCCGGACCTGGACGGCGCGCCGCTCCTTTTCGAGCGCGGGCAACCAAGCCTCGTCAACACCGCGCGCGGTGGACTCTTGGGCGCTCAGGTCGCCAAGACGGACGAGCAGGTCGTGCGCCTCATCGGCGTCGCGCGGAAAACGCTCGGGGAGCAGACCCTGCAGCTCCAGCTCGACCCCGGCGATCGCCTCCGGGTCCAGGAGCTCGCGGAGGTCTTCACTGCCGAGGAGCTCGGCTAGCAGTTCGCGGTCCAGGGTCAGCGCCTGCGCGCGCCGCTCGGCGAGCGGCTGGTCGCCCTCGTACATGTACTCCGCGACGTAGCTGAAAAGGAGCGACGAGGCGAACGGGGACGCCCTCTCCGTGTCGACCGCGACGACGCGAATCTCGCGTGCCCGGATCGCCCGCAGCACGGATTGGAGCGCAGCCATGTCGAAGTGATCGCTCATGACCTCGCGCCATGTCTCGGCGAGGATTGGAAAGTCCGGGTACTGCCCCGCCACCTGGAGGAGGTTTGCGCTGCGCATGCGCTGCTGCCACAGGGGTGTCCGCTGGCCGGGCCTGCGCTTGGGCAGGAGCAGCGAGCGCGCGGCGTTCTCGCGAAAACGGGCGGCGAAGAGGGCCGAAGCCGGGAGCTGGGACGACACCAGCTCCTGCACCTCGTCGGGGTCGAGAATCAGGTCGTCGAGGGACGGTGGCGATTCCACCTCCGGCAGGTGGAGAGCGATTCCATCGTCCGTCCACAGCGCGCGCGCATCCACGCCGAGCGTCTGCCGAAGGTGCGCCTCGAGGGCCAGGGCGAGCGGCGCATGCACGCGGCCGCCGAACGGTGTGTGCAGGCAGACGCGCCAGTCGCCCACCTCGTCGCGAAACCTTTCGACGACCAATGTGCGGTCGTCGGGCACTGAGCCGGTGGCCGCCGCCTGGTCGTCGAGGTACTGGAGCAGGTTCTTGATCGCCAGGTCGTCGAAACCGGCGCGGTCGCGCAGCCGCTTCGCCGCCGCGCCGGCGTCGACGCTGCGCAGCTCGCGGACCATCCTGCCCAGCGCCGCACCAAGCTCCACGGGCCGGCTGGGGGCGTCGGCCTTCCAGAAGGCGATCTTGCCCGGCTCGCCCGGCGCGGGATTGACGATGACCTGGGACGGTGTGATGTCGACGATGCGCCACGTGGAGGCACCAAGGACGAACGTCTCGCCGACGCGCGTCTCGTAGACCATCTCCTCGTCCAGCTCACCCACCCGGCGCCCGTCCTCGGCGAGGTTGACGGTGTAGAGGCCGCGGTCGGGGATCGTGCCCGGGTTCGTGACCGCGAGGCGCTGGGCGCCGGCCCGGCCACGCACCTTGCCCGCAACCCGGTCCCACACGATGCGCGGCCGCAGCTCGACGAACTGGTCCGACGGGTAGCGGCCGCTGAGCATGTCGAGAACTGACTCGAAGGCGCGCGGGCCGAGGTCGCTGTAGGGGTAGGCCCGGCGCACGACGCGAGCCAGCTTCTCGACCTCCCACTCGTCGAGTGCGCACATGGCCACGATGTGTTGCGCCAGGACATCGAGCGGACGGCGCGGTACGACGGTGGTCTCGATGCGGCCGTCCAGCATGCCTTCGACTACTGCGGCCGACTCCAGAAGGTCGCCGCGAAACTTCGGGATGACGACGCCGCGTGAGACCTCGCCGACCGAGTGGCCCGCTCGACCGACGCGCTGGATGCCGGCCGCGACGCTTGGCGGAGCTTCGATCTGCATCACGAGGTCGACCGCGCCCATGTCGATGCCGAGCTCGAGCGTCGAGGTGGCGACGAGCCCGCGCAGCCGTCCCGCTTTCAGCTCCTCCTCGATCAAAAGTCGCTGTTCGCGCGCGATCGATCCGTGGTGCGCGCGGACGAGGTCCTCTTCGGCGAGCTCGTTGATGCGCGCGGCGATCCGCTCGGCAAGCCGCCGCGAGTTGACGAAGATGATCGTCGAGCGATGCGCTCGGACCTGGTCGAGCAGTCGCGGGTAGATCGCGGGCCAGATGCTGTTGAGGCCCCGCGCGCTATCTTCGTCCTCCGCGGTCAGCCGGGTCATGTCCTCGACCGGGACTTCGACCGTGACCTCCATCGTCTTCAACCGGCCCGCGTCGACGATCGACACCTCGCGGTCCGCCCCGCCGAGAAAGCGCGCGACCTCCTCGAGCGGGCGCTGCGTTGCCGACAGCCCGATGCGCTGCGGCTGCACCTTGGTCAGCTCGCATAGTCGCTCCAGGCTGAGGGCGAGATGGGTTCCGCGCTTGGTCGACGCGACCGAGTGGATCTCGTCGACGATGAGCCAGCGGACCGGGGCCAGGATCTTCCTGGCCGCGCTGGTCAGCAGCAGGAACAGCGACTCCGGCGTCGTGATCAGGATGTCCGGCGGATGGCGCTCCATCGACCGCCGCATCTCCGCCGGCGTGTCACCCGTGCGGATCGCGACGGCGATGTCCGGCGGCTGGAGTCCACGCGACTCCAACTGGTGGCGGATGCCGACCAGGGGTGAGCGCAGGTTGCGGTCGACGTCGTGGGCCAGCGCCTTGAGCGGTGAGACATAGAGCACGCGACAGCGCTCGGCGTCGGGGGGCATCGGCTCCGAGGCCAGCCTGTCGAGGCACCAGAGGAAGGCGGCCAGGGTCTTGCCGCTGCCGGTCGGCGCGGCCATCAGGACGTGGCGGCCGGATGCCACCTCCCGCCAGCCGCGCTCCTGGACCTGGGTCGGCTCCGCGAAGGAGGCCCGGAACCAGTCCCGGATGGGCGGCGAGAACGATTCGAGAGCGTCGAGAACTTGCCCCACGTCATCCAGTTTGACGAGTTCCGGGGCTACAAACAAGTGTTCTTAACGGCCCCGGGTGAGAGCCTAGATGGTGGGCGACGGCCAGTTCGGGACGAGCTGTGTCAATCCGGCTGACAGCAGCGTCAGGTTGTTGGTCAGCAGCAGCAGTCCCATCACGACCAGGACCGCCGCCGAACCCAGGTCGATCGCGCGCCGGTGGGTGTTGACGAACGCGACCACGGGTCGGGCGTTCTCCAGCGCGAAGGCGAGCGCGATGAACGGCAGGCCAAGTCCCAGGCAGTAGGCGAGCATCAGGCTGAGCCCCTGCGGCGTGGTTCCGATCGTGACCGCCGAGCTGAGAACCGCGCCGAGCGTGACCCCGATGCACGGCGTCCACCCGCTCGCGAAACCCATGCCGAGCAGGAAGCCTCCGGCCGCGCCGCCTCCTTGCGGTGCGGTCTTCATCACCCGGTACTGGGTGTCCAGGAACGGAAGCCGGACCAGGCCGGCGACGTGCAGGGCCATCACGATGACGAGAACCCCGGCGACGACCGGGACGTACGCGCGGAACGGCTGCACGGCGAGCGAGAAGACGTAGAAGAAAAGGATGAAGATCAACGACAGGCCGGCCACGAAGGCCGCGCCCGCGACCGCGATGGATGGCTTTGAGACAGCCCCTCCGGCGGCTGCGCCGCCACCTCCCCATGAATGGGGAGGAGTTGCCGTTGCCCCTAGGTAGGCGAGGTACGCCGGGACCAGGGGCAGGACGCATGGCGACACGAAAGACGCCAGGCCGGCGAGGAACGCGAGCGCTGGATTGAGGTCGCTCAGCACGCGGCGCGTGCGTGCTGAGCGAGGTCCGCGATCGCATCGGCGACCTGCGGCCACACCCTCCGCGGCAGGTCGTGGCCCATGCCCTCGATCTCGAGCAGCCGGGCGCCCGGAACGGCGGCCGCGACCTGGCGCCCGTTGTCGACCGGGACCAGGATGTCGGCGTCGCCGTGGATCACCAGCGTCGGCAGGCGGATGGCGGCGAGCCTGGTCAGGCGTCCCCTGGCGGCCATGATCGCCTGCAGCTGGCGCGCGAAGCCGGCCGGGTGATAGGCGCGGTCGACGGCACGTTCGATGCGAGCCCGTTCCCAGCCGTCGTCGAAAGGGTCGGCCGGGCCGAGCAGCACCTTTTTGGCCCACAGGCCGAGCTCGATCTGCTCCTCACGCGTATCGGGCGGCGGCACAGTGAGCACCGCGGACCCCTGCTCGGTCGGCGGAACCTGCTCCTCCCCGCCGGGGCCGGACATGATCGAAGTCAGGGTGAGGACACGGTGCGGGTGGTTGATCGCGAGCAGCTGGGCGATGAACCCGCCCATCGACGCGCCGACGACGTGGGCCGCCGGGACCTCCAGCGCATCCAGCAGCCCGGCGGCGTCGTCGGCCATGTCATCGAGCTCATATGCGCCATCCACGTAGGTCGAGAGCCCGGTGTCCCGGTTGTCGAAGCGGATGACGAAGAAACCCCGCGTCGCGAGCAATTCGCAGAACTCGTCGTCCCAGCTGATCATCTGGGTGCCGAGCCCGCCAATCAGGAGCAGCGGCGCGGACTCCGGATCGCCGAACGTCTCGTACTCGACCTCGATCCCGTTCGCGCTGGCGCGTGGCATCTGACCCATGCTACTAATCCCTCGTGGCGAAACCATTGCCGGCCCGCTCTGAGGTCGACAGGCGGTTCACCTGGGACAGC
>WNGB01026938.1_pt1 | contig 13799 bp, 15 predicted proteins | sample 5400681 | NCBI WGS metagenome assembly WNGB01 (sample SAMN13153367, study PRJNA577476) | soil metagenome | isolation source: 115 cm soil or saprolite under grassland replicate 2 | place: USA:California | collected 2016-06-15 | reverse complement strand
CGTTATCGTCTGCCAGCAGGATTCGTTTCATTCATTTCTCCTGCTTACAGTTTATGCCTTTATGTGGGAATTGTCCCTGCCCTATGGTTGAGTCTTCCCCTGGTCAAGTGGACAGGTTAATTTGTAGGAGACGGCAGCCGCCGTCTCCTACAAATGCCGTCTCCTACAAATTAATTCACTAACTTCTTCTGTATCGCCATCGTGACCGCGGCAACACGATTCTCCACGCCTAGTTTCATTAATATATTACTGATATGATACTTCACCGTTGAAAGACTGACAACCAAACTCTCAGCAATTTGCGCATTGTTCAGACCATCAACCATTAACTTGAGTACTTCCTGCTCGCGCTCGGTCAATCCTTCAGTTTCCTTGGCCTGTGCATTCGCATGGACAAGTGCCTGTGCTGCCTCAGGAGAGAGTGTCATCTTGCCTACGTGCGCGCAACGAATGGCATTTGCCAATTCGCGTGCCGAGACATTCTTCATCAGATAACCTGTTGCGCCGGCCTGCATGGCACCCTGCACCAACCCATCTTCCTGAAAACTGGTTAACGCCAGCACATGCACATCCGGATATTTTTCGCGAATGATCCGCGTCGCGGCGACGCCATCTGCACCTGGCATCATCAGATCCATCAAAATTACATCGGGCTTGAGCAGACCGCAGCGTACAACAGCCTCGTCCCCATTTTCGGCTTCACCGACCAGTTGAAGGTCAGGCATAACCGAGAGAAATGCGCCTAAACCGGAGCGGACAACTGCATGGTCATCTACCAGCATGACGCGAATTTTGTTATTTTTGGTCATAGTCTATCCTTTCTCTTTCCATATGACAGAGATCTGTGTGCCTTCACCTGGCTCACTGTAAATCGAAAGGTTCGCGCCAATCACATCAGCGCGCTCACGCATGATCTTCAAACCGAGGTGATCGGGTGGCACCATGGCGGGATCGAAGCCACAGCCATTATCCGCCACAGAAAGCCGCACATCCCCGTTGAGTCGCAGAGTGAGCATCGCCTGTGTAGCTTTGGCATGCTTGACAACGTTATTGAGTGCTTCCTGCGTGATGCGGTACAGGCTGATTTGCACATCTGGCGAAAGTCTGCGGTTTCCTTCGACATTCAATTGGATCGGCAAGCGCGCGCGGCCAATCAGTGACTCGCATAATTGACGTAACAAATCAGGCAGCGGGATTTCAGTCAAGGCGTTGGGGCGCAACTCGACTAACAATGTACGCATCTCTGCCAACGCACCGCGCGTTAGTTGACGAAGTTCATCGAGTCTTTTCAGACCCTCAGCTTGATTCATATCCCATATATCAGGCAACACCTCAGCGATTAAACTCGCTGAAAAGAGGGTTTGCGTGACGGCATCGTGTAGGTCGCGCGCCAAGCGTGTGCGTTCACCAGTCACAGCTTCATGCGCAGCTTTTTCAGCCAGGGCCTTTTCAGCCTTCTGGCGTTGTTCGATCTGATGTTGTAACGCCAGTGTTCGTTCTTCAACCCTGTGTTCAAGGTTGCGGCGATAGTCAGCTTCCTGCGCAGCAAGACGTTCCGCAGCACGCTTTTGGTCATCAATATCTTCGATAATACCGATCAGATAATCCGGTTTACCATCGAGATCACGCACCAGAGAATAGTTGATGCGCGCCCAGAAGACGCGACCATCCTTGCGGCGATAACGTCGTTCCATTACGTATGAGTTGCGTTGGCCTTCGATTAGTTCACTAAACAATTCAGTATCGATTGGACGATCATCCGGTACTGCCAGCGAACGTGGATCGATATTGTGCATCTCGTCCAATGAATATCCTATGATCTGCTCCGAAACTGGATTAAACGCTATTACTCGCCGCTCGAGACTCATAATTGCGATACCTACCGCCGCATTTTCAAAAACAGCCTGGAAGCGTGCTTTAGATCTGTGTAGTTCGTCGGCGGATTTCTTTTGCTGGTCAATATCCTCCAACATCGTTACCATGTATTGTGGCTTGCCCTCTGATGTACGAACAACAGAATTCGTTAGCCTCACCCAATAAATCTGTCCATTTCTCCGGACATACCGTTTTTCAACCTGGAATGAATTGATTTTGCCATCCAGGATATCTTTTAATTCTAATGTCCCTATCTCTTTATCTTCAGCGTAACTTAGGTCTGCTCCTGTCATCTGGAATAGTTCTTCGGCACTGTAACCCGTTATCTCTGCAAACGCAGTATTGACTTCGAGTGGTTGCCGATTCAACCCAACTAAACCAATCCCAATCCCCGCGTTCTCAAACATAGCACGGAATCGCGCCTCAGATTCTTCCAACTCATCGGCGGCACGCTTGGATAGTGCTTCCTCCGCGCGCTTGCGTTGTTCGACTTCTTTTTCAAGCAGGTTATTCGTTTCACGTAATTCAGACGTACGGCCGGCAATCTCAATTTCGAGTTGGAGATTCTGTTCACGGATTGCATTCAATCGCCACCTAAAACCAGCAGCGACAAGAGCGCCGATCATGAAGATGAGTAAGCCATTGAACCACCACATCTGCCAAACTGGCGGCGTAATGACAATAGGTATGGCAACGCCTGCTTCATTCCACGTGCCATCACCATTGGAGGCTTTTACCCTAAATATATAATCTCCACCCTCCAAATTTGTGTAACTGACATAGCGGCGGTTTCCAGCATAGATCCAATCTTTATCAAACCCTTCTAGTTTATATGCATACTGGTTTCTGTGGGGTGCCTGAAAATCGAAAGCGGCAAATTCAAAAGAGATAAAATCCTGTTTATAGGAAAGTCTGATTGGCTCACGGCCAGAAAGGTCTATACTCTGCGGTTCATTAAAAACTTCAAATTGCGTCACTGCAACTTGCGGCGCAACCGGATTCGGTTGAATGTTTTCGGGCCTAAATAGATTGAAGCCATTGATTCCACCGACATACATGGTCCCATTGCGACTGCGGAAATAGGCGTTCGAGTTAAACTCATTGCTCTGGAGACCGTCGGAAACATCGTATACCGTGAAGGTAATCGTCTGCGGCTCGAACTTGGCCAGCCCGTTGTTGGTCGTAAGCCACAAGTTGCCTCGATCATCTTCCAAGATTCCCAGAACGACATTATTCGGCAGGCCATGCTTTTCAGTGTAGTGCATGAAAGTCTGTGTTCGCGGGTCAAAGCGATTCAAGCCAATTTGTGTTCCCAACCACAGATTCCCATCTGCGGTCTCGTGGATCGCCCAGACTGAGTCTTCGCTCAAGCTGGAGGAATCGTCCGGGTTGTGGCGGTAATTGATAAAGGTGGCAAGCCGCGGGTCCGTGTGATGCGGGTCTTTCAAGTCCAGTTGGTTTAACCCACCTCCCCACGTTCCAATCCATAAAACGTTCTTTGGATCAAGATACAAACTGACGACTTTATTTTCAGATAGGCTCGATGGCCTGCCGGTATCATGAATATAATTTGTAAAAGAGTTCGTACGCGCGTTGTAATGCGAGAGACCACCAAATGTGCCAATCCATAGGTCACCATTATTATCAGAAATAATGGAAGCAATATTATCGTCTGCAAGGCTTGAAACAAGCTCAGGATCATGATTGTAATGGCTCACCTTGCCGGTCATGGGATCGAGTCGATCTAATCCTTTGCCCAATGTGCCTGCCCATACAATATCCTGACTATCTACATAAATCGCCATGAACAAATCGTCGGAAAGGCTGAAAGAATCTGACGGGTCGTGTCGGTAATGTTCGAAATAACCAGTACGAGGGTCGAGGCGATCAATCCCTGCGCCCCACGTGGCAATCCAGATATATCCTCTCCGATCTTCAACAAATGCACCGGTTGCATTTATGCCCAAGCTGTTGGGATTATTCGGATTGTTTCGGTATAAGCTGAACTGTCCGCCGTTCTGAGGCAATTTGTTGATGCCGCTATGAGAAGTACCGATCCACAGTATGCCAGAGTGATCCCGCAATAACGACCAGACTTCATCGCCACTCAAGCTATCGTTGAAAAACGGGTCATGACTGAAATGTGTGAAGCTGCCGGCCTGTGAAAGATCCATATGATCCAAACCATTTGACCAGGTGCCAATCCATAAGCCGCCATCTTCATCTTCCGATAGCGTCATAATATTGTCTGCACTCAAGCTATTCGGTTCGGATGGATCATGAGAGAAATGTTTGGCTTTCCCGGTGCGCGGATCGAACTGGTTAAGACCATTGCCAGTTAGGCTGAAGCCGCCTGTCCCAATCCAAAACATGCCGTTGGGCGCTTCATAAATGGATGAGATGTTATTGCTCGATAAGCTCGTGAGATTGGAATCGTCGTGCCTGTAATGGACCGCTTTTCCTGTGGCCGGGTCGAAATGATTCAACCCGGTGCCTGCGATGCCAAACGCTCCGGTACCAATCCAAAGCCCAACGCGCGAGTCTTCGAAGATGAACGAGATTGCGTCGCTGCTCAAGCTATCTGAGTCAAGCGGATCATTGACAAAACGGTCGAACCCATTGGTCTCAGGATCATAGCGGTTCAAGCCAGAGGTCGTCCCTACCCAAAGTATTCCGCTTGAGTCCTGCCGGATGGAAGTTACTATGTTATTGCTTAGGCTTTCCAGATTCTCAGGGTCATGACGATAGTTGGTGAATTTTTCAGTCATGGGGTCAAAGCGATTCAATCCACCGCCCCATGTTCCAATCCAGAGCAAGCCATCCTTATCTTCAGCGATCGTCAGAATGCTGTTATGACTTAGTGAGTCGGGGTTATCGGGATCATGTTTATAGATCTTGAAATTGTAACCATCATAGCGGTTCAGGCCGTCTTGTGTGCCAATCCACAAGTAACCTCGGCTATCTTGAAAAATGGCTAATCCAGCATTCTGGGAAAGGCCATCCTCAATCGTAAGATGTTCAAAACGGACGACGCTACCAGGTGCGAGATTCTGGTCAACACCAAAAGCCTTATTGTTTGGAGCCGCGGCTCCCTTCGCTAATGTGGATGGAAGAAACACGAGAGTAAAAATCAAAGTCAAAGAAAGCCAAAAAGCGCGTTTCATATCGAATCATTTTAGCATTTCAATTGAGAACGCTGCCACTAACAAGTATCTTGAAATTATGCGATGTATGTAATCCTTCAAAATCGAGATTTCGGCGGGGAAGAAGTCGTTAACCACGAAAAAATAATTGAAGTGTACAGATACAAACTATATGTCTATGCGCAGATGATGGCAGGACGTGATGCGCCGACGTACGGTGTAGCCAAGAATTCGTGCCTCGCAGGCTGCGCGGCATGGTACTACATTTCCGTCACCCAGTGGATTCCTGGCATTCGTCCAGCTAACTCGTCTGCTCAAGAGGCAGCGGCGTAACTTCTCGACCTACCGTTCAGCACATATCGCGGGCACCTAACGAGCGGCATCCAACGCCTGACCGAAAATTTGTAGCGGCAGGAGGTCGGTGAAAATTGAACAACAAGTGAGCAGTTTTTGAACTGGAAAATAAGAAATGCAAGCAGGTAAATTATTCGTAGTTATCTTTCAGAAAGAGTGAGAAAAGCTGAATGGCTGCTTTACAACAGATTGATGCCATACCAGCGTAAAAAACCTGAAAGGATTTAGCCATGCCTCACTATGGTTTAATGGGTTCAACTCAAATATCCGAAGAAGAGGCGTCTTTGATGCGTGCCCGTCTGCATTTGCATGGCGGAAAACGCAGGCTTGAAGAAGGCTTATCCACGGCAGGTATCGCTGCATTGTACGATGCTCTACTCTTTGGGATGCGTTACTACATTGCCCAGCCCGAACACTGCAAGACCATTGACCTCACAAATAACGAAGACCTATGGGATCATGCTGCTCTATACCACACACTGACAAAGGCTGGTGTCTTTGATGATCCGTACGCTTTCAATCATTTGAGCCTGATCGTTGAACGAGCGCTATGGCAGGAATCATTTTCATTCGATGTAGATACAGTTCTTGGAGAGGTCGAAATGCTGTTGACGAAACTTGGTGTAATACCATTCGACGAGGCCGCTCTTACTCCCGTTGCGCTAACGGCACACTGATAGATTATGCTTCGAATAAAAAGTATGTCAAGAGGAGGTGATGTTTATCAGTATAGGGACGAATGGAAAGGTTTATGTCGTTAAAAATATCTGATCGCAAGTCTCAAGTGGAGCCAATGGCTCACTGAAGACGACAAAGGAAAAGGAGATAACAATGTCTGTCGAAAATAATCTTAAACTCGATGAAGAAGTCATCGCCGCCTGGAATGCCCATGATGTTGAGAGATCAGTGGCAGTCTTTCCAGATGATATTATGTGGCACGATATAGGCAGTCCACAACCATTTAATGGCAAAGATGGTATCCGCCAGTACCTTCAGGGCTGGTTCTCAGCCTTCCCCGATATCAAGATTACAGTCACAAACCGCGTGATCACCGAGGATCGATTGGCGGCAGAGCTGGAGTTCGCCGGTACGAATAGCGGCCCCCTGCAACTGGCTCCGGGCGCGCCCGCCATCCCCGCCACGGGCAGGAAGGTCAATGGAAAGGGAACTTACTTTGTCCGCTTCAAGGATGGTAAACCAGTGGAAGTGCATACCTATCCCGCTGCCGCAGGAATGATGATGCAGTTAGGCCTGATGCCCATGCCCGGCTCGTAAGCATCTATTGAATAGAAGCCGAGGAGATGCACCTGCCTAAAAAAGGTATATCTCCTCAATTTGTATTGATCTGCCAATTTGTAGTTTAAAATTAGAGGTGACAACCGTGAGCGCAGAAATTGCTGTTCCACGTACTGATACAACCAAACCACAGAAGGTTTTACTGGGTGGTATTACTGCCTTAGCGGAGAGCGCCTGGATGGGCTTTGCTCTGGCTTCAGATGTGCTTGAGCAAATACGACTCGCTCCAACAGGCATTCTGCGCCGAGCTCAAGTGATCCGGCCTGGTATACCGCGGGATATCAGCTTGAAAGTTCTTTTTATCTGCTGCACTAGGCGCAGTGCGTCAAGTACTCTTTAACGCGCAGTTCGGCGTCAGCCAGCAGGCAAACGCCTACTATGCTGCCTTTCGCCTGCCCGACACGCTCTTCAGCCTGATCGCCGGCGGCGCGTTATCGAGCGCGATGATCCCAGTGCTCTTGAACGCCAGGCAAAATGAGGGTGAAGCTGCTGGCTGGCGTTTGATCAGCTTGGTATTGACCTCATTATTGGCTGTTTTCGCGCTGCTGATCGTTGCCGTAGAAATTTTCACTCCGGCCCTCGTTACACGCGTTCTGGCTCCGGGTTTTGACGCTGAAACCTCCGACCTGACTGTGACACTTACCCGCATCATGCTGCTACAACCCATGATTCTCTTGCTGGGTAGTGTGGCGACGGCTGTGCTGAACAGCCGCAACCAATTCCTGCTGACCGGACTATCGGTCGTCAGCCACAACGTTAGCCTGATTGCATCTATCTTGGCCCTCAGGCTGTTCCCGGGACTTGGTATCTTTGGGCCTACAGCAGGGGTCATCGGCGGCGCGCTATTACAGGCATTAATCCTTTCTCCGGGACTCCGTGGAGAGGGTCATAGTGTGGGCTTATTCTTCGACCTGGCGAACCAGCGGTTGCATGAAGTCATAAGATTATTAATCCCGAATGGACTCTCTGTCAGCGTGAATTATGCTGGTTTCATTGTCGATACGGCCTATGCCACACGCGCAGTAGATCCTGCAGGGCTAGCCGCCATCTATAATGCCTTCCTACTTGTGGGTTTGCCAATCGCGCTGCTGGGTCAGGCCGTTGGGCAAGCAGCCTTTCCTCGATTGGCAGCCCAGGCTGAGGCTGGTCATTGGACCGAAATGCGCAAGATCCTGCTGCGTTCGTTGGGAGGGGCCATTGCTCTTGCCCTCCCCGCTCTAGGAGCCTTGTTATTGCTCGGCCGGCGTACCATTCGTATCCTTTTCGAACATGGTGAATTCACCAGCGCGGCCGGAGACTTAACATATAATGTGCTGGTAGCTTATGCCGTAGCGCTTCCAGCTTATGTTGAAACGGAAGTAATCACGCGCGGGCTGATCTCTCTGCGTGATACACGCACGCCGCTATTTACCAATTCAGGCCAACTGATACTACGCATCATCCTCATCTCGGTCCTGCTCGGCACTTTGGGAGTAGTCTCCATCCCCGCGGCATTTGCCATCTCTGCTACTCTGGAAACCTTGATCCTAGCTACCGTGCTTTTCCTGAAACTACGTAGCAGATCACAGATGGAAGCTACAGGTATCGTCATGGAAAGGTAATTTTAGAAATGAGACCCGACAATCCTATACGTAATTTTGACCCACACAAAGTGGCGCATTATGAAAAAGAAAACTACGTTGCTTATTACCAGAAGGATTGGCTGAAACTTTTTCGCGTCTCTGTGGCGATGGTGAAGGAAGCTTTTGCTCTTTCATGGCTCCAAGCCATCTATGCTGCCTACCTCGTGGCACGCGCGGAGATCGCGGCTGCCCCGTTTCCAAATAATGATATCCCACTTGCTGAAGCATATATGAGGCGTTTCTACCAATTCATCAAGAATGTTCACCAAGAAGACTTCGATGCCGCGCAAGCCGCGAAGCTTGATGTCCACTGGTGGGTCATCCACCGCAAGCTTTTTGGCAAAGCCGAGAATCAGGAATTGGTTGACGCACTCACATGCCTGTATGAGGAAGTCTATGGTGTAGCATCAGAGAAATTCATGGAAGCCGCTCGTCAACGGGCAATGGGAATGCTCTTTTCCGATCTTTGGGTAAATGATGGTAAACCGGCGGGCAGCCCGCTCCTCGTCCAGGAAGAAGAAGCGTTGTATCAGGGGTATAAGGCTTTGAAAGAGGCAATTAACAGCTGAAGGGATTACAATTCAGGACATCTCTCGCCGTATTGCTTAACAAGCTGTAGGCCGTAACATGATAATGGTATAGTACTGATCACCCTCATCGAGTAAAGTATCAATTGTGTCAGTCCCTTACCAACCAATAATTGAAACAGCGCGCCTCAGGCTGCGCCTAATGAAATCAACAGATCTCGATAGCCTTCTGCTCATCTTTACCGATCCAAAAGTCATGGCCTCCTTTGACAGTGCCCCACTTAATCGTGAACAGATGATGTTCTGGCTCCAACGCAATCTTGATCATCAAGCGAAGTATGGTTACGGACTCTTTTCAGTCATTCTTAAATCAAATGGGCTGCTGATTGGAGATTGCGGACTGGAGGTCATGGAAATTGACGGCATACAGGTTGCAGAACTTGGCTATGATTTTCACAGCGATTACTGGAACCGGGGATTTGCAACTGAAGCCGCAACTGCAGTGCGTGACTTTGCTTTTAATGTCCTGGGCCTGCCACAGCTCATCAGTCTCATCCGTGTTAAGAATGCGGCCTCACAAAGAGTTGCCGAGAAGATTGGAATGAAGCTTATTTCCGAGTTTAGGCGCTATGATACTCAGTATTGGAAGTACGCTTTAGCAAACGAGCAATACCATGACTCAACCGCCAATTAGGATTATTCGTATTACAGATACTGCTGGTGAACTAATCAAAACTCGTGGTATTACACAGATACGGGTCCAACGAAGTATCGCGCGATTACTCGCTGAGAACGTACTATGTTCGATGGCCTCCATTACCGCCGAGGGTCGCGCCTATATCAATACTGCATACTTCTGCTACTCCCCTGAGGTGGAAATCTATTTCCTTTCGCATCCTAAGGCGCTCCACTGTCAAAATATAAGGGACAACCCGTCCATGGCAATAGCCATCTTCCCTTCCAACCAGATCTGGGGCAAACCTGACCGTGGACTCCAACTTTTCGGAATTTGTAAACAGGCAACCGGGCGCGCGGCGAGTAAAGCTGATAAACTCTATAGCAAACGCTTTGCAGAATACCGCACCTGGAAAAGTGACCTTGCCTCAGACTCACCGGGGTGGGATTACCGGTTTTATAGTTTCGTCACCGCGGAACTAAAAGTGTTCGATGAAAAGGAACTCGGAGGTGGCTTCTTCGTGCTGGCGAAGGTAAAGCGAAACGTACGTTCAAGGTAACCGGCTGCTTGAGGTGTTGTTCGCAAATCCTCAGCGGTCACAATTAGAACTTGAGGTTATGTTGAAATGGAAATCAGTTCACAGTTCACAACGGTAACTGGCATACGGGTTCATTATCTCGTTGTTGGTCCACAGGACGCTCAGCCTGTTGTATTACTACATGGCGCAAGTTTCTCAGCGGAGACCTGGCACGAGATAGGCACACTGGAAGCACTTGCCTCGGCTGGCTATTATGTATTCGCTATTGATCTTTCCGGATATGGCCAATCGCAGTCAGCCACCGTACCACGTGACACATGGTTAGCTGAGCTTCTGAAAAAGTTGAATATCAAGCCACCCGTCCTATTGGCTGCATCGATGAGCGGCGGATATGCTCTGCCTTTTGTCACCTCTCAGCCAGAGCGCATCGCCGGATTCGTTGCAGTGGCGCCGATCAGCATCCGCACATTTCGAGAGCGTCTTCATTTGATTACAGCGCCAGTGCTTGCGATTTGGGGCGAACATGACCAGATCATACCTATCAGTGACGCTGAGTTGCTTGTAAAGTCCGTGAAACGTGGGCAACTCGTCGTGATTCCAAATGGGAGTCATGCATCCTACATGAGCAACCCGACGTTGTTCAATCAGGAACTGATCCGCTTTGTGGGGATGTGCGCTCAAGCGAATAGAGAGTAAACAACTGGTAAGCCGATCTAAGCAGTAAGGTTTGTATGAACGGATTTTTATCCAAGCGTGGATTGCTTGTCTTGATAGTAGTTTTGACCGGTGCAGTTTTGGCTTTGTATCTTGAATCTCGACCCCGGCTTGCACCGGGTCAAACTCCAGTGGCGGACATTCGAAATATCGAAACCTTGCACACACAATTCAATCGAGATATGGGGCAGACACGCTTAATCATCCTAGTATCTCCTACCTGAGCGGAATGCCTTGCTGGCGCCCGTTGGGTGCAGACGCACTTATTAGCACAATATCCGTCCGAACAATTGCGCGTCTATGCAGTTTGGTTACCGATGTTATGGGAAGATGCGCGCGAAAAGTGGAATGGAACTATGCTGCCCGATCCCCGTGTAATGCACTTCTGGGACGGTGAATTACAGATAGGACATTGGTTTGCAAAACAAGTGGACGGTTACGAGGGAGTTTCCTGGGATGCCTATTATCTCTATGGCCCGGACGCGGTATGGGAATCTACTCCTTCCCCGCTTATTGCTACTGGGCGGACTATTTATGGGGAACGCGAAAAACTAGAGATGGAAGTACACACGCTGTTGGGAAAATGAGAAATCCCTTTGCATCCAGTCGGCTTGTGAGTGCGCCTTGCCCATCCAATCTTAGCTTACAACATTAGCATTTGAACATGCTGGAGTATTTACCGCTTGTACCGCAGCCTCCGTGCAGGTTATGTGGAAGCTGCGGCACTTGTTGCATAAATTACTAAACTTTTTGGAACAAATTGCGGGCAAAGATCAGAATCCTGGTTTAGTTATTTATGCGGTACTCTGTAAAAAGCTTACTAGAAAGGAAGAATAATCTATGTCAACCGATATCACTGAGAGACCCTATGCGTTGGTGACCGGCGCGTCATCTGGGATTGGAGCGGCGTTTGCCGAGCATTTGGCACAAGATGGCTACGATTTAGTCATTGTTGCTCGCCGTCGCGATAGATTGGAATCTCTGGCAGGGCAATTGCAACAAAATCATCATAGTAATGTTGATGTGATAGTTGCAGACCTAAGCAAATCAGATGATTTGCGCACAGTAGAAAAGCGCGTGGCGGAAGATAGCGCGTTAGAGTTGCTTGTCAACAACGCGGGCTTTGGTGCTTATATGCCATTTGTGCAACTTGCAGTGGCTCGTCTCACGCGCGCTGCGCTTCCGGGCATGATCGCTCGCGGGCACGGTTCGATCATCAATGTTTCCTCGCGGCTTGCATTCAGCGGTCCAATGGGATCTTCTCAACTGCCCAAGCGCGCAACCTATGCGGGCACAAAGGCCTTCGTCATCACGTTTACCCAGCTCCTCCAAAGCGAGTTGGAAGGCACAGGGGTACGGGTGCAAGCTCTTTGTCCGGGCTTGGTGCGGACTGAATTCCACGAGCGAGTAGGTATGGATCCAAACAGATTTTCGCCTCAGATGATTATGGCGGCTGAGGATCTAGTTGATGCATCGCTGGCTGGGTTGAAGTCCGGCGAAGTCATATGTATCCCTGCGCTCGAGGATGCTGATTTATTGCAGCAACTTCAAGAAGATAAACGGAGGCTCTTTGAGATCTCCGCAACTGGCAAAGTTGCTACACGGTATAGTACGTAATAATGATGCAGACCTCAAGAATATTCAATATTCTTGAGGTCTGCACTAGTGCATAAGATTATTCTATTGTTTTACGGAGTTGGATAACACTGCGCCTCTGATTACTGCAGCGTGCCACGGAACTGGTTCGGGAATTGTTTCATGACTCCCTCGCTAAAGAAGTCGGCCATTTCCAGGGCTAATTCGTGCACCTTGTCATAGGCAGCGACCTCGCCTGGGTAATCGCCGCTCAGGTTGGCGGTCGCCTCATCCAACGTGGCATCCAGATGATCTTTCCACATTTTCTGCGTCTCTGCCAAGGGCCAGAATTGAGGGTTCATCTCGTTCATTTGGACGGCGATCTGGTTAGCATTATCATACCAGCGCGCTACTGCATCATTGAAAGCAGCGGTGTTATGGTCATGTGCGGCAGTTAAAATCTCAGCGGCGATCACCAGGTGATCCTGGATCAGGTCGCCAAGCACCTCGGCGTCATCTCCATAGTAAGGTCTGAGCGAGTCCTCCATATCTTCGTAATTCTGGATCAACCGGTCAATGTAGGCATTAGTGCCCGGGAGTTCGTCCAGAATGCCCAATATCACAACCCGCGTCCAGGTGATATGGTCTTCCCAGAGCTTGCGCCATTCATCGTGATATGCCAGCTGGGAAGTCTTTTTCGCTGCGAGAGGCCCGGCCAGGGCTGGAACTGCAGTCGTAGCGACCAGCGCGACAATGAAAACTCCAACAAACAGGAGCGTGAAAACCGATCCGAACTTTTGTCTGTTTATATGAATCATCTGAATCTCCTTTCTTCTATACTCCAATTCTAAAGATACTTCCTCTCTTAACAATTACGTATTCCGGATCGATTCGGATTTGTTAAAACTATTGTTCTTTAGAGTATCAAACTGTCCTTCATGCCAATCAGCAGAATTGGTGCTTCCACCTACCAAATAGCGCACAATGCTATCAATCACGCATTGTTTTTCACAATGGCTTATCGTTTAACATATAGATATAGTGAAGGAGTATATCTATGTGTTTGCGATTCCCTGATCACGCGCTTGTTATGTTCTTAGTATTAGTTTTATCGGTCGCGTGCCAACCGGCCACGTCTATACCGAATGCGCCGCTAACAAATCCTCAGACAATTACGCCCGGCGTTACGGATGAAGCCACAACCTCAAATGAGAATCGTATCGCGGCCACAATTGACATTGCCAGCCCTTCAAACATGACCGTTGGGGATGGATTTCTGTGGGTCATTACTGGCAGCTCCATAGTCAAGATAGATCCAAAAACAAATCAAATTGTAGGAGAGCCCATCCCGGCTCCCCAGCCCGAAGACATTGCATTTGGTGACGACGCTTTGTGGGTAACGACGGTTGGCTCAGGCGATCTAGGAGCCCCAAGCAATACTGACGCCGTCTCACGTCTCGATCTAGAGACAGGTGAGGT
>WNGB01027798.1_pt1 | contig 13800 bp, 13 predicted proteins | sample 5400681 | NCBI WGS metagenome assembly WNGB01 (sample SAMN13153367, study PRJNA577476) | soil metagenome | isolation source: 115 cm soil or saprolite under grassland replicate 2 | place: USA:California | collected 2016-06-15 | reverse complement strand
GGGGAACGGTGGTGGCTCTACTTCACCGGATACTCCCGAGCGGGAGGACGCGATCGTTCTGTGATCTTCGCGGCCGTTTCGCAGACGGGAGCCTCCTGGGACCGGGTCGGGACGGTCCTGGAGCCTGAGCCGGGCGAGGCCGGCGTATCGCACCCCTGTGTGCTCGAGGTGTCGAGGACGTGCTACCTGTTCTACGCGAGCGACGTGGGGGGCTCGTTCCGCATCGCACTCGCTACCTCCTCCGACGGCATCGAATGGGATCGGCGGGGCGCGGTCCTGGTGCCTGCCGGCCGAGGGCCGGACGGCGCGAGCGTCCACACCCCCTGCGCGGTGAGACGGCACGATGGGTCGGTCGCCATGTGGTACGCCGGCCTCCCGGTTGGCGATGATCAGTTCGGCTACCGCATCTGCTCCGCGACGTTCCCGGCTCCTGGTCCAACTAGCGCTCCTTGGGCACGGTGAGGGGTGCACAGACCGCGCCATCGCCCGCAAACCACAGCGGTGATAGGTGGGATCGATGAAGCCGGCAGCCAGGGGACGAGAACAGTTACTCCGCCATGAGGTCCCGAGTAGAGGACGCCGAGGCCTGACCGTCGAATGCGTTCTGAAAGAGTTCATTCACCATCGCCTCGAAGAAACCGACTCCGCAGGGAATGGCGCCAAGTATGTATCCCCGCTGTTCCAAGTCGAACCGTGAGGTCCCGTCACGTCGTGGCGATCCTCGATCTCCCCGGCTGCACGAACCATCATCCCCGCGGCAGCCAGTAGGTGACTGCTGAAGTAGTTCCGCATCACCAATCGGACACGGCCAGCTTCTTCCCTGGCTTGGGTGCCCTGGTGAGGCGAGGTCTTGTCAGTCATGGGGGCGCTGGCCGACTAGGCGTTGTCGTCGGGTGGCAGATTCGCGATTTCACGCCCTCGCCGCGGGGGACTTCAACGGCGACGAGACGTCGGATCTCGCGGTGGGGGCGTGGGCGAACGACGTCGGCGGTTCGAACGGACAGGGGTCCGTGACCGTGTACTTCGGGAGCTCGAAGGGGCTGAAGCGGAGCACCCATCAGTTCTTCACCCTGGAAACCCCGGGCGTCCCGGGATCGTCCGTCGCGCCCCCCCGGGGAGCAGCGGCGCCCTGTTCGGATGGTCCCTGGCGGCGGGGGATTTCGGCTCCTCGACCGAGGACGACCTGGCGATACGGCGACGGCTTCGGCACCGCGGTCACGGCCTGACCACTCCCGAGCGCCCCGAGCGTCGGCCTGAAAGCTTCGAAGGCCCTCACCGGAGGGCCTTCGAAGCGGTGCGGTACGAGACGAGGTGCTAGGTGGGCAGGCCCAGCGCGCCGCCCTCGTTGATGGCGTAGAACTCGTTCCGGCTGATCGTTCCCGTCGCGCCATCGACGAGGTTCCTCACCGTGTCGAGTGAATCGGACTTGAAGAGGCACACGCCCCGGGTGCCGTCGGAGCTCGGCCATGCGATCGACTGCTCGGTTCCCTCCGGGAGATCCAGGGGCTCGGCCCAGAAGGCCTCCGGGTCGGAAACCGCGTGAATGGTGAAGACGTACATGACCTCTCCTTTCGCCTGGCCCCGGCCCGTTGCCGAGTGACCTCGCGGCAACTTCACCGCGCCGGGACGTCGCGCTCAACTGCAAAATCTGCAGTTGCTCGCCGGCGGCGGCGCGCAGATACTCCGGCCATGACCGACTACGGCCAGTTCTGCCCGATCGCACAGGCGTCCGAGGTGCTCACCGAGCGCTGGACGCCGCTCGTGCTCCGCGAGCTGGCGCTCACCGGGAGCCGCCGCTTCAACGACATCCAGCGCGGAGTCCCGCTGATGTCCTCCTCGCTGCTCAGCAAGCGCCTCCGCCAGCTCGAGCGTGCGGGAATCGTGGAGCGCCGCCAGCGCCCGGACGGCAAGGGCAGCGAGTACCACCTCACTCCCGCCGGCGTGGAGCTCGGGCCGGTCCTCGCGCAAATCGGCGTCTGGAGCGAGCGCTGGCTGCGACGCCCGATCTTCGAGCAGACACCCGATACCGGGCTCCTCATGTGGTGGATCCGAACCACCGTCAAGGCCGACGAGCTGCCCGCGGGGCGCACCGTGATCCATTTCCGCTTCCACGGAGCACCCGAGAAGCTGCGCTACTTCTGGCTCGTGCTTCCCGATGCGGATCTGTGTCTCAGCGACCCCGGGTTCGGCGTCGACATCACCGTGAGCAGCGATCCGAAGACCTTGACTGCCGTGTGGGTGGGGGACCTCGGCCTGGGCGCGGCGCTCAGCTGTCACGACATCGAGGTCGAGGGGCGCCGGCAACTCGTGCGCTCCTTCCCGAAGTGGTTCGGACTGCACCCGTTGTTCGCCACTGTCGAGCATCCCGCCGGCCGGCCGAGGATCACCGCGTAGCGAGCGAGCCGAGGCGCGGAGCTGCTCGAGCGGCACGCCCCGCCCGACTGGCGTGACCGGTTCCGGGCCGACGACCTGATCGACGCGGTCGTGGCGACGACCCCGCTCCAGATGTTCGTGATGGCCGCCGACATCCGCGAGTCGACGACGCTCATGAAGGAAGCGGTCCGGTTCGAGCTGTTCGCGAGGATCATGGACAAGTTCGTCTCGGCCGTCCGGCGGGGGATCGGGACGCCTGGTGGCTGGTTCGACAAGTTCACCGGCGACGGCTTCCTCGCCTATTGGGTGGTGCAGCAGGGTCCCGACGAGGAGGCGTATCAGCGTGGCTTCGTCGAGGCCGCGGGGAACCTCGCGCACACGGCGAACGAGCTGGTCCAGCTGTTCCACAGCAGGGTGCTCGAGGACTTCCAGCGGAACTCGCGGAACCTGTCGGACGGCGTCGGCCTTGCGATCGTGGGGACTCGAGAACCTTGTCTCGCCTAGCCTGACCTGCGGTTCGTCTAGCATGCGGCGATGGCCTTCCTCGCTTACCTCATCGCACGTGCGCTTGGCTGGCTCCTGCGCCTGGACCGTTCAGATCGAGCCAACGAGCTCGAGATCCTGATCCTGCGCCACCAACTGAAGGTCCTGCGCCGCACGCGACCGCGCCCCCGCTGGAACAGCATCGACCGCGCCCTGCTCGCGGCGCTCGCCACGATCCTTCCGCGCGAGCGCTGGGCCTCCCTCCTGGTGAGCCCGAGGACGCTCCTGCGTTGGCACGGGGAGCTGGTGAAGAGGAAGTGGACCTACGGACGGTCTGGGAAGCAAGGCCGCCCGCCGATCGACGAGGACACGAAGGAGCTGATCCTTCGCATGGCCCGGGAGAACCCGCGGTGGGGGTGCGTGCGGATCTCCGGTGAGCTCGCCAAGCTCGGGATCAAGGTCGGGGCCACGACGATCCGCTCGATCCTCCGCCGCCGCGGATTCGGCCCGGCTCCTTGCAGGGACGGGCCGACCTGGACCGAGTTCCACGGGATCTCGGCATGGAACGCCCGCTCGAGGTCCGGGACGGGGAGGGCGGCGCCCTTCCTTCGGTCGGCGAACTCCCTATACGAAGGGTACACAAAGGATGGGAGGACCGGCGGCGGCTTTCTTCGCTCGCTCGACCCAATCGAGGGGACCGTGGTGAATACCGCAAGTCTTTATGACACCCCTTTCCACCGGGTCGGCTGCCGAACAGGCTCGATACCACCCGCACGCTGCGGGTTTGGCTCACCGCGAGGGCGAGAGCGCATCTGAAAGGGGGTCAATCTTCTTGCCTTACGCTTTTGGACGTATTACCGAGCGTCAGAAGAGGGCTCGATTCCTTGCGACCGAACACACCGGCACTCTCATCGCCGGCCCTCCCCGATGGCTCCACGATCTCTCCCCAGCCTTTGGCGAGCTCCGCGCCCGGACCATGGTCGGACCGGTCCGTCGTCGGAGTCAGCTGGCGCGGCTCAGGCTCTTCGTCAGCTTGAACGACGGCACCTGCTGGGGGCGTCGCGGTCCAGTTCTCCTGTGCGCTAAGTCGGGCCCGGACCATCTTACGGACGCCGCCCGGGTCGCCCACACCCTCGATCTCACGCTCTCACGCGCCGATCGTGCGCAGCGTCGCGATGTCGGCATGCCCCCCGGGGGTAGCTCCCCCGATCGCTGTTCCGGGGGGATATCAGTCATGAATCCGGCCGTTGGGGTCGGTCACATCCTCGAGTCGCGATCCGTCATACAAGTGACGAGTCAGACGAGGGTGCGTGACAAGGGGCACGGAATGACGCGGATGATCGAAGCCGCCGGTGTGGTCAAGCGTTTCGGGAAGACGATCGCACTCGATCGATTGGAGCTCTACGCGGAACAAGGAGCGATCCTTACGGTGCTCGGGCCCAACGGTGCCGGCAAGACCACGTTCGTGCGATGCATCGCGACATTGATCAGACCGGACGCGGGCACGCTTCGCGTGTTCGGACGCGACGTCCTTCGAGAGCCACATGCGGTCCGATCATCCATCGGGCTCGCCGGTCAGTTCGCCGCCGTCGAACCGGCGATGACCGGCCGAGAGAACCTCGAGATGGTCGCCCGGCTCTTCGGCCAGGATCGCGGGTCGGCTCGCGCCAACACCGCCCGAGTGCTCGAGCAGATGGGCCTCACCGAGGACGCAGACCGTCTCGTGCGAACGTACTCCGGGGGTATGCGGCGCAAGCTGGATCTGGGTGCGAGCCTGGTCGGCGCGCCGCGCCTGTTGATCTTGGACGAGCCGACCACGGGCCTCGACCCACGAAGTCGCATCGATCTTTGGGACGCGATCCGCAGGCTGGTCGATCAGGGGACGAACGTCCTGCTCACCACGCAGTACCTGGATGAGGCGGACCATCTGGCCTCCGAGATCGCGATCATCGACCATGGCAAGGCGATCGCGCACGGCACTGCCGCGGAGCTGAAGAAGCGCACGGGCCGCAACGTCATCGAGGTACACGTTCGCGATCGCCAAGACGTTTCCGAGGTGGCAAGAGCGCTGACCGAGATCGGCGATGGCGAGGCGCAGCTCGATGAGTCGACGCGTCGGGTTTCGGTGGTGGTGGACGGAAAGACGGAGCGACTCAACCGGGCGTTGGTGTCGCTCGAGCAGCGGAACATCACCCTCGACGACGTCGCGCTCCGTCCGCCGAGGCTCGACGAGGTGTTCCTGGCGCTCACGGGCCAGGTCTTGGTGGAGGGATCGGCCGGCAACCCGGTCGGCACCGCGGTGAGCAGCCACTCGTAGGACCGCGCAAAGCACGAAGGGAGAAACAGATGATCGCCAGCGCTTCTGTCGCCACTCGGCGTCCGTCGCTTGCCTCGAGCACGGCGGTGATCGCCAGGCGGAGCTTGCTCAAGTTCCTTCGGACGCCGCAGCTGGTGTGGACGACCACGGTGCAAGGAGTGATGTTCCTCATCATCTTCCGATACATCTTCGGCGGAGCGATCGGAGCCGGCCAACTCGGATACGTTGACTTCGTCGTCCCCGGGATCCTCACGACGATGCTCATCTGGCAGGGGATGGGCGCCGCGGTCAGCATCACGGAGGATCACGCACAGGGGCTCTTCGACCGCCTCCGTTCCTTGCCGATCCCGCGCAGCGCCGTGCTCTCTGGCCGCGCCGTGGCCGACACGGCGATGCTGCTCTGGGGGCTCGTCATCATGACGATCGTGAGCTTCCTCATCGGCTTCCGGCTACACGGCGGGATCACGAACGGGCTGCTCGCGTTCGCCCTCATCATCGTGTTCAGCTTCGCCTTCGAGTGGGTGTTCATGACGACTGGGCTCTATGCGCGAAACGCACAAGCGGCGCAGGGTGTAGCGCTGCTCCTGGTGCCGTTCACGTTCGTCTCGAGCGCTTACGTGCCAGTGGCCTCGATGCCGAGCGGTCTTCGCAGCGTCGCCGCTCATCAACCCGTCACGTACATGATCGACGCCGTGCGAACCCTCACCGGGGGCGCACGCGCTGAGGCCTTGCTCGGTCATCCGGCGAGCTACTTCGTCGCTCGATCCCTGATCTGGTCGGCCGTGATCGTCATCGTGTTCGCGACGATCGGAGTGGCGCGGTACCGCCGCGGGTAGAGAGCCGAGATCAACCATCCCCGAGAGGTCCCCGGACCCAGGGCCCACGCCAGGTGCAGGCAGGCCCGTCGGTCAGTCGTCAAGGACAACGAAGTCGAGCTGGCGAAGGCGCTCGGGGTCGCCGATCAGGTCGATCTGCGCGATCTTCCGGCCCGTGATCGTGAAGCGGAAGAAGACACGCAGCTTCCCGCCCGGGGCCCACACGGCCTCCACGGTCCCGTCCACGAGTGCGGGCTGGGCGCCCTTGGCACGACCCGAGAACGTCGCGGCCACCTCCGCCGCCCCACGGACTTCCTTCAACGCGCCCATCTTCAGGGTCGTTCGGTCGGCCCGGAGGACAACATCGGGGTCGAGAAGCGCGAGGAGGCCCTCGAAGTCACCGCCGCGCGAGGCGGCGAGGAAGGCGTCGACGATTTCCCGACGGCGAGTGAGATCGCTATCGGGCACCGTCGCTCCCCGTACCCTGCGGCGCGCCCGGCTCGCGAGCTGCCGTGCCGCGGCAGGGGAGCGTCCCACTACGGGAGCGATCTCATCGAAGGGCAAATCGAACATGTCGTGCAGCACGAAGGCGACCCGTTCGGCGGGAGTCAGCGTCTCGAGCACTACGAGCAGCGCGAGACCGATCGAGTCACCCAGAAGCGCTTCGTACTCGGGGTTGACCCCGTCCTCGTCGCTCACGATCGGCTCGGGGAGGTGAGCACCCAGCGGCTCCTCGCCCCGGGACTCGCGCGAACGCAGCATGTCAAGACACACCCGGGCGACGACGGTCGTGAGCCATCCGCCGAGGTTGTCGATGGCGCTGGTTCCAGATCGAGCGAGCCGAAACCACGCCTCCTGGACGGCGTCATCCGCCTCGGAGACCGAGCCCAGAATCCTGTGCGCGACGGCTCGCAGGTGGGTCCGGTTGTCCTCGAATCGCTCCGCCAGCCATTCCTTCTCATCCATCGGTCACATTCTCCGAGCGAGTTCCGTCATGGTAGTGACGAGTCAAACGCAGCCGATGTGACCGGGAGGTATGAGGTTGAACGCGCAGATAAGCATGATCACGCTCGGGGTCAAAGACCTGGAGCGGGCGAAGCAGTTCTATGGCGAGGGACTGGGCTGTCCCATCCAGCGGGATGAGGGCGGGTTCGTGTCCTTCGACCTCGGTGAGGGCTCGTCCGCCCTGGCCCTCTACACGCGGGACGCGCTCGCAGAAGACGCGGGCGTTCCTTCTGACGGCAGCGGCTTTCGAAGCGTCACCCTCAACTACATCGTCCCCTCCCCAGAGCGGGTCGATGAAGTGCTGGCCGCGGCAACGAGCGCGGGTGGCGAGCTCGTCAGGACGGGGCAGAGTGCTCAGTGGGGCGGGTACTTCGGCTACTTCGCCGATCCAGACGGTCATCTTTGGAAGGTTGCGGCGCCCCCACCTGCATGAGGCCGTCGGGATGCATAGGAGCGATCGAGTCTCCGGGTCGACGGGCTGGGCGTCCAAGATCCAGCCCGATCGGGCTGCAGCGGCCGCAGATCGTGCCGATGACCGCCGCCCAGCAGGAGATTGCCGTGCAAAGCCTCGCCGTGCTCTTGGACTCTTGGCTTGAACGAGCGAACGTGTCTCCCGGCCGAACTCTCGATGTCGTGCCCAAGACCCGCGATGTCGGCGACCCCTGGTGGAATAGTCGCTCGCACCGAATAGTCGCTCGCAACGATGAGTTGTCGTCGCACCTGCGGTCAGCAGGTGGAAACGACGCGTGACCGTCCGAAAGGAGCCCGCCGTGACGTCCTCCCCGGACCTGCCGATCCCGGATCTGCGCGCCTCCGTGAAGGGCGAGGTGATCGCCCCCGGCGATCCCGAGTACGACGAGGCCCGCCGGGTCTTTTACGGCTTCGACCGCCGTCCCGCCGCCGTGGTCCGGGTGGCGAACGACGACGACGTGGCCCGCGTGGTTACCACCGTGCGCGAGACCGGGCTCGAGCTCGCCGTGCGCAGCGGCGGACACAGCAACGCGGGTCACGGCACGACCGACGGGGGCCTCGTGCTCGACCTATCCCGCATGCGCGCGCTCGACGTGGATGTCGACGGCCGGGCGGCGTGGGCGGAGACGGGCCTCACCGCCGGCGCCTACACGGCCGCGGCGGCGGAGCACGGCCTGGCCACCGGGTTCGGCGACACCGGCTCGGTGGGGATCGGCGGGATCACGCTCGCCGGAGGGATCGGCTTCCTGGTGCGCAAGCACGGCATGACGATCGACAACCTGTTTGCGGCCGACGTCGTCACGGCGGACGGCGAGCTCGTGCGCACCGACGAAGGGTCCCACCCCGACCTGTTCTGGGCGATCCGGGGCGGCGGCGGGAACTTCGGCGTTGCCACGCGATTCCAGTACCGGCTCGCCGAGCTCGGGCAGATCTACGGCGGCATCCTGATCCAGCCGGCCACCCCCGAGGTCGTGGCTGCGTTCCTCACGGAGGCCGAAGCCGCGCCGGAGGAGCTCTCGATGATCACGAACGTCGTGACGGCGCCGCCCATGCCGTTCCTGCCCCCGGAGATCCACGGGCAGCTCGTCGCCATGGGGCTGATCGTGTACGCGGGCTCGCCCGAGGACGGCGAGCGGGCGGTCGCGCCCTTCCGTGCTGCCGCCACGCCGCTGGCCGACATGGTGCGCCCGATGCGGTACCCCGAGATGTTCATGCCGGCGGAGGAGGGTTACCACCCGATCGCGTCCTCGCGGACGATGTTCCTCGACGAGCTGGACGGGGACGCGCCGAGCGCGATCGTCGAGCACCTCTCGACCGGCACCGCGTTACTCCGTGCGACGCAGCTTCGCGTGCTGGGCGGGGCGATGGCCCGGGTCCCGGCCGACGCCACGGCGTTCGCCAACCGCACCCGACGGTTCATGGTCAGCGTCGCCGCGGTCTACGAGCGGCCCGACGAAGCCGCCGTGCACGGGCCCTGGGTCGACGAGCTCGCGACGAAGCTCCGCAACGGCGACGTCGGCGCGTACGTTGGGTTCCTCGGGGACGAGGGCGAGGAGCGGGTCCGCGAGGCCTATCCTCCCGCCACACTCGACCGGCTGGCCGAGATCAAGCGGCGGTACGACCCCACGAACCTGTTCCGCCTGAACCAGAACGTCTCGCCGACGCCGGCGTGAGCCGACGGGCCCGCACCTACGGTTCCGACAACGGGGAGGGATCGGGGAGGAACGGAGCACTCTCCGGTCGCTCCCCGAAAGCTCCTCGATTTCTCCTCGGTGCACCCAACTGGACAGTACGCGAAGAATATCCGCAGGTGGAGGGGCATATCCTCCGTCTCTCCGCCCGTCACGCGAAGCTTCGGCGGGAGGGATACCGGAAGCGCGAACCCCCATGACGGTTCATGCTCACTCCTCTCGTGCGCACCTCCCTCCTCGAGCCAGGCGCTGGGCGGTCGGCCTGAGCCCGGCCCGAGGAGCTCATCTTGGTCTCCTATCCGCGAGCGGGCTCGTATGTGGCGACCAACACCCCTGTGCTCGTGGTGATGCTGTCAACGAGCCGTAGCGATGCGTGCGTGCCGCCAGCAAACAGCCGCCGTCCGGTGCCTAGGACCAAAGGAGCGATCATCAGCAGGTACTCGTCGATCAGATCGGCGGCCATGAGCGAGCCGATCAGCACGCCGCTACCCATGATCACGAGGTTCGTGCCCGATCTCTCCTTGAGGTCCGCCACGGCGGCCGGAATGTCGCCGTGCAGCAGAGTTGAGTTCGGCCAGTCGAGCCTCGTCGCGGGGTTGCTCGAGGCGACGTACTTGCGAGCATTGTTCAGCGCTTCCTTGAACGGGCCGCCCTGGGCGTTCCAGGACGCCAGCAGATCCTCGTAGGTGCGCCGCCCGAACAGAAACGCACGATCCCCGCCCATCCGTTCGCCCATCTTGGCGACCATCACCTCGTCGCTGTACGGGACCGCCCAGCCGCCGTAAGCAAACCCGTCCCGCGTGTCCTCGTTCGGGCGGCCCGGTCCCTGCATCACGCCGTCAAGCGTCAGCCCATTCATCACGATTACCTTTCCCATCTCATCTCCTGTCCTTTCGGTCTCGGCAGCGCCACCCAGATGCGTCGCCTGGGGATTCCCGAGTCTCCTGTCCTTTCGGTTTCGGCAGCGCCACCCAGATGCCTCGCCTGGGGATTCCCGAGACCAGGGTGATTCCGGCCTCCCACCCCTACACGAACGCGACAGCCCAAAATCGACATCGCCACCCCCAGCACGGCGCCAGCAAAGCGCCGTGATGTCCCAGTTCGCCGACCCCGGCGATCCCAGGACCGCTTCGAAAACTTCTCCCCCAGTGCACCCAACTGGACAGTACTCGGCAAAATGTCCGCAGGTAGACGGGCATGTGCTCCGTCTACTTCGGCGGGACGGACTACCGAAGGCCCAAACACGCATGACGGGCTCGATCGGTTCCACGGTCATTGGTTGAAGGCGACGAGGCTGCCGGCAACCGAAGCCGTAGTCGTAGGGTCGATCACCAGGGCACCGAGACACCCCGCCACCTTGATGGCCAGCCCTCCCCGATTGCTCCACGATCTCTCCATGAGCCTTCTTCGTGACTGCGGCCGCTTCCGACTCCAGACGGCGGTGGCTCCCCAGCTGCCCTTTGGAACCGGATGGTGAGAGCCTGGCTGGATAGGGAGCGGCATTGTGATGGACGAACGGGACTCCGGACCGTACTCGGGCGCGTCTCCCATGGACTACGACGCTGAACTGCGGCTGCTCAACGACGTGTTGCGCCGCGCCTACGGTATCGAACGCCACGACCAGGTCCTCGACATCGGGTGCGGAGCGGGGCAGACGACTCGAGAGGCCGCACGCATGGCCGCCGAAGGCGGCGCGCTGGGTGTCGACCTGTCCGAGGAGGCGATCGGCCGCGCACGCGAGCTCGCTCAGGCCGGGGGGGTCCGCAACGCGACGTTCGTCCATGCCGACGCGCAGGTCCACCCCTTCCCGTCGGAGCGTTTCGACCTCGCCATCAGCAGGTTCGGGACGATGTTCTTTCTCGACCCCGTTGCCGCGTTCGCCAACATCGGACGGGCGCTGCGGCCCGCCGGCCGACTGGTGACGATGGTCTGGCAGGGACACGAGCAGAACGAATGGTCCCTGGCGATCGAGGAAGCCCTGGGAGCCTCGAGCGACGAGCCAGCCTCGGAGGCACCCGATCCCTTCTCACTGGCCGATCCGGCGAAGGTTGAGGGGATCCTGGATGCGGCGGGTTTCACGGACGTCACCTTCACCGACGTCCACCAGCCCATCTACTACGGTCGGGACGTCGCGGCCGCGCTCAAGTGGGTCCGCGGCTTCACGTGCACGAAGGAGGTGCTGGCGCGTTTGGGCACCGCACCGAAGGAGCGGGCGCTCGGGCGCCTCCGAGAGAAGCTCGCAGCGCATGCGAGCAGGGACGGCGTCTGGTTCGACTCGCGGGCTTGGATCGTGAAGGCGCGTCGCCGCTGAACAGGATGGCGGGGACGTGCACCAGCACATCGACCGCTCGCTGGACCGATGAGTCCATGGCCTCCATGGTGTCGTTCCATATAGGAACGGCGTCCGGAAGGGAGATTGGAGCGCGCAAGGAGGCTCCGAGGTGAGCACATTCGTCTTCATCCACGGTGCGGGCGACGTCGGCTGGTACTGGCACTTGGTAGAGGCCGAGCTCCGCGAGCGGGGCCACGACGTCGTGGCGCCGGATCTCCCCTGCGACGACGACGCCGCCGCGCTCCCCGAGTACGCCGACGCCGTGGCCGAGGCGATCGGGGACCGAACCGATCTCGTCGTGGTGGCCCAGTCGCTGGGCGGTTTCACGGCCCCGCTCGTGTGCGAACGGGTGCCGGTGGAGCTCCTCGTCCTGGTCGCGCCGATGATCCCTGCGCCGAAAGAGGCGCCGGCCGACTACTGGGCGAACACGAGGTACGAGGAGGAGGCGCACGAGCGGTACGAGGACGACATCGCGCTCTTCTATCAGGACGTTCCCCCGGAGCTGGCGTCCGAGGCGCTGAGGAGGAGCCGGAGGCAGTCCGAGGCACGGTTGGGGGAGCCGTCGCCGCTTGCGGCGTGGCCGGCCGTTCCCACGCGGGTGCTGCTCTGCCGCGACGACCGCCTGTTCCCCGCTGCTTTCGTCCGCCGCGTGGCGCGAGAGCGCCTGAGGATCACCCCCGACGAGATCGACGGCGGGCATACCCCGGCGCTGAGCCGTCCGAAGGAGCTGGTCGAGCGCCTGGAGGCGTACGCCGTCGAGGCAAACGTGAGCTCCGGCTAGTGCGTGCGGCCCACGCTACGACCGGACAGTCTGCGGGGTGAACTCATCGAGATCCCATCCTTTCATCACGAGGAGCGCGGGAGCATCGGCGTAGAAGATCTCCGCGGGTCTCCGGCCCTTGGTCCGGTAGCCGCGGTGGGGGCGCTCGAAGTTGTGGAAGCGGAGCCAGGCCTGAAGGTCGTCGTCGATGTCGCGGGCCGAGGTGTAGAAGCGGTACCGGAACGCCGTGCGGTAATGCAGGTGGAGCACCGTGCCCTGGAACCGCTCGACGAAGGCGTTGAGGTCCGGCGAGCGGGGCGGGAGCCGGTGCACAGAGATCCCAAGGCGCCGGCACGTCTTGGTGAACTCCCTCTTGAACTCCGGCCCGCCATCGACCACGACCTCGACCACGGCGATCCCCGCCTCCCGGTACACGGGCAGGACGTGGTGCTCGAGGAACCGCGCGGACGCCTTCGCCGACTTCTCACCGGCCCGGACCTGGGCGAAGCCGAAGGAGCACGCCCCGTGGACCGCGGAGTACTGCCAGATCTTCCCGACGCCCTTCAGCTTGCCGACGTACATGGTGTCGAGAAAGACCTGCTCACCGAGGACATCCGACCCGATGTGGCGGTGGGTGACCTCGAGCGCGCGGAGCTCACGCAGGACCCGTTCGGTGATGGGCCCACCCTCGGAGGCGGCCAGGGCTTCGGCGGCGGCCAACCGGGCGGAGGCTCGGTGGAGCCCCGCCCGGTGCAGCACGTTGTAGACGCCGCCGTGGGAGACCCGCCAGCCCCCGTAACGGGCGAGCGCAAGCGCGGCGGCGATCGTGCGGGGGCCCTCGGTGGGGTGGTTGATGGCGTAGGCGATGATCTGGTCGACCAGGGGGGCCGACAGCCGCCGGTCGATCCGCTCGGGCGGACGGGGCTTGGGCAACAGACCGGCGTCCCCGTAGCGGCGGTACCTCCCCCGCAGCTCGTAGTACCGGCTCTTGGAGATCCCGAGCTGGCGGCAGGCCTCCCTGACCTTCATCCGCTTGCTCGCCACCAGATCCAACACCTGCTTGCGCAGGCGTGCCAGACTCGTCGCCGGAGCCATGGGCGCCTCCTTCCCGTCGAGTCCCGGGATACCAAGTTCTCCTTCGAATTCTCCAGCGCGGCGAACCAGCCGGTCCAACTTCCACACCACTACGCCGTCGATGACGCCAGAGGACCGCCTCGTCGACCGGCACGGCGCTGGCATAGCCGCATGCCCCTCTAGGTCAACGTTATTCCTGCCCGGGCACTTTAGTTCCACTCTTCCGCCCAGCGCAGTGGCCCCGAGTGCCAGCTCGGATGCCATTGTTTTCAGGACCGCCCATCGGCTGCGCACTGCGTCGCCGACCTCTCGCGCCGGAGGGTTTATCGGTGGATCCCGGCTTAGCGTTACCCCGTAGCGTTACGGCTCGCCCCCGAGGCGCCGGAATCGGTTCTTCCTCCTCATCCGCCAGGAGCGGACTCGGCAGGCGTCCCCGCGGAACCGCCTGCGCCACCCCTGGGTCTGAAAGGGTTTGCCGC
>WNGB01012723.1_pt1 | contig 13801 bp, 9 predicted proteins | sample 5400681 | NCBI WGS metagenome assembly WNGB01 (sample SAMN13153367, study PRJNA577476) | soil metagenome | isolation source: 115 cm soil or saprolite under grassland replicate 2 | place: USA:California | collected 2016-06-15 | reverse complement strand
AGGAGCCGCCCTCTTCGATCGCGCGCACGAGCTCGCGGAATGTCAGGTCGCCCTCGCCGCGAACGATGACATCGACGCCCAGACCCGGGTGGATCCAGGCCTCCGGCGCGAGACTCGGATCGTAACCGCCGACCACAATTCGCACTGCGGGGTGGAGCGCGCGGATGAGCGAAATAACGCGGCGCGCCGTCGGACGCTGAAACGTCATCACCGAGAGGCCCACGAGATCGGGCCTCACGCGTTCCATCAGGGCTTCAACCGTGCGCTTGACAGAGGACTGAACCAGGATCAGATCGGCAACCGCGACCTGATGGTGCGCGTCGAGATTGCCCGCCAGCGACGCGAGAGCGCCGTTCGGCATGCGGATCGCGATGGTCGGCATGTGCTCGAACGAGTCCGGCATCGAGAGCAGCAAGATCCGCATGAGCGGCTCTAAGATATCTGATCTGCCGCTTGGGCGCGCTCCTTTGTTTACTGATGAGGATCAGGCCACGCCCGATGTTTCCGAAAGCTGAGTGACGAGCCGCTGCAGGAGCTCTTCGAGGCGTTCCAGCGTCTCGCGAAACCGCGGCGAGTCGGTATGTGAGATCTCCCGCCGCAGATCGCGCAGCTTGGCATCGAGCGTTTCGCGCAGCAGGCCTGCATCCTCTTCGGACAATGACAACTGAACCATCGCGTCCTCCGCCTTCAGGCAACCTTGGAAGGCCTAGGAGCCTAGCCGTGGCGTTTGAAAAACTGAACGGCGCGCTCGTGCTTTTCTGCAGCCGCACGGCTGCGAAATGTTCCGAGATTGCGCCGTCGTCCCGTCCGAGGATCCACCTTGCGCGAGTACAGGCGGTACTCACCCGATTTGAGCTTCCGAATCATTGCCCCTCCAGGCGCGCCCAGCGTCGCGCCGACGTGCCGAGCTCGGGCAAACCATCAGCGCCACACGACGCGCGCACCTACGCCGCTGCGCGTCGTCGTCGCTGCCGCGTGCGTGCGGCACGTTTCGCTGCCACGCGCCGCACGCGCGGACCCTTCGTCTCGGCCGCACGCCGCGCTGCCCGACGGCGATCCGCGGCCGTTCGACGGCGGGCGGCACTGGTCGCCTGACGCGAGAGCGCCTGGCGCGACGCGGCCTGCCGGCTCTCACGCTTCAGCGCGCGACGTACACTCTGAGAGCGTTTTCTCGATCGCGGCTTGCCTTCACGGCTCGCAGCCCGTGTCGCGTACTTCGCGCTGCGCTTTGTCGCCGCTTTGCCGTTCTTCGGCGGCGGAAGCTTTACGCCCGCACGCCGCGCTTTCGACAAGCCAATCGCGATTGCCTGTTTCGTGGACCGTGCGCCGTGCTTGCCCTCGCGAACGTGGTGCACCTCCTCGCGCACGAATTCACCGGCCTGCGTACTCGGCGCCTTTCCGGCGCGTTTATCACGCCGTGCACGCTCGAGTGTTTCTTTTTCGGGCATCGCCATTTTCCAGACCGCAACTGAACAGCAACGTTCGCCGCCTTCAGCAGATGGCCGCAGATGGCCGCAGATAGACCGCAGATGGTCGCAGATGCGCGCAGATAATCGCGGATGACTGAGCCTATCTGCGGCTATCTGTGTCCATCTGCGGCTATCTGTGTCCATCTGCGGCAGAAGCAACAGAATGCCGCGCCTCACAAACGCGCCGGCTGTGCCGTGTCGCGCGAGACTTCCCGCACGAGCTCGGCAACGTCGTGTTCACGAGCAAGGCGCGCGATGTCGGCCTGCGCGATGATGCCGGCGCAACATCCGCTTTCATCGACGACCAGAATTCGCCGAATCTGATGTTTCTCCATCTGCGACACGACATCCTCCAGCGACGCGGAGGCCTGAGCCGTGATGACAGGTTCCGTCATGCACTCTCGAGCTGTGTGCGCCATAGGATTCTTGCCGTCCGCGACCGCGCGGCAGACGATATCGCGATCGGTTATGACTCCAACCGGGCGATTCGATCGATCGATTACGGGAATTTCGCCACAGTCGTGCTGCACCATCAGCTTCGCCACCTGGTCGAGAGGCATCTCTGGCGTGCAGCACGCGGGGTCCGGCGTCATCACATCGCGAGCAATTTTTGCCATGTTTGGGTAGCTCCTGGGCGAAGAGAATTGAAGAGTAGATCACACGCAACCGAGATGCCAGTAGGCGTGTAAAGGCATTTCGATTGCAATCACGAAAACACGAAAGTTCACGAAAACACGAAACACAGATGTCCTGGACCGCGAATTCTGCGATGCCATTCGCCGATCGGCGCGAAGCTGGCGTCGAGCTCGCCGAGAAAGTTGCGGCCTATCGAGGCCGAACGGACGTGGTTGTCCTGGCGCTGCCACGCGGGGGCGTGCCCGTAGCCTACGAGGTCGCCAGGTCGCTCAGTGCGCCGTTGGACATTTTCGTCGTGTTCTCAACGACGATGTCGTCGGGTGGTATCGAATTCCCACAGCGGTCATCGATGAGGTGGCGCGCGAAGAAGCAATCGAGCTCGAGCGTCGCGAGCAAACCTATCGTGGTCAGCTACCGCCACTCGATTTGAGGGACCGCATTGTTCTGCTCGTCGACGACGGACTCGCGACGGGCTCGACGATGAAAGCAGCGGTCATGGCCGTGCGGGCGCACAACCCTGCTCGCATCGTGGTGGCCGTGCCCGTTGGCGCCGCCGAGACGTGTCAGGAATTTCGCGAAATCGCAGACGAGATCGTCTGCGCACGAACGCCGCATCCCTTTTCCGCGGTTGGTCAGTGGTATCGCGATTTCTCCGAAACAAGCGATGCGGAAGTCCGCGCGCTGCTGCACGAGAAACGTCGATTTCACGTCGGTGCAGACAAATGACCGCGCATGAAACCGTGCGCATCCCGGCTGGCGCCGTGATCCTCGATGCCGACTTGCGCGTGCCTCAATCGGCAACGGGCCTCGTCATCTTCGCGCACGGCAGCGGGAGCAGCCGGTTCAGCAGTCGTAACCGCGCCGTCGCCGGCGCGCTGGAGGCTCACAGATTTGCGACGCTCCTGCTCGATCTCCTGACGCAGCAGGAGGAGCATGTCGACAACTCCACGCGCGAGTATCGATTCGATATCGATTTGCTCGGGCGCCGCGTGGTGGCAGCAACCGATTGGGTTGAGAGTCGGCCCGATCTCCGCCATCTGCCGATCGCGTACTTCGGAGCAAGCACTGGAGCTGCCGCAGCGCTCATCGCGGCCGCCGAACGATCGGCGAAGACACGCGCGGTGATCTCCCGCGGTGGACGACCCGATCTCGCGGATAAATCACTGCCGCTCGTGGAAGCTCCCACACTGCTCCTCGTCGGCGGTAACGATGAACCGGTGATCGAGCTCAACCGCGAAGCTATGCACCGGATGCGCGCGCCGGTCGAACTGAAAATCATTCCGCGCGCGACTCATCTGTTCGAAGAGCCCGGCGCACTCGACGAAGTGGTGCGACTTGCTGTTGAATGGTGTCAGCGACATCTCGCGACCGCAGAGCTGTAGCTCCATCGCCACGTCGCACCTTCCTCCGTGTGGCATGATCCGATTTCGGAGAGAGAACAATGCGAATTGCCCAGGTTGCGCCACTCTGTGAGAGTGTGCCGCCGAAGTTGTACGGCGGCACCGAACGCGTTGTTTCATGGTTGACGGAGGAACTGGTACGACAAGGACACCAAGTGACGTTGTTCGCGTCCGGCGACTCGGAGACGCGCGCGAGGCTCGTGCCCGTCTATCGTGAAGCGTTGCGTCTGGGTCACGTGGTCGATGCGTTGACGCCACACGTTCTGCTCGTCGAAGAAGTCGCTCGCCGCGCCGAACGATTCGACATCATCCATTTTCATATCGCCCAGCTGCATTTCCCAATCGCGCGCCGTCTGCAAACGCCACACGTGACGACGCTGCATGGCCGGCTCGATCTGCCGGAGCTCGCTCCGTTTTATCGCGAGTTCGACGACATCCCGGTGGTCTCGATCTCCGACGCGCAGCGTGCACCGCTCCCGGAGGCCAACTGGATTGCGACGATTCATCACGGTCTTCCGGACACGCTCCTCAGGTTCAACCCGCGTCCCGAGGGTTATCTGGCATTTCTCGGACGAATCTCGCCTGAAAAGCGCGTCGATCGCGCCATCGCGATTGCGAAGGCCTGTGGCTTGCCCCTGCGGATTGCCGCAAAGGTCGATCCGGCGGATGCCGACTATTTCAACCGCAATATTCGTCCTCTGCTGTCGGATCCGCTCGTGCAGTTCGTCGGCGAGATCGGCGACGACGACAAAGGACGTTTTCTCGGCGGCGCGAACGCGCTGCTCTTTCCAATCGATTGGCCGGAACCTTTCGGGCTCGTGATGATCGAGTCGCTGGCGTGCGGCACGCCCGTCATCGCGTTTCGCGGCGGGTCTGTGTCGGAGGTGCTCGAGGACGGCGTCACCGCGTTGCTCGTCAATAGCGTGGCGGAGGCGATCGAAGCCACGCGTCACGTGAACAAGCTCGATCGCCGCCGCTGCCGCGAGAACTTCGATCGTCGATTCAGCGTGACGCGCATGGCGACCGATTACGTCGAGCTCTACACGCAGTTGATCGAACGTCGACAGTCAGCCGCTGATCCCGGAGCGCTATGGAAGATGCCGTACGCCTCGACGAGTCGTTCTACATCGTTGCCGACGCCGAGCGCACGACCGCACCACTCCGCGTCCTGAAGCAAGGCGAAAGCTTCGCCGTTTTCGACCAGTATGGCGACGTGCTGCCGGCCGAAGCCAGCGAACAGGGTCTGTACCACGAGGGCACGCGTCACCTCTCTCGTCTCGAAGTGCTGCTCTGGGGCAAGCGGCCGCTGCTTCTGAGCTCCACGGTGAGCGACGACAACATCGTTTTTACCGCGGATCTCACCAACCCGGACGTGCTGCGCCGCGACGCGGTTGCCATGCCGCGCGGCGAAATCCATCTGTCGCGCTCGCGCGTCCTCTGGGAGGGCAGCTGGTTCGAACGCATCCGCGTGGCCAATTACGCCCTGCGCGCGATTGAAGTATCGATGACGATCACGTTCGACGCCGACTTCGCCGACATCTTCGAAGTCCGCGGGACGCGCCGGGCTCGCCGAGGCGAGCGTCTCCCCGATGTCTGCGGCGACGACTGTCTGCTTCAGTACCGCGGCATCGATCGCGTCGAACGGCGCACCCGTTTGCGATGGACGCCGCAGCCCAAGGTCGTCGAACCGGGCCGCGCCACATTTGTCGTCCAACTCGAGTCACACGGGGTCACGGAAATCGAACTGACCGTCTGCTGCGAATCGGTGCGTGCCTGCGCAACCCCACGACCGTTCGAGCAGGCGCTCGCGCGGTCGCGCGGAGTCTTCGCGTCACGCACAGAGGGTGCATGCCGCGTCGTCAGCTCGAGCGAGAGCCTGAACCGCTGGATCAGCCGCTCCACTGCCGATCTGCAGATGATGCTCACCGACACATCGACGGGACCGTACCCGTACGCGGGCATCCCCTGGTTCAGTACACCCTTCGGACGTGACGGCATCCTCACCGCGTTGTCGCTGCTCTGGGCGTATCCGGCGATTGGCAAAGGCGTGTTGTCGTTTCTGGCCGAAACGCAGGCGACCGAGAAGGACGATGCGCGAGAGGCGCAGCCAGGGAAGATTCTGCATGAGATGCGCAGCGGCGAAATGGCGGCGCTCGCTGAGGTGCCGTTCGGACGCTACTACGGTTCTGTCGACGCGACGCCACTCTTTGTGATGCTCGCGCGCGAGTACTACGAACGCACGGGAGATCGAGACTTCATCGATCAGCTGTGGCCGCATATTCTTGCCGCGCTCGATTGGCTGCGGACCGACGGCGACCGCGATGGTGATGGCTTCATCGAGTACTTCCGGCAAAGCGAGTCCGGCCTCGTGCAGCAAGGCTGGAAGGATTCGTGGGATTCTGTGTTTCACGCCGACGGCACAATCGCGCCGGCGCCGATTGCCCTCTGCGAGGTGCAGGGATACGCATACGCCGCGTGGAGCGGCGCCGCGCGGCTCGCGGATCTGCGAGGCGATACGCGATCGGCGGAGGAATGGCAGCGGAACGCCGCGCGCCTGCGTGGCCGGTTCGAGTCGACATTCTGGTGTGAGGACCTGGGCAGCTACGCGCTCGCGCTCGACGGCGACAAGCAGCCGTGCCGAGTGCGGTCGTCGAATCCGGGGCACTGCCTGTTCACCGGCATCGTTCAAGGTGAGCGCGCCCGGCGCGTCGCGGCAACGCTGATGTCGAGCGCGTCATTCAGCGGCTGGGGCGTTCGGACCATCGCGGACCATGAGGCGCGGTACAACCCGATGGCGTATCACAACGGATCGGTCTGGCCGCACGACAACGCCATCGTCGCGGCAGGACTTGCACGATGCGGTTTGATCGATGACGCCAATCGCATCCTCACCGCCATTTTTGATTTGAGCCAGGCAATGGATCTGCACCGGTTGCCGGAACTGATTTGCGGGTTCAGCCGTCGCGGCGGCGAGTTTCCGACACTCTATCCGGTTGCCTGCGCGCCCCAGGCGTGGGCCGCGGCTGCGGTCTATCTCCTGCTCGAGGCATGCCTCGGCCTGCGCGTCGCGGCAACCGCGCGGAGGGTGTCATTCGCGCGCGCGATCCTGCCGCAATCCATCGATTGGCTGCGAATCACCAATCTCGCGGTCAACGACGCGCGCGTCGATTTGCTCATCGAGCGCCACCCGCATGATGTGGGCGTGACGGTGCTGAAGCGCGAAGGCGAGGTGGAGATTACGGTCGTCAAGTAGGCGTGCCGTGGGCCTCGTGTGTTGACGCGTACCTCGGTGGGCGTTCCGCAAGCCTCCGCGGACCCCCACCGCAGCCCTCGGCTACGCGCCCACGGTAGGCCCACGCGAAGCGCCTACCGCAGGCCTCCGCAGCGCCTAGAACCCGGCGACGTTCAAGCGTCCGCCGGTGACTGTCTTGCCCGCAAGCGACGGCGTGGGCACGGTAGAAGACAGAATCGCGTTCTTGATTTGCTGCGCGCTGGCGCCCGGATGCGTCGACGCATACAACGCGGCCGCGCCGGTGACGTGCGGCGTCGCCATCGAGGTGCCGCTGTACGACGCCCAACTCCACCCGCCGCTTTTCGTTGGAACCGTCGAGTAGATCCCCGAACCCGGTGCGCCGAGATCCACGTTGGTGGCTCCGTAATTCGAGAAAGATGCCTTGCCGCCGCTGCTCGTAATCGCAGCCACAGCAATCACGCAGTCGTACGATTTGCCGTTCGAGGTGCACGAGTAGTTCGATGGATAGTTGGCCGTCGTGTCGTTGTTGTCGCCGACACCGTCGCGCCCGCCGTTGCCGGCCGCCGCCACGAACAGGATGTTCTCGTCGCCCCCGCGGTTGATCGCGTCGAGCAGGGCCTGCGAAAAGCCACCCCCGCCCCACGAGTTGTTCGTCGCGACGATGTTCAACCCATGCAGATGTTTCAGGTCAGTGATGTAGTCGACGGCCTTCACCGCGTTCGCCGTCGTTCCTCCCTGCCGCCCGAGGAACTTCGTGGAGATCATCGTGACGTTCCAATTGACGCCCGCCACTCCGATACCGTTCGAACCGCTTGCGCCGATCGTGCCCGCAACATGAGTCGCGTGATCGTCTTGAGACCCGTCGAACACCGTATTGTCGTCGCGATCGAAATCCCAGCCGTGCACGTCGTCGATGTAGCCGTTGCCGTCATTGTCGATGCCGTCAACAGGATCAAACGCGTTCGTCCACACATTGAGGTACAAATCCGGATGATCGAAGCCGATGCCTTCATCGATCACGCCGACGTACACGGATGCCAGACCGACATGGCCCGCGGCCCAAGCTCGATCGGCCTGGCTGCCGAACGCGTTGAGAGGTCCGGTCCACCCTGCCTGGGCCGGCCCATACACTCCCCACAGCGATCCGTCCGCATAGTAAGGGTCGCTCGTCGTCGCTTGATGCTCGTAAATCCAGTTCGGTTCAGCGAATTCCACCGCTCGCTCGGCCTGCAAGCCACGCGCGGCCGCAGCGACTTCGAGTCCTGGAGGGATGCGAAGCAGCTCGAGATCTCCTTTGCCGTCCCTTCGCCGATTTGCGGCGGCGATCACTTCTTCGCGTTGCCCATTCACGCGCGCACGCGCGTTCGCCCGCTCCTGAGGAGTCGAGTCGGCGCGGAACTGGACGAGAACCTGATTCGCAACGAAACGCGGCTCGTCAGCCTGCGACTGCGCGCCGCTCGTTACCGAGAAGAGCCCGGCCGCCGCTCCGGCTGCCAGCAGTGACCATATGGAGAGAATTCGCAACTTCATAAACCTCTTTCCAGGGTGAGGGGCAGGTCAGCCATTCAACACTACCAATCGCAGCTCAACCGGTCAACATCGCTGCGCCTAAGATGTGCATTTGTGATTACTGCCTGACTTCTTACCCCTTGACCCTATCCAGACATACGGGCGCTTCCCTCGGCTGTTCGTTCGCCGAGCCGATTTAACGCAGTCGAAACTGCGGATCGTGGCGAGTACGCGTCATCGAATAGAGAGGGTGCCGCGCTCGACGCCCGCTGATGCGTTTCAGGCATAATGAGCACGGCCTTTCCCTTGGTAACTTGATGATTTGCCCTAAGTGCGGCGGCAACACTTCCGCATCATCCGGCCCATGCCCGGTGTGCGGCGCCGCAACGGACCCTGCGGAAGGTCCTACCGTCGCAGCCGCACTTCTGACGCCGCCCCCCGATTCGCAAGAGTTTGACGCAGCCACAATCGCGGACCCTGAAGTCACACGGCTTCTGGATCCCGCGAGGGTTCGCCACCGAACCGACAAAGGCCCCTACGAGCGTCCGCTTCAGCCGGGTCAGTCGTTTGGAACTCGCTACACGATCGTGCGGCAGCTCGGCGCCGGCGGCATGGGCGCCGTGTATCAGGCATGGGATCAGGAGCTGAGCGTCGTCGTCGCGCTGAAGGTGATCCGCCCGGAAATCTCGAGAGACCCATTTCTCGGCGCCGAGATGGCGCGCAGATTCAAGCGCGAGCTGCTCCTGGCGCGCGAAGTCACGCACAAGAACGTCGTCCGCATTCACGACCTGGGTGAGATCGAGGGCATCAAGTACATCACGATGTCGTATGTCGCAGGCGCCGACCTCGCGAGTGTTCTGCGCAAAGAGGCCAAGCTGCCGGTCCCGCGGGCGTTGCGCATTGCGAAAGACATCGCAGCGGGACTTCTGGCCGCGCACGACGCCGGAGTGGTGCATCGCGATCTCAAACCCGCAAACATCATGGTCGACGCCGAGGATACGGCGCAGATCATGGACTTCGGCATCGCGCGTTCCACCGCTCGATCGGGACCGGACCAGGGTGGTGCGGCGATCTCGGGGACGACGTATACCGACTGGCGTCGCGACATTTCTCAAACCATTCCTGGCGCCGTGGTCGGCACAATGGAATACATGGCGCCGGAACAGGCGAAGGGTCAGCCGGTCGATCATCGTGCCGACATCTATGCCTTCGGTCTGATCCTCTACGACATGCTGCTCGGCAGCCGCCTCGCCAGGAACGCGAGGACGACAGCGTTCGATGAACTGACAAAGCGCATGGAAGTGGCGCCGCCGTCGCCGCGCTCTATCGATGCCAGCATCCCGGAGCGCCTCGATCGCGTCATCACGCGCTGTCTGCAACCGGACGCGGCGGCGCGGTACGAAACCACTGCCGCGCTCGTGGCCGATCTCAACGCTCTTGATGCAGACGGCAATCCGTTGCCTGTTCTCAGGCGGATCAGCCGGAGACAATTCGCCGCCGCTGTCGTCGCTGTGCTGGCACTCTTGGCGGGTACCTGGTGGTTGGCGCGCTCGCCGGTCGCGCCCCCGCAGCCGGCGCCAACCTCCGTGCTGATCGCCGACTTCGATGTGCAGGGCGTGGAGGCTCTTCAGGGGACGGCCGAGGAAGCACTGGCTGCGTCAATGGAAGGCGCGCCGTTCATCACCGTCTTCCCGCGACGAGATGCGCGCACGCTGGCCACCAAGCTCGTTGCGGACAGCGCTGGTCGTGTCACTGTCGATACGGGCCGGCTCATTTCGCAGCGCGAAGGCATCAAACTGCTGCTCGCGGGGGCCGTCGCCCCGGTGCGACGGGGATTCGAGGTCAAGCTGCGCGCCGTAGATCCCGCAAACGGCAATGTCGTCACTGAAGCCTCGCGAACTGCCGCCGACACCAACGACATCCTACGGACGATAACCCTCGTCGCCGAGGACGTTCGAGACGAGCTCGGCGACACGACGCCGGAGAGCGTTCGGCAGGCGCAGCGCGAAACGTTCACCGCGGGATCGCTCGAAGCGGCCCGCGAATACTCCGTGGCCCAGGATCTTGCCGCCAGCTACAAAGACGAGGAGGCGCTGCAGCATTACAAGCGCGCAGTGGATCTCGATCCGAATTTCGGACGCGCCTATTCCGGATCCGCTTACAGCGCATCTCGCCTCGGTCGCAAAGAAGAAGCCGACGAGCTCTGGAAAAAGGCGCTGTCGGTCGTCGACCGCATGACCGAGCGCGAGAAGTACCGGACGCTCGGTCTGTACTACGGAACTGTCTCGCGCAATTACGACAAGGCCATCGAGAACTACTCCACTCTCGTCAAGCTCTACCCCGCGGACGGAGCCGGACACAACAATCTTGCGCTTGCGTACTTCAGCACGAGAAACTTTGCCCAAGCACTCGAAGAGGGCCGCCGTGCGCTTGAGATCTATCCGAGGAAGCTACTCTATCGCGGTAATTACGCGCTTTACGCGATGTACGCGAGCGACTTCAAGTCGGCGCTGGACGGCGCGACACAACTCCTGAACGACGAGCCGACGTACTATCCCGCTTACCTCCCGGTCGCTGTGGCCGCTTTGACGCAAAGAGACTTCGCCGACGCGCGCGATGCGTACAATCGGATGGCTCAAACGGGCCGGCCGGGTGCGACGGTGGCAGCCATCGGCATCGCCGACGCGGCCATGTACGAAGGAAACTTCCCTCAAGCCGTGAAGCTTTTGCGACAAGGGATTGAAAACGACAAGAAAGCGACACCAGGAGCGCCGACCGCGACCAAGTACGTTCTGCTCGGCGAAGCGTACCGAGAGCTCCAGCAGCGACCTGCAGCCGTTGACGCGGTCAACGAGGCGCTGAAGCTCGGGCACCAGGAGGAAATTGCAGTGCCTGCGGCGGAAACGCTCCTATGGGCAGGCCGATCCGAAGCGGCGGCGAAGATCGCGCAAACGTTGCAGTCGCAATTCGAGCCGCACCGGCGCGCGTACGGCAAGCTGATCGAGGGTGAGATCGCGGCGCACGAACGGAAGCCAGTGGAGGCGATCGAAGCTTTCCTCGCTGCGCTGAAGCTCACCGACCTATGGCTCGTTCGCTTCAATCTCGGCGTGTTGTACGTGGAGGCGGGGCGCTACGCCGAAGCCTTATCCGAGTTGGATGCATGTCAGAAACGACTGGGCGAGGCTGCAGCGATTTTTCTCGACGATGTTCCGACGATGCGGTACACGGCGCCCCTCCCGTACTGGCTTGCGCGCGCACAGGAGGGGCTCGGGATGAAAGAGCCGGCGGCGGCGAACTACAAGACCTATCTCTCGCTCAGAAACGCGGCCGCCGATCCGCTCGCGGTCGAGGCGCGGCGCCGAGTAGCAGGGCGATAGCGCTCGAGTATCTCCGGCGCGGCTGAAGCGACGCCGCTACCGAACTCTAGACGACTGGCAAACACACCAGTCAGAAAGCGAGACGCGTTGATGTCGATAGGTCTGTTCGAGTTGTTGAACGGGATCGGGCCCGCCTGATCCGTCACAAAGGCGGCCGGTGAGCCCTCGTCCGGCATCACATCCAGGATTCCTGTAAAACCAGGTCCGGGGACGAGCTGTAACGAGCTCTCGACTTTGAAGTTCATGCGGCCGTCGTCGTTACCGAGCAGCGACAGCGGAACCGTGACGCGGTAGCCATTGGTCAACGGCGAAATCGTTGCTGTCCCTACGACCGTGCGGTCATTGCATGTGGCTGCCGTCGTCGTCGCATTCGTTCGATCGACGTTATATCTGACGATTTGCGCGGGCGTGAAGTCGTTCGCACCAATCGCAATGAAATAGTCCGTACCCAGGAATGCAGTGTCCCGACTGCAGCCGCCGTCGATGCCGGGATGTCCGGTCCCGAGATCCTGATCCGTATCCAACATGAACGTCGCATTCGAGGTCGCAGGATCCACCGAATTGAAGATCACATCGACCTGCATGTTGCCGCCGTCGACGAGGATGTGCGCCGAGACGAGATCGGCCGGGTCTGCTGCGTCGTCTGTCGGATCGGATGCGAAGCCCTCGAGCGGCGTGATGTCAAAGGCAGCGCTCGTCGAATTCACGGCATTCTGCGCTGACGCAACGAGCGTGTAACCAGAACCCGACTTGTCGATGGTCAAGTCGTCGAATGTCGCGACACCAAATTGGTCCGTCATGCGCGTTTTCGTCCCCGCGAGGGTCCCTCCCGGACCGGCGTTATTGCCGATGGCAAGCGTGATGGGCCAGAACGGGATGGGCGTGCCCTGAGAGTTGCGCGCTTCGACTTGGATGCCGTTGAAATCACCGTAGTAACCGAGGCGTGTGTTGACCGAGGTATCGTTCGGCTGGACGGCGAAGTCGAGCGCCAGCGGACCGCCGTTGAAGACCAGCGGCGGCGTCGTGACGCCCGCGTCGACGGCAGCGGTGTTGACCGCTTGTGGCCGTGCGGCGAACAACACGCTGTTGACCGGAAGCTTGGAATCGACGAAGAACCTCTCCGTTGGATCGAACGCCACCAACACCGTGTACACCGTCTCACCTGGGTGCAGATAAATCGTCGTGTTCTGAGGACTCTCCGGAGGCGGGCTATTCAGATTTGAAGCAGACGGATCGTAATCCGGGATGTTGACGAGCACCTGCGTGTTGCCGACGAGACTGTGGTAGCAGGAGTTCTCCCCAGTCGTGGTGTACAGCTTGTACGCAATGAGCTGGTAGAGGAGGCCCTGAGCGGCGCCATTCACAACGATACGCACGTCATACGCTGACGTGGTATTGCCGGTGCTCGTGTACTGCGCGCGCACCTGCCGATACGATCCGTTCTGCAGATCGCCATCTGTGATGCTGCCATTCTCCCAGCCTGGATTCTCCCAGCCGGGGTTTTCCCAGCCTGGGTTTTCCCAACCGGGATTTTCCCAGCCGGGATTTTCCCAGCCGGGGTTTTCCCAACCCGGGTTTTCCCAGCCGGGATTCGGCCAGCCGTTCGAGTTTCCGTACGGCCCCTGATTGGGCACCGACGGCTCATTGATGTCCTGCGCTTCGGCTTGCGAAATCTCGATGTCGTGAACCTCGAACTTGGTGATGTCAAAGGCCTCCGCATTCTGATCCACATTGCCTGGTCGCAACGGATTCAGAGGCGCCGTGCGATCAGGATTGAGGAACACGGTCGTCTTTCGGCCGCCCTCTTTGATGTCGCCGGGAATGCCGGTCAACTCTTCGATGAGCACCTTGACGGCCGCCTGAGGTTCAGTCGCGTTGCTGACGTACAGCGTGCGCGCGATGGCAGTTCCAGCGGCGATGAAGACATCCTCGGTGGTCTTGGGCGTACCGAACTGCTTCCATGAAGCGATCGTGCCCGGGGAGGCCGCTGCCACGCTCAATCGATACGGCGTGGGCGGCACCGGCGTTTGTCCAAACCGTGGCGCCGGAACCGTGTTCTCGGCGACAATCACGAACGCGCGCTGCTTGGACCGGCCATTCGTATTGATCATCGCCTTGTTATTCCAAGGCGCGAAGGCGTACAGACCCTCGGTCGTC
>WNGB01011674.1_pt1 | contig 13803 bp, 12 predicted proteins | sample 5400681 | NCBI WGS metagenome assembly WNGB01 (sample SAMN13153367, study PRJNA577476) | soil metagenome | isolation source: 115 cm soil or saprolite under grassland replicate 2 | place: USA:California | collected 2016-06-15 | reverse complement strand
GCTCGACAAGCTGGGGGTCACTGGTTCGAGCCCAGTACCGCCCACCTCGCAGTAGAGCCAAAAGACCTGCTAATGGGCCGCTTTTGGTTCTTTCCCGTTGATGCCAGTTGTCCGCCCAAAACCGCCGAAATCCGCCCGTTTTGGTGCGGGACTTCCCCACAGACTTCCCCACAGCGAACACGTCCTCGCGATCAGCGATCGGCTCGCTTCTCTGCGCCTGTAACAGAATGAGTTGCGCCTACGAGGCCGGGGCGGCCGCAGTCTGGTCAAGAAGCGCCTCGGTCTCTGCTAGGGCCGGCTTGTAGCCCATAGCTGCAAACAGGTCGCGGGCCTCGCGGAGCGGCTGTTCCGCTCCAGGTCGGCCGAGGGCGAGCAGGCAGCGGCCCTGGCCGAGGAGCGCGTGGGCGTGCTCGGGAACGTTCCCGAACTCATGCCAGCGTGCGGCCGCTTCGGCGTAGAGGGTTGCCGCGTCGGCGTGGTCGCCGGCGTGCTCGGCGAGCTGGGCGCGTGCGGCGCAGAGGGCATGGTCATCGAGCGGGTAGCGCAGCTCGAGGCCGTCGGCGAGCCGCTTGGCGAGTGCGGGATCACCGGCAGCGAGCGCGGTTCGCAGCATCCCGGCCAGCTGTCTCGCGTAGTAGGGCGTCTCGTGCGTGCCCGCTATCTGCTCGAGCTCGGCGAGCAGGGCGGGCGCCCGCTCGGGCGCCTCCGCCGCGAGCGCGTCGGCGGCGGCCGCGAGTCCGAGTACGACCATCTCGGCGACGGCGTCTTCCCGTGCCGTCTGGATCAGCCAGTCGGCTGCGCCGGTTGTCGCTTCGCGCTCGCCGCGGGCGAGGCGGTTCGCGAGCTCGACCGCGCGCAGCTCGATCAGGGAGTGCGTGTCGCCGCTCGCCTCAAGCACGGCGGCTAGCTGGCCGGCGCGGTCCAGCGCCTCCCCGCCTCGGCCGAGCTCTGTCATCAAACCGGGGCAGTTTCCCTCGATCGCCCCCGCCAACTCGGCAAGGCCACGCTGCTCGCAGAAGGCGATCCCCTCCTCGAAGGCGGCGAGCGCCCGGGCCGGCCCCTGCAGCGGGTAGCGTACGAGCGCGAGGTTGCTCTGCAGGGCGGCGGCGTCTCGGCCGGCCCCTCGCTCGACGAGCAGGGCGAGCGCGCGCTCCATCTCGGCGAGGCCGTCCACGTCACCGAGGTGGGCCCGAGCGTAGCCGCGGTAGCCAAGCGCGCGCGCCGGCTCGGGCAGCCCGAGCGTCGCCGCAAGCTCGCGCGCACGGTCGGCGGCGGCGATCGCCTCGGCCCAGTTGCCGGCGAGGGCGTGCGCGTTCGCGAGTTGTCCGTAGGCGGCAACGAGCGCGGGATTGGGCGCTTCCTGCTCGAGCATGTCGACCGCCTCCGCTGCGAGCGCGACCTGGCGGCCCTCGCCGAGGCGCAAGGAGACGCGCGACCGGAGCTGGAGCGCCCGCGCGGCGGCTTGCACCTCGCCGCGCGCCCGGAGGGAGGCGAGCGCCTTCTCGAGCGCCTCGGCCGCTTCGCGCAGGCGGCCGGCCTGGGCGGCGGCGTCTGCCCAGCGGACGAGGAGGTTGGCCCGCTCGGGGTCCTCGGGCCGCGTGAGCTCGAGCGCCCGGGCGAGCCGCGCTTCGGCCTGGGTGGTATCGAGACCGAGGGCCCGCTCGCCGGCGAGGGCGAGGAACCGTCGAGCGGGTGCGGCGAGCTCCTCGGCCTGCTCAGCATCGCCGGCGGCTTCCGCGAGCTCGAGCGCCTGCAGGTAGTGGTGGGCGAGCACCTCGGCGAGATCCTCTACCCGCTCGCCCGCCTTGCGCTCGATCCAGGCGGCCGCGGCGCGGTGGCGACGTGCCCGCTCCGCCCTCGGGATCTGGCCGTAGGCAACGTCGCGCACGAGCAGGTGCCAGAACGAGTACTCACCCTCCCCTTCCATCGAGCTCGTCCGGGCGGGGCGGACGAGCTCCTTGCGCGCAAGCTCATGCAGCGCCAGCTCGAGCTCGCTCTCGTTCCTGTCGCCGATCTCGGCCAGAGCGCCCACCCAAAAGACCTTGCCGAGCACGGCCGCGTCCTGGAGCAGGCTCTTGCGCTCCGGCGAGAGCGTGTCCAGGCGGGCGGCGATCAGCGCCTGCAAACTCTCGGGCAGCGCCGACTCCGAAAGGGCGTCTGCCCCCTGCGCGAGGCCGCGGTCTGCGAGCAGGCGCACGAACTCCTCCGCATAGAGGGGGTTGCCACCGGCCCGCTTGAGGATCGCTCGCTCGACCTCCTGGGTGAGGACGGTGCTGGTGATGAGGTTGGAGACGAGCTCGGCCGCCTCCTGATCCGAGAGCGGTGAGAGGTTGATCGTGTGCGCGTTGCGCTGCCCGGCGCCCCAGCCCGGCCGGCGCTCGTACAGCTCCGGGCGAGCCGTGCAGAGGACTAGCAGCGGTACCCCCTGCGACCACTCGGCCAGGTACTCCAGGAACGCGAGCAATGCCTCGTCTGCCCAGTGCAGATCGTCGAACACGAGCACGCTCGGGCGCGCGGCGGCCAGACCCTCGAGGAAGCGCCGCCAGGCCGTGAACAGCTCCTGCCGCTCGGCCGGCGAGGCCGCCTCGACCCCGACCAGCGGCGCGAGCCGCTGCAGCAGCCACTGCCGGTCGGGCTCCTCGGGAGAGACGGCCACCTCCAGCTTCGCAGCCGCCACCTGGGCCGAGTCCGACTCGAGGATGCCCGCCTCCGCCTTGACGATCTCGCCCAGCGCCCAGAAGGTGATTCCCTCGCCGTAGGGCAGGCAGCGGCCCTGCTTCCAGCGGGTTATCTCCGGCTTCGCCTCGATGTAGGCCAACAGCTCGGCGACGAGCCGGCTCTTCCCCACGCCCGGCTCCCCGACGACCGTGACGAGCTGCACCGAGCGCTGTTGCGCCGCCCGCTCGAACGTCCCGATCAGAAGCGGCTTCTCGAGCTCGCGCCCCACGAACGGCGTTTCAAATTGGCCGCTGACGTCGCTCCCCAAGCGGGCGCGGGCCGCCTTCGCCCGCCAGAGCGAGAGCGGCTCCGACTTCCCCTTCACGGAGACCGGCTGGAGCGGCTCGTACTCGAACACGCGGCTCGTCGCGCGGTAGGTCTGCTCGCCGACCGCGACCCCGTTCACCGGTGCCGCGCTCTGGATGCGCGCGGCCGTGTTGACGACGTCGCCGGTGACGATCCCCTCCCCCCGCTCGGGGCGGGCGCCGAGCGCCACGACCGCCTCGCCCGTGTTGATCCCCACCCGCACCTGCAGGTCGAGATCGGGATCGGCCTCGTTCAGCTCCGCGATCGCCTCCAGGATGCTGAGCCCCGCCCGCACTGCCCGCTCGGCGTCGTCCTCGTGTGCCACGGGAGCGCCGCAGACGGCCATCACCGCGTCACCGACGAACTTCTCCACGGTGCCACCGCAGCGCTCGATCTCCTGCCGCAGGCGGGCATGGTAGGGACGGATGCGGGCGCGCACGTCCTCCGGGTCCTGCTGTTCGGAGGCCGCGGTGAAGCCGACCAGGTCGCAGAAGAGGACGGAGACGATCTTCCGCTCTTCCAGCGCGGGCGGCGTCGGCTGCTCGGTAAGCGGCGCCCTGCAGTAGCCGCAGAACGCGAACCCGTCCGGATTCTCCTTGCCGCAGCTCGCGCAGATCAGCACAATGCCGAGTCTAGGACACGATGTCTGAGACGGAAGCAGCTACTCGCCGGGTCCAAGCTCGGCGAGCCGGTGTCGGGTGTCAGCTCGCTCGAGATATGCGTCGACGAGCGCCACCGCTTCTTCCTCGTTGCCTGGCATGAGGTGCCCATAGAGATCGAAAGTCGTCTGGATCGACGCGTGGCCGAGGTAGCTGGTGATCGCCTTGGCATTGACGCCAGCTGCGATGAGCAAGCTTGCGAATGTGTGCCGGCACTCGTGGAGGCCAATCGGCTCCAGCACGGCGCGTCGCCACGCGGTCAAGGCTCGCTTACGTACCGCCGTTGGCGTAAACGTCTGTGTCGCACTCGAGCCGAAGACAAAGCCGCTATCGCGCCGCGTCACGAGCTTGTGCTCGACGAGGAGGTCGCGGAGCGCGGCGACGATCGGCACGCCGCGCCGGCCGGCGCGGCTCTTCGGCTCTCCGGCTTCCCCGTAGCCGGTCATGCTGCGCTCGACCCGGATCAGTCCGCTCACGAGATCAACATCGCTCCACTCCAAGGCCCGGAGTTCCCCGCGGCGCAGGCCGGCGTAGAACGCGCAGCCCCATAGCGCGCGGTCATCGGGGCGAAGCGCGGTGATCAGGGCCGCGGCCTCAGTTGGCGACGCGATTCGCTCGCGGCGGCCGCGGGCGGCCGGAAGCCGAAGCCGCTCGCACGGGTTGACGGCGAGATCGCCGTCCTCGATCGCCCGCCGGTAGATCACCTGCAGCGGCTTGAGTGCATTGCGGATCGTGCTCGGGTCAGCGCCGGACTCGAGCAGCTCGTCGACGAGGCGCTGCACGTCGCGCCGCTGGAGCTTCGAGAGCTTTGCGCCGCCTAGCTTGGGGAGGATGTGCAGACGTAGCGAGCGCTCGTACTCGCGCACGACTGACGGCTTGTATCGCTCGCCGGCCTTCGTGCGAATCGCGCCGCTCGCGATCCCGTCGAACAATGCCTCAGCAGCATTGAGGAGTGTCTGCGCGGTACTGGCCAGCCGCACGCCCTTGGCAGCCTGAGTCTGGGCCGTCGCGCGCCACCGGCGAGCCTCTCCCAGCGTCCTGAACGTCTTCGAGACCTTGCGCGTGCTGATCGCGTCATACGCGGCGACGCGGTAGCCGGGCTCGCAGTTACAGCGCCTGCCGCCACGCGAGGCGCACGATCGGGCGTGACGGACTTCGATCCCCTCGGCCATCAGGTTCGTCCGACAGTAGCGCGTGTCGTGCTCCGGTCCAACCAGCGCTCGAGCTCGGCGAGCGCGACCAGGATCCGGCGGCCGCGCCGCACGACCCGAAGCTCGTCGATGACGTGCTCGTCGAAGTAGTCGCGGCTGACGCCGAGCATCTCGGCTGCCTCGCCCGGGCTGACGGCGAGACGCGAGCACGTGCGCTGTCCGCCCGCGGCCGGTTTGGTGGGCGTGGCGCGGTCTGCGACCGACTGCGTTCCGCCAGAGGGTGCGCTCGGCTTCGTCGGCCCGGCCGGGTGGACTTCCAGATGGGCGTTCGGGCGGCGCGGCCTGTCGTCCGCGACGATTGGATCGGCTCGGGCGCGCGCCGACTCGGCGAGCGCGTCCGCGAATAGCTCGAGCTGGCCAGCCGAACAGAGGTCAGCCACCGTGTCGTTCGCTCGCACAGCCACGCTTGCAGGCTGCCAGACGGACCTCGCCAAATAACTCGCCAGGAACTCGCCACCCACGCGAGTCGCCGCACAGGAGCGGGCGCCAGCTTGCGGGGCTACGAAACCTCCCGCGGCGCGGCGAACCGCGAGCTACTACTCCGCAACGACCTCCGTCCCTCGGTCTATCCACTCGGCGACCACGCCTGCATGCTCGCTACCGCGATCGCGAAATAGACCGCGAGCCCTTCCCGCCCTGCTGCCGATCGAGCTGAGTGCGAACTCCGCGACCTCCTTACCTGGACTCCCGCGTACAGCAATTGTCAACCTCGATAGCAGGCGAGACACAGATGCACCGTAGGTGCTATCCGACGCAAGGATTACTGTACGACCCCCGATGTCGGCGAGACGGAAGCGGCGCCGCGAACGGCAACGGCGACACCAGGAGCGTAAGCCACAGGTCAGCTGGGCTCCACCCGGCGAGCTGCGCGAGGCCCACGACGTCGTCCGCCTCGCGTATAGCCGCAAGCAAGCTGCCGAGGCTCTCGGCGTCAGCATCTCGACCATCGATCGCCATCTCGTCCCGACGGTGAGCACGGTCAAGACGCCATGGGGTCAGCGGCTCATTCCCGTCGCAGAGCTCGAGCGCTTCGTTCGAGAGCATCTCGAGCCCGGGCGCGGTCGCGCGACGCCATGCCCGGCGGGTCGACGGCAAACGCTCCCTCAGAACGTCGTCGACCGGATCCGCCTGGAGTACGCGCGGGGTCGGAGCCTCGGCGAGATCGCCACGACGCTCACCACAGACCGCGTTCCGACCGCGCACGACGGCCGCCGCTGGTGGCCGTCGACCGTCCGGGCAATTCTCGTACGAGCGACGAAGGGATCGGAACGGTCGCCGGCGGAATCTGGCCCGTCTCAAGCGGCGTGAAAGGCGTCGTACGTAAGAATTGATGTCGTTTGTCGAAAGTTGTTAGCCGGGAAGCGCGCGTTCTGTGAGGGTGGCCGAATGCGTCGGGAGTACCCATTACGCTGTTCACGGCCTTTTGCGAAGGCGCCACCATTGCCAATCTGATCGAACGACTCTCTGCGGGGCGGCCGGAATCGAACCCCGTGCCGAGATTGTTCTCGTTGCGATCTCGAGGTCGCGTCTTACGGCGTGCTCGAAAGGCCGCAACGGTTTTCGTCAGGCCTACTTTCGCAGGCAGAGTGCAGCGAGGTCCAATCCGCCGAAGGCAGGTTGCTCGGTTAAGCAGCTGAGGCGCTTCGAGATGAACTCCGCCTGGTAAGGCTGGGAGAATACTGCGATCGGCGCCTGGTTGCGCGCAAGGTCGGCCGCGATCCGGCCGAACGCGCGCTCGCGTGCACGACCGCTCAGCCGATCGGCGCGGGCGAGCCGCGCGTTGACGACCGCGTCGTCGAAGTAGGACACGTTGGTATTCCCGGCCGCCCGGAGAAGGCTCCCGTCGAACAGTGAACGAAGGAAGCTACCCGGATCGGGAAGATCGGCGGTCGACATAAACGGGGAGAGGTCGAAGTTCGCTCCGCGCTTGCCGATGGCGACGAGGGCGCCTCCGACGGGAAAGTCGCTCTTCACCATCACGTGGATGCCGAGGGGGGCCAAGTTGCGGCGGATGATCCCCGCGCGGGCGAGGCAGATAGGAAGGTCGCAGGTCCAGAGCATCGCTCGTCCGCCGCGGCCGCGCGCAAGCGCCTTCGCCCTGGCGAGGTTCGGCCGCCTGAGCGGGTAGATGTGCGTATCGCGTGAGCCGGGCATCCCGAGCGGCAGGTACTGGTCGGACGGCCGTCCGAGCAGAGGGCCGAGCTGCGCGGCCAGGTCGCTGCGGTCGAGCGCGTAAGCGACGGCGCGTCGGAGTCTGGCGTCGCGGAAGATGCCGCGGCTCGTGTTCATTGCGAGGCGCCCGATGCTCAGCGTCTGAGTCAGGAAGAAGCGCTGCGGCTTGCTGATCCCGTGCGCGCCGTATGTCCGATCGAGGACGCCGCCCGGCGCGAACGCGGGCGAAAGGATCGGAAATGCCGGAGAGAGGCCCGGGGTCGTGTAGTCCGCCTGTCCGGCCTTGACGAGTCCGGCGGCCTGATCGGCGCTTTGGCCGAAGGTGTAGACGAACTCGTCGAGCGCGTGTGGCCTTGGACCCCTGTAATGAGGATTCCGGCGCAGGACGAGCTGCTGGCCCGGCATGTACGAGGCGACGTAGTAGGGGCCTGCGGACGGAATCGGCCTCGCCAGTCCGTTCGCGATCACCGGAGTGAGGCGAGGCACGACCGAGAACATCGGCAGTGCGAGCCGATGTAGGAGGTCGCCGGCGGGCCTGGTCAGGCGGATCGTCAACGTATCGCCACGCGCGCGTAAGCCCGCGATGTGCGGGACGGTCCCCGCGTGGTAGGCGTTGGCGCCTTTGATGACATCCGCGAAACGGATGCCGGGAGAGTTCGGGCCCAACTCGGGCGAGAGTGCCCTTTCGATCGAGTCCCTGACCGTCGCTGCGGTCACGAGCTCGTTCGATGGGGGCGAGAAGCGAAAACCGGAGCGGATCCGGAACGCGTACGTCGTCCCGCCGTCCGAGACCGCCGGCGGCCCCGCGGCGAGCTCCGGCTGGGGCCGAAGTCCGGCCGGCGGCGGCTCATCCGGGTAGTTGAAGAGCTTCGCGGCGGTCGCGTACTCCCACTGATACGCCTGGGGCGAGAAGGCAATCGCGGGGTCGATCGAGGCGATCGCAGGCGAGATCGAGCTGGGAGTATCGGTGCCCATGACAAGGCGCGCGCCGTTCGGAGGAAGCAGCGGTTCGGCCGGTTGTTCGTCGACCGTCAGCCATAGCTCGGCGCCGCTCGTGAGCGGAACGGCTACGAGCGCCGTCGGCCGCTGCCCGACGCGGGTCGTTGTGCGAGCGTTCGACTGGCTTGGGTCGACGCGGGTGACCGTGCCGTCGCGGCTGTTCGCGACCCAGACGGCATCGCCGGAGATGGTGACGCCGGCGGGGCCGGAGCCGGTGTCGAAGCTGCGCTGAATGTTCCCGTCGGTGTCGAGCTGCCAGACGACGTCGTCCGCACCGACTGTCGCCCAGACGTACCCGCTGCCTACCGCAATTCCAGTGACCGTGTTGTGCAGCGGCTCGCGGTGCCGAACAGTGTTCGTGCGCGGATCGACCCGGGTGACGCCGTCGTAGGGACCGCCGATCCAGACTGCCCGCGCGCCGAATGCAATCGCGGTCGGCGAGCCGATCACGATGCGCTTGACCACTCGACCCGTAGCCGGTTCGACGCGCACGAGTTGGCCGGGGCTGTCGTACGCGGCCCAGACCGACCGGGCGCCAACCGTTACGCCGGCGGGGAAGTACCCGGCCGCCAGAGGAAGTGGAATCTTCTCGAGTACGCGGCCGATGTCGGGATCGACGCGCAGGAGCTGAGGCACATCCCTGTCGAGCACCCAGACCGAGCCGAAGCCGACTGCGAGCCCGGCTGGAGTCGCTCCGAGGCTGATGACCGGACCATTCGGTTTCCGCGTCGTCGGGTCGATCCGGGACAAGGTCTGGTCGTCCGCGTTCGCTACCCACACCCAGCGGCGACGCGCACTTCCGTCGTATGCGATCAGAGTGGGTCTCGAGCCGACCGCAACGTGCGCGACGAGCTTGCCCGTCTCCGCCTCGAACACGCCGACCGCGTCGGCAGGAATGAGCGGCGGTCCCCCATCGCGGGCAAGGCCGAGGATTCCGACGATCGCGGCCGCCACCGCACCCGCGGTAAGCAGGGGGAGCGCAACGCGCGATCTACGCGCGTGCCCGATGAGCCCGCCTCGCCCGCCGGGGAGTGGGCGGTCGAGCGCCGGGTCGTGATTGAGAATCTGGTTCTCGAGTCGCTGCAGCTCCAGGCCCGGCTCGATTCCCAGCTCCTCCACGAGCGTGCGCCTCGCCCGCTGATGCGCGTCCAGCGCCTCCGCCTGTCGGCCCGCCCGGTAAAGCGCGAGCATCAGCTGTCCGCGCAGACGCTCGCGAAGCGAGTGCCTCGCGACGAGCGCCTCCAACTCGGGGATCAAGTCGTGGTGACGACCAAGCGCCAGATCCGCCTCGATCCGCTCCTCTACCGCTGACAGCCGAAGCTCCTCAAGCCTCGCAATCTCGACCTGCGCGAACGGGTCGTACGCGAACTCCGCCAGCGGCGGGCCCCGCCAAAGCGCGAGCCCTTGGCGCAGCTTGGCCGCCGCGTCGTCGGCGCGTCCGTCAGTGAGCGCTTGTCGTCCCTGGTCGACCAGGGACTGGAACCGATCAAGGTCGAGCTCGCCGGGCGCGACCGTGAGCACGTAGCCGTGCGGACGGCTCAAGAGGACGCCGTTCTCACCTCCCTCCACGCCTGGGCCGGCGGGCTCGTTCTCGAGCCTCGCGCGCAGCTTCGAGATAAGCGCGTGAACGCTCTTCGTCGCGCTCGGCGGCGGTTCGGCGGCCCAAAGGTTGTCGATGATTTCGTCGACCGAGACGACCTCGTTCGCGCGCAACAGGAGCAGGGCGAGCAGGGCGCGCTGTTGATGCCCCCGAGCGGGAGGCTCTCACCCCGGTCCTTGACCTCGAGCGCACCGAGAATCCGGAAATCCAGGCGGATCCCCTCCCTTCGCGTTGAAGCTAGCACCGCGCCAACCGGTCGCCTAGCCCATTCCAGCCGGCCACCAACCGCCCAAGCTGACGCTTGCCGGGCAATGCAAGCGACGAATGCAAGGAGCGCCGATGACGAGCTTCGGCTGGGACGTTCTGACGGTCGGTCTTGCCGCCGGGCTCGGATTGGGACTCACCGCGGTGACGGCGCTTCGTCTGCGTACGACCAGGCGGCGAGCCCAGCTCGCGCATGTCGGGTCAGCAACCAAACGAAGGAGGATCGATGTGGTGGCGATCGACGAAGTCGCTGAGCGCTCCCCGGAGCGAGAACCAGACGCGTGACCCGAGACGGTGGATTTCTGAGATTGGCGAAGGGAGGTGACAACAATGAGGAAGCGAAGTGCGATCGTGATCGCGGGACTGCTCGTCTTGGCGGCCGTCGTGGCCGCAACAGGGCGGACGAGCGCCTCGGCGACGAGCTCGTCGGAGGGCCTTCAACTCGACGGGAGCTGGATGGTGACGGTGACGCGTATCAACCCTCCGCCCGGCGTCGCTCCGACCTTCAAGTCGTTGCTGAGTTACGCGCGCGGCGGCGTGATGATCGAGACAAGCAGTACCGCCGGCGCAACCCGTCGCAGCCCCGCGCTCGGACAGTGGGAGCGGATCGGTAATGATCTGTTCGCGACGAGCATGTGGTTCTTCCGGTCCGATCCTGCGACAGGTGCCAACCTGGGCACCCAAGAGGTCGACCGGACGGTGCGGCTGTCCGCGGACGGGGATTCGTTCACGGCAGTGGCCGTCGTCCAGCAGTTCGATGTCGACGGCAATCCCGTGGGCGGGCAGTTGCACGCCACGGAGGTCGGCGAGCGGCTGGCGATCAACCCCAACCCGGATCAGCCGTAGCACTCCACGAATCGAGGGGCCCGTTTCGGCGGGCCCCTCGAGAACCTGAGGAGCTGTGTCTCATGCGCATCAGCGTGCTATTTAGGTTTGCCCTGGTCTCGATCGTTGGCGCGCTCGCGTTCGCCGCCGTGGCGGTTGCAGACACGCAGACGGAGAACGTCTACGTCGACGGTCAGACCTACGCGATCAATACAGGGGCGGCGGTGGTCTTCGACGCAAGTCCGGGCCTGCTCGAACAGTCCTCCCCGATGTATCTGATCGGATTCACCGTCCTGCCGGGGACGACGGGGCCCATCACCCTGCCCTCGGGCTATCAGCCCCAGAACAACGGGCTTCCCTCGCCAGTGCCTTACCACGATCACGTACTGAGAGGTGCGCCGGGACTGGGAACCTCCGGCACGGCAGGCGATTACGCGGCGCCCCTTCGGATCGTGCGGATGCAATACACGTTGGCCTACGCGTACGACCCGGCCTTCGCCCCGATCACTGCCGTTGATCAGATTGCGGCAGCCGAGGCGGCCGGCAAGCTGCTGGTCATCAACGCGGGAGCACCCGACCCGTACCAGCTCTGGACGACTACCGTCCTCGTCCGTCCAATCGTCGGGCCGCATCCGTAAAGACACTTCGACCGCGGCAGCAGCGTGCTATGACGCTGCTGCCGCGCACGGGCACCATGCATGCGCGGAGGTTCATTGCGGGGACGAGTCGAGAACGTCTTGTCCTCCGACCGAGCTTGCGATGTCGATGGAGTCGAAGAAAAACAAGCCGTGCTCTAGGCGCGTCGGCTCCAGGGTCGAAGACGCCTCACGGACGTCGCCCGAAAACGTCCGATGATGCGGCTGCGTCCTTCCGGATCATCTGCCGCTCGTATGGATTGGTGGCTGCCCTCGAAGAGCGACTACACCGCCTCTTCACCCTGCTCAGCCTTCTAGCGACGGATGAGTAGCCCCGCTGCTAATGGATCGCTAAGGAAACGGGTGCAGATACATCTCCGTGCGCCTCGTTCAATGGTGTCGCCAAAGGCCCGCAAGCCCGCATGGATAGGGGGATTGGCGTCAACAGACGGAACGCGACGGAAACAGCGGAAACGACTCGGTTCAGCTTTGCAAGCTGAGGGTCTTCAGCTTTGCAAGCTGAGGGTCGCGTATTCGATCCCAGTCGTCCGCCCGAGTCCGCCCAACTCCGCTCGGGGGCGTTAGAGCGAGACTAGTTCGCGGACAGGCGCCTCGCGAGGTCCCGTTTCAAAACCCATGACGAACCGGACCTTGAGCGCCTCCGCTAGCCGCTCCAGCGTCGCGACGCTCGTACGGTGGTGGCCTGACTCGATTCGCGAAATTGCAGAGTGGCTAGTCCCCATGCGCTCGGCCAGCTTTTCCTGAGTGAGCCCGAGCTCGGCTCGCCGCATGATCACGAACCGGGCGATGCCCTCGTACGGCGCCAGTCGTTTGCGCGCGGCGCGGTATTCGGGATTGCTGCGTCGCCGGCGCCGCTCGGATTCAGGCTGAGGCACAATGGCACCTTATCAATATTGTTAAGCGTCGTCGACGTCTGACACGATGGCTCGATGACGCAGCTACCGAGTCCCGATGCGCACGGCTTGGCGGAAACGGCGACGATCGCTGTTCCTGTTCCGCCCGATGGCCTCACGCTCCATCGCCTGCTGGAGCACCAGACGCCGAGCGAACACGACTTCGAACCCAAGCTGAGCCGGAACCAGGCGAAGCTGCGCGGCGTTCCGGAACTCTTCCGCGGCAGCATCAGCCACTGGCTAGAGCACGCCCAAGCCGTCCGCGCAAGCGAGCGCTCGATCTGCTTCGTTGCGAAGCTGGAACTGCCGCCGGACAGCCTGCTGCGGGTTGCCCTGACCGAGCAGTTGGGGAGGGGACACGTCGATGTCTGGGCGCATCCGCAGGAGCTCCTCGGAGCGGTCGTCGACGTTGTCCGGCACCGAAGGCGCCCGTAGACTGTGGGTGTGAGCGCCTTCATCGTTCAGGAAAGCATTCACGCTGACTGGGTATCGCGCCACGAGACGCGGGAAGACGCCATCGCGGGAATCGAGGAAATGATCCGCGAAGGGTTGGCCGAGCCGGGTGAGTTCAACATCCGCGAAATCGACAGCCGTGGCGAAACCGTCCGCGTCTTCGGCGTGCCGGACGCAGCCGCGCCGGCCAAGACCGGAGTCGCCTGAGCTTCGGCCAACCTCGGTCAGCTGGGACCGACGGATGCCGAGATGAACGAGCGCAGCAAGATCATCCTTCGCGAGGGGCCGGCCGGCGTCCGCCCGGGGCTCCAAGGCGGTCCCGACGTCTGGGAAGTCGTCGCCGTCTACCGCAGCTTCGCTGACGTCGAGAGAACAGCCGACTGGCTCGATCAACCAGCGAGCGCGGTCGAGACCGCGCTCGCGTACTACGAGCGGCACCGAGACGAGATCGACGCCTGGACTCTGGAGAACGAGGAGACGGCAGAGGCAGCTCGGAACGCTGGGCGTTCGCCGAGTTGACCGGGAGGCCGGATCCCGGCGCCGGGGAGCGAGGAATCGTGACGAGCCTCGCCTGGTTCCCGACCGAGGATTACGACGAGGCGATCGAGCGTTGGCCGAGCCTGGCGGAGGACTGGGCGGAGTGTCCGCACGACGAGTACTGCCGTCGCTTTCAGTCGGAACTTCTTCGTCTCTCGCGCCATGGCGTCCCTGTGGCGGGTGTCGCGCCGATCCGGCTCGCCGACTACGACCACTGGTGCAAGCAGGAGCGACTCGATCCCGAGTCGTCAGCGAGCCGCGCGCATTACGCCGCCGAACTCACACGGCGAGGCGAAGCGATTCCATGGCCGCCCCGACGGAGTGATCCGTGCTGGTGCGGCTCGGGACGGGAGTACAAGCACTGCTGCGGGGCAGTCTCCTACGCGCCCGACGCCGAGGTCTGATCGTCCGCTCTTGACCGCCTGAATCCGCTCTCTCCGCTGTGGGACTTCCCCAAATTCGTCCCCACAGCGGAGAAAAACCCTGCAAATCGGCCTAAGAGCACCAGCT
>WNGB01011663.1_pt1 | contig 13803 bp, 28 predicted proteins | sample 5400681 | NCBI WGS metagenome assembly WNGB01 (sample SAMN13153367, study PRJNA577476) | soil metagenome | isolation source: 115 cm soil or saprolite under grassland replicate 2 | place: USA:California | collected 2016-06-15 | reverse complement strand
CCCGAGGACGTCGCCCGGGTCGCCCTGTTCCTGGCGTCCCCGGATTCCGACTTCGTGACCGGGGAGGGGATCGTCGTGGACGGCGGCCTGACGCTGCGGGGGGTGTGAGATCGGCGTGGGCCTCGGCCGTTGAGGGAATCACGGATGAAGGAATAGTTGCTCCGACCTCACGTTCCGCCCTGCCGCACCCGGCTTCATCAGCAATCTGAACTTCGACTCCGGCTTGTACACCGTCGAGTTCAAGGTAGTGGTACCTGCCGCGTGAGCCCGCGACTCCCAGCCCTCACGCCGGCCGAGGTGATCCGGGCACTCCAGCGGGCTGGGTTCGTTCTGCACCACACGACTGGCAGCCACCACTATTCCAAGCATCCGGACAAGCCCGGTGTGCGCGTCACGGTGGCAGTGCACGCACGAGACCTGAAGCGCGGACCCTCGCCTCCATCATCAAGCAGGCTGGCTTCACCACGGAGGATTTCCTGCGACTTCTGTGATCCTGGACCTCTCTCGTCTTCGCGAAAGGTTAGGCTCCGACTTGCTCAAACGAGAAATGAGGGAGATCAGTCCGGTCCGTGGCATGCTCGATCGTAATGGCGCAGATGTTTCCGCCGGCATCCACATCAATCTGCGTGTCCGGATCAAGATCCTTGGTCTCGACGATGACGCCGGCTCTGAACTCGATGTAGAGGGTATCCGTGTCGCGAAAGTACTTGATCTTCATGGCGCGAACGAACGATCGACAAAGGCGTTGTGCTTTTTCTCGATGATCTGGTACTCGCTGAACTCTGCCGGGGCGATGGAACGAAGCTCGCGCAGGTACCCATCCAGCTCGTCGAGCTTGGCGAGGATCCGCTCGCGATCAATCACGCGCGACCTGCTCGAGGTACGCGCGGTGGATGTGCCGGAAGCCCTCAAAGGCGCGCGCGGTGCGGACCGCCAGGGCGTAGAGCGCCTCCTCGTCGCGGACGAACAGGACCACGCCTTCGTTGAGGACCCGGCTCCGGATCCGTAGGGGGAGCTGCTGAAAGAGGACGAGGTCGAGGTCAGCCCCCGCGAGGTAGTCCAGGCGCTTGTGCGCCGCGGCGAGATCAGACGACGGTTCAGCCGTCAGCACGAGGCAGACGTCGACATCGGAGTCCCGAGAGGCGTCTCCCCGGGCGTGGCTCCCAAAGAGTAGGACTGCGAGCACCTCGGGGTCGTGGTTGACCCGAGCGACGAGCCGGGCGAGCGCGGCGTCAGCGACTGGATCCATGAGGAAATGATACGGCAACGGAGCGGGTGGTCAAACAGCGAGGGCGCGCCCCCTCCGTGACGGGCTTGTCATGACCCCCCTCACGCCAGGGCTCCCACTGGTCATCGGGCTCGCCCCCCTGACAAATCGTGGCAATCCCGGGAAGCCCTGCCTGCTCTCTAGGTCCACCCTCTCTATTGTCGCCGGTCAAGAGTGGGGCTGGGCCTGGAGGTCCTCGGCGCCCGCGAGCGGCTGAGTAGCTCGGATCTCGTCTGCGTCACGATCAAGAAACTCCCTCTCTGTCACCGCGCCGCAAGTCTCGCCCGATCGGCGTGTCAGCGGGCGAAGACCCACACCGCCTCCCTCGCGACCATGCGGGCGAAGCGGCTCCGTGGGTCGAGTCGCTCCCACTCGGCCCTGGTGTAAACCATGAGGTCGACGGGAACGGGGAGCGCCGTGGTGTCCCAGGCCGCCGATCGCCGCTCGAATCTCTCCGGCGAGCGTTCGACGACGACAAGGACGTCGAGGTCGCTGCCCGGGCCCCAGTCGCCCCGCGCATAGGAGCCGATGTAGCCGACCCGGAGAATGCCGGGGTGCGTGTCGGCAATCCCCGCCGCCCATCGGCGTAGGGCGCGGTCGACCGTGGCTGCGTCAGGCCATCTGAGAATTGACGAAGTCGACGATCTCACCGGCATAGCGGATGGCCTCGTCGCTCTGGAGCACGCCATAGTGCTCGAACGGGGCGCCCTCGGGGTGGCTGTTCGGGTATCGGGGCGGGATGTAGAAGGTATCCAGTACGCGGCCCTTGTCCACCAGGACCGTGGGCGGCCGGACGGAATCCGGCAACTCGACGAGGAGCTTTGCGACGACATGCCCCCAGGCGTCCTGCCCCAGGTGAAGATGCAGGGCTTTGACGGCCTTCTCCCCGGCCTGCTGGGCGGCAAAGCATGCCCACTCGTGACGCCCGGCCTGTCGCGAATCCGCGGCTTGCTCGACGTCCCTCAGCGCCTGGTTGAGCCAATCTCTCGCACGGTTCGGCATGGTCCCCACTCGGTCGGAGCATACTACACATGTCGCCCTCGCCGTGCCGTCAGGCATGGGCGTGGCCCGATCGCGTCCGTTCGCCAGGGAGCTCCGCCGGTGGGATCCCGACCACAGCCGGCCATCTCAGCGCCCGCACATCGACGAGGTCGATTCACGCGCGGCTCGCGGGCGATAACCCCAGCATGCTATAGTCGAAGGCGGTGAAGCTCCCGGCCGCCCTGCACCCTCTCTTCTGGGACTGCCGTCCCGAGTCCGTCGACTCCGATACCCACGCGCCGCTCGTTCTCGAGCGTGTCCTAGAGTACGGCTCGCTCGCCTCGGTCCACTGGGCCCTCGAAGCCTACGGCCCGGACCGCATCCGGGAGTTCCTTCGCACCCGAGGGGCTCGGACGCTTTCGCGGAAGACGCTCAGCCTCTGGAAGGTGCTACTCGATCTCGAGGGCGAGTCGTGTTTCGAGGCGTCCTCACTGAGGCGCAGCAGACCCTTCTGGAACTACTGAGCCGCGTCGGCGAGGTGCGCACCTTCTACCTCGCCGGCGACACCGCGCTCGCTCTTCACCTCGGGCATCGCCGCTCTCGCGACTTCGACTTCTTCCGTGGGAAGGACTTCCTCCCCCAGGACCTGCTTTCGTCGCTTCGCGAAACGGGGGAGATTGGCGTGCTACAGGAGGCCACCGGCACCCTGACCGTGATGCTCCGCGAGGTGCCGACCAGCTTCTTCCGCTACGACTACCCGCTGCTGCGTCCGCTGCACGAGTCCCCGTGGGGCCTGAGCCTCGCGGATCCCGAGGACATCGCCGCCATGAAGCTCGCTGCCCTGGCCGGGCGCGGCTCGCGGAAGGACTTCGTGGACCTCTACTTCTACACCCGGGAGGTCGCCCCGCTCGAGCAGACTTTCGCTCGCTTCCACGAGAAGTACCGAGGCGTCTCGGTGGACCCCTATCACCTGGTCAGGAGCCTGACCTTCTTCGAAGACGCCGAGGTCGAGACGATGCCGGATATGCTGGTCCCCCTCGCCTGGGACCAGATCACTGCCTTCTTCCGCGCCGAGGCAACCCGTTTGTTTCGAACCCTTCCTCGGGGGCCTGATGGATGAACCGACGCCACGATGAACTCCCCGCTGAAGCCCTTAGCCGGCGTGCGTTCCGATCCAGAACCAGACGGCGACATCGCCATCGGCCCATGATCACCCTCGCAACGAACCAGTTCACGATTGCCCCGGTGACTGGGTCGAGTGCGAGCGCACGCCGGGGACACTCTCCCGACGGGTTTCTGTGCCTGTACAGGGGGAGGTGAAGCCGGCGACTCAGTGTTGACCCGCTTGCAGGGAGGCCACGTCTAGCGGGCTGTCGCTGATAAAGAAGAACGCGACCCCGTCCGGGTCGGCGCGCCACACGAGGGCCGGCACATCGAACGCCTGGTGATCCGGCGGATGGAAATGCAGCTCCGCCCGGGTTCCCTCTCGCAACCGCTCCTTCGGCCTCGCCTTGGTCCCGCGAGTGCTGATGTTGACCGTCTCGAGATGGAGGACGCGCCTGTTTGTCTCCACGACGACCGGCCACGACACGCTCACCCGTGGGTATAGCCGCCGCTCCGACTGCTGATCGCTAGTCATCGGGCTGGCCTCGCTGACAAGGGTGACATTCCTGAGAAAGCCCTTCCTGCACTCTAGCTTAACCTTAACCTAGCTTCCCCCCTGCTGTCGGCGGTCAGTGCAACCGGTCGCCGCCGGGCGGCCGGCATCTCCCACTCGGCCGGGCGCTCCCGGCACCCGGCGAAAAGATCGCGATCGACTGCCAGGAGTGCCTGGCGTGGCGGCCCGGAGCCCTATCGGTTGTGGACAGGGCACGCAGATCCTTCGTGCCCATCAGCCGCTCGCCGGCCGTGACCAGCGCCAGGTCAAGCACTCGGGCGGTGGTGGCAATGAACATACCTTGGTCAGCAATCGTGGTCAATCCTGCGGGCTGACCCACGATCTCGGCCGTGGAGCTGTTGCCGCGACGGATTCACACGACCTTCGGGGGGTGTCCGAGCACAAAGCTCGCGGCCGGCCGCTGCCTCCAAATGCAGTGGGAAGCATCACGAGCACTGGACCGGCTCGCGATCCTGAGCCAAACGCATTACACAGACGCGGTGCAGGAGTGCGCCCACATCCTTCGCGATACCGGCCTGTCAATTTGTGGCACGCGCAGTGCTCAGTATCGCGAGGCTCACGACATGCGCTCAGCCGAGGCTCCAGAACAAGGGAAGACCCGGATGCGCCACGCATTTCTCGCGGGCTCTCGCTTCCGTAGAGCCCGAGCCAGCGGCACTCCAGATAAGTCCACACATTGCGACGAGTCACCCGGCCCTCTCTGGCGCGATCAAAACGCGCTGCCTTCACCTCGCAGCGGCAGTGGGACCAGGCGGGATCTGGCTCCACGTCTCGTAGGACGAACCATCAGGAACCGTGGATACCAGCACCTCATGGAACCTAACCGGCGGTGACAGAGGGGAAACCCAGAACCAGGAGCCCGCGATGTCTTTCATAGTACGAAAGGCCTGTGGGACATCATTCGCCGGGGCGGCGGCGCGGCCGGCGCCTATGCGGATGCGCCTCGCGCTCCTGGCTCTGGTGGTAGCGCTCATCTCGCTCAGCCTCTTGCCCCTCCTCGCCGCGGTGCAGACGGCGCCCCCGGCGATGTCATCGCTCATCGTCAAGCTCCTTCCCGGGCTCACCGCAACCGATCAGGCTGCCGTCATCGCCCGCAACGGCGGGATCGAGACGTCGGACGACGATCCAGTTCCGAGTACGGCTTGAAATAGTGAGTGACTGATGCTCGACGATTCGGGCAAGAGTGCCAACCCCTGATGCGGGCCGAGGGGGCGTACCGTGCAGACTATCAAGCGTGTCCTATTTTGGCTGCGGTTCGCCTGGGACGCGCTACACGGTCGTCTATGACCATCAAGATCGTCTTCTCCCCACCACTCCCCCCCTGGCTAGAGTCCGACCACGAACTACTTGAGCGGGTCGAACACGCGCACGACGCACTCGTCTCAGGTGTCGCCGAATGGGCGCGAGCCGCTCCGACTGCCGCTCGCTAGTCATCGGGCTCGGCCTCGCTGACAAGGGTGACATCCCCCGGGAAAGTCCTTCCTGCACTCTAGCTTAACCTGCTCCGGCGGGGACGGTGGCACCACGTTCGCGACCGGCTCTCCGACCCGCGTGATGCGGACCGGGCGTCGCGTCCGGCGGACCCTTTCGAGGACCTCGAGGCAGCTGGCCTTGAACCTGGAGATGGCGATTTCTTCCATCGCGGCCTCGGAGGGTGACCTTTCACCCTTCACGACGAACATGTCTTGGTCAGCAATCATGGTCAGTCCTACGGGCTGACCCACGACCTCGGCCGTGGAGCAGTTGCCGCGACGGATCCACGCGACCTTCGGGGGGTGTCCGAGGACAAAGCTCCCCTGGTGGAGGTAACCCAGGGCCGCCGCGTGAGCCGGGCGGCCTCGGGGCCGCATCGAGGTCAGCCAGGCGGAGGGTCCCGGTTCCCCCAATAGACCCTTCCCGCAGCTGACAGGTCGTACACCCTCACCGAAGATCTCCTCTCGGCACACTGCGGGGAACATCCCGCGCTCCAACCTGACGACCCGACGAGGCCGTCGGCTGGCCGCTGCCTCCGAATGCAGTTGGAAGCATCGCGAGCACTGGACCGGATCGCGATCCTGAGCCAAACGCACTACGCAGACGCGGTGCAGGACTGTGTAGACATCCTTCGCAATACCGGCCTGTCAATTCGTGGCACGCGCAGTGCTCAGTATCGCGAGCCTCACGACATGCGCTCAGCCGAGACTGCAGAACAAGGGAAGAACCGGATGCGCCACGCGCGCATTCTCGCGGGCAATCGCTTCGTAGAGTCCGAGCCAGTCGCACTCCAGATAAGTCCACACATTGCGACGAGTCACCGGGCCCTCTCTGACGCGATCAAAACGCGCTGCCTTCACCTCGCGGCGGCAGTGGCACCAGGAGGATCCGGCTCCAAATCTCGTAGGACGAACCATCACGAACCGTAGATACCAGCACCTCATGGAACCTAACCGACGGTGACAGACGGGGAAACCCAGAACCAGGAGCCGGCAATGTCATTCATAGTACGAAAGACCCATGGGACATCATTCGCGCTCTTACTAATAACGACGCTCTTAACGACGGTCGCTGCGCTCTCGAGCACACCCGCTCTCGCCGCCCCGGCGTGTAGTGTGATTGCACAGATATCCCCCGCGGACCAGACTGTTAATGAGGTGACCCCAACGGGGGACCCTACACTGGTCCGGCTCAACGGCGAGCCATCCAAGGACGAGGACTCTTATTCGTGGGTACAGACGTCGGGCCCAGCTGTCATCCTTTCCGGTGCGACCCTTGATAAGCCCACGTTTCTGGCGCCGAGTGTCGGACTGAATGGGGCTGTCCTGGAGTTTACTCTGACCGTCAAAGGCTGCAGTCCGCAACAGACCGCCATGGCAACAACGACGGTCACGGTGAGGAACGTTATTGGTAATAGTCCCCCGACTGCAGTTATCAACGTGACGCCGCCGGGGGCCACTGTGAATGAGGGGGCGCTCGTTATACTGGACGGTAGCGCTTCATCGGACCCCGACAACGACCCACTCACCTACAGTTGGACTCAGACCGATGGGCTTGGGCTTGCCGTGGAGCTCGCACCGGGCAGTGACAGTGCCGTTGTAACCTTTACAGCCCCAAACGTCCCATACCCTGGCGGCGCCTCGCTCAAGTTCAGGTTGACGGTTTCAGATGGCACTCTCACCGGCACGGCCGACCAGATTGTCAACGTGATCTGGGTCAACGACCCACCGGTCGCCGCCGTGACGTGTCCGGCATCTGTGCATGAGGGAGACCTGGTCACGCTGGAATCCGCTTCGACCGACAACGACGGTGACGGCATTGCTTCCTATGCCTGGGTTCAGACTCTGGGCGTGCCAAATGCCGATCTGAGTAGCGTCGACTTGTCGAGTCCGACGATTAGTTTCACCGCCCCGAATCGCACCAGTACATTGGATACGATGTACTTCACGCTGACGGTGACCGACGTTGGGGTGACCGACGTTGGGGGCCTGAGCAGCTCTGCTTCATGCAGCGTCAGGGTGAACGACGTGACGCCGCCAACGTTCAGCGGCGCGGAGGACAAGACCGCTGAGGCGACAGGGCCTTCAGGGGCGGCTGTGAGCTTCGATGTCACGGCTCAGGACAACGTTGACGGCCCAGTCGACGTCACCTGCTCACCGGAGTCGGGCACTACCTTCTCGCTCGGCACCACCTTGGTCACCTGCAGCGCGACGGACGCGGCCGAGAACGACGCGACCGCGACCTTCACCGTGACGGTGCAGGACACCACGAAGCCGACGCTCACGCTCCCTGGCAATCTCACGGCGGAGGCGACGGGGCCTTCGGGTGCGGTGGTCAACTACTCGGCCTCGGCCAGCGACATCGTGGACGGTGCCGTCACTCCAACCTGTGCGCCGGCGTCTGGCGCGACCTTCCCCATCACCACGACGACGGTCGAGTGCTCGGCGACCGACGCGCATGGCAACAAGGCGACTGGCAGCTTCACCGTGACGGTGCAGGACACCACGCCGCCGGCGCTCACGCTGCCTGGCAATCTCACGGCGGAGGCGACGGGGCCTTCGGGTGCGGTGGTCAATTACTCGGCCTCGGCCAGCGACATCGTGGACGGTGCCGTCACTCCAACCTGTGTGCCGGCGTCTGGCGCGACCTTCCCCATCACCACGACGACGGTCAACTGCTCGGCGACCGACGCGCATGGCAACAAGGCGACTGGCAGCTTCACCGTGACGGTGCAGGACACCACGCCGCCGACGCTCACGCTGCCGAGCCCCATCACTGCCGAGGCGACCGGGGCGTCGGGTGCGGCGGTGCCCTACACGGCGTCGGCGACCGACTTGGTCGACAGCAACCGGCCGGTCGCCTGCGTGCCCGCATCCAGCGCGACCTTCCCGCTCGGCACGACCACGGTCAACTGCTCGGCCAGCGATACGCGCGGCAACTCGGCGAGCGGCAGCTTCTCGGTGACGGTGGTGGATAGGACCCCGCCGAGTATTACCGTGCCAGACCCTGTCACAGCCGTTGCGACCAGCAACTCGACAGCCGTCGTGACGTACTCCGCGTCGGCTACGGACCTCGTGGACGGTTCAGTGGCAGTCAACTGCTCACCGGCGTCCGGCTCTATCTTCCCGGTGGGAACGACCACCGGAACCTGCTTAGCAACGGACGCGCACAACAATACGGCCACTAAGCCGTTCAACGTAGTGGTGACCTATAACTTCACCGGGTTCTTCCAGCCGGTCGACAACCTGCCGGCGAGCAACCTGGCGAAGGCTGGCAGCGCGATCCCGGTGAAATTCAGCCTCCACGGCAACCAGGGGCTCAATATCTTCGCCGTGAGCTACCCCAGCGCGCCCGTGGACTCCTGCAGCGCGACGGCTTCGGACGTCATCGAGGAGACGGTGACCGCCGGCGGAAGCGGCCTCCAGTATGATCCGGCCGCCGATCAATACATCTACGTGTGGAAGACCGATAAGACATGGGCCGGAAAGTGCCGTCAGTTCGTCATCAAGCTGAACGATGGCACGGTGCACTGGGCTAAGTTCAGCTTCACGAAGTAGCTTGGGGATGCCGAGCGCCGGCTCCTCGCCGGCGTTCGGCGAGACGCCAACGGGCGCCGGGACGGACTCCGGCGCCCATCGGTGTCGAAAGCTATGCCGGGGACACCAAACCGGCCCGCGTCGAAGTGCTCAAGAGCCCTTTCCGGCCAGAAGCCGACCCGCTTCGCCTGAAACCGGTGAACGACCAACTGGGAGCCTGTGGGCCCCGGGGAACGAACACGTTGGCGGCCATCGCGGTGATCGTCCCCGCCGTCAACCGCCGAGCCGCCGCCGGCCGCGGCCACTGAGGCGACGAAGGCGCTGGCCCGCCGCCCCCCACGAAACGCGGCTGGCTGGCGATGCGATCTGGTGACTTGGTGATGAAGCACCTCATCGGGAGTTGACGCCATGGCCAGGCTGACCATCACGCTGTCCGATGCCCACTACCGGGCCCTGAAGGAGATCGCCGCCCGGAGAGGGAAGACGATCGGCGCCACGGTCGAGGAATGCCTTGACCGCGCCGGGATCAAGACCGTCGCCAGCGCGGCCGATCTCGTGGCCCGAGCGCGGCAGCGGTCTGGCCTGAGCGAGGCGGCGGCCCTCACCCTCGCGACCGAGGAGACACGCGCGGCGCGTCGGCGGGCGTGACGCTCCCAGTCGCGGTCATCGACACCAACGTCGTTGTCAGCGATCTCCTCACGGGGGAGCCTGTGCCACCGACAGCCGTGCTTCTCGATGGCATGCTGCGAGGGCGTTTTACCTACCTGCTCTCGCTCGAACTCTTGGCCGAGTACCGCGAGGTTCTGCTGCGACCCAGGATCCGGCGCATCGCCTCGCCGCTCCCGACGTGGAATCCTTGCTGACCGAACTCGCGCTGAACGGGAGCGTCCACGATCCCCCGCGGGTGACCGCGCGGTCCCCGATTTCGGAGACCGCCACCTGTGAGCCCTGGCTCGATCCTGCGCCTGGCTGAGAGCGCAGGGTTTGGGAGGGCCGAGAGCAGACGCCTGGAGGCACTGGTGAGGGAGAACGCGGCTGAACGTGGTCGAGCTTGGGATGAGTACTTCGCCGAGTGAGCTTCGTGCGCCTCTGGCGCAGCATCTCGCCGTCACTGACGACACCTTGGTCGTCGATCTGGTGGACGGGCGAACCGTGGGCGTTCCCTTATCCTGGTAACCCCGCTTGGTGTACGGCAGACGGGCGGAACGGTCGAGCGGGCGTCTGATCGGTCGCGGTGAAGGCATTCACTGGCTCGATCTGGACGAAGACATCAGCGTTGCCGTCTTCTCGCTGGCTGGCCTTCCGGCGAGACGCACAGCTCGCTCGGCCGATGGCTCGAATCCCGGCAAGGCGCTCGCTGACATCGGCGATCAGCGGCCAGGTTGCCACCACCGCGAGCACCTGGGCCGCTGGATCGCCTTGTTGTAGATTGAGAGTCGAGCAGCTACCGACCAAGCCAGTATCCAGGCAGCCGTCGCGCGTGGGCGACAGCCACAATCCGAACGCAGTCATTCGCCTCTCGGAACACAACCAGGAAGGAAATCGACGCAGCAGGTATCGGCGCGTGTTGGCGAGGTAAGGCGGCCATTGGTGCGGCGTCTTCTCGATTCTTTCAATCGCCAAGTCGAGTTCGGCGATGAACGCCTCAGCCGCCTCGGCGTTCCGCGCCTGGTATCACTCTCGTGCGGTACGGGCCTCCGCGATTGCCTCGGGATGAACCCATACCTTCTCGGGCGGCACTACCGGCCCAGGATCATCCGGCGGGCCTCAGCCCAAGGCACTGGTTCGACCGCCCCGGAATCCAGCTCTTGAATCCGCTTGGCGATCTCCGCTGCCCAGCCAGCCTCTAGGTCCTCGTCGACGCCCTTGTCCAGACTTTCCAGCAGGGAGGCCGCGAGCGCCGCTCGTGCCTCGGGCGACAACTTCAATGCCTCCTCCAACAGCTTCGCGGGATCTGGCTTCATGACGCCGATTCTACTCCCCGGTCGTGCGCCCCGCCGCTGCAATCCAACACCGGACTCGACGTGTCGCCTATACTGGCACTCTACTCCCAGTCGTGACTGGTCCCCGAGCCGCGAGATCGCCCACCTGGCCGCCCGGATGGAGCCGCCAGCGAGGCGGACGGGCCGGAGGGTGCGATACCGTTCGGCCTCCCAGCCCAATGCGCAGGGCTGACGTCCTCGCCGGTCGTCGCCGCACCACCACTCCGACTCCGTGGAGACCGAGATCTGTACTCGGATGGTATTCGACCTGTCAACCCCTCGAAGTCCCCGGTGGCCAGGTTACGGTCCTTGTCCACGCCGAGCGCCAGGTTCAAGCGCGCCACGCCACGCAGAACCGAGGCCGCAGAACCGGTGTCGCCTCGACCCCGTTCTCGACACACCCCCTCATTCATCTGGTGTTCGGGACGATCCCGAGTTGCCCATCTCTGGAGAGCCTCCATAATGGAGGACAAATGGAGGAACGCATGGCAACCCTCAACATCAAGAATCTTCCCACCCCCTGTACAGGAAGCTCCAGGCGCGGGCGCGGCGTCAGCGCCGGTCGCTGGCTCAGGAGGTCATTCATCTGTTGACACAGGCCGTGGAGGAGGCTGACTCACATTCCATCCTGGAGCTGCGCGGCCTCGGCAAGGAGCTCTGGAAGGGCGCGGACGCAGCCTCCCACGTGGACATTGAACGTCGATCGTGGGACTGATCGCCGACCTCGGCCGCGGCCCTGTCGGGTTGGACACCGTCGTCTTCATCTACTTCATCGAGGAGCATCCCCGCTTCCAGCTCGCCGCGGCGCTGAGCGGTGGGTGCAGCGTCTATCTCACCAGCGATCGCGCGCTGCCGCGCATCCCAGGCCTCGAGATCCTTCAGGTGAGCGACTACGCCGGCGCGCCGTGACTGGCCCGCATCAGCAGCGACACCGGAGGCGCGGAATCAAGTCTGGGAAGGTCCCTGATGGCGGAGCCCGCCGCGCGTGACCGGTCGTAGCGTGGTGTCACCAAGAAACTGTCCTGTTCCCGGCATTCCCGGTCCTCGATCTCCACGGCGAGCGCCCTCGTGGTATAGTCCGCTTGAGGTGCGTGATCATCAGCATTGTTCTTCGGACACACCTGACATACGAGGACTATCGCCTGATCCCCGATGATGGCAGGCGCTACGAGCTCCTGGAGGGCAAGCTCCACGTCACCCCAGCACCGGGCCTCGAGCACCAGCATGTCTCCAAGCGCGTGTTCACGATACTCCTTCGATACTTCGAGGAAGGCGGGCGAGGCGAGGTCTTCTATGCCCCGCTCGATGTGATCCTGGCCGAGGACGATGTGGTGCAACCGGACCTGGTGGTCGTCCGCGATCCCGCGCAACGATCCAGTCGCGGGATCGAGGGCGCCCCGTTCCTCCTCGTCGAGGTCATCTCGCCAGGCCGCGCTCACTACGACCGCACGGTGAAGGCGCAGCGCTACGCGGCGCGCGGAGTGCCGCACTATTGGATCGTGGACCCGGAGGCGCGCCGGCTCGAATGCTTTCGGCTAGAAGACGGCCGTTACGCGCTCCAGGTGGCCGGGACAGGAAAGGAGGTCGTGGAGGTGCCGGACTTCCCCACGCTGAGCATCCCCCTCGCCACGCTCTGGTTCGGTGGCAACTAGACCTTCCGACAACTAACCGCCGCCTGTAGCTCCCCTCTTCCACATCACGTCGGCCCATCGGCAACAGTCCGTCAGGATGGACGCCTCGGCCTGAGCGTGACCGAGGCGGCGAGGGTTCTCGGCGCGACCCGTGCGGCTTTGTCCGCGCTCCTGAACGGCCGCGCCTGACTGCCTGATATGCCGGGACGTGGCGAACCGTCCAGCAGCGGAGCGCGGGCGGGGATGCCGGCGCCCGCCAGTCGACGTCACTCGGGGTTACACCTGAAGCACCATGAGCCGTTCGCCCCGCCCCCTCGGCACGAACCTCGATGATCCCGAGACCCGTGCCGTGGTTCCTCTGGGGCGAGGGCATGTCCATGGGTGAACTGCGGCAGGTGCTCGCAGACGAGGGCCATCCCCGCTGGCTCGAGCTGGCCGCGAAGGTGATGCGGGAAGCGCGGGACGACCAGGTCTGGCTTTTCCTCCCGGTCGAACGGGTCGCCTCGCGACACCCGGATCTGGCTCCCCGCCTCGGTCGCCGCCGCCCGTTCTGGGACTACTTGCTCGCAGCGTGGCCAGCTCAATCTGGATCGCCTTCGAGGCCGTCCCCGTGTTGATCATCGAGGTCGCGAGCAAGAGCACCCGGGGGCCCGAGCTCGGCACCAAGGCCCAGGAGTACGCCGCCCTCGACACCCCCGAGTACTGGGTCGTCGACTTCGAGCGGTGGCTGCTCGCCGTGCACCGGCTGCGCACCGGACGCTACGAGCTCACGACCATCGGCTCGCGGCGGCTTGATTCGTCAGCGCTCCCCGGTTTCTGGATCCTCGCCGACTGGCTCTGGCAGAACCCCCTGCCGCCGATCACGAGTGTCTCAACCGCATCGAGCGCGCGTGACCCACACTTGTGTCGTGGCTGCTGAGCGAGCGTGAACGCGCGTGCCCGTCCAAGCGCTCATCGACTATCTGGAGGAGGGCGGCGAGACAATCGACGATTTCGTGGCGGGGTTTCCGACCGTGAAGCGGGAGCAGGTTGTGGCTTTCCTTGAGGCCAGCGCTCCGTTCGTCAGTTCCCGCGAGCCTCGTCCTGCTGCCGTCTCGGCAAGGATTCCGTAACCGCGCAAGAGTCGAGTCAGGGCCGTGGGCAGATTCACGTCAAGCAGCCACATCGTTCCGATCGGTGACCTGCGCGGCGAAGCGGAGCACCTCGGCAAGGCTATCGCGGGGGAACTCCGAGTACTCTCGCACGATGTCCTCGT
>WNGB01009310.1_pt1 | contig 13803 bp, 10 predicted proteins | sample 5400681 | NCBI WGS metagenome assembly WNGB01 (sample SAMN13153367, study PRJNA577476) | soil metagenome | isolation source: 115 cm soil or saprolite under grassland replicate 2 | place: USA:California | collected 2016-06-15 | reverse complement strand
ACTCCTCGCAGAACTTCGCGCCAGCTCGGTTCTCGTGGCGGCACCGCGGGCACCTCATCGGGGGTCGCCGTTACGACAAGGCGTCGAGCGCTCGCCGTGCTTCGGCGAGGATCGCGGGGCTGATCCAGAGCGACGACACAGCCAGTCGGTCCAGGATCGCCACCGCCTCGTGCCGGCCTCGGAGAGATGCAGGACGGGGCCGGTGTCGCATACGACGATCCTCACGACGGAGCGTTCTTGAGCTTGAGCGCCCATTCGATGTCATCGCGCATGAAGCGCTCGAGGAGGTCGATCCGACGGCGCCGGATGAAATCGGCGACAGCCGTACGGATGACTTCCCCTTCCGAGCTGAACCATCCGGCCCGAACGTACGCCTCGATCTCGGCGGCCAGCTTGTCAGGCAGCTCGACGTGAATGGCCTTCATGAGTCACCTCCTTTCGACGACAGCGCCTCGTGATGTGCGCCCCTGTCGCCGCGGCCATTATAGGGCCAGCGAGCACGGATCGTTCGGTCTCGCCGGTATCTGTGGGTCCCTTGCGAGCCATCCCGACACGGCTTCGGGCGGGAACCCGCGCGTGCTTTGAAGGCCGTCACCGCCCGCCCGCCAGCGCCGCCCCGGCCTGCTCCAACCAGAGCCGCATGTCCATCTCGCGGTACATCGTCGTAGCGACGGTGAGGTGCTCCTGCGCCTGCTGGCGCTTACCCGCGCGCCGGTAGAGCTTGCCGAGCCCGAGGTGGCAGTGGCGACGAGCGGACGCACGCCGAGCTCGTCGGCGAGCGTTAGCGCCTCATGCTAGTAGCCTTCAGCGCGGGTCGCACTCTACTGGGGATCAGGAGTCTGAGCCGCCCGCCACAGCTCGAGGTACTTCTCGCGGACGAACGCGTCCAGCTCGCCAGCCAATTCGGCGGGGAGGTCGGCTACGCGGATGAGTTCAAGCACATCGGCGAGGTCCCTGAGACGATGTGGCGCACTGATCCCGGAGGCCAGCTTGAGCTCCACCAGTCGTGGCAGGGGCAGGAGCGCGGCACGAACGCCACGAATGGCCACCTCGGCCGGATCAGGAAACTTCACGGGCTTGGGCCGACCGTCACCGGGATACTCACCCGCGACGAGCACGTCGATCGGGACGCCGTGTTCGACGTCGCGCAAGCCTCGACTGCCCGGGAACTGCTCGGCGTAGCCGCGGCCGAGTGCCAGTGCCCTCAGCGACTCGAGCCCGTGGGGCGTCAACAGAATGTCGACGTCGACCGTCACGCGCCGGTAACCATACTCGTTGAGCGCCATGGCCCCGACGATGGCGTACGGGATGTGCGCATCGTCCAGAAGCCGGACGAGCTTGTCGAGTGCCCTCTGGACATCCGCTTCACCCATGAAGAACCTTGTCGCCTGTGCGACCCCGTCCCAGAAACGCGCCTCGCGATCCGGATCGAGCCGTTGCCTGCTCATTCTCCCCCCTCACAGCCCTGGAGTCGGATCGCCTCGACCGGCGCGCCCCGCTACAGCCAGCCACCCGGAACGCGGCGTCGCCGCCCCTATGTTAGCTCGACCAGCTCGGGTCCGGAGGCCGGTTGCGGTCGCGCCGCCCTTCCGCGAGAGCGTTGTTCACAGAGCGGCTCAGCGCCTCGCTCCCTTCGTCGAGCTGGGCCGGGACCCAGGCGGAGGAGGCGACCGCTCAGGGAAGGTGGAGTGACGACGTTCCCCGTCCGGACCACCGCGATCCAGTTCTCGAGCATGGGAAGCCGATGGGCACCGCGCCCGGCCGCCGCCGGAGGGATGCCGCCGGGTGCGGGCCGGTTCAGCTGCCGGCCACCCGGCGCGGCTGGCCCTTCCAGTAGGGCTCCCTCAGCTCCTTGCGCTTGATCTTGCCGACCGGCGTCTTCGGCAAGGGCTCGTCGCGGATGACCACGCGGCCCGGCTTCTTGTAGGAACCGAGCTGGTCGATGCACAGCTGCACGATCGCCGCCTCGTCGACCGATTGCCCGGGCTTCGGCACAACGACGGCGAGCGGCGTTTCGCCCCAGCGCGTGTCCGGCACGCCGAACACGGCGACCTCCAGCACCGCCGGGTGGCTGGCGATGGCGTTCTCCAGTTCCGCCGGCCAGATGTTGAAGCCGCCGGAGATGATCATGTCGTCGGCGCGGTCGAGCAGGTAGAGGTAGCCGTTCTTGTCGAGCACGCCGATGTCGCCGGTCAGCACCCAGTCGTCGACCATGCGCTCGGCGGTGGCTTTCGGGTCCTCCCAGAAGCCGATCATCTGGCCGTCGGTGCGGGCGACGATCTGGCCGGGCTGGCCCAGGGGCACCGGCGTGTTGCTCTCGTCCCAGATCTCGACGTCGGCGAAGGGCATCACCAGGCCGCAGGAGCGCAGCGGATTGGAGCCCTCGACCTTCGCGAACCACTGCCGCGGCCCCATGAAGGAGATCAACAGCACCTCGGTCTGCCCATAGCCCTGGTACAGGACCTCGCCGAAGATCTCGCGCGCGGTGAGCGCGGTGGTGTCCGAGATCGGCGCCGCGGCGATCAGCATGCACTTGAGCTTCGACCAGTCGCGTCGCCTGACGGTCGGCTCGTTGTTCAGCAGGTTGAGCATGGTCGGCACGGCGAACATGTAGCCGATGCCTTCCCGCTCCATGAGCGCGACGACCGCGCCCGGCTCGAACTTGTCGACCATGACGTTGACGCCGCCGCCGAGCCAGGTCGGCACGAACAGGTACCCGGAGCCGTGGCTGATCGGGCCGACGTGCAGGCACTTGTCGCCCGGCTCGACTGGCGGGTAGAGGTAGAACCAGTCGCGTCCGGCGGCGAGCCAGACCTTGTGCGTGTAGGCGACGCCCTTGCTGCGGCCGGTGGTGCCGCCGGTGTGGCGGATGATGTAGTTGTCGCTACCCCTGATCGTCAGCATGGGGTCGGCGGGCGACTGCGCCGCGAGCCAGGCCTCGTACCCCTGGTCGCGCACCAGGATGTGCTCGAGGCCGGACAGGTGCTTCTGGAAATCCGCCACCTCATGCGCGTGGCTGCCGCTCACCACCAGCGCGCGGCACCCCGTATGCTCGATCATGTGCAGATGCGCCTCTTGGCTGTTGCGCGGGTAGAGCGGCACCCGCACCAGATTGGCGATGCCGGCGCCGAGGAAGAAGTCGGCCGCTTCCTTGGAATTGTCTTCCAGCACGGCGACGCGCTCGCCAGGCCGGAGCCCGAGCCCGATCAGCCCGTTCGCCATGCGGCAGCCGCGCGTCCAGGCCTCGGCGAAGGTCAGCCGGTCATCGCCGTGCACGATCGCTTCGCGGTTCGCGAAGAACGTCGCCGCGCGGCGCATCACGCTGGTCACGTCCATGGTTCCCTCCCAGGCGCTTGCCGCGAGACCGAAGGAGCAGGTCAGCCCTACCCGTACCCGAGGAGGCTCCGCGTGAGCAGCGGCACGACGCGCGCGAGGCCGACGGCGGCGACGCCGAGCCCCCGCCTCATCGGCGCTCCACGCCGAGCAGGCCCGACGGCCGGGCGAGGAGGATCGTCACGAAGACCCCGAAGAGCACGATCTGGGCGACCGCGGCCTGCACGTACAGCGCCACGATGCCCTCGATCAGGCCGACGAGGATCCCGCCCACCGCCGCCCCCGGCATGCTGCCGAGGCCGCCGAGGACGACGATGACGAAGACCTTGAGCAGGAACGACGTGCCGACGCCGGGATGGACGTAGAAGAACGGCACGAGGACGGCCGCCGCCACGCCCATCAGCGCCGCGCTCAGCGCGTAGGCGACACCGTAGATGCGGAAGTCGTCGATGCCCATGAGCCGCGCCGCCTCGCGGTCCTGCCCGGTGGCGCGCACGGCGCGGCCGAGGTCGGTGCGGGTGAAGAAGAGGTAGAGGCCGAGGCACGTGAGCGCCATGGCGCCGAGCCCGACCAGGCGGGGCACGCTCACGATGAGGCCCCCCAGCTTGAAGGTCGCGAGCGAGACGTCGGTCTGCACGGTCTTGAAGTCGGCGGAGAAGAAGAGCAGCGCCAGGTTCTCGAGGACGAGCGCCAGGCCCAGCGTGGCCAGCAGCACGCTCATCGGCTCGCGCGCCCGCTCGCGCGCGAGCAGCGGCGAGACGATGGCGCCCTGGATGAGATAGCCGAGCCCGAAGAGGACGGGCACGGTCACCAGCGGCGACAGGTAGGGATGCACCCCGCCCAGCTCCCAGAGCCAGTAGGCCATGAACATCCCCGCCATCAGCAACGCGCCCTGGGCGAAGTTGATCACCCGCATCGTGCCGAAGACGATGTTCAGCCCCAGCGCGATGAGCGCGTACACGCCGCCGATCAGCAGGCCGCTGACCGTCGCCTGCCCCAGGCTCCGCACGCCTCCCGCCTCTGACCCAGGCCGCTACCGCGCGGTCCCGAGATACGGCCACACGAGCTTGGCGTCGGGCTCGGCGACGTGCTCCGGGTAGAGGACGCGGAACTTGCCGCCCTGCGTCTGGACCACCATCGCCGTCGCGAGCTGGTTCTGGCCCGTCTCGTCGAACTTGATCGCCTTGTACGGCAGCAGCATCGCCTTGTGGTTGACGTCGGTGATGTTGGTGGCGGCGATGGCGTCGCGCAGCGCCCTGGCGTCGGAGGTCTTGGCGCGCTCCAGCGCGTCGACGATGACGTGAAACGCCTGGTAATAGCCGGCGGAGTCCTCGGTGAACGGCGCGCCGAAGCGCGCGACGTGGCGCTCGTTCTCCTTCGCGATCCACGGCACGTTCTTGCCGACGGCGGCGTCCCACATCGTGGCGTTGAGGATGCCCTCCGACAGCCGGCCCGCGCCCTTCAGGAAGTCGGGCTGCACGTGGCCGCCGCCGCCCGCCGCGTACACGGCCGGCTTCAGCTCCTGCTCGAACATCTGCCGGGTGATGAGCAGCGCGTCGCCCAGGTACGAGTCGGCGACGATGAGGTCGGGGTTGGCGGCCTTGGCCTTCACGATGAGCGACGTGAGGTCGGCGGACTGGAAGGGGTAGTTCTCGACGAAGTGGACCTTCACGCCCGCCTTCTCGAGGAAGTTCTTCTGCTTCTCGCTGACGGACTTCCCCCAGTCGGTGTTCTCGGCCAGGATGACGGCCGACTTGACGGCGCCGCCGCGCTTGCCCAGCGCCACCAGCCCGTCGATGAGCGTGCGCGCCTTCATCGTGTCGTTGGCGTGGGCGCGGAAGACGTACTTGAAGCCGCGCTCGGTGATCTTGTCGAACGTCCCGAAGGTCAGCCACGGCACCTGGTGTCGCTCGGCCACCGCCGAGGAGGGGAAGCCCACGCCGCTCTGGAAGGCGCCGATGAGGGCGTGGGCCTTCTCGCGCGTGATGAGCCGCTCCGTCTCGGTGACGCCGGTATCGGCCTCGCCGCGGGTGTCGCCGAAGACCAGCTTGATCCTGGCGCCGCCCATCGATCTGATGCCGCCCGCGTTGTTCACGTCCTCGGCGGCCATGGTGACGGCGTTCTTCTGCGCCTGCCCGAACTTGGCGTTGGGGCCGGTCATCGGGCTGACGATGCCGATCCGGACCTCGTCGGCGGCGCCCGCCGGCCCCACCCCGGCGAAGGCGGCGAGCCCGACGAGCAGCGAGGCGAGAGTGGAGACGAACGGACGATTTCGCATGGCAGCTCCTCCCGGTCAGCGGTTCCCTCTCCCCCGTCGAGGGGGAGAGGGCAGGGTGAGGGGGCGCGCACGTCGTCGAGGGCGCATGCGTGGATGAGCGATCAGCCCAGTTCGATGTCGAGCCACCCGTGGGGCGTGACGCTCACCCGCTCGCCCTCGCGCATCAGCACGGTCGTCGTGTCGGACTCGAAGATCGCGGGACCCTTGGTCTGGTAGCCGGGGGCCAGCCCCTCCATCCGGTGGACGGGAACCTCGACCCAGTCGCCGAGGTACACGCGCCGCCGCCCCGGCGCCGCGGCGGCGCCACGCTCGCCCGCGCTCACGCTCGGGGAGAGCTCGGGCAGCGCGCCCACCACGGCCACCCGCGCGTTGACGATCACGACCTCCTGCCCCGTTGCGTGGTAGGCGTACAGCTCCTCGTGGCGCTGGTGGAAGCGCCCGACCACCTGCTCGATCGCGTCGCGGGCCTGGAGGTCCACGCCGTCGATGGGCACCTGGATCTCGAAGATCTGCTCGCCGTAGCGCATGTCGAGCGAGCGGTGGACGCGGATCGCGCCCGGGAAGCCGGCGAGGCGCGCGCGCCCCTCGTCCTCCATCGTCGCGAAGATCCGGTGGAGCGCGGCCGGCGTCATCCGCGACACGTCGCTCAGGTGCGAGCGCACCAGCTCGTGGCGCAGGTCGGTGGCGAGCATGCCCCACGCCGAGAAGACGGCGGCGACGTTCGGCACGAGCACGCGCCGGATCTCGAGCAGCCGCGCGACCTCGGTGATGTGCAGGCCGGCGGCGCCGCCGAAGGCCACGAGGGTGAACTTGCGGGGGTCGACGCCGCGCCGCACGGACACGATCTTGATGCCCTCCGCCATGTTGGTGTTGACGACCTTCGAGATGCCCTCGGCAGCGGCGACCGGCCTCGTGCCGAGCGCCCGGGCGATGCGCCCGACGGCCGCGCGCGCGGCGGCGACGTCGAGGCGGATGCGGCCCCCCAGGAAGTTCGCGGGGTCGAGGTAGCCGAGCACGAGGTTGGCGTCGGTCACGGTCGCGCCGGTGCCGCCCTTGCCGTAGCCGGCGGGGCCGGGATCGGCGCCCGCGCTCTCGGGGCCGACGTGCAGGATCGTACCCGCCACGCGGGCGATGGAGCCGCCGCCGGCGCCGAGCGTGTGGATGTCGAGGCTCGGCAACGCGATCTTGGCGATGTCCACCCGGCGCTCGCCCGTGAGCTGCGGGAGGCCCTTCTGGAGGAGCGCGATGTCCGTGCTCGTGCCGCCCATGTCGAACGTGATCAGGTTCCCCTGGCCGATCAGCTTCGCGCAGTAGCGGCCCGCCGCCACCCCACCCGCGGGCCCCGAGAGCACCGCGCCCGCGGCCAGCCGCGACGACTCCGCCATCGGCGCCACGCCGCCGTGCGACTGCATGATCAGCACCTCGCCGCGGTAGCCCGCCGCCGCGAGCTTCCGGGCCAGGCTCGCGAGGTAGCGCGAGAGGACGGGGCCCACGTAGGCGTTGACGACCGTCGTCCAGATCCGCTCGTGCTCCTTGATCTGCGGCAGCACCTCCGACGAGAGCGACACGTAGGCGTGGGGCAGGTCCTTCGCCAGCGCCTCGCCCGTGAGCTGCTCGTGCCGGCCGTTGCGGTACGCGTGCAGGTAGCAGACGGCGACCGCGTCGACCTTCGCCTGCGCGAGCGCCCGGATGCCCCGCGCGAGCGAGCCCCGGCTGAGCGGCGTGGCCACCGTGCCGTCGAAGCGCATGCGCTCGCGCACGCCGACGCGCCGCGCGCGCGGCACGAGGGGAACGGGCGGGGGCATGCGCATGTTGTAGCGGTCGTCCTCCTTCAGGCCCTCGCGCATCTCGATGACGTCGCGGTGGCCCTCGGTGGTCAGCAGGCCCACCGTCGCCCCCTTGCGCTCGAGCAACGCGTTGGTGGCGGCGGTGGTGCCGTGCACGATGCGTTCGGTCTGGGCGAGCAGGCGGGCACGATCGGTGGCGAGCGCCTCCGCGAGCAGCGTGAGGCCGTCGAGGAGGCCTTCGGAGGGATCGCCGGGCGTGGACGCGCATTTCGCGGTGACGACGCGCCCGTGCTCGTCGACCGCCGCCAGATCCGTGAAGGTGCCGCCGATGTCGATGCCGATCCGGTACATGGCTGGCCGGTCTCTCAGCGCCGCCGGCGCGGCGCCCGCCGCGACGGCGAGCGGCGCGGCGAGGACTTCCCGGTCACGAATCCGTTCTCGACGTCGGCGGCGCGGGCGGCGGGATCGCGCTTCGACGGCGGGCCGTAGCCGCCGCCGCCGGCGGACTCGATGAGGAACCAGTCACCGGGCCGGATGGGCACGCCGACCTCCTTGGTCTTCAGGAAGCGCTCGCGTCCCTTCGAGATCAGCCGGTAGCGGTGGGGCTTGCCGTCCTTGCCGCCGAGGATGCCGTAGGAGGGATGGCGCACGCCGTCGCCGGCCGTGTTGCCGACGGCGGGCTCGTCGATCTCGAGCCGGAGCCGCAGATCGGAGCCGGCCCCGCCGCGGTACCGCCCGTCGCCGAACGAGTCGGGGCGGAACTCGTGGTGCTCGAAGAAGAGCGGGAACCGCGCCTCCGCCACCTCGATGGACCCGAACTTGATGCCGCCCGCCGCCTGCCCCTCGCCCGCCGTCTCCCAGCCGTCGCCCACCGGCGAGGCCCCGCCCCCCGGCCGCGCGTGGAAGAGGTGCCAGATGAACGGCCGCTTCGTGCGCGGGTTCACGCCCTTGATGGCGATGCGGAAGCGCCGTCCCCAGCCCGCGATGACGCGGTCGGGGCACGCGGGCGCCAGCGCCTTGATGATGGCCTCCGCGATCTCCTGCGCGCAGTGATTGGTCGCGAGCGTCACCGGCGCCGGCGGGAACGGCCACACCACCGTGCCCTGCCGGGCGATCACCGTCACCGGCCGGAACGTCCCCGCGTTCTTCGGCGTGCGCGGGTCGATGAGGAACGCCAGCGCCATGTGCACGGCCGACATCATGTTGGGGAACGACGAGTTGACGAAGCCGATCACCTGCGCGTGCGAGTCGCTCAGATCGACGGTGAGCGCGTCCCCCTTCTTGGTGACGGTGGCGCGGATGTGGATGTCCTCGATGCCGTGGCCGTCGTCGTCCAGCACCGACTCGCCCCGGTAGACGCCGTCCTTCCACTGGCGGATGCAGGCGCGCGCCTGGCGCTCGGCGCTGTCGAGGATCTCGTCGACGGCCTCCATGACGATCTTCGGCCCGTATTCCGAGAGGACCGCGAGCACGCGCCGCTCGCCGACGCGGGCGGAGCCGATCATGGCGCGGAGGTCGCCCATGAAGTCGTGCGGGTGGCGCACGTTGGTCGCGATCATCTTCAGCACGTCGTCGCGGAGCTCGCCCCCGTCGTAGAGCTTGAGCGGCGTGATCCGCAGCCCCTCCTGCCAGATCTCGGTGGCGCCGGGGTTGTAGGCGCCGTGGGCGGCGCCGCCGATGTCGCTCTGGTGCGAGCGGTTGATCGACCAGAACGCCAGCTCGTCCTCGACGAAGACGGGCACGAAGGCGGTGAGATCGGGCAGGTGGTTGCCGCCGTGATAGGGATCGTTGAGCAGGAACACGTCGCCCGGGCGCACGCGCCCCGTGAAGAAGTCCCGCACCGACTCGACGGCCCACGGCATGGCGCCCACGTGGATGGGGACGTGCTCGGCCTGCGCCACCAGCCGCGCGTCGCGGTCGCAGATGGCCGTGGAGAAATCGCGGCTCGAGTTGAGGATCTGCGAGTAGGCCGTGCGCAGCATCGCCTCCCCCATCTCCCGGACGATGGCCTCGAATCGATGGGTGAGGACCGACACGGTGATCGGATCGACCATGACGTCGCCTCGAGCTGGAGCGGGCACCGCCCGCCGCGGGGCGGCACCGGTGTCCGGCAAGAGTGGTGGTTCGCCTGACCGCTGTCGGTACAATACTGCGCCGGTGGCGGCGACCCCGTCAAGGCGCCGAACACCCTCGAGAACAGCCTCACCGAAACGAAGGGGGTGGAGTGCACCCCTCGCACGAGACACGGAAACGGGTGGCAGTCCTCCCGAGCGCGACGAGTGCCGGGGGCGATCGCCGGCTCGACCACGGTCATCACGGGCGGCGCGTCCGGCCCGGGCGGGACGACGGCCGGGCGGATCGTCGCGAGCAGCGGCCGGGCCGCGATCCGCGAGCGGGAAGGGGGCGTCTGATCGGACGGACTCGGCCCCGGTTGGCGGGCGCGTCCAGTCCCGCCCTCGTCACGCGGCGGGAATATCGGTCTCTTCGACCTCGAACCTGACCCTCACCTGGCGCAATTTCCGGACGACCGCGACGACCTTCCGCACCTTCGGGTCGAAGTAATCCTTGAACACGGGTGGTCGAGGGTTGGTCAAGTACAGGTCGGGGTCTCGCTTGAGCTCGGAACTGGCGACGACCCTGAAGTCCTCGCGCGACGGCACGTGCTGGATGATGCAGGGAGCGTGCGTGATGCCCATGTCACGGAGCGCAAACGCGCGATGGCTCCCGTTGTTGAGGATCAGGCGGTTGTCCACGTGAATGACGTTGAGAAAGTTGGAGCCGAACCCGACGACCAGCCCGACGACGCCGGAAACCGCGCCCGACGGAGGGTAGCCGGCAATCTGACCAGGCTGCAGCACGACGGAATCGAGAAACCTCATGTCGTTCGACGGGGAGACGAAGACGAAGACATCGCTGCGAGACCGCAGCCACCTGATCGGCGGCTGCGGATGATCGACAGGCAAACAGAGCGTGAACACTGCCGCATCGCTCGGCGCGGGGCCGAGTCCCTCCTTCAGCTGACGGACGAAGCCCAGGTTGATGTGCCGTTGAAAGATGACGAGCCGGTCGAGCTCGACGACCCCGATCTCGGTCGGCAGGAGGTGAAACGCGTGGTGAAACAGCGGATCCCGGAGAACCTGCGCCCGGAGTGGTTCGAGGCGCGGGTCGAGGGCGCCGATCCTGGAATCGTCCGCCCAGCCCGCCTCCACCTTTTCCAGCTGCCGGGTGTGATCGCTGGCGGCCCGCCACTCCTCCACGAGGACCCGCGGGTCTCGGGCGTGGCCATCGCCCGGGATGTCCGCGGCCTGGCTCCTCATGAAGCTCAGAAAGGTGTTGACCGGCGTGCGACCGACGAGGTAGACGTACTCGTCCACCGGCGGTTGACGCGTGTCCGCGGCCGTCCCGCTCTCGAGCTTCAGTTCCAGCGCCTTCCCATCATCGCTCTCCATCACCTTCGCCGTCACCACCACGACCAGAATTCCACGCGCACGTATCGCGCGAGCCGTCGCGTCATGAGATCGATGATCGGTCGCTGGCCACAGTAGATCTTGACCTTCCCGGTCAATTCCGGCTTGAGGAGATGGGAGCCGTTCTCGATCTGAGAGGTCACCAGGACCGCCCGCGGGCCTTCGCCTTCGTCGATCGGAGCGGCGGCCGGCGTCACGTTGCCGTCCAGGCTGCTCGTGGCCGTCGTCGCGATGGACGTCACCTTCCCGTAGAATGTTTGGTACGGGTATGCCCGGACTTTCACGGCGACGGGCTGGCCCACCTGCACGTCGCCGATCTCCTTTTCCGGGAGCACGATCTCCGCCGTAACGGTGTCCAGCTCGTGGACCCTGACGAGGAGGTCGCCCTTCTTGACGTGCGTACCGACCACGTCTCTCAGGTAGCGCCAGGGACTCGTGACCACGCCCGTGATGGGGCTCCGCACATCGAGCAGCTCGATCTGCTCCTGGAGGTAGCGGCGCTGGGCTTCGAGACGAGCGAGCTCCGCCTGCGCGGCCGCGATCTCTTCCGGCCGACTCCCCGCCAGCAGCACCTGGAGACGGAATCGGGTCTCCTGCAACTCCTGCTCCTGAACAGCGGCCTGCGCCTCTGCCGCTTCCAGCTCCTTCAGGGAGATGAGCTGTCGCGCGAACAGAGCCCGGTTCATGTCGCGCAGCTTCTGCAAGTACTTGAGCTGCTCGGCGGCCTTCGCGACCCTGCTCCTCGCCGCGGCGATGTCTTCCGGTCTCGGCCCGACCTCGAGCAGCTTGAGCTGGGCCGATTTCTGATCGATCTCGGCCTCGGTCTTGCGGAGCTCGGCGCGGTAGTCCCGGTCCACGAGCCGGGCCACGAGGTCGCCCTTGTGAACCCGCGTTCCCTCGTCCACGTAGATCCTCGCCACGATGCCTTCGATCTCGGCGCGGGCGTCGGCGTTGCGAACCGGGAGCACTCTGAACTCGCCGGACACCTTGAGTTCCAGCGGCACGAGGAAGAGCGCGAGCAAGACGACGGCCAGGACGGCGGCGTTTCTCTTCCGCCGATCGAGCGAGGCGTACCAGTCCGTGACCCATTTGAACGAGGCCGAGGGCGGGGCGGGAGCGGACGGCGGCGCGGGAGCGGACGGCGGGGCCGGAACGGAGGGCGGGGCCCACAATCTGCGGAATCGAGATTGAACTTTCGCCACGACGAGAAGACCGAAGAGCGCGACGCCCCAGCCTCCGTAGTTCCGGATCAGGACCCGGCCATACTTGTCGCCGATGAAGAACAGGAACCCGAAGGTGTACGCCGCCGCGATCAGCCCGTAGACGAGATAGATGCGCTCCTCACGGGGCGTTGCCGGCTTCGCCTCCGGCGAGGTCGATCCCCACAACCCGCGTATCCGGGCACCGATGTATCTGAAGGACATGGCTCTCAGGTTGGCGACCTCGAGAAGGTCGGTCAGGAGGTAGTAGCCATCCAGCTTGATCAAGGGGGTGAAGTTGAAGAGCGTCCTGATCCCGGACGTGGTCATCAGCACCAGGGCGGCGAAATTGAGCCCGGTGTCCGGCTCCGTCACGCGCCACGTCAGCGTGGCCAGCGCCCAGATGACGCTCTCGAAGTAGGGACCGGCGAATGTCACCCAGAGTCTCCTGGATCGTTCGGGAAAGAGCCATGCGTCGCTGACGTTGCAGTAAAAGGCCGGACAGAAGTAGATGAGCATGAATCCGACTTCGTGCACCTCGCCGCCGAAGCGCTTGCAGGTCACGCCATGGGCAAACTCGTGGCAGGTGCCGATGACGAGGAGGCTGAGCAACGCCACGGGGAGCGTCGTGAGCCGGTGGAGACGGTGGAAGTCTCGCGCGATCTCGTTCCAGTCGACAACGGTCACGCCCAGGGCGACGAGGATGAGGGCCGCGGAGAGGAACAGGAAATGGGGCGTGAACAGGAGCCGCACCCGGCGGACAAGGAAGTCGAAAAGACGGTCGGGGTCGAAGATCTTCAGCCGGATGTTGAAGAGGGTCCAGCGAACCCGCCGACTCCGGCGCGAGAAATGACCGGAGTCGGACTGCTCCGTCTCGAGAAGCCCGACCCGCGAGAGCGATGTGATGAACTCTTGTAAGGTCTCCGGGGTGAGAGGCGCGGCGAATTTCTCCTCGACCCTCTGGCGGACGACCTCCAGGGAAGTCGAACCGTCGAGTTGCTCGACGATGTAGGACTCGGCCTCCTTCAGGCGGAAGAATTGTCGGGTCGCGGGGTCTTTGACGACCAGGGCCGGCGTTCCGGCGATCTCCTGTCGGCTGATGATGAGATCGCTTCGGAGTCTCGGCCCCGCACTCGACACGGTGAAGAGGATGAACGAGGGAAGGAAGGCCACCGGAGTCGTTCCGGTGGCCTTCCCGGCGTGGTTGGTTGTTATTTCGTGCCGTGGGTCCCGCAGGTCCCGTTGGTCCCGGTCCCGTTGGCCCCCGCGCCGACCGCGGCGCCGGCACCGACGCTGGTTGCGCCCTGAAGGGCGATGCCACCCACGAACCAGGGGGCGATTCGCTCCTCCAACCGTTCCACTTCGAGCTTCATCGATTCCATCTTCCTACCGTCTCCTTTCTGAGTATCTTGCTACCCAGGGCGCCCAGCGCACCCTACGCGCACAAGTATTGAAAAAGTGCTCCCGCAGGAGGGCACTCGCAAGTGGGGAATTCCCTGAGTTGGGCAGCCGGAAATTCCCCATTTGTCGCGGGGGCTGGACGCTGCGCTCGGGCCAGAAGCGCCGGAGTCGGAGCCGTCGACGTACAGGCGTGGGGGCGGCCTGTGCGTCCCGGGGGGCGAGGTACGCCGTCCGGACCCGCGTGTCGGCCGCGAGCTCCCGGGGAGATCCCTCCACCACGATCGGCCCGCGCTCGAGGAGGGCGAGGGGATCGACGACGCGGAGCGCGGCTCGCGTGT
>WNGB01041022.1_pt1 | contig 13804 bp, 9 predicted proteins | sample 5400681 | NCBI WGS metagenome assembly WNGB01 (sample SAMN13153367, study PRJNA577476) | soil metagenome | isolation source: 115 cm soil or saprolite under grassland replicate 2 | place: USA:California | collected 2016-06-15 | reverse complement strand
ACCCGATCGCCTCTTCAGGCGACAAAGCGTCCGCCACGCCGATTTTCCCGCGGACGAAAGCGGCGGCAAGCTCGGTGTAATACCGCCCGTCGTCTTCAAAATTGAAATTATCCTTCGACATACAAACTGACGTCATGCCCCGCCACACAAAGTGATGTCAGGGAGTATAGCATCGCTAAAAAATTCCGACCTGCGCGAACAATCTGTCGGTTTTGGCCAATCCTCCTGGCGGAAGCTGGTGGATCCTTCAATCTTGTCATTCCCCAAATCTTTTGCGTTTGGCGATTACCGATCTTCGCCCTGAAAGGGCGGTGGATATTAGCCGGTGGCGCCACCGGCTAATATCCGCTGCGCCTCCGGCGCAAAACTGAAAAGACTTGGGTAATGACAAGTGTTCAATCCCAGCCAACGCTAAAAATTTTCGTTGACATCAACGTATTTATACGTTATCGTCCGCGCCTACGTATAAATACGTTGATCATCAAAACAATTAGGCTATGCCGGAGAAGCCGGGGAAGACGGGCGCCGAAAATGGAGGAAAGCGATGAATGCTCCAACTGAATGGCTCATCACGACAGCCGGCCAGGGCGCGGCGGGTCTGCTGGTATGGAGTTGGCAGGCGCTGGCGCTGCTGGCGCTTGCATGGCTGACGCTGAAAATCTGCAGGATGAAATCGCCTGCTCTGCGGCATCAGGTCTGGCTGTTCGGCCTGGTCGCCGTGGCGACATTGCCTCTGTTGTCACTGGCAATACAGAGATTTCCTTCGCTCCTGCCCGCCAGCCCGGCTTTGAACTATGCGGTTGAAGCGCCGCAGGTGGTCATTGATCTCGCGTCTCAACCTCCGGCTCAAACTTTGCCCGAGATTGCGCCGGAGCAAATCGCAACGGCGCTCTCGGTCATCTTCTTTTTCCACCCGCTGGTGCGTTACGCCTGCCGCCAGTTGAGCCTGGAGCGCGAGATGGCCTGCGACGACCGCGTAGTCGCGGCGGGAGTCGCCGCAGAAGTCTATGCCGCAGGCGTTCTCAAAGCGGCCGAGCGCAGCGTTATCGCAGTTGGGTCGCCGAGTGGCGCGCATCAACTGGCGCTCTCTTCCACTGGGCAAATTCTCGAAAGGAGGCTTGAAATGATTCTGAATACAAATCGCGCGCGTATGATCGCCCATCAGTGGCGTTATCTGGTTTTGCCGATAGCGATGATCGCGGTGGCGGGGTTTCTGCTGATTCCACGCTATTCGGCCAAGGACTCGTCTTCCAACAGTCCGGCAATAGACTCGCCCAAGCCAGCCAAAGACTCGCCGGTAAAAGTTACCTATAGCGCCCAAGAGCAAGAGCTGATTGATATGATTCAACAGGTCGCGGAAGCGATTCCTCAACAGTGGCATTATCGCTATCACAGAGCCGGATTGCCGGATGGACGTTTGGTCCTTGATGATCTCAGGGTCTATGACAGGCAAAGCCCATTGATCATTCTTCTTCCCAAACCTCCACAGATTCCTGTCGGCGTCGCGCCTGGCTACTCTATCTCCAAAGTCGAGGTTGGCGCTTTTGATGTGAGTGTCAACGACGATTCGGCGGTGATAGATTTTATCGGCACACTCCATCTCAGCGTTCCTGGCCAGGACAAAGAAACGCTCGTCACTGATCCTTATCGAGTCAACCTGGTAAAAGTGAATGATCAATGGCAGGCGGATAGACAAAACATGCCGCGAGGCGTGGGGCCAATGTTTTGGCCGCCGCGCCCACCGGCGCCGCCATTTGAAACCCATGGAGCGCACTTCGAGCGCTCCAGGCATATAGACGCGATGACTCTGCACAACTTCGGAGACGCTCAATTTCTCGTTCAATCTTCCTTGCCTTTCGAAGGCCCTCAAAGCGTAGAGATGAAGCTTGACGAGAAGGAGCTGGAATGGTGCGGATGTAAGGCATGGGAGCTTCAAAACGCGGTGGTGAAGCTTGCCGAACTGGAACTACGGGCCGAAAAAGGGAGCCGCACGTTAGGCCCTCACGTAGATGCGGTCTACCTCAAGGATCGTTTCGAGTTCCAATGGGGCAAACAAATTTATTACGGATTGGGAGATATTACAGCAGGTTACCACTTACAGAATAAGCGTCTGGGCTTGGGGAGCAGCCCGGAAACAAAACTCTACAGAACCCCTGATCGAACCGGTGAGGCGATTACTCTTCAACAGTTGGCTCAGGAGTTAAAGTATCAGTCGCTTCGGAAAAACTGAAGTGTATGGTAGGGGCAGACCTTTGTGTCTGCCCCGGCATTCAGATGTAAACCCAATCCTGGGCAGACACGCAGGTCTGCCCCTACATTGAGACGAACTATGCCGAGACAACCTTCAAAGACATTCACCGACAAAGAACTGGAGATCATGCGCGTGATCTGGGAGCGCGGCGAGGCCACCGCCAAAGAGATTCAGGAGGCCTTGCCCGGCGAGCGCCACTACAACAGCGTGCTGACGATCATCCGCGTTCTCGAACGCAAAGGCCACCTGACCCATCGCGCCGAAGGCAAAGCGCACATCTACCGCGCCAAAGCCAAACAGGGGAAGGCCCAACGGCGCGTGCTGAGCCATTTGATCGAACAGGTCTTCGGCGGCTCAGCGGCGGCGATGGTCTTGCACCTGGTCGAAACGGGCGATCTGACCGAAGAGGATTTAAGAGAAGTACGCGAGCAGATGGCCGCGCGCGCGCAGGCGAGCAAAACGGCGGCGGCCAAACCTAAAAAAGGAGGACAGAAATGAACGCGCTGACCAACCCATTTGTCACGGCTTCGGCCAAAGCCGCTGGGTGGCTGCTCGTGTGGAGTTGGCAGGCCGCCGTTTTGCTCGCTTGTGTTTGGGCGGGATTGAGAATCTTCCGCGTCAAATCGCCCGCGCTGCGTCACCAGGTCTGGCTATTCGCCCTGATCGCCGTCGCCGCGATGCCGATTCTGAGCGGCGTTGTTCAAAATCTGCCTCTGCCTCAACCGAGCAACAGAGCGCTGAGCTATGCGGTCGAGCTTCCAAGGATTGTTGTTACGAATGACGCCGCGCCGCTGGTTCAAAATCCATCTCCGGCTGTGAGAGCCAAGCCTCCGACCAAACGGCCGTTTATTTTGAGCCTGTCATTTTCCCTGTGGCTTGCGGGCGTGTGCGCCTTTGTCATGAAAGCCACGATCAATGGCGTCAGGTTACGTCGCTTGAGGGCCGGCGCTCGCCTCACTTCTCTTGCAGATCTTGATTGCGCCGAATGCGACTGCGAGGCTCTGCGCGCCGGGAAGGCTCGCCTAGCGCTTTCGGACGAAATCCGCTCGCCGATTCTGCTCGGCGTGTTGCGCCCGATGATCATCTTTCCCGCCGACGTCGCCGCCTGGGCGTCCCCAATGGAGCGATGCGCGATGCTGCGACACGAGTTGGCGCACGTGGAGCGGCGGGATCATTACGTCAATCTCTTTCAAACCGTCTTCGGCGCCGTCTTCTTTTTCCACCCGCTGGCGCGTTATGTCTGCCGGCAATTGGCCATGGAACGAGAGATGGCCTGCGATGATCACGTAGTCGGCTCTGGCGTTGAGGCCGAGTCCTATGCCGAGAGCATCATCAAAGCAGCCGAGCGTAGCATTGCGCCAATTGGGGCGCTGGCCGGCGCGCCGGGCGGCGCACACCAGCTTGCGCTCTTTTCCGCCAAACAAATTCTCGAAAGGAGGATCGAGATGATTTTGAATAAGGACCGAGCGCGCGTAATTGCGCGGAAATGGAAGTATTTGATTCTATCCGCGGCTTTAATCGCCGTAGTCGCCTGGCTGCTCGTCCCCGGACACTTGACCAAATCAGGGCTGGCGCAAAGACAACCCGGCGACACGACAGGCAAGCAACAACTTATGAAATCTCTGGGCGAAAGAAAAGCCTTTGACGAGTTGATCGATATGGCTGTGCGAGATCCTGACGCGGAGATGCGCCGGTTGGCGGCGATACAACTCACCGAGTTGGAAGGCGACGGCAGCACAGAGGCGATGTTCGATCTCTTCAACAAGAGCAACGACCCGGAGGTCAAAGCGATGGTGATTGACACGCTCGCGTGGATAAGCGAGATCGAGCCGTTGACGAAAATTGCTTTGTCCGATCCGTCTCCAGAATTTCGGCTCCGGGCATTGTATAGAATCAAATGGCTGAAAGAGACCAGCGAGAGCGGAGATGTCAAAGCCTGGGACGTCTCAGCTCTTCAGGGTCAATTGAACGAGTTATCACAGGAACCGCCGGCGCCTCCACCGCCTCCACCGCCGCCGCCGTCGCCGTTAGAGATGACCGTCGAGTCTGACAAAGCGTTCACGCCTTTACGCTGGGACAAGGACAGCGATTCGGTCTTCGTCCTGCTGCGCGAAATCGCCTACGCCAGTATGCGCCGCGACGCCGCATTCTTTGAAAGAATTCTCGACGATGATTACGTCGGTGTCGGGCCTGACGGCGCAACCAGGAACAAGGCCGAGGAGATTGCGGAGGTCAAAAGGCTCGATTCGATCAAGAAATTCGAGTTTGACGATCTGCGTGTTTCTGGAAATGATGATGTGGCCTTCGCCACTTTCCTTGCTACGGTGCATTTCCAGACCAACGGCCAGGATTCAACCGCGCAGTACCGCTACACCGTGAACTTCATCAAGCGAGACGGGCAATTGAAGATTGCGGCGATTCATATGACTCTAAAGCATTAGCCACCGCGCCAGCCGGCGCCGAAACGAAAAGGCAGGCTGCCTTTCGCCGGCGGCCTGCCTGTTCGTTTGTCAATACGCGACCTGAATCGGCAATGATGATCAAACAATCACTGAAGATGCGGTGGCGAATTTAATCGTGCTATACTTTTGTCGGTTCAAAGTTATGTCACAGACTATCGAAGCAATATACGAGAACGGTATCTTTAGACCGCTTAGCCCTGTTAACTTGCCGGAAGGAACGCGCGTGCGCATCGCGCCGGGGGTGTGGCCTGCCGACACTGATGATCAGGTTCGTGAGTATTTACTTTCAGCCGGAACAACCCCGGCTGAAATCGAACGAATTCTCGACAACCTTCGCCTGCTGTGGGGCAGTTATGATTCGCTGACTGAGCGGCACAGCGATGATTCATAGATCGAATGACTCCCACACTACTCGACACCGACACGCTCACCCTGCTGCATAAACATCATCCGCAGGTCTCACTCAACGCTGCAGCATACATCAGCCAGTTCAAACAATTGACATTGACCGAATCGCCGGCATCGCGCTCAGCGAAGGGCTAACCGTCGCCACTCATAACGTCTCCCACTTCGCCCGAATCAACAATCTTCAGGTAGTTGATTGGACGGTGTGAATTTACTTCTCAGCTAATCTCCTCCCTGCATTCAACTGATCGAAATTGAGAATCGCATTGAAGACCAGGGAGTAACTGCCCTGCGTTTCGGCGCGCCAGAAGGGATTGATCGAGAAGAGCAAGACATGACCCTGTTCGTATGGGACGTCAATCACTGCGGCGTGTTGCGCGATCTCGTTACCGGCTTCGAGCAGCCCCGAGATCAGCAATTCGCGCGCGTCGGCGTAGCGCAAGAGCACGCGGGGCCGCGCCGAAGGCGGGATGACGAAGACGCCGTTGCGGAGCTGTTCGGGGGTCAAGGGGGTCGCTTCCCAGGCTTCCGCTTTAGGCTCTTGGGGCAATTCAGCCGGCGGGCGATTTTGCGGCGTGTCGGGGTCGTCCGGCGAGCCGCGGCCCGTGAAGCGCTCACTGCCGTCCGCCGGCGCGCGCCTTCCGCCTCTTCCGCCCATGATGTTGCTCAAGTTGAAGATGGGGCCGCCCGCGCAGAAGATCGCCAGGTTCTCGTTGTAGCCATACATAATCGGGCTTGCGGCGTCGACCGTCTTGGAGCGCAGCACGCTGCCCGTGACGCGCAACCTCTGTGGCGGCGCGATTGAAACGCCGGGCGCGAATCCGAACGTGACCGCGAAGTTCGCCGTGTCATCCGCCACGATCAGCAATCCGCCGCGACGCGCGAAGTTCTGCAGATTCTGCAACCCGCCCCATCCGAGTCCTGGACGCATGTCGTCGGTCTCGTCAACGCCGCCCAGGTTGGGCGTCAATTCGGTCTTCTTCCACGGCAGCGGGTTGCCGAACATCGGCATGCCGCTGACGACCTGCTGCGGGTTGGCGCGGCCCACGGGCGCGAAGATGATCACGTCGTATTTGGCGTTGAGGTTGTCGTTTTTGGCCACGTCCTGCGTGCTGATGTAATCGTAAGGGACTTTGTAACGGTCGAACTCCAGCCGCCACCAGCCCTCGTCCTGAGTACTTATCCACGTGTGCATAATGGCGACTCGTGCGGCTTTGATCGGGCGCGTCTTGACTGACGGCAGTGAAGTGCCTATCCACGCCTCCAATCCAAGTTCCCTAAGCGCGCGCTCGAATTCGGGGCCGGACGCGTTACGGAGGATAAATGATCCGCGATTAAATTTTCGCCCGGCCATTTCAAAAGGCTCCTCGGCGACTTCAAAAGCGACGTCTTTGAGGCGATAGCGCAAAGTGATCAGAGCATTGTCTGCGTTATGATTGATAACGTAAGTTGTTTCTCCATCGCCGCCGCGGCCCATGACTCCGCCGGAGGCCATCACCTCACCTTTTACCTTCTCCATCGGGGCGTCGAGCGCCTTGACGTCCATCACGCGGACCACCTGCACATTGCCCAATTCGCCGAACGTCCAGGCGGTGTCGTCGTAAATGTTCCGCTGCGGGTCGTTCGGCGCCCAGTATTGAAGGTCGAGCATCATGTCGGCGATGCGGCTGTATGGCTGATCCATTCGCACGACGTAACTTCCGGCCGGGAATGTGCGCGTGATCGTCTCCTTTTTCTCCTGCCCTCCGTTTCCGCCGTCGCCATTGCCGTCGCCCGAAGCTTTCGTCTCGGCCGCGGCGGGTCGCGCCGGTTTCTTCTTCGCGGGCATAGTCACGGTGAACTCGGCGGTCGCGCGGTAAACCTCGCAGCCCTGCATTTGCAGCAGGCGCAGCAATTCGGCCTGCCCGCCGGGGCGCGGGTCGTCGCCCGGGAAGACGTAAGCGGCCGGGCCTGCGGTCTTCGGCTTCAGGATCGAGTTCTTGCTCTTGGTGTAGAAATTGCGCAGGAAGTATTTGCCGTTGGTCGCGAAGTGGGCGAGCGAGACGAGCAAACCGGTCTGCTGATAGTTATTGTTATTGCGCTGCGACCATTTCGCCACGGGGAGCGGCGGGTTCTGTCTGTACCACGTGCGTGAATATTCGGACGGCGAGAGCGTGCGTTCGACGGTGTCGGCGCCCGCGTTGCCGAAGGTCTCGTAAAGACGGCTGATGCCGTTGTGCGACGCGGCAATGAACATCAGGTAGCTCGGCGACCAGGTGTCGAAGGTCCCGTGCGTGAAGACGCCGGGCATCCCGAATTTGGTCATCTCGCCGACGTTATACCAGCCGATCAGATGCCATTCGTCGGCCAGGATCGGGTCGATCCATGCGTTGTAAGGCTGATCGCCGACGGTGTTGTCGTAGAGATAGGGCACCGATTCGTGCAGGTCGTGAAGCACCTGCGCCTTCCATCCGATGAAGGTGTTCAGCACGTTTCGCGTCAATTGCAGCGACAAGGCCATCGCGTCGCGGTTGTTGTCGTGCGCGACGTATTTGCCCCAGTAGATCAGCCCCGGCCAGTTCTTGCCCGGATTGGCCAGATGCCATCTGTAGACGTCGACCATGCGGTCGCGCCCGTCGACTTCGACTATGGGCGTGATGAGCGTGATCAGGTTGTCGCGAATCTGTTTGACGTACGGACTCTCGTCGACGGCTAGCCGGTAGGCTAACTCCATCAGCGCCGTCGGCGAGCCGGTTTCGGGCGAATGGATCGTGCCGGTGATGTAATAAACCGGGACCGAAGCGGCGATGATCTTTTCGGCCTCGTCGTCGTTCAGGTTGATCGCGCGCGGATCGGCCAACTTAGCCAGACGCGCGCGGTTCTCTTCGACCTTTGCGATGTTGGACTCGGAGCTGACCGCGACGGCGATCATCTCGCGCCCCTCTTCGGTTCTGCCGATCGAATAGACTTTGACGCGCGGGCTGGAAGATTCGAGCATCCGCATGTAGCGGTAAACCTCGCTCGAATAAGGCAGAATGCCCGGCGCGCCCGCCACGTCGCCGAGCACGGCCTTCGGCGTCGGGACTTTCGACGACGCGGGCAGGTAATCGGTGAGCGGCGAATTGAAGAAGGCCTCGGTCGTGTATTCGCGTATCTTCTTCGTGTACTCCTCGTCGATGGCTACTTTCGGATCACGCCCCGGCTTGATCTGGACGGTGGTTTGAGCGGAGGCCGTGAGCGAAACGGAGCTGAGACAGCAGACAAGCAATGTAAAGCAAAAGGTAAAAGATTTTTTGATCATCCTGTTCCTCGATATCAGATCAGTACCGCGAGCGGTAGCGAGCGTGGATTTTGATCAGCGCCGCGCTCGCTACCGCTCGCGGTACTGATTGTAAGCTGCTCGCCGAATAATTGCGCCGGAGTGATATTCAGGAATTCCATTCCGGGAGTGGGCAGCCGTCGGCGGCCCTAGTTTTGAATTCCGGTCTAATTGAAGCCCGTGCATAAATCAGGGGGCGCTCAATGTCCGACAAACTTCAGTTTGTCGAGATTGGATAAGAAGACCTTTCTATTTCTTCCGAGCGGCTTGTCGATCAGACCTCGACAAACTGAAGTTTGTCGGACATTGAGCGCGAATTCCGTCGACTAATAAGAACTTTTATTTGCGCACGCTTTAACGTAATTATAGCCCCTTAGCGCCAGGCGCGCGCAAAATCCTCCCTGGCTTCGCGCCGCTGTGACTTCCCTTCTCGATCACGACCTGGCCGTTGACTATCACGTAATCGATTCCGGCGGCGTACTGCTTCGGCTGTTCGAAGGTCGCGCGGTCGGCGACGGTCTTATCGTCAAAGATCACGATGTCGGCGGCCATTCCCGGCCGCAGCAGGCCGCGATCCCACAGCTTGAAAGTCTGCGCGGGCAGCGAACTCATCTTGCGGATGGCTTCTTCCATGCCGACCAGACGCTTATCGCGGACGTAGACTCCCAGGACGCGCGCGTTGTTGCCGAATCCGCGCGGGTGCGGGACGCCGGCGCCCTCGGCGTCAATCACGCCCGCGTCCGAAGCGACCATCGTGAACGGCTGTTTAAAGATTCGCTCGACGTCCTGGTCCGACATCTTGCGCAGGACCATCTGCGCGCCGCCCGCCAGCAGCAGATCAATCGCCTGCTCGGCCTGCGAACTCACGTCGGTGGTTTGCTTCACGGCCTTCGTGATCTCGGCGATGTTCTTGCCGTTGAACGACTCGTTGGCGCGGTGATTGGCGACGTAGGCGAACGAGAAGTCATTGAAGCCGCCCTGCGTGGCTTTGGCGATCATCTCGCGTCTGACGCGCTCGCGTGTGGCCGCGTCCTGCAACCGCTCCCTGGTCTTGTCGTTTCCGCCCTCGAAGAGCCATGACGGGAAGAGGATGCCGATGCCGGTGCTGCTCGCCGGATAGAGGTACTGATCAACTGTCACCTGCTGCCCCCGGGCGCGGGCTTCTTCAACCATCTTGATCGTGACTGCGCTCGCGCCCCATCGGCTCCTGCTCGACACTTTGAAATGCGAAATTTCGACGGGGCAACCCGATTGCGCGCCGACCGCGAGCGTTTCGTTGATCGACTTCTCGATATCGATGTCTTCGTTGCGCATGTGCGAGGCGTAGACCCCGCCGTACTTCGCGGCGACTTTCGCCAACTCGACGATCTCGTCCGTCTTAGCGTAAGTTCCGGGGACGTATTCGAGGCCTGTTGACAGTCCGACCGCGCCGTCGCGCATCGCCTGATCAACCATCTCGCGCATCTTTTGCATCTCTTCGGGCGTGGGCGGGCGGTCGAAATCAGTTGCCCGTGACGACGGAGGTCACGCCCATCCGCAGAAAATTCTCCGCCGCGGGCAGATCGAGGATGTTGCTTTCGATGTGCGTGTGAACGTCGATGAACCCGGGCGAGACTATCAAATCTTTCGCGTCGATCACCCGGGCCGCGCGCGCCGGCGAGACGCTCCCGATCTCGGCGACGCGCCCGTCTTTGATCGCCACGTCGGCCTTGAACCAGGGGTTGCCAGTTCCGTCTACGACGCGCCCGCCGGAAATGATCAGGTCGAATTCGGCATGCGCCGACGCGGCGCGGCGGTTAGCAGATAGAGCGGCCACGACCGCCAGCAAGGCTAAAAGGAGCAGGGTTCTTTTTCGCATAGAGTTCGGTTCTGGAAAAGCAATAAGCTTCGCGGCGCGATGCGGACGGAGATTAACATCGCATCCGGAAAATCGCCAATGTCGCGAAAGCCCTCATCGCCCGCTCTGCTTGCTAGCGAGTGTAAGTGAAGATATGATTCGGCGCGGTTCTTAAATAATGAAAATCGCCCCTGGGTACGCATCGCTTCCAGCGTGCAATCGTGGGGAAAGGCGTATTGATCGGAATCATACGCCCCAGGAGTCGCCACTCTTGCGTCAAGTAATTATCGCTTGCAATCGCGCGCGCGGGGTCCCAGGCGCGATGCGGGCCTCAATGGGTCTTCCGCCCATGACTGCACGCTGGAAGCGATGCGTACCCAGGGGTTTTCCGTAGGAGCCTTATGAAAAAAAACGCCTACTCCCTACTTCTCGGCGCCGCCCTGCTGGTGATCTCCTTGGGCGCCACAGACGCCGTTTCGGCCCTTCGTGACAAGAGAATGACAATCGAAGACGCGCTGGCGATCAGGCAGATCGGCTCGCCCCAATTTTCGCCCGACGGCAAACACATCGCCTACACGATCTCGGAATGGGACAGGGAGGAAAACCGTCGCGTTTCGCACATCTGGCTGGTGTCGTCTGACGGCGGTCCTACGACGAAATTGACCACCGGCGAGAAGGGCGAAACCTCGCCGCAATGGTCGCCCGACGGATCGAACATCGCGTTCCTCGCGGACCGCGACAAAGGGACTCAGGTCTGGGTCATCCCAGTAGACGGCGGCGAGGCCGACAAGCTGACGAATGAAGAGAGTGACGTCCAGTCGTTCCAGTGGGCGCCCGACGGCAAGCTCATCGCCTTCGTCACGCGCGACACGCCGAAAGACAAGACCGACCGCGAAAAGCGCAAGAAAGAAAAATTCGACGCCATCGTCGTCGACTCTGATTTCACTTTTTCGCACCTCTGGATGATCGACGTCGAGACCCGGGAGAAGAAGCGGTTGACCGCGGGAGATTTCACCGTCAGCGACCCGCAATGGTCGCCGGACGGCGCTTCCATAGCCTTCGTGATGTCGAAGGGCGGCGCCCAGGAAAGCTCCTTCGTAGACATCTCGGACGACCGCCATACCGACATTTACATCGTTTCGGCCAAGGGTGGCTCGCCGCGGCAATTAACGACCAATCCCGGGCCGGACGCCTACCCGCGATGGTCGCCGGACGGCAAGCTGATCGCTTACACGTCGAGCGCCGAACAGATATCTTGGGCGGCGAAGACCGACGCGATGGTGATCTCGCCGGACGGCGGCGCGCCGCGCAATTTGACGAAAGATTTTTATGAATCGGCCAACTCCGGCGCATCGAGTATGGCCTGGGCGCCCGACGGCAATGCGCTCTATTTTTCGAGCGGCGTCGGGCTGTACACCCACATCTTCAGCGTCTCGGTCGGAGGGGGCGAAGTCGCTCAGGTCACGCGCGAGAGTCGCAATTACAACGCGTTCGACATCTCCGGCCGTCCGGCGGTCGCGAATTCACCGGCGCCCAATCCACAGGATGCGGCTTCCGCGCCGAGCTGGAAGATCGCCTATACCGTCAACGATTCCTTTACGGCGGACGACATCTGGGCCGCGCCTCTCAAGAACGTCGAACAGGCGAAGAAGATCACGTGGGTCAACCCACAAATCAGGGATTTCGCGCTGGGCAAGACGAGGGTGATCAAGTGGAAAGGGCCGGAAAATTTAGACATCGAGGGGCTGCTGACCGTCCCGCCCGGCTACGAAGAGGGTAAACGCTACCCGCTGATCCTGCAGATTCACGGCGGGCCTTACGGGCGATTCACTGACACGTTCAACAGCCGCTCACAACTCTGGGCCGCGAACGGATACGTCGTGCTGATGCCCAACCCGCGCGGTTCGACCGGCTACGGCATTCACTTCACCACCGCCAACGTCGGCGATTGGGGCGGAAAAGATTTCAAGGACATTATGGCCGGCGTCGACTCTCTGATCTCGCGGGGCATCGCCGACCCCGACAAGCTGGTCGTGATGGGCGGGAGCTATGGCGGGTTCATGACCTTCTGGACGATCACGCAGACCGACCGGTTCAAAGCCGCCATCGGACATGCCGGCATCAGCGATTGGTACAGTTTCCACGGCCAGAGCGACGTTCCCGGGTTGATGGAATACGGCCTCGGCGGCCAACCGTGGGCCTCCGCCGAAAATTACCGCAAATGGTCGCCGATGACTCACGTCGACCGCGTCAAAACTCCGCTCCTGATCACGCACGGCGAGCGCGACCTGCGTGTGCCCATCGCGCAGGCCGAACAGTATTACCGCGCGCTGAAGAAACGCGGCGTCGAAACGGTCTTCCTCCGCTATCCCCGCGAAGGCCACAGCATTCAGGAACCGAACCACCAGATCCATCTCTTCCAGCGCCAGTTGGAGTGGTTCGATTCGCATCTGGGGATCAAACGGGAAAAACCCGCCGAGACGAAGGCCGCTAACGTCTCCGGCGACGCAAAGTGACCGATTGAAAATGGATGAACAACTGACCGAGACCTGGAACGGTATCTGGGAATGGGGCGTGAGGTAAAACAGCCCCGATCGCGGGGCCGGAGTGGCGTTTCTTCATTACAGAATCCGGCAATCGGCGTCCTTCACTTAAGCACATATGAAAAGAGACTCCTTGAAGCGGGAACTCTACGCGGAGTTCCTGGGCACTCTTGTCTTGATCGCGTTCGGCGCGGGCGTCGTCGCGCAAGTCGTTCTGAGCAATAAGCAAAACGGAGAATACCTCTCGATAAACATCGCCTGGGGCTTCGCCGTGACGATGGGCGTTTACGTCGCGGGCGGGGTATCGGGCGCCCATCTCAACCCGGCGGTGACGCTCGCCCTTGCATTCCGCCGCGACATCCCGTGGTCGAAATTCCTGCCTTATTCCATCGCGCAGACGGCCGGGGCGTTCACAGGCGCGGCGATCGTCTTTCTGGTCTACCGCTCGGCCTTCGACAACTTCGACGGCGGCGCGCGAATGATCGCGGGCGAGAAAGGCACCGCCGGCATCTTCGCCACTTATCCGCAATCCTATCTTTCGACCGCCGGCGCGCTGATCGACCAGATCGTCGGCACTGCTCTGCTGCTGCTTGTCATCAGGGCCATCGGAGACACTCGTAACAACGCGGCGGGCCCCCTGGGGCCGATCGTGGTCGGATTCCTGGTGATGGCGCTCGGGATGGCCTTCGGATTGAACGCGGGTTACGCGATCAACCCGGCGCGCGATCTCGGCCCGCGCCTGTTCACGGCCGTCGCGGGATGGCGCTTTGAGGTCTTTCGCGCAAATAACTTCTATTTCTGGGTCCCGATAGTCGGACCGTTGATCGGCGGGCCGTTGGGCGCGCTGGTTTATGACGCTCTGATCGGCAGACACTTCCCTCTGGCGCAAAAAACATGAATAGGACTTATAGGACCTATAGGTCCTATAAGTCCTATTCATGACGCTTCCAGGAATCTTTCAAGGAGGTCCCTTCCCATGAAGATCAAAACTGTCTTCCGCGCATCAGC
>WNGB01022887.1_pt1 | contig 13804 bp, 16 predicted proteins | sample 5400681 | NCBI WGS metagenome assembly WNGB01 (sample SAMN13153367, study PRJNA577476) | soil metagenome | isolation source: 115 cm soil or saprolite under grassland replicate 2 | place: USA:California | collected 2016-06-15 | reverse complement strand
CCCTCGGCGGCGCCCAGGAATATTTCGGCGTCGCGGCCGATATCGTGACCTACGGCAAGACGGTGGGCGGCGGCTTCCCGATCGGCGTCGTGTGCGGCGACCATCGCTTCATGAAGCGCTTCCGCCACGATCGTCCGGCCGACATCTGCTTCGCGCGCGGCACGTTCAACTCCCATCCCTACGTCATGGCGGCGATGAACGAGTTCTTGGCTCATCTCGAGACGCCGCAGATGCAGGCGATCTACCGCGACCTCGACGCGACCTGGCAGAGGCGCACCGCCTCGCTCAACCGCCGGCTCGCCGAGCGCGGCCTGCCGCTGCGGATCGCCCATCTCTCGTCGGTCTGGACGGTCTGCTACACCGCCGCGTCGCGCTACAACTGGATGCTCCAGTATTATCTCAGGGCCGCCGGCCTGGCGCTGAGCTGGATCGGCACCGGGCGGCTGATCTTCAGCCTCAACTTCAGCGACGCCGACTTCGAGGCAGTGGCCGACCGCTTCCTCGCCGCCGCCGAGGAGATGCGCCGCGACGGCTGGTGGGAGCCGGGTGCGCTCGCCACCGACAAGGCCATCAAGCGACGCATCCTGCGCGAGATGCTGGGCCAAGTCGTCACTCCCTTGGTGTCCGGATGGCTGCCCGGGAAGCCCCGTTCTCCAGAGCTCGACTCAAGTTCCTCTCCCCCCTATCGGGGGAGAGGAGCCTGAATCGATGCGTGCCCTAGACGCCCGGCTTTGAGGCCGGGACGGGGATCTCCTCGACGATCTCCTCGCCGAGGTCGGGGATGATCGGCTCGGCAACCGCCTGCGCCGTGTGCTTGGTGTACCGGCCGGTCAGCAGTTCCCACGGCGCGCGGTGGTAGAGCTTGACGTCGTGGAACGGATCGGTGGCGATCTTGGTGGCCCACACCAGGCCGGTCTGCAGGTCCTTCAGCAGGAAGAGCTGCGCGACGCGGAAAGCGATGCCCGAGAGGCCGACCACCAGCCACAGCTCGCCGACATGGGTGATCAGCTCGAAGGTGTCGGCGTGCGGGGTGAAGATGCCTAAAAGCGTCGGATCGACGACCAGCAGCAGCGGCGAGGCCGCCCAGACGGCCAGCAACACCAGCTTGCGCTTGATGTTGTAGCCGACCTTGATCTTTTCCTTGTACTCGTCGGTCGCCTGGTTGACCTGGTCATAGCCGCGCGGCTCGAAGAACAGGTGGCCGATCTGGCGGCTGGTCATGGCGACCAGCCAGCCGATCAGCGCGGCCATGGCGGGATCGGAGAACGCGACGACATAGGCAAAAAGGAAGCTCGTCGCACTGACGAGGTGAAGCGACTGGTTGACCTTGCTGTGATGGTAGTAGCGATGATCGTCCCAACGCTGCACTTTCAGTTCGTTCCAGAAGCCGTTCATGAGCGTTTTCCTTAGGCATTGAGGGGGAAGCCGCGGCAGGTCGCGATCGCCGGCCCGGAAAATGAGCGACCGGTGATTGCTCGACAGGATGCGTGAAGGTCGGTTCGCACCGGCGGGCGCTGAACCGAGGAGAGGGGGTCACGTTCTCGATTCTTGTGCTTTTTCCAGGAGGCGTTGCACGCCCGTGACCTTCGTACCGCGTTCCGGTTACAGGAAAGAGACGCCGTAGCCGATCGCGCCGGCGAGTGCGGCGATCAGGCCCGCGCTCAGCGCGAGTGGAATCGCCGGGTGGATGATGTTCAGCCGGCGGAACAGGTTGCACAGGAATCCGACCGCGACCTGCGCCGGCGTGCGCGGGTTCTTGGAATATTCCATCGCCCGCTTCACGACGTAGAACACGGCGGTGTTGGCAGCGAGCGCAGCCCAACCCAGCGCAGCGCCGCCGGGCAGCGTCACCAGGTAGTTGCACTTCAGCAAGATGCGCTGGCGGTCGGCCGGATTGAATGCGCCCTCGACCCAGTGCAGCTCGCGATGAAAGTCGAGCAGGCCGAACTCGTAGGTGGTGAAGGCCCTCTCGACGCGGCTGTCGTGGAACACGACCTTGTAGGTGGGATCGGACTGCACGTAGATCAGCGCCCGCACGACGATGCTGGACGACAGGAAGCGCAGGTTTCCGTCGTAGTGCTTGTCGAACAGTCCCTGGTCGCCGCCGCGGTCCTTGTTGTAGTGCGAGAGGTAGAGCTCGTCGGTGTGCTTCATCGGCGAAATGACGCTGCCCGCCGCGACCTGGTCGGCGATCAGCGCCAGGATCAGCGGGCTGTCGCGCAGGCGGTCGATCTCTGTGATCACGGGCGCGGGAAGCGTCTCGACATAGACGTGTTTTGACGGCCGCTTCGCCAGATCCTCAGCGTAGCGCTCCTCGACCCATCGCTTCAGGCCGTCGATGACCGCCCGCTCGGCCGGCGCATCGAACCGGCCGACGGTTGCGGGAAAGTGCCGGGACGGACCGGCCGTCGCGGCCGCCTTGGCGTTCCCGCCCACTGCTCTCTGGATGGTGCTCATGGGATTCCCCTTGTGATGTCGGTCAGCGGCGCAGACCCGGCCACGACGGCGGCGAGCAGGGCCGCGCCCAGGACGAGGCCGCCGCCGATCCGGACCGCACCGCGACGCTGCGGGCCGGCCAACTCCATCGCAAGCAATCCCACGTTCAGGGCGACATGCAGGACCGCCAGCGGCCACCACTGCTCGCGGAAGGACGCGTTGATCAGGGTGCCGCCGAAGGCAGCGACGTTGCCGAGGATCATCGGATGGCTGGTCAGCGAATAGGGAAAGGCGGTGACCCGGCGCGCCGGCAGGCCGGCGATCTCGTGGCCGTAGTAGGTGCGGTCGAGGCCGAGCGCCGCGGCGGCACGGACGTTCAACAGGATGCCGCCGGAGATGGCGGCCAGGGAGGCAAGGTCGAGAGGCGCGCGGAGATAGACGACCGCCAGGGCTGCGACCGAGATGGCCTTCATCGCGATGGCGTCGCGCTTGAAGATGTCGAACGCGATCGTGCCGAACGCGAAGGCGAGCCAGTAGAGGACGTAGTGCCCGAAGCTCAGCAGGTAGATCGCAAGCGGCAGGGTTCGATCGAGGAAGGCCCCGACCAGAACCGCGACGACAAACACGAGGCAGGCCAGCGACGAGCCGTTACGCCCGGCGACATTGCGGAATGAACGAGGACCCACCTGCAGGACGGCCATTCGTGGGAGCCGGCGGCTCAGGATCTGGACATCGACCGGCGCATTCCCTCAACCAATAGCGGCCGTTTGTGTCAGGCACGTTACCCGGCTGGCGATCTAGCGGCTGGAAGACTGGCACGCCGCGAATCGGCAAACATCCCACTGTTCGTTAGGGCCTCGCCGGCGCTTGTCGCGGGGTGACACGCGCTCGTCACAGCGGCGGCAGCGAAAGGGGGGCTAGCCTCTGCGCAGCAAGGTGTGGAGGGGCCCCATGACTTACGTCTTGGTCGGCTTTGCGCTCGGACTCGCGGTGTCGGTCGTCGGCTGCATGGCGGTCGCCATGTCGGCCGTCTTGTTCATATAGACGATCTCGCCGCTGCTTCCGCAGGAGACACGGCGCTCTGCGCTCAGGCCGCGCCGGCGCTCGTCCGCGGCTTCGTGACTACTGAGTGTCATTGCAAGCCCAACCCGCGCCAAAGCAGATGCAAGCTCCCTAACATGGCCGCATCCGGCACCCGCACGCGCGTTGCCGGACGGGGGTGGGGAACTGCCATTGCGTCGAACGCACGAGCTTGTCGTTTTTCTTTGCGCGACCGTCCTCGTCGCCATCGCGCCGGCCATGGGCGTGCGTGCTCAAGTCCCTGCTGCGCCGGCGGCGTCCTCCGAGCTGCGCAGACAGTACGATGCGGCGTTCCAGGAGACGATGCGCAAGCCCGCCGATCTCGACGTGCTGTTCCGCTTCGCCAGCCTGGCGACGCAGATCGGCGATCTCGAGGGGGCGATCTCCGCGCTCGAGCGCATGCTCCTGATCAATGCCGACCTGCCGCGGGTCCGCCTCGAGCTCGGCGTGCTCTACTATCGTCTCGGCTCGTACGAGGCGGCGCGCACCTATCTCGCTTCGGCGCTGAAGTCGCCGTCGTTGCCGGCGGACGTGCGGCGCAAGGCCGACGAGTACCTGGCGGAGATCGAATCGAAGGCGAGACCGTCGAGCTTCGGCGGCGACGTCTTCTTCGGCTGGCGCTACCAGTCCAACGCCAATCTCGGGCCCGCGACATCGCGCGTGCTGCTGTTCGGGCAGCCCGCCAACCTCAACCAGGCCGGCATCGGTACGGCCGATTGGGGCGCCGTCAGCTCGCTGCAATTGCGCCACCGCTGGGACTTCGGTCATCAGGACAAGTCCGCGCTCGAGACGCAGTTCGCGGCCTATGCCAGCCGGCAGTTCCAGCTGTCCGCCGCCAACGTCTCGCTGCTCGACCTGACGACCGGGCCGCGCTTCCAGATCTTCAACGGCATCTACGAGGATGTCTCGCTCAGGCCCTTCCTCACCGGCGGCCACGTCTGGGTCAACGACACGCCCTACTACGGGAGCTGGGGCGGTGGCCTCGAGGGGACCGCGCTGCTGGCCGACGGCTTGCGCAACAGCACCATCCTCGTCTTCCGCCGCCAGGACAACCAGGACACCAGCTACCTGCCGGCCAACAGCCAGTATCGCGGCACGTCGCTCAGCGCCAACACCGTCTTCCAGTACGATTTCGGCCCGATGCTGACTCTGTTCGCCGTCGGCAGCATCCAGCGCTTCTACGCCGACATTGCGCCCTGGCAGAGCTACAGCCTGTACGGCGTGGGCGGCGGCTTCGCTTTTCGCTTTCCCGACCCTGTGCTGCGGACCGGCCTGCCCTGGACCATCAGCCTGTCGGCCACCGAGCAATGGTGGACCTATGACCAGCCCGACATCGTCGTCGACCCCGGCGTCATGCGCTACCAGAACGACACGATCCTCTCGATCGTGCTGGCCGTGCCGTTCGACGAGCGCACGACCTTCAGCCTGTCGGCCGGCCGCTTCGTGCGCAGCGCGACGGTGCCGAACTACGAGTTCGAGAACAACAGCTTCATGTTCGGCGTGAACTGGCGGTTCTGACGGCCGCCAAGGGAGGAGACATGGCCCGCTCCAACACTTCCGCTTTCTCGCTCGCGCTCCGCGCGATCCTGGTCGGCGCCGGGGCGCTCTGCCTGGCACCGCTTGACGCTCTCGGCCGCGTCGGCGTCACCTCGGCATCGGACGGCGAACCGCTCGGCAAGCCGCCCAACGCGAACGAGCGCATCCTGCGCATCGGCATCGACGTGCAGGCCGACGAGCTCGTCACCACCGGGGCCAAGGACCGCGCCCACCTGGTCTTCCTCGACGGCAGCTCGCTCACTGTCGGGCCGAACGCGCGCATCGTCATCGACCGCTTCGTCTTCGATCCGGCGACGAACCAGGGTGACCTGGTGATCAACGCCAGTCGCGGCGTGCTGCGCCTGGTCGGTGGCCGGATCAGCAAGAGCAAGCCCATCGTCATCGTTACGCCCGCGAGCACGATCGGCATACGGGGCGGCATCACCATCGTCACGGTGACCCAGTCGCAGACGGTCGCCAACTTCGTCTTCGGTTCCAGCATGACGGTAACAAGTGGCGGCCAGACGCAGATGGCGACCCGGGCGGGATCGCAGGTCGTCACCAGCCTGGGCGGCGTGCCCGGCGCGCCCGCCCTCCTGAAGCCGGGCAGCCTGGGCGCCGCCTTCAACCAGCTCGAAGGCGCCATCGCCAACGACAACAAGGGGGCCGACCAGTCGGCGCAGAAGTCGGGCTTCTCCGGCCAGAACTCCGGTCAGCCGGCCAACCTTGGCGCCAGCGGTGGACCCAACACGACGAGCAACACGCTGGTCAACGCCATCAGCAACGCCGCGATCGAAACGCAGCAAGCGACGCGACAGGCCGCCTCGGCAAATGCCGCTCCTGTCGTCGTCATTGCGCCGACCAACCCCGCCGCCCCGCCAGGACCGACCGGAGGACCCAAGGGCCCAGAGGCTCCACCGGTGCCGCCCAGCGGGCCGACAGCAAGCCGGGCGAGGTCTCGATCACGACCGACGCGACCAACAGCCAGGCCAAGGGCACTCTCGTGGTGTACGACCTGTCAGGCTCGCATCGCCATCCAACCACCGCCACCTTGCAGCTGGGCGGTACGGGAGGCCTGGGTGCCGGGAACAGCGCATTCGTCGACGACAAGACCTACGTCATGGTCACGCAGTACAACGACTGGTCGCGCCTGTCGTCATGGCAACGGGGCGGTGTCACGCAACAGGCAACAGACACCACGGTGTTGGCGAGCGCCAATGCCCGCCCCGTGCCGCTGGGGATCCCGATGCAGGGCACGCCTGGCCCTTGCGCGTGCGAATTCCTGACCTGGGGCTGGTGGGCCAGCAAAGTCCCCGATCCTCGCCACCCCGGCACAACTTACACCGCGGTCGGCCCCTACGTCGCCGGCACGCCGACCACGTCGGTGCAGATGCCGCAGACCGGCAGCGCGACCTACTCGGGCTTCATGGCCGGCATGGTGAGCAACAACGGCAACGTCTATGCCGCCGCCGGCAACTACCAGAACGTCTGGAACTTCGGCGCCCGCACCGGCATCTTCAACGGCAGCTTCGACAACCGCAGCTATTCCGGCAACACACAAGCCATCGCCGGATCGAACGGCCGGACCTTCACTGGCAACTTCAACGGTGGCGGCCTCAAGGGTGCGTTCTTCGCCTCGCCGAGCGATCCGGCGGCCTATCAGGCGGGGACGTTTGCGATCGGCAACAACAGTGCGCCGTACAAGGCGTCAGGCATCTTCGCCGGGCAGCGTTGAGACTGCCGGACGCGGCGCGGTCCCGATCCTCCTGTGGCTTTCCTGTGGCCTTGCCGGTTACGTCCCCAGATCTGTTGTCGGCGTCCTCAGAGGCGAGCAGCGTCGCGCCTCGAGGGGCCGCATTGCTGTTCAGCAAGGAGGGGGAAGATGTACAGGATTTGGTATTGGGCGATGATCGATCGCGACAGCGACGGCCGCGTCGTCGCGAGCGTTCCGGATCTCGACGACGTGGCCGTGAGTGCGAGCACCGAAAAGGACGCGCTCGCCCATCTCACGGTGCTGGCCGCCGAACGCGTGCGAGCGGCCGTGGAAGGCGGACAGCGGGTTCCTGGGCGGCGCCATTTTACCGAGCTGCCAAGCCGCTTCCGAACCAAGGAGCTCGGTCGCGCCATCATTCCGGTCGAAGTGGAGCGCACCGCCGCCTGGCCGGCACCGCCTTTCGAGATGTCGTCGTAGGAGCGGAATCCGATCAGATGGAACCGCACGCGGTTCCATCTGATCGGGTTCGCGCGCACTGGTGATGCTTTTTCACAGGGCACAATCCGCCCAGCTGATTCCAGCTGGGCGGATTGTGCTTTAGGCGTTGACCCGTCGATGACGCCGGCCCGAAAGTCGCTGCGTCCATGACCTACCTGCTGGCCCTCTTGGCGTCGCTGGTCGGCGCAGCCTTGGGATTTGCCCTGGGAGCCGCCGCGGCCGGCCTGCTGGCGCCGGCCTTCGGCATCACGTCGTTCGAAGGCGCGTCAGGCTATTTCTCGATCTTCGTCGGCGGGCCGATCGGTGGACTCGCGGGCCTGGTGCTGGGCGCGCTGCTGGTTCTGCGACGCGCCGGGCACCGCAGTGCCGGCGCGGTTGCCGGCCGTGTTGTGCTCGTATTGGCGGGCGTGATCGGCCTGGCGGCGGCGGGGCTGGGGGCGTTCTGGCTGATGCGCCCGTTGACCAACGCCAACGGTCCCGCGCCGCAGCTGGTCTTCGAGATCCGCCTGCCGCCTGGCGCCGCGTCACCGACGCCCGGGAATGCGGTCGAGCTGCAGACCAGCGAGAACCGCATGCCCGCCATCCTGGCGGCGGGCCGCCGCGATGACGGTCGGGACGTCCTCGCCGGCAGCGTCGAGATCTACTATCGCACCTGGCGGCGCACCCTCGTGCTGCGCATGCCGGACAAGACCGACGTGCTGTTCGACCTGTCGCTTGGCCTGACGCCTGATCACACGAAGACGTTCACCGCCTGGCGGCGCGCCGACTACATTGCCCGGCCTGGCGATGACCAGGTACGACGGACCACCACGGCTGACGCCTACGAGCTTCGCTATCGCGTCGCGTGGGCGGGCGAAGACTGAGGATCACCTTGTGAATCCGGCCATGCTATCGTCTTGCCGTGCAACGCATCGCTGGACACCGCAGCCGCCCGGCGTGCGGCACCCCGCGCCTCTCGCCTTCCTCTCCGGGAGAGCGCTGCGCCTTCAGGTGGACAGATTGAGATCGCGGTACATGCGCTCTAAAAGCGCGCGGTCGACGTCAGGCTGGGGATCGCCTTCGTCGCTCCTGTCCAGAAGCTGGTTCGTCCGCTCGATGATCGTCCGCGTCTGCACGACGAGCGGCGGGGCGGCGCCAGTGCTGGTGCCAGTGCCGGCGCCGGCCAACTCCTCCAGCTCCTCCAGCAAAGTGGAGATGCGAGCGATTTGCAGTTTGAGCCGGACTTCTCTGGTAAGGCCACGCGGCACTGTTTGCCTTCGATAGAGGTTTGCTCGCTTGAGGCCGTGGTGGCCGCGGAACTCGATAATCTTCCCAGACATGAAATACCTTGGTCGTGAAAATGGGCTCCAAAGTTTCATTGCTTTTGAAGGATCGAGGGGACAATCCGCGCCGTCCGGTCGGTCAAGGCGCATCCCGTTCGTTGAGCCTGTGACTTTCCTGTGACCGCACTATGAGCCGGCACACAAAGCATTCGAGTCGGTTTGTCACAGACCACGCGCTTTTTTAGCATTCGCTGGCGAAGGGGGAGCATCTGCAGTCTTCTGACAGCGAGCCGGACCAGATCGGGCTTCACCATTTGTTGGGCAGGCTTCCGCGCGAGCTGTCGCGCAAGCTGTTGGCCAGCGAGCGAACGCTCAGGCTGCGAGAGGGAGAGACGCTATTCGAGCGAGGCGACATTGGCGACGGCTGCTATTGGCTGCGCCGGGGCGTCCTCGCCGTCTACGTGGTTTCCGCCAGTGGCGAGCAGCGCATCCTTGCCATCCTCGGGCCCAATGCCATCGTCGGCGAGCTGGCAATGATCGACGGGCTGCCGAGGTCGGCCAGCATCCGGGCACTCAGGGCCTGCGAGCTCAACTTCGTCAGCCGCGCCGCGTTCACGGACATGCTGCGACAGCATCCCGAGCTCTACGGCGATATCGTGAAGACGCTGGCGGCCCGCTTGCGCCAGACCGACGAGGACATGGCGGCGTCGAGCTTCCAGAGCGTGCGCGCCCGCGTGGCCCGCGCCCTGCTCCAGTGCGCGCGCCATTTGGGCGAAGAGGTGGGAGCGGGGCGCGTCATGATCCGGCACAGCATCACCCAAAGCGACCTCGCTGCCATGGCCGGCGTGGCGCGTGAAAGCGTCAGCCGCACGTTGGGCGAATGGCAGCGGCAGAAGGTCCTTCAGGGATCATCGCGCACTGGCTATGTCGTACATATGTCCAGGCTCGAAAGCGCGGCAACGGAGTAGCGGCGGGCCCAAGCTGACCGTGGCGCATCCCCTGCATGGCATGCCTCCCCGGTCGAACTCGCAGCGCCGTTCACCTGACGCTGGAACGCGATCGAGGCAATGCAGCGGCACCTTGGGCGCCGTGACGGTCCACTACGGCCGCCGCGTTCCGCCTGCCGTTCCCAAGCGCGCATTCGACGAATGTCGGCTACAATCGACCGCGCAAGCAACGGTGGGGTCGTCATGGCTGAGAAGACCTGGGAGATCAGCGGCGAGTACATGGAGAGCTGCAACTGCGACTATCTCTGCCCCTGCATCTTCACCAATCCGCAGGGCGAGGCGACGCACGAGAACTGCGTCGCGCTCATGGTCTATCGCATCGATCGCGGCCGCCATGGCGACGTCGCGCTCGACGGCCTGAAGTTCGCCCTGGTCATCCGCTCCGGGCGGATCATGTCGGACGGCGGCTGGGTGTTCGGCTGCGTCGTCGATGCCAAGGCCGACGATGCCCAGCGCCGCGCGCTGGCCGCGATCGCCAGCGGCCAGGCCGGCGGCCCGCCGCAGATGATCCGCGACAACCTGGTGAGCGACTTCCGCGGCGTCGAGTTCCGCGACATCGGTTTCACCGCCGAGGGCCTGCGCCGCGCCGCCGACATCCCGGGTATCCTCGCCTTCGAGATCGAGGGTGTGGCCTCGCGCAACCGCTCCGGCGAGCCGTTCTACATCGACAACACCGCCCATCCGGCCAACCGACGCCTCGCGCTCGCGCGCTCGCGCAAGACCGAGGTGCAGGGCTTTGGCCTCGGCCTCAGCCTCGCCGGCAAGGGCAACAATGGACATTTCGCGCCGTTCGCCTGGGCCGCCTGACGGCGGCGACCGACCGCCGCTGCTGCTGGAGCTGATGCTGGGGTCGAGGCTCGCGATCGCCGCCTCGCTCGTCGGCATCACGGTTCTCTGCTGGCTCTACCTGTTCGCCGAAGCGGCGGACATGCGGGCGATGGGCGACATGACCATGGCCATGCCGCCCAAGGGCGCCGTCGATCTCGTCCTGCTGCTGGTCATGTGGTGGGTCATGATGATCGGCATGATGCTGCCCAGTGCGGCGCCGATGATCCTGACCTTCGCCACGGTGAACGCGCGCCGGCGTGCCCGCGCCCAGCCCTGGGTGCCGACGGCCTTGTTCGCGGCGGGCTACGTCCTGGTCTGGGGCGGCTTCAGCATCGCGGCGACGCTCATGCAATGGGGCCTCGAGAGCGCCGCGCTGCTCTCGCCGATGGCCATGTCGGTGACCAGCGCGCGGCTGGGCGGCGTGCTGTTCCTCGCCGCCGGCCTCTACCAGCTGACGCCGCTGAAGCGGGCCTGCCTCATCGCCTGCCGCTCGCCCTTCGACTTCGTCGTCAACCGCTGGCGCGACGGCGCCGTCGGCGCCCTGCGCATGGGCGCAGAGCACGGCCTCTCCTGCCTCGGCTGCTGCTGGATCCTGATGGCGCTGTTGTTCGTCGGCGGGGCGATGAACCTCGTCTGGGTCGCCGTCCTCGCCGTCGCCGTGCTGGTCGAGAAGCTGTTGCCGTTCGGCGAGTGGACGGCCCGGATCGGCGGGCTGCTGCTGATGGGCTGGGGCCTGTGGCTGCTCGCCGTGGGCTAAATCGAATCGCATCCCTCCCCAGCTTCGCTGGGGAGGTGCCCTCGTCATACGAGGGCGGAGGGGTCATGGGCGACGGAGTCGTTGTTGCTCATGACCCCTCCGCCCGCTACGCGGGCACCCGCGCGTTTGGGCCATTCGGCCCAAACGCTAGCCAACGCTGCGCGTGGGGAGGAATGTCCTGCGGAGATGATCTCTAAAGCCTCACTTGTTCAGATAATGCTTCTCCAGGAATTCGGACCGGAAGTTCTGCGGCGGCGTCTGGATGTCCGGCCGGCCCTCGGGCGTGAAGTCCATGAGGTTCCAATAGGCCCACACCGTGTCGACGTGATTGGACATCGTCTCGGTGCCCCAGAAATGGCTGATCTTTCCATCCTGCCGCCTGAACACATGCATCACGGGCAATTGCATGTCGTCGGACTCGCCCTGGCATTTGTAGTCGGCCTGATAGGGCGAGTGCGATCCGGAGAGCAGCGCGATCTGCGACCATCCGCGTTGCTTGGCCCACGCGTTGATGCGATGAGCCGGCGCCTTGGCGATGGCGGCAAAGGCTGAGTGCTGGCTGACCGAATACCAGGCGCGATCGAAGCCATCGACCAGCGACGTGCAGGACGGACAGGGCTTGTCCCAGTTCGGACCGAACATGAACGAGTAGAGCAGCAGCGTGTTCTTGTCCCCGAACAGCTCGGAGAATTTCACGTCCTGTCCGATCTTCCCGTCGTTGGCCCACTGGAAGACGTAGTCCTCCTTCAGGGGGCCGCCGGGAGGAAGCGTGCGGCGCTTGGCGGCCACGGCCTTCACCTTGGCGATCAGCTCCTGCTCGTCCTTGAGCAACAGATCGCGCGCTTCGCGATACGCGTGGCTTTCGTTCGGATAGCGCTGTTCGCTCATGGTCGTCTCCTGCTTGAGGCCATGATCTGGAACGTTGTCCGACCGGCTTCGTTGCCCAGGCGGGAGATCCGTCAACGAGGCGCTTGCGCTTGTCGCCATCTGCCGCGGGCCCTATCGTCAGGTTCGCGAACGCAGGAGGTCGTCATGACTGTGATCAGGCGCCGGAGTGTCCTCGTTGCCTCTCTCATCGTGCCGACCGCGCACATCCCGTTGGCGCTCGCCGTCGATGCGCTGCCCGATGCGCGCTTCGTCGGCTTCGCCCAGGCCGTGAACGACTTCGATCTCGGCTCTGGCCAGATGGCCCTGCAGCGCTCGGCCAACGAGAACATCCGTGGCTACGCGACGCGCGTCATCGCCGACGCCAACTACGACGCCAGCGCCTTGCGCCTCTCCAGCGCCGAAGCGGGTGTTTCATACGCGCCGGACGGCAGCATGGGCCCCAAGACCCAGAACCTCCTGGCCCAGCTCAACACGCTGCAGGGCCCGGCGTTCGACACGGCCTTCGCCCAGGGCCAGCTCTCCGTGCAGATCGATTGCGAGGCGCAGTACGGCGCCTATTCGCAGAACGGCAAGAGCGGTCCGCTCAGGCGCTATGCCCAGACCGCCTTGCCCAAGGCGAAGGAACGCCTGGACCTGGCGCGCCGGCTGGCCGGCGGCCGCTGAGGGCGGACACATCGATTCAGGCTCCTCTCCCCCGTTAGGGGGAGAGGTTGGGTGAGGGGGTTGCACGAGCTGTCGAAGCCCCCTCACCTAGCCTCTTCCCCTAGCGGGGGAGAGGAACTTGAGGTCGACTTGGCGATGGCCGTCGGCCATCGCGGTCTAGCCGTTCAGCGTGTCCTGCCAGTTGAAGGTGAGCGGCGCCTCGCGGAAGGCGAAGCGGTCGATGTGGCGCGCGACGGCGCCCTTGAGCGCGTCGAGCTGGTCGGCGGCGCTCGCCTCCAGTCGGCATTCGAGGCCGTCGTCATGCGCCTGCATCGTCAGGATGGCGTCGCCCGGCCAGTCGGCGCCCCGCGCGTTGCGCGGGAAGATCACGCCGCCCTTCTGCTCGGTGAACTCGACCGCGAGGTTGTGGCTCCAGTGCTTGCAGAGCTGCTGGAGGTAGCGGCTGGCTTTGGCGGTGGGGACGCGAACGCTGCTGTTGAACGTCATCGTCATGCCCTCACAGCCGCTCGATCTTGCGGGCGGCCTCGTCGAGGATGGCCGCGACCTCGTGCATCGTCTCGCTCTGCACGCCGTCCCGGCTGAGGCGATCGAGCAGGACGTTGCGCAGGTTGCCCATGGCGCGGCGCACCGGGCCGCCGTCGGTCCGCTCGCGCATCGAAGCAAGCTGGGCCAGGCGCGCGAACAGCGCCTCGACCTCCGGCTTCTTCGCCTCGAGCTCGGCGGCTCCGTCCGCGGTGACCGCGAACGGCTTGCGCGGTCCATCCGCGGTCGCCTCTTCGATGCGGCCCATGTCCTGCAGCAGGGTGAGGGTCGGGTAGATCACGCCGGGGCTCGGCACGTAGGCGCCGCCCGTCAACTCTTCGATCGCCCGGATGAGCTCGTAGCCGTGGCGCGGCTGGTCGGCGATCAGCTTGAGCAGCACGAGCTGCAACTCGCCCGAGTCGAAGACGCGCCGCCGCCTACCGCGTCCTTCGCCATGCTCGCCGTCGTGGCCGAAGCCGTGGCGGCCGTGATGGCCGAAATGGCGGCCTCGCGGGCCATGATCGCGGGCGAGCTCGAGCGCGTCGGGCTCGTCGGATTCGGGGTGACCGGACCGCGGGCCGAAGCCGCGATGGCGGTGGCCGTCGTCGCCGTG
>WNGB01012116.1_pt1 | contig 13804 bp, 10 predicted proteins | sample 5400681 | NCBI WGS metagenome assembly WNGB01 (sample SAMN13153367, study PRJNA577476) | soil metagenome | isolation source: 115 cm soil or saprolite under grassland replicate 2 | place: USA:California | collected 2016-06-15 | reverse complement strand
CGCCCACTTCGTTTAGGAACGAAGTTGTCACAATGATGCTGCCGCCTTTGGCCAACAACGGAGCAGCTTTCTGAATGGCGAAGAAGACGCCCTTGAAGTTCACATCGAATTGCCTGTCGATTTGATCTTCGGTGACGGCTTCCAAAGGCGAGGCAAGACCCATCCCGGCATTCGCGAATAGTACGTCGATACGGCCGAACTTTTCACTGATCTGCTTGATGATGCTTTCAACCGCGGCGGGCTTGCTCACGTCGCCGCGCAGCACGGTAACGCTGTCCCCGAGTTGACCTGCGACAGATTGCAAGCGGTCAGCATTCTGCCCGACGATTATAAGGGTCGCACCTTCCTCCCGGAACAACTTCGCAGCTTCAAGTCCGATGCCGGAAGTTCCGCCGGTAACGAGGACGATTTTGTTCGACAGTTTCATGATCTTCTCCTGGTTCGAAAGTTTTTAGTTCGTAGCCGGTGCTTAAGTGTTCTTGCCGACGTCCGCGAGCCAGATCTTGCCGAGCAGCCCGGGCACGCTCGCGAAGGCCGGCGCGACCTCGTTCGCCATCGAGCGGAACCCGGCGTCGGTCATGTCTTTCAAGTTGAAGGTGACAATCTGGACGTGCATTGCTCTCCTCCTGTTCTGTTCTGGAACGAGAGTACGAGTGGCAGAGCAGAGATTTGTGAGGATGGGATGAAAAGATTATGAGAAAACACCGGAACCAAACGAGGAGCTTGTTGTCATTGATGTAAGCCCCCTTCGTTGTGATGGCCGCATACTAGAACCCGTTTGAGGTTCCTAATCTGGGATGTTGTGAATGCCTAGCAGTCAAAGTAAGATGGCACCCGGTCGGGTGACTTAGTGATAAGGACAATCTTATTGCCTGACCGGCGGTGAATTGGAGGCAGGTCGTTGCCGTCTCGGAAAACAGGCTGTTAAGATCGCTCTAACCTCTGTCTAAAGGTCATGTTCTGAATCTGAAAATGGCGAATTAAGGGCCAGATCGCCGCCGGGCTTGCTTCGAGTCAGGGCTGCTCGGCCATGTGATCGAGTAGCGCAACGCTCGGGATCCTGCGAAGCTGTATCGAATTGAAATGATCAGTCCGTTGTAGAGGCAGCGGGGCAAACCTATGGCTTTGTTGAGCAGCTGCCTGCTATTCTTGAATGTCGTCGCCCAGATACGAATCGGTCCGATTTCTATCTGAAAACGACCGGACTCCTTCTAAGCAGCTGGTCGGGTTGTTGTGGCGCGTGCATTGACTCAGGCGGGAGCTCAGCTTCGACCAAGTTGAAGGACACCTCCACTGCTCCGATACCGCAAACCACCCCCGGGAATTGACGCCCAATTTGACGCCCAAATGGCTGGCACGAGCGGGTACCAGATGGTACGACCTGTCATCGCCGTGACATTCTGCAGGTACGAAACAGTGACAAATGGGACAGGCTGGGACCAAATAACACTAACCTCGGGCATCTTTTAATCCGGGAGTCGTGGGTTCGAATCCCACCGGGCCCTCCATGGTCCCTTCTCATCCCGTCTCGTACCACTCCGTACCAGCTAATCCCCGTACTACTTTAGCTCGACGAGCACAATGTGAATCTCGCTACTGCCCGCGTTCTCTGTCATGTGGTCGGTTGCATCGAAGAAGTCTGCCTCTCCGTCCGCTAACTCCGCGTCCTGGGTCTCACCGCTCGCCAAAGTGAACCTGACCTTGCCTCCACGTAGTGCGACGGCGACAAGGTCTGGGTGCGAATGCATTTCCGCTTTCGTACCAGGCCCACCTCGATATTCGAGCACTCGCACTCGGTCGTTTTCCAGCAGCACCTTGTAGGCGTGAGGTGCCGCCGTCACTGCGTCTACCATTTCTCGCTCCTTTCTCAAACTAAGGCCAGCTCACAAACGGTAAGTATAAGTCCCAGTCTGCTGGTCAGCGAGGTGCCTCGTACATTGGCTTCGGACACTGTTCCGGGGCTTCCCGCGCAGCCAATAGGCGTACTCCTCTAGTGGCGGTAACACCCGCTCGACCAGCGGCGTCCATCTGGTTCCATATACCTTCTCCCACGCGCCTGTGGCGACGGTTCGCGGCTGCGACCAGCGGCATCAGCAGTGAAATCGGCAGCGGCATGGGCTGGTCGCGGGTGATACCAACCCCGCTTGCTCGCTTCGCGGGACGGCGCTCGCCTTGATAGACTGACGCTATGCTATTGCCCCCTCAGCCGTCCATTCGTAGGTTGCCGTATTGGTTGCTCTTCGCCGATATCGTCGACTCCACCGCCCTCACCGAGCGCCTCGGCGACGCCGCGTTCCGCGGCAAAGCGCGGGATCTCGACACAGTCCTCCGCACCGTCATCCGTGAGCACGCGGGTACCCCCATCGAGGGCAAGCTCCTCGGCGACGGCGTCCTCGCCGTCTTCACGTCAGCGCGGCAGGCCATCGAGGCCGCCCTCGCCTGCGGGAAGGCGGGGATTGAGGGTGGGCTGCCACTGCGCCTCGGCCTCCACGCCGGCGACGTCATCCGCGAGGAGGATAACGTCTACGGCGGCGCTGTCAACATCGCCTCACGCATCAGCGGCCTCTCCGCCCCGGGTGAAGTCCTCGTCTCCGACACCGTCCGCTCGCTAGCACGCACGTCCGCGGGCGTCTCGTTCGAGGACCGCGGCGAGCAGGGCTTGAAGGGGGTGGGGGATGCGGTGCGGGTGTGGGCAGTGGCGCAGGGGCAGTGATGGAGCCGCGCATCCAATATGTCCGCACAGAAGATGGGGTAAGTCTCGCCGTTGCACTCGCTGGCGAAGGCTCTCCGTTCGTGTGGGTCGCTGATCTTCCGGGGAGCCACGTCCAGCGCGAATGGCAGCTTCCTGTCCTCCGCGAGCCTATGACCGCCATCGCCAGCAGGCACACCCTCGTCCGTTTTGATCCGAGGGGTATCGGCTTGTCTGACCGCGAAATCAGAGGTTTCTCTTTCGATGTCCGCGTGCGAGACCTGGGGACAATCGTGGATAGTCTTGACCTCGCGATGTTCGTGCTTCATGGGGACTTCAACGGCGGTGCGGTCGCCATCAACTACGCGGCGAGTCACCCGTATCGGGTTTCCCATCTCATCATCCAGGACACGTTTCCTCGCGCCGCTGATTTTATAGCGATGCCGTATTTCTCAACGCTGCAAGAACTCCTCATCCGCGACTGGGAGATGTTCACGGAGAACGTCGGCTCGCTCACATTCGGCTGGGCCAAGGAAGAGGCCCATAGCTACGGCGAGTTCCTCCGCGCCTGCGTCACCCGAGATAACGCCTTACGTACCTATCTGGGGCTGTCTTCGTATGATGTGACGGCTCTGCTGACTGAGATCAAGGCTTTGACCCTCGTGATAGGCCACACAGCCAGTAAGTACGTGTCACTGGACGTGGTGCGTGGACTAGCCACGAAGATCCCAAACGCCAGGTTCGTCGCCCTCGAAGGTAGGTGGGGCGACACGACAGGCGGGATGATTCGAGCTATCGGCGATTTCCTCGGCGAGACGTATACGACACCGATGGTTTCTGGTACCGGCGACCTTCCCACAGGAACCGCCGTCATCCTATTCGCGGACATCGCCGGCTCCACCGCCCTCACGGAGCGTCTGGGCGACGCCGCCTTCCGCGAGAAGGCGCGGGATCTGGACGGCGCGCTGCGGACTGTCATTCGTGAGAACGGCGGCACGCCCATCGAAGGCAAGCTCCTCGGCGACGGCGTCCTCGCCGTCTTCACGAGCGCCCGGCAGGCGATCGAAGCCGCACTCGCCTGCGCAAGCGCCGGAAACGAAGCCACCCTCCCCCTCCATCTCGGCCTCCACGCCGGCGACGTGATCCGCGAAGAGAACAACGTCTACGGCGGCGCGGTGAACATCGCCTCGCGCATCAGCGGCCTGTCCGCGCCCGGCGAGGTGCTGGTGTCGGAGACGGTGCGGTCGCTGGCGCGGACGTCGGCAGGCGTGGCGTTCGAGGATAAGGGCGAGCAGGCGCTGAAGGGCGTCGGAGAGCCGGTGCGTGTGTGGGCGGTGCGGGAGAGCGAGCCGTGAAGGAGCCGCGGGTCCATCACACGGACCGGACCGACGCAGGCCTGGATACGCGAAACGAATGAGGAGAAGTCGATGACGAATATGCCGTCTCGTGATGATGTTGCTTCTTACCTGCGAGACCGCCGCAACTGGGGCCGCTGGGGGACGGCCGATGAGCGGGGAGCGATCAATCTGATCACGCCGCAGAAACGGGCTGATGCCGCGAGGTTGGTGCGCAGCGGTCGCGCTGTATCGCTGTCTCGCGATGTGCCGACAGCACCGGGGCGGGGGAACCCGATGCCTGCTCAGCACTGGCTGCGCAAGATCGAGCGCGCGGGCGGCGGCGGAGCGCTGGACTACTACGGGCTTGTGTATCACGGCCACGTGACCACGCACGTGGATGCGCTCTGCCATGTGTGGGACGGAGACGGGATGTGGAACGGCCGCGACCCGGACGTGGAGATCACTATGGACGGGGCGCGGTGGGGCGGCATCGAGCACTGGCGAGACGGGATCACGACCCGCGGCGTCTTGCTGGACGTTCCGAAGCACCGCAGGGAGCCATATGTAGCTATCGAATCGCCCGTCCACGGTTGGGAACTCGAGGCGATCGCGGAGGCGCAAGGTGTGAGCGTGGAGCCGGGAGACGCGCTTTGCGTGTACAGCGGCCGCGAGGCCTGGCAGGCGGCGAACCCCCGTTGGAGCGGCTACCAACCGCCCAGCCCGGGGCTGCATGCGTCCTGTCTGCCCTTTCTGCGAGACAACGACGTCTCCGCATTAGTTTGGGACTTGATGGACGCTCGACCTGACGACTACGGCGTACCATGGACCGTACACGGTGCGATTTTCGCATATGGCATCGCTCTAGTGGATAACGCGCTGCTGCAACCTCTAGCGGAAGCGTGTGCCCAAGAAGGAAGGTACGAGTTCATGCTGACACTTGCGCCACTGCCGTTTGTCGGCGGGACGGGGTCACCGGTGAACCCAATCGCGCTGCTCTGACATGAGTGTTGTTGGTGAGCCGATTGAAAAGGATAACGCGGCGGAGGTGCGCTTCGAGGACCGCCGGTGAATTCGGGGCGAAGGGGTTCGAGGAGCCCGTGCGCGGGTACGAGGTGAGGTGGCAGGGTAACGGGCGGAAATTGAAGGAAAGCTAGCCATGCAATTCGGCGTGCTTTGTTCTGCGCAGGCTAATAACGAAGCATTCGGTCCCGAAACCGGGCAGGGGTTTCGCGACTATCTCGACTTCAATGTCGAAGCCGAGGCGCTCGGATTCCACTCGAGCTTTTCGGTAGAGCACCATTTCACTGGCTGGAACCAGGTCTCCGCCACAATGATGCTGCTCATGGCTCTAGCGATGCGCACGACTAAGCTGCGCCTCGGCTCCGCGGTGATGGTGTTGCCCTGGCACAACCCGGTGCTGCTTGCGGAACAGGCGGCGACCCTCGATTTGCTCTCTGGCGGCAGGCTCGATTTCGGCATAGGCAAGGGCTACCGGCACAATGAATTCACCGGCTTCGGCATCGCTCAGGAGGAAGCCGAGGCGCGCTTCGAGGAAGCGCTTGTGGTGATTACGCGGTCGTGGCTGTCGCGCAGGCGCTTTTCCCATTATGGCCGCTTCTGGACATTCGAAGACATCGTGGTCGAGCCACCGCCGGCGCAGCAGCCGCATCCGCCACTCTGGGTCGCCGCTGGAAATCTCACGTCGATCCGCCGCGCGGCGGCGCGCGGATTCAATCTCATTCTCGACCAATACGCGAGCCCCGAAGCGATCGGCGAGCGCATCACGATCTACCGCGCCGAACGCAAAGCGCACGACCCTGCATTCGATCCGATGCAGGTCGCAGTTGCACGCCATCTCTATATTGCAAAGGATGGGGCCGAAACTGAGGCCGCGCTGGCGCGACTGGCGCAATTCAATGCACGCACAGTTGCCGTCTCGCGTGCGCCTGACGGCAAGACCGGATCGCACGTTCTGGCCTACGCCGACAAAGACGGCGCGACTGAGGCCAATGCGCTGTGCGGAACCCCCGATGAGATTAACAGTAAGCTCGATGCGATCAGAAATGCTGGGGCGGAGTATGTCTTGCTCGTCGTATCCGGCGGCGTCGACCAGCTGCGACGTTTCAAGCGCGACATCATGCCGAACTTTTCGACAGCGACGCATCGCAGCGAAGGCGGGGGGACGTGAGATTCTCGTCTCGGACACCCTGCGCGGCATCTGCTCAGGTAAGGGCTTTCCTCTTCGCTTACCGTTGCGAGTTCGTCAGGATTCGAGAAGCCGGTGCGGGAGTACGAGGTGAAGTGGCGCGAAGATTAGCCAGTGAAAACGAGTCTGGGGGCAGTACTCGTGGCCATCGCCCGGAAGTACCTCAGGTTCAAGTAGAGGTAATATCAGATACTACCTTCGCTTGCTCCCCCCACGGCTGACGTAGGAACAAGCGGCTGATAGCAGCTTCTGACTTCTCCAGATTATGTACAGTCGATTGTTGATTGCGCACAGAGACCATCCTTGACACCCTTGCTGCCACTGAGTGACTATTGGGTCACCTAGGCCACGAAACTGGGGGATGTGTTGCTCTGTAGCTCCTGCGGTCAGGAAAACCGCGAAGGCCGCCGCTTTTGTGCTCAATGCGGCCGCTCGCTCGCCCCGGCTTGCTCGTCTTGCGGCGCCACGAACGAGCCCGGAGAGCGCTTCTGCGGCGAGTGCGGTAAGCCAATGGCTGAGACCGCCGCCCTCCAAGGCGAGGCTGGCCCCGCGCCTGCCCCGACGCCGACACCCACGCCTTCGTCTGCCGCTGCCCTGCCGGCGTCGTTCGCCAATGGCCGCTACGCAGTGAAGGGATTCCTCGGCGAGGGCGGCCGCAAGCGCGTCTATCTGGCGCACGACTCGAAGTTGGACCGTGATGTGGCGGTTGCCGTCATCAAGACCGAAGGCCTCGACGAGGCCGGCCTCTCTCGCGTGAAACGCGAGGCGCAGGCGATGGGCCGCCTTGGCGACCACCCGAACATCGTGACCGTGTTCGACATCGGCGATGACGACGGCCAGCCGTATATCGTCTCGCAATACATGGGCGGCGGCGACCTCGACGGCTTGCTGAACAAGACGCCGAACCGTCGCCTCGCGATTGTCGACGCGATGCAAATCGCGTGGCAGGTCGTGCAGGGGCTTGCCCATGCCCACGGACGCGGCATCATCCACCGCGACCTCAAGCCCGGAAATATCTGGCTGACCGAGGATGGCACCGCCAAGATCGGCGACTTCGGCCTCGCCGTCGCCCTTGACCGCTCGCGCCTCACGATGGAGGGGATGATGGTCGGCACCGTGGCCTACATGCCGCCGGAGCAGGCGCTGGGCCGCCAGCCGGACGCCCGTTCGGACCTCTATTCGCTCGGCTGCCTGACGTACGAAATGGTGACGGGCCGCGCCCCCTTCCTGGGCGACGATCCGGTGGCGATCATCTCCCAGCACATCAACACGGCCCCCGTCTCGCCCTCGTGGCACAATCCGGAGGTTCCCCGCGCCCTGGAGTCAATGTTGCTCCGTCTACTCGCTAAGGACCCGAACGAGCGGCCCGAGACCGCGGCGGCGATTCCGCAGGCGCTGCAGGCCATTGTCGCGACGGCGTCGACTGTCGCGCCGGTGGCGGCTGAGTCGGACGTGAATCCGTTGGACCGCCTCGCCACCGGGATCTTCGTGGGCCGCGAGAAGGAGATGGATGAGCTGCGCGCCGGACTCGAGGACTCGCTCTCAGGGCGTGGACGGCTGATGATGCTCGTCGGCGAGCCGGGCATCGGCAAGACCCGCACCTCCGAGGAGTTTGCGACCTATGCCCGCCTCCGCAACGTGCAGGTGCTCTGGGGGCGCTGCTACGAGGGCGAAGGCGCGCCCGCCTACTGGCCGTGGGTGCAGATCATCCGCTCGTACGTCCACGACAAGGAGCCGAAGGAGCTGATGTCCGAGATGGGGCCGGGCGCGGCAGATATCGCGGAGGTGGTGTCGGAGGTGAAGGAGCGCCTGCCGGGGCTGCCGGCTCCGCCGACGCTCGAGCCGGAGCAAGCGCGTTTCCGGCTTTTCGACAGCATCACGACATTCCTGAAGAACGCCTCGAAGGACAAGCCGCTGATGGTGGTGCTCGACGACATGCACTGGGCAGACAAGCCGTCGCTACTCCTCCTCCAGTTCCTGGCGAAAGAGCTGCGCGGCAGCCGCCTGATGGTGCTCGGCACCTACCGCGACGTGGAGCTCCGCCGCCAGCACCCGCTCGCCCAGACCCTCGGCGAGCTGAACCGCGAGAACCTCAGCCAGCGCGTGCTGCTTCGTGGATTGACAGAGAACGACGTGCGGCGCTTCGTCGAGGTGACAGCCGGGACATCGCCGCCGGATGGGCTGGTGGCGGCGGTATACAAGGAAACAGAAGGCAACCCCTTCTTTGTCAACGAGATCGTGCGGCTGCTGGTGGCGGACGGGCGGCTGGAACACGCCGAGTCCGTGTCGTCGTGGAGCGTGACGATCCCGCAGAGCGTGAAGGAGGTCGTCGGCAGGCGTCTCGACCACCTCTCCGAGGAGTGCAACCGCGTGCTGACGATCGGCGCGGTGATCGGCCGAGAGTTCGGCCTTCGCCTCATCGAGAAGGTCTCGGAGGTAAAAGGCGACCGTCTGCTGGAAGCGCTGGAGGAAGCAATGGGCGCCCGCGTGATCGCCGAGCTGCCGCGCACGACCGACCAGTATTGGTTCTCGCACGCCCTAATCCGCGAGACGCTCTACGAAGAGCTGAGCACGACACGCCGCGTGCGCTTGCACCGCCAGATCGGTGAGGCGCTGGAGGAGATGGACGCGGAAGGGAACCTGCCACAGTTGGCATATCACTTCGCGGAGGCGGCTCCGGGCGGCGATATCGAGAAGGCGGTGGAGTACGCGCGAAAAGCCGGCGAAAAGGCGGTGGCGCTCTACGCTTGGGAGGACGCGGTTGCCCAGTTCGAACGCGCGCTGCAGGTGCTTGACCTGCAGACATCCGTAGATGAGAGCCTGCGATGTGATCTGCTCCTCGCGCTGGCGGACGCGCGATTCGGAACCGGGGACGAGCAGGCCGGGCAGGAGACATACAAACGCGCATCGGACGTCGCCAGGCATTTGAAGGAGGGGGATAGATTCGCACTGGCCGCTCTCGGTTACTCTCGCTCGTTTAGTGTCGGAAATATAGACGAGACGGTGACCGCTTTGCTCAAAGAAGCATTGGTTGCCCTGAGCGAAGCGGACAGCGCCCTTCGGGCGCGCCTGCTGTCTCGGCTGGGTCGTGAGCTGTATTTCGGCTTTCTCGAAGAGTCCGAACGACTGAAGCAGGAGGGAGTTGAGGTGGCCCGCCGGGTGGGCGACAAGCGCGCCTTGGTGGAAGCGCTCTTTAACAGGATGTGGGGAGTCGGGAACGAGTTACGGGGCGCGGAAAACAGGATTCGCGAGAGCTCCGAGATGATTCGTTTGGCGGAGGAGACTGGGGATCGCCAGATGGCCTCGTTCGCTGTGTTCCAGCTCATCACCAACCGGATGATAGTTGGCGACGCCGAAGGGGCAGTTGCCGACCTGGAGCACTACGCCCGAGTTGCGGCCGAGCTCCGTATGCCTCAGTTCGATTGGCAATTGCAACTAATGCGGGGGATGCGAGCGATGTTCGCCGGCACGGTCACCGAAGCGGAAGAGTTGGCCCAACGCGCCCTAGCCGTTGGTCAACGAGTGAACCCCGACGTCGCAATGCAGATGTTCGGCGCGCAGATATATGCGATTCGCCGCGAGCAGGGGCGGCTGGCAGAAATGGAACCGGGTATAAAAGGCTTCGTGCAACTGTACCCGGCCATACCCGCCTGGCGGACAGCCCTCGCATTCAACTATGCCGAGCGGGACATGTCGGAGGATGCCCGCGCCGAGTTTGAGACTCTGGCGAGCGATGACTTCGGCATCTTTCCGCGCGACGGTAACTGGCCCATCGCGATAGCGCTGCTAGCGGAGACATGCGCCGTCCTCGGTGACCAGGAACGGGCTGCGTACCTCTACAACGAACTGCTTCCGGTCGGGGACCGGTCAATAATCGTCGGCGCGTGCGTCGACTGCTACGGCTCGACACACCGGTTGCTGGGCCTGTTGGCGACGACGATGGAGCGCTGGGAAGACGCCGAGCGTCACTTCCAGGATGCGATCCAGATGAACACGCGGATGAACGCGGGTCGCTTCGCCGGCTGGACGTTTCACCGGTACGCCGACATGCTGCTCCGCCGCGACGGTCCGGGCGACCGCGAGAAGGCGCTCTCGCTCCTCTCGCAGGCGTTGGACGTCGCCGAGCGTTTGGGGCTGACTGCCCTCCTGGAACGCTCGTTGGCCTTGAAACTGAAGGCACAAGGCGTCGACCTGAGCGACATCGGCTCCTCCATCGACACCGTCGCCCGCGAGGCGCTCGCCCAGCAGCCCGACCTCAAGCCCCACGCCGCCCCGGACGGCACCGTCACCATCATGTTCAGCGACATCGAAGGCTCCACCGTCATGGCCGACCGCCTCGGCGACTCGCGCTTCATGGATGTACTCCGGGAGCACAACGCGATCATCCGCGACCAGATCAAGGCCCACGCCGGCTTCGAGGTGAAAAGCGAAGGCGACGGCTTCATGGTCGCCTTCCAGTCCGCGAGGAAGGCGCTGGCGTGCGCGGCGGGAGCGCAGAGAGCGCTCGTTGAGCGAAACCAGAGCACCGAAGAGCCGGTCTTGATAAGGGTCGGGTTGCACGCCGGCGAGGTCATCAAGGAGGGCGAGGACTTCTTCGGCCGCAACGTCATCATGGCAGCGCGCGTCGCCTCGCAGGCCTGCGGCGGGGAGATCCTCGCATCGAGCGTCCTCAAGGCGCTCGTCGAGGGGTCAGACGTTTCCTGGGGCGAGAAGCGGACGGTCGAACTGAAGGGCCTTTCGGGCGACCATGAGATCTGGCCGGTGCAGTGGGCGGCTGATTGAGCCTAGAAGCTTCTTATAAACTCGTATGCGCGAGCGGATCGGACTTCAGTCCAATATCTCGAAGTACTTCGGGTTCAAGTAGAGGTAATACTTCCAGATCCACCGCCTGAATCCCTTTCAGATCGGGCGAGTGGGTTTCGCGCCAAGCCGCCGAAGGTCGGGGTTGATGGAGGAGTCCCCGTCCGCTAGATCAGCTCCGACGGCTGGCTTGCTATCGGTGGGCAGATGCTCTCAGGGTCTGGTTAGGCTGAGCATCAGCTGAGGTCGTTCCTGCGTAGTAACCAAATAGAGATCGCGCCGATTTCTTCCTGCCGTCGACCTGACTCCTTCTAGGCAGCTGGTCGGGTTGTTGTCGGGCGTGGGTTGGCTGAGGCGGGGGCTCAGCCTCTAACAAAGTTGAAGCACGCCTCCACTGCTTCCGATACCACGAACGACCCTTGGACTTGACGCCCAATTTGACGCCCAAATGGCTGGCACGAGCTGGTACCACACGGTATGACTTGTCACTCGCGTGACATCCTGCAGGTACGAAACGGTGACAAATGGGACGAGATGGGACCAATTAACACCGAATCCCGGCATCTTTTAATTCCCAAAAGTTCGTCTCGACCCATCCCAAATTGACTTCGTAGCCTAGCCGTGGCGACGCTCCTTGCCTCTGCCTCTAGCGGAGTAAAGGCGATCGGCAGGGCTAGCCCGTAAATGCGCCGCCTTTATATCCGCGTCGGCGAGCGTCACGTAGTTCCGGGTCATCGCCAGAGTGGAGTGACCGAGGATGCGTTGCAGGACGAATACATCGCCGCCGGCGCGCAGGAAGGTTATTGCCGACGTGTGGCGCAGCCTGTGCGGGTGCACACCATTTACCCCCGCTCGACCCGCGACTCTTCTGACCACCTGGCGAATGCCTTCGTCGCTGAGCGGTCGGCGGCTCGACCCCAAAAAGAGCGATTGGGGATAGCCGTCTGGGCGGTGGAGTTGTAGGTAGCGGCGGAGGGCGTTCTGGGCAGTAGCGCCAACAGGGACGAACCGTTCCCGAGCACCTTTTCCGAAGACCTTCAGCATACCGTCTCGCAGCGCGGACTCGCCGTCCGCCACGGTGAGGCCGGCGAGTTCGCCGAGCCTCATACCGGTGTCGAGCAGTAGAAGCACGATCGCGAGGTCCCGGCTTCCCGCCAGCGTGCGCGGGTCGACGGCCGCGAGGAGTTTGTGGACCTCGTCCTCTTGCAGCGGTTTGACCACATAACGCGGCGTCTTGGGCAGCCTGACCCTGCGGATCGGGTTATTGGCGAGGTAGCCCTCTGCTTCGAGCCAGCTGAAGACGCCCTTGACCACCTGCACGTAGCCCCGCGCCGTGAACGCCGAGACGTTTGTGGACTGAAGACAGACGATGAAGCCACGCAAGATCTCGGGCGTGACTCCATTAGGCTGAAGGGAGAGGCGGCGCGAGCTGAGGAAATCGAGGAAGCCGCGTAGCTTCTGCTCGTACCAGCGGATCGTACTCGCCGATTTGCCCTCGGAGCGGCAGGCGAGCAGATAGGCCTCGATCAGGTTGGGGAGCTCGAGATCCCTGCTCAGGGCCCGCAGCCGTTTGGAGGTAGCCATGCCGTCTCTCCTTCTCGGGGCCGAAGACGACACGCGGTTTAGGCGGTTTTTTGGATCCGCCTGGAGGCGATTTCGTACGTGGAGCCCCGGGCCGGACTCGAACCGGCGACCTGCGGTTTAGGAAACCGCTGCTCTGTCCACTGAGCTACCGGGGCGCTTGCCGCCGTGCAGACCAGGCTATGAAAGCCCGAGAGAGAATAGTTTGGTGGAGATAGCGGGACTCGAACCCGCAACCTCGGCATTGCGAACGCCGCGCTCTCCCAATTGAGCTATATCCCCACCCGTGATTGCATTATACCTTCCACCCGTCGCAATCACCAAACCACGTCACCCGGGGCGTTACGGTAGGAGACCGGGGACGATCTCGATCGTGATCGCGCCGTTTTCTACGTCTACGTTGCGGACAACGTCGTCCACCGCGGGGATCAAGACTTCGCCGGCCGGGCCGGACACCAGGTAGACGTCGTTCTCCGGCGCCGACAGGACGTCGGTTACGCGTCCAAGCTCGCGGCCGTCCAAAGCACGTACAGCCAGGCCAATTAGCTGGAAGCGGTAGTATTCCCCTTCCGGCAGCGCATCAAGGTCGCGTTCACGCACCTGAAGGTATGCTCCGCGCAGCGCCTGAGCGGCCTCTCGTGTGTCGATTCCGGCAAGCTTCAGGTACATCAATCGGCCGCTGGCTCTACTGTGTTCGATCTGGCGCTTCTGCCCGTTGACCGTGACTACGCGGCCTGGCTTGAGGATTGACTCGGGCGACAGTGGTTCAACTTTCAGTTCCCCGCGAATCCCGCGGACGCCCAGCAGGCGGCCGATGGCAACGTAGCCGGGGGTGACTTCGTCCAACGCGGAATGCACCTGTGGAGGAGCTGCGATCTAAGATGTTTCGCCGGAATGCCCGCGCCAGTATCTGAACGTCTAACCGATCTCCAGGATTGCCCGCTCGCCCCTACGGATGGCGGCGACCTTGAGCAGAGTCCGCATAGCATTCGCGATGCGCCCCTGCTTACCGATTACTCGCCCCATGTCGGATTCAGCCACCTTGAGATGGAAAACGATGTGGTCACCCCCATCTTCTTCGGTGACTTCTACTTCGTCGGGGCTGTCAACGATGGCTTTGGCCATGAATTCGATGAGCTCTTTCATGCGGGTTACTCCTGGTTTTCAGCTTGTTCCTGGCTTTGCTCTTCG
>WNGB01009308.1_pt1 | contig 13805 bp, 19 predicted proteins | sample 5400681 | NCBI WGS metagenome assembly WNGB01 (sample SAMN13153367, study PRJNA577476) | soil metagenome | isolation source: 115 cm soil or saprolite under grassland replicate 2 | place: USA:California | collected 2016-06-15 | reverse complement strand
CGACCGCGCACTTCTTCCATCGCGATCTTCTCTGCCTTGCCCGATGCGAGCACCGGCGCATGATTAGCATCGAGCCGCGGTTTGGCGCCTCGACGAAGCTGTTTCGCACGCTTGGCTGCGACGTTTACGAAGAGAAAACGACCGGTGATTGGCGGCGCCGCACGTTGTCCGCGTTGATGCTCTTCTTCAAGTGTTTCAGCGTGTTCGTGAAGCTGCTCGACCGTCATACAAAATGGGTCACCTCCCGGTGATGTGCCCGAGGGCCCGATGCTCGGGCCCTCGGCGGTCGCTGGACGTGTGTCACGTCGCCGGCGACAACGCCTGCGACGCGTGAACAACGCGCCCTTCCTACGCCGTGACCTTCCGATGCACGCCCGGCGACGCCAAGAAGGCGCGATAGACGGCAACGGCGGCGACGACGATTCCAGCGATCACGTCACTATTTCTCGCCATCGTCGTGTCGGCGTACGCGAGTACGAATGGCGCTACGATGGACCACGCTCCGCCGACCATCAGGAGATAGTCGACGTACGCCGGGACGTCCGTGCCCAGAGCCGCCCACAGGGCGAGAGCGGCAATCAGCAATCCGAGCACAACTGCTTCTGCGGTCGCGACGGTGCTTAGCGTGCTGTAGCCAGCTGCGAACGGTGCGACCAGAAGGCCGATGCCAGCGAGGACGGCAATCCAAGCACTCCATTTCATGGGTCGGTCACCTCCTTTCCGGACCATTTCCCACTAGTCCTCACACCAGATAGTCCTACTTGACAATAGTCGTTGTCAACGAATATTATCCGGCTATGGAACGCACGAACGCGCGGATCGATACGCCAGAGCATGCCGTTTTCCTCGGAATCCTGAGGATCGCCGAAGCCTTCACGCGTGCGCTCACAGAGGTGCTGGAGCCCTTCCGGCTGACGCTAAGTCAGTACAAGGTGCTACGAACACTTCGGCACGCGGGGTCGGAGGGGCTGACATGTGGAGAGGTCAGCGAGCGACTCTCGACACGCGACTCCGACATCACCCGCCTTTTGGATCGGCTGGAGGTACGGGGCCTGATCGCGCGTCGGCGTGAGCGACCCGACCGCAGAGTGGTCCGCACGAAAATCACCGAGGAAGGCACAGGCGTTCTCAGCGCGATCGACAAGTTGATCGGCGAGCTTCAAGTTCGTCACCTTGGTCATTTGGGACCAAAGAAGTTGAGCGCTTTTGGCGCGCTACTGAAGTCGGCCGCTATCACTGGACTCGTCGAATGAACGTAGATCAATCGGGGTGAGACGGATGCTTTCTTGAATCATGCAGAAAAGGAGGTTGCTTATGCGACGCACAGCGATCGTAGTTGCGCTGTTGGCTGCGTTGGCGATCTTCGCAGCTCCAGCCTCAGCGCAGGTTCAGGATGGCTGGTTCCTGAATGCCGGCGTGGGACCAGCATTCGGCACGCTTGGTTCGGTGCCTGCCGTTGATGGGACCGCCGGCTATAGGTTCAACCAACACATCTTAGTGGCGGGAGAATTCGGTGTGTTGCCACATGCTCCTTTTGATAAGGCGGGCGTGATTGCCCCTCCCGTGTCACCGATCGTGCCGACGGCCGATCTTCGCGTCAACGGCTATCACGCGAACGGTAATCTGACCATCCAACCAGGGATCTGGGAACGCGTAGAGCCTTACGCGACCGTTGGCATCGGCTCGTTCACGGGTTCGACAGTCGCGGCGGCGGACGTCGGCCCGACCGAGTTCCGGCAGTACCGACACGATACCCATTTCGCGTCGAATCTCGGTGCCGGACTGACGTATCGGTTCAACCGCTGGTTTGGCGTGAACGCCGACTATCGGCACTTCTTTGTGAACGCGGGCGATTTGGAGCACGTCAATCGCTTCGCGACCGGAGTCAAGTTGTTCGTGAAGTAGTCAAAGCGTCGGGCGCGCGGGCGTGCGCGCGCCCGGCCGCTCGTTACTGACGGCGAAGGAGGCGTCTTCAAACGTGCGCTCGCGAGCTTTGATGACGGTGCTGGCTGGCATCGCAGGCACAATTTCGTCTGAGACGTCGATGGTCACCCTGCGATTCGGCGTGAAGCGTAGGCTGTCGCTCACGTGCTGGATTCTCGGACATGAGGATTGGGTGCGTCGCGCGCCTGGTCGGCTCTATCTCGAATGTCTCGAGTGTGGACGTGAGACAACGGGGTGGATAACAGCCCGGAGCGTGCCCAGCGACGCAGTAAACGTCGGCGGCGGGCACGCCAGCGACAATTGTCCTGATCGTTCTGCGTCTGACGTGAGCCCCTCGACAATCGTACCGTCCGAACGGCCAGCCGACCAGCACGAGGTGCGGATAGCGGCCTGATCTCAGTGGCGTGCGTTTGAGGCGTTGAGCACAATGGAAGATCTGTGGTTCGAGGCTGGAGCAGCGTCATGTGCCTCGAATCAGGAGACGGACGAAATGGCAGAGACGATTCGTATTGTCGATTACTTCTATCTGACCGTGCCCGATAAGCCGGGTGAGGGTGCGCGAGTGCTCAACGTTTTGAAGGACGCCGGCGTGAACCTGCTCGCGTTCTCCGGTTTTCCCGAAGGACGCCGGACGCAGCTGGATTTCCTTCCCGCGGATCCGGCGGCATTCAAGCAGGTCGCCAAGAATGCGAAGTGGAAGGTCATTGGCCCGAAGCGAGGATTCCTCGTTCAGGCTGATGACCGCGTGGGCGCAGTCGCAGAACTGCTTGAACGCTTGGGCAACGCCAAGATCAACGTCACTGCAATCGACGCCGTGTCCGTGGACGGCCGCTATGGAGCGATTTTCTGGGTGGCTCCAAAGGATGTGAAGAAAACCGCGACTCTGCTCGGCGCAGCTTAAGCCTAACCCCAACGCCTATGCGGACGCGTAAGCGTCGAGAAGGCGCTTCACTGCCGGCTTGGTCAATGCGCTAGCAAATCAATCGATGTTGCGTCCACACAGCCGGGCACGCTGCGTTCGAGGACCAGAGACGCGATGCAACGCATCTGCCGGATTGGCGCTTGGCTAGATGCCACCTAGCTGCCCGGCGGTCGCAGACGCCAGAACCGCTCGGCAACAATCGACCAGCCCTTTGGCGCTAATCGCGCGCTCGCGTCTTCGATCATTCCAGGGTTGCCGCACAGGTAGATGACGGTGTCAGCTTTCAGCAGACCCCAGCGCTCGAGGTATTCCTCGACGAGCAGATTGATGCGACCAGTCGGGCCTGTCCAGCCGGCGTCCCGGTCGGCCCACGGACGACTCACGCTGGCTACGAATTGAATCAGTTCGGGATAGTCGGTGCTCAGTCGCCTGAGCTCGACGTCGTACACGAACTCGTCGGAATGACTTGCACTCTGCATAACGAAGAACCGGCTCTGTTCCACCGCCGCCGGACGATCTTCTCGGTCATGGATGAACTGGCGAATCATGCTGACGTACGGCGCAATGCCCGTCACAGTGGCGACCATCACGTGGTTTCTGACACCGGTTCGCCGGGTGAAACGTCCCTTGGCCTTGGGCCGCATCGTGACGAGGTCCCCCACATGCTGAGCGAAGAGAAGCGGCGTCAGCGTGCCACCGTATTCGGGGAGCACGAACTCGACGAACAGTTCGATAGTCGGCTCGTACGGCGCTGAGACAATCGAATACGGTCGTTCAATTCCTTCCGCACCAATGGTGATGTACTGGCCCGGCGTGAAATGAAATTCGATGCTCGGCTCGAGCCAAAGAATGAACAGGTCATCAGTGCAGTCTCGGCGGCGTACGATCCTCGCTGTCGGGAGGTTCGCCGCTGCTGTGGAGGTTCTCTGCAGGCCCGCGGAACTCCTCGATGGCATCCTGTTCTGCGGAGCTTCACAAACCGCGCCGCGATTGGCACATGGTGGTCATTGGGCGTAGGACTTGCGTGCTCGACCGTGATGTGCACGACGGGCGGTACATGCTCCGTCGGCACGCATGACAAGAGCTCATGCCATGCCCACTGCTCAGAAGACTATCAAACCCGCCGAGGTCGGTTCAATTAAGGAGCAGCTGTCGCGGGACAATACGCCCGACAGTCCGATTGTTCAGGAGTTGCGCCGCCAAGTCGCAAACGCGTTCGTTCTGTACGCCAACTACAAGCACTACCACTGGCAGACCTACGGTCCGCTCTTTCGCGATTTGCACAAGCTGTTCGATCGCCTTGCAAAAGACGTGCTCTCCACGATCGACGAACTCGCCGAGCGTGTCCGCATGATCGGGCAGGATCCGCCAGGGCATCTACTCGAAGCCGCCGACCTCGCCAGTGTAGCCGTCGCTGCGCCGCACCCGACGATGCGTGAGATGGTTGAAGAGGCCGATCGACATCTGCTCATCGTGATCAGCGAAATGCGGCGCGCCGCGAAAATTGCCGACGAGCACGGCGACCCGGGAACGGTCGATCTGTTCTCACGCGTTGTTCAGATTCATGAGAAGCATGAGTGGTGGATGCGGGATCTGCTCCGTAGCGGCGACGGGCTCTGCGCGTGACACTCGACGGGCGAACACTCGTACTGAGAGTTGACCCGGGCGATGGTTACGCTCTTTCTGTGTGGCGATGTGATGACCGGCCGCGGTATCGACCAGATCCTGGCGCATCCATGTCCGCCTGGAATTCAGGAGCCTTATGTCCGGGATGCGCGCGATTACGTAGCCTTGGCGGAACAGGCAAACGGACCAATTACCCGTCCGGTCGCTCCAGCCTACATCTGGGGTGATGCAATCGCAGAACTGAAGCGAATCGCGCCCGACGCTCGGATCGTCAATCTGGAGACGAGCGTCACCACGAGCGACGACTTCTGGCCTGGCAAAGGCATCCACTATCGGATGCATCCGCGGAACATCGACTGCCTCACCGCTGCGGGAGTCGATGTGTGCGTGCTTGCAAACAATCACGTGCTCGACTACGGGCGCGCGGGTCTCGACGAAACCATCGCCACGCTGGTCGACGCAGGGTTGAAGGTCACCGGAGCCGGAGCGTCAATCGATCAGGCGCGGCAACCGGCGATCATCGATGTCGGTAACGAGGGGCGGATCCTCGTGTTCGCCGTTGGCGCCGAGAACAGCGGAATTGCCAGGACGTGGGCGGCCACAACGGCAGCGTCTGGCGTCGATTTGCTGCGCGACTTCTCGGACGCGTCCGCCGACGCCCTACTGGCACGAGTGCGCAGCCGCAAGCGCCACGGAGACGTCGCCGTCGTGTCCATCCACTGGGGTGACAACTGGGGCTACGAAGTCCCCGACGCGCACATCCTGTTCGCCCATCGTCTACTTGACGACAGCGTGGATCTGGTCCACGGCCACTCGTCGCATCATCCTCGACCAATGGAGATCTACAAAGACAAGCTGGTGCTGTACGGGTGTGGCGATTTCCTCACCGACTACGAAGGCATCACCGGCGACGAGGAATTCCGAGATGACCTCGTGCTGATGTACTTCCCCCGGCTGCATTCGCACACGGGTGAGCTCATTGAGCTTCAGATGACACCGTTGCAGATTCGGAGGATGCAGTTGGTTCGCGCGTCGGTGCCAGATCGTGATTGGCTGCGACAACGACTCATCGACGTTTCGAAGGATTTCGGGTGCGACGTGGTGTTCGGCGCCGACAAAGCAACGCTAGAGGTACGGCGGCTAAGTCCGTCTCCGGCGACGAAGTAGCGAACTGAGCCGCAGCTCGTCGGCGCGCGGACGTGATGGGCATCCTCGTTGCTTCAGCAGAGCGATTGGAGGATTGCGATGCCCGAAAAGGCAACCGTCAAACGGTCACGAAAGGCCAAGCGAGCCGGACGCGCGCCAACCACGCAAGCCGGCCCGTTTGTCCGCGAAGAGATGCACCACGTCCGCGAAGGCAAACATGGAGCGAGCTCCACGAAACAGGCCATCGCCATCGGTCTTTCGAAGGCGCGACGTGCCGGCGTCCACCTCCCGCCGCCACCGTCTACGGCCAAACCGAAGACGAAACAGAGCGCGAAGTACGCGAGCCGCGCTGCCCGACGTGGAACGCGACCGGCGGCCAGGCGCTCGCGCGCGATCAGCCGTGCATTGAAGCGTGAGAGCCGAGGTGCGGCGTCCAGTAAGGCGCTTTCACGTCAGGCCAAGAGCGCCGCGCACCGACGATCAGCATCAGCACGCAGGGCCTCGGCTCGAAAGGCCGTGCGGACCAAGGGGCCCGGCCTGCGTCGCGAAGCAGCCCGGAAAGCTGCGCGCACGCGGCAGGCGCGTCGGCGCAGAGCCTCGACTTCGTGATCCACAGTTCGCCCGCTGCGGTCCCAACGCGAGTGCAAGGTATATGGCGAAACAGTCAAATCGCGAGAGCGTGGTGAAGCAAGGTGGAATTGCGCGCGAACCCTCGAATGCCGAGGACGTCACGCGCGACACATACGGCGATTCGAAGCCGGCTCCTGTGAACGGGGATAAGGAGAAGCGCGCCGCGGAAGCGAATCGCGCCGCCGCAGCCGCTGGGATTCCCGGTGTTGCCGTGCCAGACACAGAATCCGAGGGCACCAGCCTCCAGCTGGAAGACGAACGGTCGCGAGCACGCGCGAGAGCGGTAATCGCATTGCCTCTCGGAACGATGTCGAAAAGCTCAGACCGAAGCAGCCTTAAACGTCAGCGGCATCGCTCCCTGGCTCTGGCGGTGGGATCGGATCCGTGGGGCCAGGATCTGGAGAAGGATCGGGAGCAGGCGTTGGGTCTGGTTCCGGGTTGGGTTTAGGTTTAGGTGGTTGCGGCTGCGGAGCTGGCATAATTGATCCCACTGTAATTGCTGACGCGCGCACGAGCTTTCGCAATTACAAAACGATGTCCGTCGTTGCAATCGGCGCGATTCGGCGCGAACAACTCGTGGCTGACAGCTTGCACTCTCGTAGTGAAGGCGGTGAATTATGCCCGCTGTCGCGTCTGAGTCGGTTGCCATTCCCATTAAACCGAGAGGTCAGATCGAGGCTGACTTATGGGTGCCTAATCTGGCTACAGGACTGGTTATCTTTGCCCACGGAAGTGGAAGCAGTCGCTTCAGCTCGCGCAACCGAGCCGTGGCGAAAGCTCTCCAGGAACGCAAACTCGGCACCGTCCTCCTCGACCTGCTCACTCGGGATGAAGAACACATCGATGTTCGGACCGCTGAGTACCGGTTCGATATCGAACGACTCGGAACGCGCGTCGTCGCTGCGACAGACTGGTTCCAAGATCGCACCGATCTCAAGGCGTTCCCCGTTGGTTATTTCGGCGCGAGCACGGGTGCAGCGGCCGCGCTCATCGCTGCGGCAGTACGTCCAGGCATTGTGCGCGCTGTTGTGTCCCGTGGCGGCCGTCCGGACCTGGCGGGTTCCGCGCTGCCGAAGGTGAAAGCGCCGACGCTCCTCATCGTCGGCGGTCATGATGAGCCCGTGATCGAAATGAACGAGCAAGCAAGGGCGCAGATGCGTTCCGCGCACGTGGACCTGAAGATCGTGCCAGGAGCGACGCACCTGTTCGAAGAGCCGGGGACGCTCGAACAGGTCGAACAGCTGGCCGGCGATTGGTTCGTTCGATACTTGCATCCTGCGTGACGGAGTGGACCATGACGATGCGCGACATACCGCGCGCAGAATGGGACGGGTTCTTCGACACGTTTACACGCCAACACCGGCGCAAACCCGTGACGGTCGCCAAGAGTGATGTGCGAGATGGTCTGCGCATCGCGGAGCGTGCGACACCGCTGCTGGATCTGACCCACGATGAAGCGTCGCACCGAATCTCAATCACCGTAGAAGAGCCGCCGTCTGGAGAGGTTACGCATACGGTCGTTGAACCGGAGAGTGTGGCCGTGGAAGAGCCGGCAGAGGCCGACGAAGATCCCCAAGTTGTTGTTCATCTCACGGGCGGCGGACAGCACTTCGTCGTTCGGCTCGAACGAGAGCCGCTGCACGCGTAGCGTTGAGACCTCTACGTCCGGTGAACGGCCAGCTCCGAGTGGACTGTCCCCGACGCCAAGCGGCGTATCGCGTCGGCGAGAAAGGGCGCCACCGAGATGACGTGCAGGCGGGGCCAGCCTTCAGTGTGCTGTTCGATACTGTCGGTTACGAAAACATCACTAATCGGTGGCGCCGTGAGCTTTGCTCGGGCACCGCCGAGGAGCACGCCGTGCGTGGCGGCGACAACCACTTCTGGACGCGCTCCCATTTCCACAAGCTTGTCGACGGCCTTGGTAATCGTGCCGCCCGTCGAGATCATGTCGTCGACGACGAGACATAAGCGTCCGCGTACGTCACCAACGAGATGCGTGACGTGCGCCTCCGCACCAGTCTCGCGTGTCTTGTGGAGGAGGACCACTGACGTATTGAGGTTCTGTGCGTAGTCCGTCGCCATCTTGAGCCGCCCGACGTCAGGCGACACGACGACTGTATCCGCTGCCAGGCGACGCTTCATTGCATCAGACAAGATGGACACGGCGGTCAGGCTGTCTACCGGAATCCGGAAGAAGCCCTCGATTTGCGACGCGTGCAGGTCGATCGTGATGACGTGGTCGGTCCCGGCGGTCTGCAACAGGTCGGCGACCAGCCGTGCGCTGATCGGCTCCCGGCGACCGTGCCGTTTGTCGGACCGCGCGTATCCGAAATACGGAATCACCGCAAAAATGCGCGCGGCTGACGCGCGCCGGCACGCATCGATGATCGCCAGGAGCTCCATCAGGTGATCGTTGACTGGCGGTGCCGTGGACTGGATGACGAACACATCCTTGTCTCGTACCGGGGCACGAATCTCGACGCCGACCTCCCCGTCAGGAAACCGTTCAACGACAGCGTCGCCGAGCGGTACCCCCACGTTGTCGGCCACCGCTGTCGCCAGGGCTCGATTGGCGTTTCCACACAAGATCGCGAATGATCCGGCCACGTGCGACACCCTTTACTCGGTCCGCATCGTCACGAACACCTGCGTCCCCTGTCGTGACACCAAGACAAACGCCGTCTGGCCCGGCTTCAGTTGTCGCAGCAGCCGGACGGCGTCTGCGGCCGACCGCACGGGCTCGCGGTTCACTTCGACAATGACATCGTCACGTTGGATGCCGCATTCGCGGCCGGTGCGAACGGCTCGACACCTTCGACCAACGCGCCGCCGGTTCCGGGCGCGAGCCGCAGTTGCTGTGCAATCTCCGGCATGAGATCGATCAGCGACAAGCCGAATCCCGGTCGCGACGTGTCGCCTTGGCGCTGCCGGCCCTCCTCATCCAGGACGAGCTCCTCGATCGTCACATTGGTCGTTTGGCGCTGTCCCTTCCGATAGAACGTCACCGGAACGCGTGATCCAACCGCGGTCGTAACGACCATTCCTGTGAGCTGTTCGCCGTCGGCGACGGTCTTGCCGTTGAATTCCACGATGACGTCGCCCGCCTGGAGCCCCGCACGCGCCGCGGGCGATCCCGGTTCCACGGTCCTAACGATCGCGCCTTCCGGCTTCGGGAGACCGAGCTCCCGGGCCTCGTCATCGGTAATGGGTGGTGTCTGGACCTGAACGCCGAGACGCCCACGACGGACCTGTCCCTTGCGCAGTTCGGGCATCAACGCTTTCACCGCGTTGATTGGCACCGCGAATCCGATGCCGATGTTGCCCGCACCGCCACCAGACAGAATAGCACTGTTGATGCCCACGACTTCACCGCGCATGTTCAGGAGTGGGCCGCCGGAATTGCCCGGATTGATCGAGGCATCCGTTTGGAGCATGTCCTGGAAACGTCCTTCTGTCACGGCAAACGGGCGGGCCGTGTAGCTCACGACACCTGCGGTAACGGTGTGTCCGAGCCGGAACGGGTTGCCGATGGCCAGCACCCAATCTCCCGGCTCAAGCGCTTCGGAATCGCCCAGCGACGCGACCGTCAGCTGGCCGGGACCCTTTTCGAGACGAATCAAGGCGCTGTCGGTGAGCGGATCGCGTCCGAGGACCTTTGCGTCGTAGCTTCGGCGTTCGTCGCCGAACAACCCCACGCGGATGCGATCGGCACCAGCGACGACGTGATTGTTCGTGAGGATGTCGCCCTCAGCGCTGATGATGAAGCCCGAGCCGAGGCCCTGCTGAATCTGTTCGCGGGGCGTCATCGGCACGCCGAAGAACCGACCGAAGAAGTCGTCTTCCCCGAACTGCGTGAACTGGGGGGTGCGCACGCGACTCTGGGTCGTGATCGATACGACCACCGGATTCTGCCGTCTGACGATGTCGCGAAAGATGGAGTTGCCGACGACGTCCCGGGTCGCCGCGGTGGCTTGGTTCGTAGACGCCGCATCGGCTTGGTTCGTTGACGATGGAGCAGCCGCGTTATTTGGTTCACGTACGCCCTGTCTCAACCGCGCAGCCGCGACAATCGCCACTGCGCTCACCGCGATCACGATGATGATGAGATAGGCCGGAAATCGTTTGTTCATTGGGACACCCGAGAGCGTTTTCTCAAGCGTCATCGAGCAACGCGCGTACCGTGACCAACCGTCCGCGGCACTTCGAGCAAGATTTGAGCGAAGTGAGTTGACTCAGGTGGGTGCCGACTGCGAATCATGGCCGCAGTACCCCCGTTCCGAGCCCGTCGAAGGCTCGATTGAACTGCCGGCCGGCGAGCTCGGCTCGGGTGGAGACTGCTACTTCTTGGCTTCAGCGATCTCCAATCTGCGTCCCTTGGACGCGGGCGGCGCCGGTATCGTGATCTCGAGCACGCCGTCCTTGAAGTTGGCCTTGGCCTGCTCGCTGATTGCACCTTCCGGTAGCGGGATCACGCGACAGAAGCTGCCATAGCCGCGTTCGCTCCGATAGTAGCCTTCGCGTTCCTCTTCCTTCTCGTGTTTGCGCTCACCCTGGATGGTGACGTCGTTGTCGGTGATATCAACCGTCACGTCCTCGCGTTTGAGACCTGGAAGGTCCGCACGAATCGTGAGCTCGTGGTTCTTCTGAAACACCTCAACCTCGGGCGCCCATAACTCGGCGCCTGTCTCGCGCCAGGACGGCCGTAACCATCTCCGGCCGAAACCGAAGTCGTCGAATAGTCGATCCATCTCATCGGCCATGCGCTGCATCGCCCTGAACGGACTGACGTCCCAGCCCCACGGTCGCGTTCGCCCGAGGCGATGTTCCTCACGCCTTGGTGTTAGCGCGCCTTGTTTTTCTGCCATACGCGATTCCTCCGTGTTCTACGTTTGCTGACTCTTGATTCGAACCGCCTATGCGGTGCAAGCGAGAAACCAAGCGCCGATCACACCTCACGCTCTCACGGCGTGTTCATGCCCTCGTTCGACCGGCAGACCGGCCGTCGTCCAATCCTGCTTGCCGCCCGCGTAGTGCCGCACTCTCGTGTAGCCGAGCGACGTCAGTACGCGAGCTGCATGAGCCGATGCTGTGCACTTCTGGCCTGCGCAGTAGGTCACCACCTCCGTGTCCTTGTTCGGGATGAGCATGGGCGCCAACTCCTTCACGCGATCGGGTGGCGCATTGCGTGCTCCAGGCAAATGCACGTGGCGGAAGTGCTCAGGCGACAGTGTTTCGAGGAGGACGAACGACTCACGCCGATCGATCTTGTCCTTCAGCTCCTGACGGCTGATCGCCTTCACCCCTTCAGCGGGTGTGGTTGCTGTCCGGGCCATTGTCGACTCCGCTGAAATGCTGACCTGTGCTTCAACTGCCATAGGTGCAAGACGCACTCCTCGCATGCAGGCGAGCAGGATTTGCATTGCACCGCCGGCACATCAGCGAGCTGGCGGGCGACTCTGCAGTGTGAAGATGACTGGCACGGCGTAACAGGGCACTACGCGCCCGGACAGGTGCCCGTCGTCTCGCGGATCGTCGTGATCTCCAACTCGCGGAGCTTGAGATCCTTTCCTCCGACGTCGACGCCCTCTGGCGGCTTTCCAGCTGTGGCGCCGCCGGTCGGCTTGCTCGATGGAGAGACCTCGGCTGCCTTGAGCTTGCCCGAGATCTCAACGCGGCGCCCGACGTACTGTCCGGCCTTTGATCTCGTTGCCGGCTCCGACTCCTGTGCCAGCTACGCCACCGCGTCCTGCATCGCGGGCGCGACGGTAGTCGGTTTCGCGTTGAATACAGCCGGTCACCGTGACTTGCTGCTCGGGCGCGGTGCGCTCCTGCGAAGCGGACGCAGCCGCGCCCGCCGTGCTTGCGCCGGAACAGCACGGCTGTATTCTCATCAAGGGCCGATCGTGGATGAGGCGTCTCTTCAGTTCGCGGTGATAGGGTGGCTGGAGTTCTGAAGGTGTCGATGGGTACGAAGCGTGCGGAATTTCGCTTCTACGCCGAGCTGAATGACTTCCTGCCGCGACGCCAACGCTTCGTGACCGTGGTGCGCCTCTTTGAAGGAGAGGCCTCGGTGAAGGACCTGATCGAAGCGGCGGGTGTTCCACATACCGAAGTTGATCTGGTTATCGCCAACAGCGAATCCGTGGACTTCACGTATCGGGTCCGCGACGGTGATCGAATCGCGGTCTACCCGGTGTTCGAGGCGCTCGACATCGGACCGATCGCGAACGCACGGCCTGTGCCGCTGCGCGAGCCACGTTTCTTTGCGGATGTGCATCTCGGTCGACTCGCTCGCCACCTGCGCCTCCTCGGTTTCGATACCGCGTACGAACGCGAGTGTGATGACACGGATCTTGCCGCGACAGCCGCTGCCGAGGGTCGGATCATCCTGACGCGCGACGTCGGATTACTCAAACGCAACCTGGTGACGCACGGTCTGTTCGTGCGGGCGCACCAGCCACGAGCGCAACTCCTCGAGGTTGCGCGCCGGCTGCAGCTCGTCTCACGTTTCAAACCATTCACGCGATGTTTGGCATGCAACGGCGCATTGACGCCAGTGTCCAAGGAAGAAGTTGCGGCGCAGGTTCCCGAACGTGCCTGGCAATCCCACGAGCAGTTCGTGCGTTGTACGCGGTGTGCGCGCGTCTACTGGGCAGGAACGCATCATGAGCGGCTTCGCCGGCTCGTGAAGGAAATTCAAATAGCGGCAGGCAATTCAAGGTGAAGTGATCGAACGGTGGACACCTGACTTGCAGCGGTCCTGATGCGATGTCGTGCCCGTCAACTGCTGGTCGAACTCTCCGTGATGTCGCTCGAAATGGTGATGGGAATGCAGCCGCGAACACTCGTCGCCGCAGGACACTTCTGCTCGTGGGTCGCAATCGCGCGTTCCGCGGCCTCGCGGGTCCCCGGTGGAACCGTGAGCGTGTAGTGCACGCGAATACCGGTGATGCGGAGAACCCGATCGGCGGCCCCCACGTCCGCCTCGACGCTTGCACTCAGCCGGTCGGAGCCGGCAGGAATGTGACGCGCTTCCAGCGCGCCTGCAAGAGTGCCGAGCAGTCAACCGCCAACCGCAGCGATGATGCAGCCGAGCGTCGAGAGTATTTCCTCATCAGGCTCGGCACCATAGAACTGCTTGATCGCGCCGTAGACACCAAACAAACCGGATCGGCTCGCGAAATGGCTCGATCGTGGCGTACCGAATCGGACCCTTGACCCGTTCGATGCATGCGCGGCTGGTGTAGACATGATCGGCCATGCGCAGCGCTCCGGCGATCACACCTGTTGAGCGATCTCGCGTCGGCCTTCACGCTCGGAGTGGTCGGCCCGGCGCCGTCGTGCGATCGAGGGCGCGACCTCCGTTGAAGCCTCTGTCGTTTCCGCTGCACCGGATGCGCGGAGCTCGCGCTCGGCTGCGAGCCAGTCGTCGCAATCGTGGCCGTGTTCTCTCCCGCGTTGCTCGTACAGTTCGTACGCGCGGCGCTCCACATCTTCGCGACCAAGATTCGTTCGTTCAGTATCGCTCGACATTATT
>WNGB01015893.1_pt1 | contig 13806 bp, 9 predicted proteins | sample 5400681 | NCBI WGS metagenome assembly WNGB01 (sample SAMN13153367, study PRJNA577476) | soil metagenome | isolation source: 115 cm soil or saprolite under grassland replicate 2 | place: USA:California | collected 2016-06-15 | reverse complement strand
GCAGGCGGCGCTCGACGCCGGCCAGCGGACCGACGGCCTCACGACGGAGGAGCGTGACGAGCTGCGTCGGCTCCGGCGGGAGAACCGGCAGCTCCGCGAAGAGCGGACGATCCTCTCAAAAGCCGCGGCCTGGTTTGCGGTGCGTCCAGAAAAAGGCAGACGTGTTCAGCGGGAGGCAGTCCCGCCGGGGTAAGAGCCAGAGGCCCCGTAGCTTGAATGGCAGGGAGAAGGGAAACCGACGACCTGAAGCCCATTGACGAAGCCATCGAGAGAATGGTGAGCGAGTCCCCGGGCCGTAACGAGAGTGAACGCACAGGTAGCCCCGACAAGGCCAAGCCCCGGAGGCTGAGCGTCTCGCAAACGCGCGAAAGCAGCAGGGCCCGTCGCATCTGGCTGACGCGGCGGGTGCCCTCCGGCGGGGTGGGAGCGACGGCACGGTGACCAGGACACGTCAGGCAACTGGAGAAGCCCTCCTCGTCCCGCTGCGAAATTGGCGGAAGGAGGTCGGCCTTATAACCAGCGCACCTGGGAAATGGGCCGACGACGAGAGGGTGACGGAGGGGCCCGCATTAGCGAAGAGGCGGAGTAATGTCCGCGGAGCCAAGGGGCCCTACTGTTCGGCAACGCCTCCGGCAACACGGAAGGCAGGGGCGTCCTGACAATGGCGTCCATCAGTCTGCAGGACCTGAGGCGGAGGCTCTACGTCAAGGCGAAGGCTGACAAGCAGTGGCGGTTCTGGGGCTTTTACGTCCACGTCGCGAAGCTGGAGACGCTGCGGGCTGCGTATGACCTCAGCAAGCAGAAGGATGGAGCGCCGGGCATCGACGGCGTGACGTTCGATGCGATCGAGGCGGCGGGGCTCGAGGCGTTTCTGGTGGAGCTGCGGGACGAACTGGTCGCACGCACCTATCGGCCGCTGCGGAACCGGCGCGTCGAGATTCCGAAAGACGGCGGCAAGGTCCGCGTCCTGGGGATTCCGGCGATTCGGGACCGGGTGGTCCAGGGGGCGCTCAAGCTCATCTTGGAGCCGATCTTCGAGGCGGACTTTCACGATGGCTCGTACGGATATCGTCCGAGGCGGAAGGCGCACGAGGCAGTGGAACGGGTGCGGAGGGCGATCGCAGAAGGCAAGACGCAGGTGATCGATCTTGATTTGGCGGCCTACTTCGACACGGTGCGGCACGATGTGCTGCTCGGCCAGGTGGCTCGCCGGGTTCAGGACCCCGAGATCCTGCACTTGCTCAAGCTCGTACTGAAGGCATCCGGCAAGCGCGGGGTGCCCCAGGGCGGGGTCGTCTCCCCCCTCTTGGCGAACATCTACCTCAACGGGGTCGATGCGATGCTGGAGCGGGCGAAGGCGGTGACGCGCGCCGGCATGTACACGTACGTTGAATACGCACGGTACGCCGACGACCTGGTGATCCTCGTGAACGGCCATTGGCGGAACGCGTGGCTGCTGAGCACGGTAGACCGGCGACTGCGGGAGGAGCTCGCCAAGCTCGATCTGCAACTGAACGAGGAGAAAAGCCGGGTCGTGGACCTCACGAAGGGGGAAGCGTTCGGATTCCTGGGTTTCACCATCCGTCGGGTTCGGTCCCGACGGGGCAAGTGGTGGGCCAAGGCGACGCCGGCCGTGAAGCAGCGGACGGCGTTGCTGCGGAAACTCAAGGAGGAGTTCCGGCGCCTGGACTCCCAGCCCGTTGGGCGGGTGATCGCGGTGATCAACCCGATCCTGCGCGGTTGGGTGAACTACTTCCGAGTCGGGAACGCGGCGCGGTGCTTCACCTTCGTGCAGAACTGGGTCGAGAAGAAGGTGCGGCGCCATCTGATGAGGGCGAGGAGCCGTCGGGGCTTCGGCTGGAAGAGGTGGAGTACGGCGTGGCTGCATAACGGGCTCGGTCTGTATGGAGACTACCGGGTCCGCTACCTGGCCTTGCCGGAAAGTGCTCCCAGTCGATAGGTCACATAACCCATGGCGCGAAGCAGGCAGGGAAGCGGCGTACGGGAAATCCGTCTGCGCCGTTTGACGTGGCGGGGACTGGAAACGGGCTCGTGAGAGTACCGCGCCAGACCTCGACCCTACCGGGGTCAGCCAGGTCACGCGCGAGAAGGGCAGCGGTTGTTTCGGTTGGCGTTGGAGGTCTTGCGGGGCGTGGAGGCGAGGGTGTTCCACCCGATCGTGGGGTGGCAGTGCAAGGAGTGTCAGTTCAAGACGAACTGCTGGGCGTGGCAATGAGTGGCGAGGGGTCGCTACTCCGGATGATGGCAGCCGCGCAGCGCGAGCTCACGCTGGCGCTCGAGGAGCGCAAGCGGGCGCGACGGGCGTTCCGCAAGGCGGACGAGCGGGTGCGTGCGGCGCGGCGGCAGGTCCGGTTAATTCTTCAGAGCGCCGAGCCGACGCTCGGAGCGGCGCGCTGCGAGTAGTGTGGCGCGACACTCGGGGCGACGTCGCACTGCATGACGTGCGCGGCGGCGTGGGCGTTCGCCGATCCGTGAGATGGAGTAGCATGGCGGACGGCATGGACCGCGGTCACTGTTGCGAAGGGAGCGTCGATGCCGCTGGCCATGGTGAACGGCGTTGAGCTGTACTACGAGGTGCAAGGGAGCGGACCCTGGCTCGTCCTGGTCCACGAGTTCGCGGGCAGCTACAAGAGCTGGCAGCCGCAGCTCGAGACCTTCGCGCGGGCGTTCCGGGTGCTCGTGTATAACTGCCGCGGCTACCCGCCGTCCTCTGTCCCGCCAGACGTTGCTGCCTACTCGCAGGAGCTGTCGATCGAGGACTTGCGTCAGCTCCTCGACCACCTCGGAATCGACCGCGCGTGCCTCGGCGGCTTCTCGATGGGAGGCAGCATTGTGCTCAGCTTCGCACTCGCGCACCCGGGGCGGGTACGCGCACTGATCCTGGCCGGCACTGGGACGGGCTCCGGGGACAAGCGGCAGTTCCTCGAAGAGTTCGGAGCGATCGCCGATCGGTTCGAGCGGGAGGGTGTCCGTCGGGTGGCCGAAGACTACCTGCGCGGACCGACACGGATCCAGCTGGTGCGTAAAGACGCTGCCATGTGGCAGAAGTTCCACGCCGACTTCGTGGAGCTGTCCTCTGTCGGTCTCGCCAACACCCTGCGCGGCGTCCAGCTGCGGCGGCCGACGATGTACGAGCTCGAGGCCCGGCTGCGGCAGCTGCGGGTGCCGACGCTCGTGATTGTCGGAGAGGAAGATACCCCGGCGCTCGACGCCAGCCGGTTCCTGTCGACCACGATCCCGGACGCGACGCTCACGATGCTGCCCCGCACCGGACACACCCTGAACCTCGAGGAGCCGGCGGCCTTCAACCGCACGGTCCTCGACTTCTTGCGAAGCCGCCCGCGCTGAGCTCCCGTATTTCACGGAGAGAAGGAGACACGACATGGATCTTGGGCTGCAGGGGAAGGTGGTGCTCATCACCGGCGCGACGCGCGGCATCGCTGCGGACATCGCGCTGGGCTTCGCGGAGGAGAGCGCCCAGGTGGTGATCTGCGCGCGCACCAAGGCCGATCTGGACGCGAAGGCGAAGGAGATCGGGCAGGCCACGGGGGCGAAGGTGATCGGGATTCCGGTCGACCTGAGCCAGCGGGGCGAGCCGGAGCGGCTGATCGGCGAGGTCGTCAAGGCCCTGGGACGACTGGACGTCCTGGTCAACAGTGCCGGGGTGGCCCCGGGCGGCACCGTCGAGCAGCTGAGCGACGACGACTGGGACCGCGGCATCCAGCTCAAGCTCATGGGGCTGGTGCGGTGCACCCGTGCGGCGATCCCCGTGATGCGCCGACAGGGCGGGGGGCGGATCGTCAATGTCGTCGGCAACGACGGAGTCAAGTGCGCGTACTGGGAGATCGTGCCCGCCATCTGCTGCGCCGCAGAGCGGCCTCTTCGAGCACATCGCCCAGAACCGGGGGCTCAGTGTCGAAGAGGTCGTGAGGGCCCATGTGGACAGCATCCCGCTCAAGCTCGGGCGGATCGCCGAGCCGCGGGAGGTCACGAACGTCGTGCTCTTCCTCGCCTCCGACCGGTCCAGTTTCGTCAACGGCGTGGCAATCAACATCGACGGGGGGCAGATGAAGCCGGTCTTGGCCCAGCGTGTGTATAGCCGGAGACCGTGAGCACCTGCGAAGCTGGCCGCAGGCGAGATCGCGCACCCGGCGCTGCTTGCGGTCGTACCAGCCCCGTTGCACCCGGCCGCAGGTGCCGCAGGCGGTTTTTTTGACCGGCGGATGAGCCGGATGACACGAGCCTGCGGATCACCGAAGATCCCGATGACGAACGGACTGGGTCGGAATTCCGGGAAGCGATACGTGTCCCACAGCCGGCGCGAGCGTCGTGGAGTCGGCATGCGATGCTTCCACGAAGAGCCACATTAACCAAGATCCGCATTACACGGCGGACATGGCGATCGTCCTTAACGCGCTTCACCGGTACGAGGTCGCGAGCGATGGGCCTTTGTCGGGCCTATGCTCCGTAGGTTAGCCGGAGCCGACGGTTCCCAGATAGCGGTACCGACAGCGGCGCCGTGAACGGTTATCCGCTCGCGGCGCCGTGCGTCCATGCCGTGCCGACCGGAACAACGCCGGTCAGTGCTCAATTTTCAAGCGCGAGCCAGCGCGTCCCGCCCACGCATTCTCGACAACACCTCACGGACAGCCGAGCGAAGCCTCCACAGCCTGCACCTGGCTGACCAAACCGTCAGCCGTCGTCTGATCGAGCCGGCCGCTCTGCTGGAGGGCGTTCACCTCGTGCACGAACGCGGCCAGGTCATTGCACGTCGCCCCGAGATCGCTTCGTGCTTGAGCCGCCTGGGCCGCCTGCAGTTTGGTGATGAGACTGTGCTTCTGTCCCGCGTTGAGCCCGGGAAGATCCTGAACGCTCGGGATCAAACCGGGAATCGTGATTGGCTGGAAGACATACGCCGCACCCTGGCGAGCATTGCCATTCACGATCTGAAACGGCGCTCCCACCGCGAGGCCGTCGCCGCTCAGGCTCACCGAGAAGCCGAACTCGTCGGCGGCTTTCCCGTCAGAAGCCTTTAGCTTGCTGGTGAAGGCGGATGTGGTGGCCCAGCCACCTGCCGGCTTCGCGAACACGTACACCGCGCCCTGGTCGGTGTTCGGCCCGTCGGCGCGCGGCGCGCCGACGACAACGGTGTCCCCGACGATGGCGACGGAGAAGCCGAACTCGTCGTCGTTCGCCGCGTCGGAGGCAGTCAGCTTCGCGGTCTCTGTCGTGGTCGCCCAGCCGGCCACCGGCTTGACGAAGACGTAGGCGGCCCCCTGGTCGCCGGCTCCGTTCGGACTGGGTAAATCGGCGAAGGGCGCCCCGGCGATGATAGTGTCGCCACTGATAGCAACTGAGGAGCCGAGCTCGTCGTGGTTCGTCCCGTCCGACGCGGTGAGTTTCGCAGTGAACGCCGATGTGCTGGCCCAGCCCGCCGCGGGCTTTACGTACACGTACGCCGCGCCCTGGTCGATGGTCGGGCCGATGTTGGCGCCTTCCGCTCCCACCACGACAGTGTCGGCGCTGACCGCGACAGCGAATCCAAAGTAGGCCTGGAAAGTCCCGTCGGAGGCCGTCAGCTTCGCGGTCTCCGTCGTGCTGGTCCAGCCGGCGCCCGGCCTCACGAAGACATACGCGGCACCTTGACGGAGAGTCGCGCCCACCGTGGCGTTGTCCGCGCCGGCAACGACTGTGTCGCCGTCGACGCCGACCGAGAAACCCAGGTGATCGTTCGCTGTGCCATCGGATGCCGTGACCCTGGCGGCGAAGCTGGACGTGGTCGCCCACCCTCCTGCGGGCTTGACGAACACGTACGCCGCGCCCTGGAAGCTGTTGACGCCGACGCTGGCGTTCGGTGCACCGATGACGATGGTGTCGCCGCTAATGCCGACCGAGTACCCGAACTGAAACCCTCCGTCAGCGGCGGTGAGCTTGGCCGTAAACGTCGACGTGTTCGCCCACCCTCCTGCCGGTTTGACGAACACGTATGCGGCGCCTGGGGCACCGAGCGTCGCGTCCGGCGCGCCGACGACGACCGTATCCCCGCTGATCGCGACGGTCAGGCCGAACCAATTGTCCGTGGTGCCGTCGGAAGTGGTGAGCTTCGCCTGTTGCACGAAGGGATCGATCAGGAGCGGGTAGCGAGCTTCCTGATCCCTCACGCGCAGCAGCACTTCCTTGTCGGTCGCCTCGAGCCACGCGGGGATCGCGCGCCCCGCGGCATCGAGCACGAGCAGTTGCCCATAGCGCAACACGGCGGTGCCGTCAGCGCTCGTCAACGTCAAGCGCTGACCTCCGGCTTCCACCCTCGGTTGAAGGTCGCCGGTAACCGCCAGCCTGAGGGTCAACGGCTCACTGCGTCTCGTTCCGGGTGCGGCGAGAAGCGTGAACCCCTGTTCCAGTCCCAACGGTCCATTGACATACCATTCGGTCAGCGTCTCGCGTTTGTAGGCCACCCGGTTGGCGTCCGCGTGCGGCATGGCCGTCGGCGCCGTCGTCGCGAGGCTGCCGTAGCCATACGCGGTGAGGCGCAAGCCCCAGCGGCGGCCAGCGGTGCCGATCGTCATGCCGTCGGACGTAAACGTCGCGACGAGATCCTGGGTGGGATTTCGCATCCGGTAGCCATCTACGGTGGCCCTCGCGTGATAGACAGCATTGTCGTAGCCCAACGCCGTGGAGATGGCCGCCCGAGCAGGCAGTGAGACGTCCAAGCTCATGCTCGAGATGACAGGCCGGGCCGCGTCCACCGTCCCGACGCCGGCCAGGGAGAGAAGGACGAGGACCGTCAAGCTCGAGAAGCGCAGCGTTTGCTGTGAACTCATGGGTTGCCCTCCCTTCGTCCTATGCGATCGGTCAGGTCGTGATCGGCCGTTCCGAGGAGCATAGCCGACAGAAATGTGGATTTGCGAAGCGAAATGCCGACCATCTTCTGGTATCGGCACGTGATGAAATGCGAAATATGGCGCCCGCCGTTGCCACCACTCTTAACCGAGATTTGCGATATGGCTTCATCCGCGTCTTCACTCCAGCTCTGGCGAGGGCGCCACGGCTTGCCGACCGCCGTTGCGAGGCTTTCCGCTCGATGCGCTGGAGAATCTGCCGAAAGAGTGCTCCGGTCAAGTAGCTTTCGGCAAGCTGCAGCGTGAAGTACCGGGCGTGGCGGATCAGCCGCCCGCCGGTTTTGAATAGCCGCTGCTGCAGGCTCGTGAGCGACCAATCCTTGATCGCCACCGGCAACCCCAGCCGACGGAGCAGGTTGCCGAGGTTATAGGCGATGACGCCGAGAAGCAAGCGCACCTCGTTGGCCCGGAATCGATGACAAGAGAGGCGAGTCCAGTGGATGGCCGTCTTGCCTTCCTTGATCCATTGCTCGGCGGTACCACGCTGGTTATAGAAGCGGACGACCGCTCTATTCGTCCCGGTCAGCGTCGTGACGATGAACCCGACCCGGGGGAACAGCTCCCCGAGATGATGCTTCACCTTGGCGATCGCGCGTCGTGGTCGGTCCCAGGAGGCGGCCCGATAGGCGAAGCGCCGATACCGCACCAGCGGAGCATTGGCCCGCAGCCGGATAGCGTAGCGCACCCCGCGGGGCCTCGTAGAGCGCGGGCATCGCGAATGCGGCATCCGCCCGGACCACGACTCTCTGCCGGCGCCGGCGATACCCTCAATGAGGGGCAGCAGGACTTCGTCCCATCCTCCCGCGCTGTGGACATTGCCCGGTCGGAGCTCGGCACGCTCATGTGTTGAAGCTTGCGTTGAAGCTTCGGCGGGTTCGGCGCGACGCTCGGTCTTGATGACCTCGCTACGCAGGTGCTCCGGCGCGACGTGGGCGTACCGCATGGTCATCGCCGGGGAGGCGTGACCGAGAATCTCCTTCGGGGCCTGAAGGCTGCCGTGCCGCAGGACGAACCGCGAGGCGAACTGGACCTCGATCGCTAGGCCGTTGTGAGATCCTCGAGGAGGGCCTTCGCCTCTTGAAGGTCGGCGGTGTCGAAGCCTTCGGTGAACCAATCGTAGACGCCCGCGAGGGCTCCGCGCGCCTCGGCGCCTCGACCCTTCGCCGCGAGCCGCCGCGCCAGGCTCAGGCCAGCACGCAACTCCCACGAACGCGCAGCCTGCCCGCGTGCGATGTCGATCGCCCGGCGGAAGCACTCCGTGGCTTCGTCGACGTCGTTCGGATCGGCGGCGAGGCGCAGCTCTCCCTGTAGCCGTACCAGCTCCGCCTCCCACACCCGCTCACCCGTCGCGCGAGCTCTCTCCAAGGCCTCGTCGATGGCGCGCAGTCCCTCGTGAGGCTGACCGACCTTCAAGCACGCGCGAGCCAGGAGGGACAGGAAGTACGGCACGAACAGTTGCGCCCCTGTCGCCCTGTAGTCCGCGAGCCCGCTCCTGATCCGGGCGATCGCCGCCGTCCCCTCGCCGAGCTCGGCGAGGGCGGCCCCGTCGATGATCGTCCCCGCCGCGAGCCACTGCGAAGCTTCGTGCTCGGTCGAGAGAGCGATGAGGTCACGGGCGTACTCTCGGAGCGCCGGGAACTCCCGCCGGAAGTCGCGAAAAACGCAGGCCCAAGCGAGCGCGACGATGATGCTCGCTGGATGATCGAGCTCCCTGGCCAGCTCGAGTGACGTGACGCTCTCCTCGAGGGCACGGGCCGGGTGGCCGAGGATCCAGGACGCCCAGCTCGCGACCTTCCAGCAGCACACACCCGGATCGTGGCCGCCATAGACGAATGCGTGGCTCCGGTGCCGCGCCTTGTCGTAGAGCGCGATCCCCTGCTGCAGGTGGCGCCGCGCGGCGTCCGCCTTCCCCAGCCACACGAGCACCGGCCAGAGTGCGTGATGGCCCTCCAGCAGAAGCGCAGGGTCGTCGAGACGCTCGGCGAGCGCCAGGAGCTCTCGAGCAAGCTCGAGCGCCGCGCCCGCACTCGCCCGGTGCGACGCCACCAGCCATATCCCCCACCGCGCCTGGAACCGCTGGACCGGCGCGCCGACATCGTCCGCCAGCTGGCAGGCCCGTGTATAGTTCCGCTCCACCTCCGCCGTGGCGTAGCCACGCGTGGCTTGCAGCGTCGGCCCGAGCGCGAGCCGCAGCGATAACTCCTCACGGTCGCGTCCGGCGCCCGGAGCGAGGTTCCGGACAAGGTCCAGCGCCCGTGTGAAGTAGGCGAGAGCATCGGAATGGGCCGCGTTGGCGAACGCCTTCGCGCCAGCCCGGCGGAGGTAGGCCACCGCCTTCCCCTCGAGCGCGCCCAGCGCGGTGTGGTGGGCGAGCCGTTCCACCTGCTCGTCCAGCCGGTCCGCGTAGAGCGCTTCCATGGAATGGGCGATCCGGGCGTGCAGCGCCCGCCGGCGCTCCCGGAGAAGGCAAGCGTAGGCGACCTCGCGGATCCGATCGTGGGTGAAGTCGAACCGCTCCCCGACATTGTGCAAGACACGGCGCCGTACCAGCTCCTCCAACAACTCCGCGGCTTCATGCTCCGCGAGACCCGCCGCCCGCCACAGGAGCGGAAAGTCGAATTCCCGTCCGATGACGGCGGCGACACTCGTCAGATCCCGGCTGCGCTCGCTCAGCGCTTCGAGGTGGCGGACGATGATGTCGCGGACCCGGTCCGGGACGGCGAGCTTCGCCGATGGATCGGCCACGGCACCTTTGGCAAGTGCACGCACGGTCTCGACCACCGCGAACGGATTGCCCTCGGTGGCGATCCAGACCTGTTCGGCGAGTCCGGTCACCACGGCGTCGTCACCTGTGGCCGGGGCGAGCGTGCTGACGAGCGTCAGCGTCTCTGCCTTTGAGAGCGGCACCAGCCGCAGCTCGACGAGGTGGCGGTCACGGGCGAGGTCCTCGAGCGTCCGGCGCAAGGTCGGCGCACCGGCCAGATCCTCCTCGCGCGCGGTCACTACCAAGAGGACCCGCCAGGTCCGAAGTCGACGCCCGACGAACGAGAGGAGGCGGAGACTCATCTCATCGCCCCAGTGGACATCCTCGAGGATCAGCAACTCCGGTCGATGCCGGACGCGATGCCGGACGAGCTGCGCGACGCTCTCGAAGATCTGCCGATAATCCACCGGCCCTTGGCCGGGAGCGTGCCCGGGAACGCCCAGCTCGGGAAGGAGGCGCGCCAGCTCGGCGCGCCAGAGCGGGTTGAGGCTTTCGAGAACCTCCTTGTCTCCATCCGCGTGGTCGGGACGAAGCGCGTCGACCCACGAGGCGAACGGCAGGATCTGCTCGGCCTCGTAGCAGCGTCCCACCCGCACGCGCCCCTCGCGCGCCACCGCCTCCGAGGCGACCTCGGCCACCAGGCGAGTCTTGCCGACGCCTGCCTCGCCGATCACGGCCACCACGTCGCCGTGCCCGTCCCACGCCCGGTTCAGCGCCTCTCGAAGCCGGTGGATTTCTGCCTCGCGCCCGATCAGTGGCAGCTCGCGCGGCAGGCTCTCCTCGGGCAGACGTGGCGCCAGGTCCGGCACCGCCGGCATCGTCACCGGGCTCGCCACACTCATCACTGCGTGCGAGGGCCGCTGCCGGAGGATCTCCTGATAGAGCTGCTTGGTCGTCGTCTCCGGCTCCACGCCGAGGTCACGCTGGAGGACTCCGATACAGATCTGGTACTGCCGAAGTGCGGACGCCCGCCGACCCAGCTCGATGTAGAGACTCATGACCGCACGATGGGCAGGTTCCTGCAGTGGGTCCAAAGCGAGAAGCCGGAGCGCTGTCTGCAACGCTGTCTCCGGCGTGCCCGCAGTGCGCTGGTGACGGAGGAGCTTGGCCAGCGCTTCGAGCGCCAGCTCGCGCAGTCGCTCGCGCTCCGCGAGGAGCCACTCCTCGAAGGGGGCCTCCCGGAGGGCAAGGCCCTCGAGGAGCTCGCCGCGATAGAGGACAGCGGCACGGTCGAGGGCGGTCGGCGTGCCGTCGGCGACCCGGCGCTCGAACTCGGCGACGTCCACGTCGACGGAGTGCGGGTTCAGGGCGACGGTCTCGCCATCGATCAGCAAGGCCGATGGCTCTACGCTCATGGCCTTCCGCAGCGTGAAGAGTGATTGGCGGAGGCTGCGCCTCGCCTGCGGCTCCGGCAGGTCCCCCCACAGCAAGGAGGCCAGTTTCGCCCGAGGATGCGATCGCCCGGGCGGCAGCGCGAGGAACGCGAGGAGGGCCTTGGTCTTCCGGGTCGGCAACGTCAGAGGCGCCGCGCCGCCGAGCCGTCCCTGAAACCCGCCGAGGAGAGCGAGAGCGAGACGCGCCATGACCTGAGCGTGTGGCAGACGATAGCACGGCCCCCGAAGGATGGCCACGCGGCTTTTGACGCGACTTTTGACGTCGGCCTCTACGGATCGCGAACGCGCGCGTTTTAAGAAGGAAACGGAGGACGACCATGAAAATGAAGAGACTCGTGCGCCTGATCACCGTGTCGTTCGTCGTGCTCGGACTCGGAGGCGGACCTGCGACGCCGCAACAGGGCGGATCAGCTCCGCGAAGGGTCATCATCTTCGTGTGGGACGGCCTGCGCGCGGACGACGTCACTCCAGAAACCATGCCGAATTACTTTGCCCTCGCGCGATCGGGAGTCGTGTTCTCGGACCACCACGCCATCTATCCGACCTTCACCATGATGAACTCGGCGTCCATTGCCACCGGGACGTATCCGGGGACCCATGGGTTCTACGGCAACGTGGTGTACGCGCCGAAGGCCAAGGGGAAGAACGCGAAGGGGGCCTCGATCGATTTTTCTGCCCCGGCGTTCATCGAGGACTTCGGTGTGGTGGAAGCGGTACGGGACTCGTACCAGGGACGGTTGACGCTCGTGTCGACGATGCTCCAGGCGGCTCAGGCCAAAGGCCTGACGACCGCAGCCGTCGGCAAGTTCGGGGCCGCGTTCATTCAGGACTATCAGCGAGGCGGCATCATCCTCGATGAGGACGCGGCGATGCCGCTGAGTTTCGCCAAGGAACTCCAGAACGCTGGGTACGCGCTCCCACGGAACACCGCCAACGCCTATGATGCGGGCGTCTTGGTGCTTGCCGGGAGCAATGGTGATCCGACCGCACCGATTCTCATTCAGAGGCTCAATGATGGAGCAACGGCGAATCCACTCGATCGCACCGGGGCCCTTTCCCGCCGGGGGTTCAAGTATCTGACCGACGTCTTCGTGAATTACATCCTCCCCACGAAGAAGCCGGACGTCTCGATCTTCTGGTCGAAGGAGCCAGACGCGACGAATCACGCGTACGGGCCTGGAACCTACAACTCGATCGACGCGACGAAGATGAACGACGAGATCTTGGGCCGAGTCGTAGACAAGATCCGCCAGCTCGGCTGGGAGCAGACTACCGACATCATCATCACGCAAGACCACAATCACAGCACCGTCTCTGGTGATGTCGCTCATTTCCCGTTCCGCGGCGTTGCCGAGGGCCGAGTCGGCTCGCACGATCCGTATGGGTATTCCGTCTCCGGCTTCGTCCGGACGGCCGCGTTGCTCACCCTCGATGGCCTGAAGGCCTACGATGGCGCGGGCTGTCGAAACATACCGACCTTGTCCGGCATCCTGTTCGACGGTACCCAACTTCACCCCACCAAGAACGACGCGGATGGCGCCGCGTGTGGCAAAGCGCAAACGTACACCTCGCCGAGGTACGTGGTGCCAAATCCCGTTCCCGCCGGCGGCATCGTAGTGGCGGCGAACGCGGGGAGCGACTACCTGTTCGTCCCCGATGGTGACGCAAACACGGTCAGGACCGCGGTGGTGAGTCTCCAGAGTCGTCTGCAATTCGGCGCCGTCTTCGTGAGTGAGAAGTACGGGGATATTCCGGGAACGCTGCGCATGGGGCTCATCAACACGGAAAGTCCGGCGAGCGGCCGCGGGCCAGACATCATCGTCAGCTTCAGTTTCGACGAAAACGTCTCCGTGGCCGGCCGGCCCGGAATCAGCTACGCGAGCTCGGTCAACCGCAGGGGCGACCACGGCAGCTTTTCACGAACCGACACGCATATTTTGATGATGGCCCATGGGCCTGACTTCAAATCGGCGATGTATGACACGCTTCCCACGGCCAACGTCGACATCGCGCCGACGGTCGCGCGCATTCTCGGGCTGAACATGCCGGGCGTTCAGGGACGAATCCTTGAGGAAGCGTTGAAGGGTGGGCCACGCGCGACGGAGTACGCGGTATTCGGGAAGACCGACCGATCCTCGAAGAAGAGCGGCTTGAGGATGAAGCTCCCCACCGATCTCGACGGTCGCAGCGTTGACCCTAATCTGACGACGTACTCCGTCGAGCTGACGACGAAGGTCCTCACCCAGGGTCGCTCGAGTTACCAGTATTTCGACCAGGCCAAAGCGATCCGCGAATGAACACCCGCTGACCGCGATGACTCCGGTCGACGAGTCGTCCAACGACTCCGAGGGCTGTACCGTGGGGGCGGGCGGAGACGGCCGGCCGGTACCGTAGTGCATCATCGCTGTGCGGTGTGTCGGGGCCGATCGATCGGCCGGGGATCGTCGAAGTCGCAGCACAGCGCTGTGCGGCGCAAGTTCTCAAAAACCTTGCGAAACGAGGCCGTAGGCGCGCGGCACAGAGTTCGATATGAGTCCTATCCCCTCGGACTGCTCGCCTCGACGTGTCCATCGGCCGTCACTGGCCCAACATCACAACCCTAAAAGGTGACACCGGATGCAGCGAAGTCGGTGCTTCTTCATGAATCCGTTGTGGCATCGTCCTTGCGCGCCTCGGCCCACGCCGAGACCTAGCCATTCGGAATCGTCGGTCGCATCCCCGACGAACC
>WNGB01013453.1_pt1 | contig 13807 bp, 12 predicted proteins | sample 5400681 | NCBI WGS metagenome assembly WNGB01 (sample SAMN13153367, study PRJNA577476) | soil metagenome | isolation source: 115 cm soil or saprolite under grassland replicate 2 | place: USA:California | collected 2016-06-15 | reverse complement strand
TTTCAAAGTGGAAAGGAGGACGTTCGTCGGCGACGGTCTCCGTGCTAGGAAAGCTCTCTCACGCGGGGCGGCTTCCGGTGCCCCGCGTGCGATGGGGAGCTCGGACGCGAAGGTCGAGCCCCTGACGCGCGGTCGCGGTGAAACGACCCAGAGCGTCCGCCCCCAGCACGGCGCGCCGCCCTGGGCGCGCTCTTCGACCTGTCAGTACAGCAGCGCGTTCTCGACGGCCACCGCCGCCCGTCGCCCGAGCTCCTCGGCCAGGGCGAGGTCGCCTTCCGCGTAGCGCCCGGGCTTGCTCGACGCGAACAGAATCGTCCCCAGCACGTGGTCCCGCCCGTGCAGCGGGACGCACATGTAGGAGGCGAAGCCCAGCTCCCGCAGCGTCTCGGCGCCTTCGTCGTCGCCGGCAAGCGAGCCGAGCAGGTCGTCCGAGACGCGGGGCGCCAGCTCCGCCAAGCCCCGACGCAGCACCGCAAACGGCCCGACGGGGTCATCGTACTCGGGCGCGCGCAGCTGGCCGGCGCGCCGCAGCAGCTCGTCGTCGGCCAGCGAGGCGTGAGCGACCGCGATGCGGGTCAGTTGCCCCTCCGAGTCGGTTACGTCGACCGCACACCAGTCGCCGAGGTGCGGCACCACCAGCCGCACGACGGCCTCGAGCGTGCGCTCGTAGTCGAGCGACGACGAGAGAATCGTGCTCGCCTCGGCGAGGAACGAGAGGCGCCCGTGCGCCTCCTCGGCGTCACGCCGGGCCCTGCGCTCGGACTCGTAGAGCCGGGACTGGGTGACCGCCATGGCGATCCGGTCGGCCATCAGGCCGAGCAGCCGCACGTCTTCGTCGTCGAAATGCCGCGGCCGCGTCGAGCCGGCGTGAGCGACGCCGATCACACGATCTTCGGTCACGATCGGGATCGCCACGAGGGAAGCGATCCCTCGCACGCGCAGGTGAGGGCTGACGAGATCGACCTCGGCGAGGTCGTCGATGACGACCGGCTTCCCCGAGGCCGCGACGCGCCCCGCCATGCCCTCCCCGTACGGGATCTGCACCGCGCCGTCGATCTCAGGGTCGAACCCCTTGGCGGCCCGGACGGTCAGAAACCGCCGCTCGTCGTCCAGCAGCAGGATCGCGCACGTGTCCGCCTCGAGGATGCGGAGCAGCTGGAGGAGCAACTCGTCCAGCAGGTTCCCCTCGCCGCCGTGCGATAGCGCCGCCCGGGCCTCCTGCTCGCTCCCGAGCAGCTCGCGCTGGTTGCGCTCGGCCTCGTGCTCGACTGTCATCGCACCGATCGTACTTCCAGAAACGACGAGGGAGGGCTCTCGCCCTCCCTCTCGGGTACCGCGTCGTTGTGCCGCCTACGCGGCCTTGACCAGCGCCTCCGGCGGGTTGATCACGGAGTAATCGGTGCTCTTGCCGCCCTTGATCCGGTAGATCGCAACCGGGCCGCCCTTCACGTCGCCTGCGCGTTGAAGGCGAGATTGCCCAGGATGACACCAGTATCGGTGTAAGCGCCCACCGATTTCAAGTCGGAGAGGTGGAGGATCGCGAGTCAGCCAGATCTCTGCGCCGGGTAAATGGGCTCCGCTCAACCCTCGTTCGAGGGAGTGGCGCACCGCGTCGCCGGCTTAGGCAAGCTGTAGCGAATTGCCAGCCCAGCCAAGGAGGTCCAATCGATGAAGATCCTTCGCCGCGTACGGCTGTCCCCCGCGATGGTGGTCGCATCCATCGCCCTGCTGGTCGCGCTCGCAGGCACCAGCGTGGCGGCCGTCAGCATCGTGATCCCGCGGGCCAGCGTCGGCCTGCTGCAGCTGAAAGCGAACTCCGTCAACTCGTCGAAGGTCGTCAACCGCTCGCTGCTCAGAGCCGATTTCAGGCCCGGGCAGATCCCGGCGGGCCGGGCAGGCGCCCCCGGACCGGCAGGCCCGGCAGGCCCGGCAGGCCCCGCCGGCGCGGCCGGCCCGTCCGGTATCGCATCGCCTGGTTACGTGGCCGAGGTGCTCTCGCAGACGAACAACAGCGCCACCTCGACGACGTCCACGTCATACACGAACCTCAGCAACGCCACGCAGGCGGTGACCGTGCCGAGCGGGGAGACGGACAAGCTCGTCGTCTTCTTCTCGGGCGAGAGCGCCTGCTTCGGCGGCACCGCGCTCGAAAAGTGCCTGCTGAAGATCACCGTCGACGGGACCGAGCTCAACCCCGCCGCCGGCGCCGACGCCGTCTTCGACAACAACGACGGGGGGAGATCCTCCCCGAACCACAACGTCGACGACACTTTCCGGCCCAAGACGTCCGGCGATGAGTACCAGCACGCGGTCGTCCGGACCAGCGGCAACCTCTCGGCCGGGTCGCACACCGTCCAGGTCCAGCTCTCAGTGACCGACGCGACTACCGCCTTCAGCCTCGACGACTGGGCGCTCGTCGTCCAGCGCATCAAGGTCAGCTAGACCGCTCGCTCGAGCGGGGCGGCCTCCGGGCCGCCCCGCTCGCCAAGCCAAGCCGCCCGGGACCGGAGTACGCTGTGAGCCTTGCCGGTGAGGTTCGTCGCAGCGGCGGCTCTCGGGCTTGGCATAGCCAGCGCCACGGTCTCGAGCTCGGGCCAGATCGTGCAGTTGACCGGGGCGGGCGCGTGCGCGAGCCAGCTCGAGACGGCGGGCTGGTGCGCCGCCGGGCGCGCGCTGAATCCTCCCAACGCGGTTGCCGTCTCGCTGGACGGCGCGTCGGTGTACGTCGCGGCCTTCGGCGTCCCGGTCAACGTGTCGGGCAACGCGGGCTCCGTCGCGATCTTCACTGCACGCCGGCACGCTCCGTTGCCGGCTCTGCCGCCGTGGCGATGAGCCCCGACGGACGGAACGTCTACGCGACCGGCTTCCTGTCCGGGTCGGTGGCAGCCTTCTCCAGGTCCGCCTCGGGCGCGTTGGCCCAGCTGCCGGGAGCGAACGGATGCGTGAACGGCGATGGGTCGGAAGGCTGCCGCACCGGTGTCGCGCTGGACGGTGCTGCAGGCCTCGCGATCAGCCCCGACGGGCGAACGGCGTACGTCGCCGCGTATGGCAGCCGGGCCGTGACAGTGCTCGATCGTGACCCGGCGACGGGCGGGCTCTCTCCACGCCCGGGGCCGAGGGGCTGCGTCAGCGAGCCGATTCTGGACGAAGAGGCGGACGAGCCGGAGGAGGAGGCCGAGCCGGTTCCGCAATGCGCCGCCGGGATCGGCATCGACAATCCGTTCAGGCTGGTGGTCAGCCCCGACGGCCGCGACGTCTACGCCGTGTCCGCCCGGACGCTCGCCGTCTTTCGTCGTGGAGCCTCCGGGATGCTCAGCCAGGCTCCGGCGCCGTCGGGCTGTTTCAGCGACGACGGCTCGGAAGGCGACTGCTCGACGTTGCCCCTCCTCAACGGGTCGGCGGGCATCGCGATCAGCCCGGACGGTCGCAATGTCTACATCGCCTCGGTGTTCAGCAACGCGATCGTGGCGCTGCGCCGGAATCCGGCGACCGGTCGCCTGACCCAGCTTCCGGGCTCGGCCGGCTGTGTGAGCGCGGACGCGGACGACGGTTGCGCAGCCGGTGTCGGCCTCGACGGCGTCGCCGACGTCGCGGTTGCCCGGGACGGCGCGAATCTCTACGCGGTCTCGCCGTACAACGACGCCGTGCTGGCGTTCTCACGCGGCGCCGGCGGCGCACTGACCCAGCTGGCCGGAGACGCCGCCTGCGTGAGCGATGCCGGAACGGAAAGCGACTGCGCCCGTGGGGACGTCCTGACCAGAGCGAGCGCCCTCGCGGTCAGTCCGGACGGCCACAACGTCTACGTCACGTCGGTGGAGCCGACCGGCCCGAGCGCCGCCCGCGGCCAGGAACTCGGCTCGCTCAGCGTGTTCGCCCGCCAGGTCGCGCTGACCGTCACCCTGGGCACCCCGACGGCAAAGCCGATCCGAGCCGACAGGCCTTCGCGGTAACGACCAGAGTCGAGACCAACGCGCCCACGGTCAGGGTCACGTGCACGGCGAAAGCGGGCACCCAGTCCGATGCGGACGACCGCGCGCTACGCGATTGGCGTAGCGGTGTGCTCGGGAACGGCCCCGAGGAACCCGGCCGGCAAGCCCCTCACGGGCACGGTCACCACGACGATTACAGGCATGGAGAAGACGAAGCGGCTCTCCTTCCGAATCGGCAAGTAAGAATCCGCCGCCGCGCCCGACAGGCAGGCGCGAAAAAACCGAACCCGCGCCGAGGTGAAAGAATTACGCTCGATGACGCTCGTTGTGGAGAGCACGGACACCCTCGACCTTGATCGGGATGCACTCGTCTCGATGTATCGCAGCATGCTGCTCATGCGCGGGATCGAGGAGCGCGGACATACCCTCTACAAGCAGGGGAAGATCCCCGGCTCCTTCTATACGGGTCGCGGAAACGAGGCCGCGTCGATCGGCGTCGCGACCGCGATGGCCCCCGACGACGTCGGCATCCCGCTCCACCGGAACGTCGGCGTGCACCTCGTTCGCGGGATCGAGCCCTGGCGCATCCTCGCGAACTACCTCGGACGGGTGGACGGGCCCTCACGGGGCCGCGACGGGAACATCCACCTCGGCGACCTCGAGCGAGGGACGATCTCGATCGTCAGCCACCTCCCGGCGATGCTGCCCGTCGCCGTCGGCTGCGCGCTCGCCTTCCGGATCCGCGACGAGAAGCGCGTCGCGCTCGGCTGGTTCGGCGACGGCTCCTCGGCGCGCGGCGACGCCCACGAGGCGATGACCCTCGCCGGCGTCCGGCGGCTGCCGGTGGTCTTCGTGTGCGACAACAACCAGTTCGCCTACTCGACGCCGACCCATCTGGAGTACGCGTGCGAGAAGATCGCTGACCGGGCGGCGGCCTACGGCTTCGAGGGCGTCACTGTCGACGGAACGGACGTACTCGCTGTCTACCGCGAGGCGACGCGCGCGATCGAGAACGCGCGCGAAGGCGGCGGCCCGGCACTTGTCGAGTGCGTGACGCTCCGAATGGAGGGACACGCGGCCCACGACGACGCTTTCTACGTTCCCGAAGAGATGATCGAGGAATGGGCGAGGCACGATCCGGTCGAGAAGTACCGGTCCTGGCTGCGCCAACACGCTGCTTTCGGGCCCGAGGAGGATCAGAGTCTGCAACAGGGAGTAGCGGACCTCCTCCGAGACGCAATTCGACGTGCTGAGGCCTCACCGATTCCCGACGGCTCGACGGTCACCGAAGGTGTCTACGCCGAGTTGTCGCTGGCTGCGCAGACCCCGAGCGTTTCCGCTTGAAGTCGAACGGGGCGGAGGCCAAGATCTAGGCACGTCGGGCTATGCCCTTGCCTGCCGCGGGAAGCGATGAACACCGGCCTTGCCACTATGCGTAGTACGACCGGCCGATCCGAGCTGCTAAAGCCCTACGTCCCCCGGCTCCTGATCGACTGGCTTCACGATCGTCCGGACGACCGCTATCAGGAGATCGAGGGCTCACTCGCGTTCGTCGACATCTCCGGCTTCACGACAATGACCGAGCGTCTCGCCCGCAAGGGCAAGGTCGGCGCCGAGGAGGTGAGCGATACCCTCGACGCCTGTTTCACGGAACTCCTCTCGGTCGCCTACGACTACGGCGCCGGGGTCGTGAAATGGGGCGGCGACGCCGTCCTGCTCCTCTTCATGGACGATGAGCACGCGCCCCGGGCCTGCCGCGCGGCCGCCGGGATGCAGCGGACAATCCGACGGATCGGCCGGCTGCGCACCTCGGCAGGACTGGTCACCCTGCGGATGTCGATCGGAATCCACTCCGGCGTCTTCGACTTCTTCCTCGTCGGAGATCTGCACCGCGAGCTCGTCATCACAGGGCCCGGGGCGAGCATGACGGTCGCCATGGAGTCGGCGGCAGACGCGGGCGAGATCGCTCTCAGTCCCGCGACCGCCGCCGCGCTGGATCCGCGCTTCCTCGGACCGCGGAAGGGCGACGCCCTCCTCTTGAAGGGCGAGCCCGAGGCGACGCTCGAGCGCGCAGCTCCGGCGCCGGACGTAGCCGGGCTCGAGCTCGAGCGCTGCGTGCCGCTGCAGATCCGCGACCATCTCCTCGCGGAGGGGGACGAGGCCGAGCACCGGACGATCGCCGTCGCCTTCATCGAGTTCAGCGGCACCGAGGAGCTCCTCGAGCGCGAGGGCCCCGACGCGCTCGCAGAGGCGCTGGACGAGTGCGTCCGCACAGTGCAACACGCGGCCGAGCGGCATCAGGTGGCCTTCTTCGAGACGGACGTCAGCGGGAACGGCGGGAAGATCGTCCTGATCGCCGGCGCGCCGCGAAGCGCAGGCAACGACGAGGAGCGGATGCTCAGGGCGATGCGCGCGATCATGAACCGGCCCGGCCGGCTGCCGCTCCGGATCGGCGTCAACTGCGGCCACGTGTTCGCGGGCGACTTCGGCCCGCCGTACCGGCGCACCTACTCCGTGAAGGGAGACGCAGTCAACCTCGCGGCACGCGTGATGGGAAAGGCGGCGCCTGGCCAGATCCTCGCCACAGAGGCGATCGTGAAGAGGTCGCGAGCGACGTTCGACCTCGAAGCACTGGAGCCGTTCATGGTCAAGGGCAAGGCCCAGCCGGTGCAGGCGTATGGCGTCGGTTCCCTGACCGGCACAGGTGGCGAGACGGTGACGAGCACGCTCTTCCTCGGCCGAGACCGCGAGCTGGCGACGCTGGTCGAGGCCCTCGATTCGGCGCGGGAGTGGCAGGGACGGATCGTGGAGGTCGTCGGGGAGCCGGGGATGGGAAAGTCGCGCCTGGTCGAGGAGCTGAGGGCCCGGGCGGAGGGTGTGATCGTGGTCGGCGCGGTGTGCGAGGAATACGAGGCCTCGACGCCGTACTTCGCGTTCAGGGATCTGCTCTGGGCGTCGCTCGGGCTGGGGGCCGGCGATCAGGCAGACGCCGCCGAGAGACTCCGCGAGACCGTCACGACGATCGCGCCGCACCTCCTCCCCTGGCTGCCGCTCATCGCCATCCCCCTTCACGTCGAGGTTCCGCCGACGCCGGAAACCGACCAGCTCGAGGAGCAGTTCCGGAGGCCCCGCCTCGAGGACGCGGTCGGGGAGCTCCTCGGAATGCGCCTCCTCACGCCGACTCTCCTCGTCTTCGAGGACGTCCACTGGCTCGACGACGCCTCTGGCGACCTCCTCCGCCACCTCGCGGCCGGAGTGGAGGACCGGCCGTGGCTGATCGTCGTCACCCGCCTGGAGGCTACGACGGGCTTCGTCGCACCGCAGGAAAACGAGGTGATCACGATCCGGCTCGACCCACTCGCGGCCGAGGAGGCTGCGGCGCTCGCCGAGGGGGCGACGGCCGAGGCGCCTCTTCCTCCGCACGAGCTCGCGGCGCTCACCGAGCGCTCGGGAGGCAACCCCCTCTTCCTGGCCGAGCTTGTCGTCGCCGCGAAAGACGCCGGGAGTGTCGAAGCGCTGCCGGACTCGATCGAGGGGGTGATGACGGCGCAGATCGACAGGCTCCCGCCGCGGGAGCGGACGATCCTCCGCTACGCGTCCGTACTCGGCGTGACGTTCAGCCCCGATCTGCTCAGTGCCTCCCTCACTCGCGACCACGACCCGCCGGACGAGTCCACCTGGCGGCGGCTCGGCGACTTCGTCCTGCCGCAGGAGGACGGGCACCTGAGGTTCCGACACGCGCTCGTCCGCGACGCCGCGTACGAGGGGCTCTCGTTCCGGCGCCGGCGCGAGCTGCATGCGCGGGTCGGGGAGACGATCGAGCGGCGGGCGCCGAATCCCGAGGAAGAGGCGGCTCTGCTCTCGCTGCACTTCTTCCACGCGCAGCGCTACGAGGATGCTTGGCGGTATTCGCGAGTCGCGGGCGGTCGCGCCCAGGAGATCTACGCGAACGTCGAGGCTGCGGCCTCATTCGAGCGGGCTCTCGAGGCGGTACGACGGCTCGGCGGTGTCCCTGCGGGCGAGGTCGCCAAGGTGTCGGAAGCCCTCGGCGACGTGCGAGTGCGGCTGGGCGAGTTCGAGCGGGCAGGGCTTGCCTATCGAGCGTCCCGGCGCCAGGCGAGGGCGGACGCCGTAGAACAGGCTCGCCTGATGCTGAAAGAAGCCCTCATCCCGTGGAAGCTCGGACGCTACCCACAATCCCTCCGCTGGCTCACACGCGGTTTGCGGGTCCTGGAAGGGAGCGAGGGTGCGGCCGCAACCGCGGAGCGGGCAAGGCTCTACGCGTGGTACGGAGTCGTCCGCCAGAAACAGGGACATCGGCCGTTCGAGGCGATCGAATGGTGCCGTCGGGCAATCGTCGAGGCGGAGAAGGCAGACGCGCCCGACGCTCTCGCACATGCCTACAACACCCTCGACTGGGCGTACGTCACGCTCGGCCGCTTTGACGATGCCGTCTACTCGGACCGCGCGCTGGCGATCTACGAGGAGCTCGGCAACCTCCACCGCCAGGCGGTCGTCCTCAACAACCTCGGGGTGATCGCGTATCTCCGTGGTCGATGGGATGAGTCGGTCGATCTGTACGAGCGGGCACACGCGGCCTGGGAGAAGGCGGGGGACCGCTGGAGCGCGTCGTTCCCGAGCGTCAACATGGGCGAGGTGCTCTCGGACCAGGGACGGCAGGACGAGGCCGAGCCACTCTTCCGGGAAGCACTCCGGATCGCCCGGGCGTCGCGGGCAAGCTCGCGCGTCGCCGACGTGACGCGATATCTCGGGACACTCGCCGCGCGGGCCGGCCGCTTCGACGAGGCCCGCACCGTTCTCCAGGAGGCGCTCGCTGAATTCGAGCAGACCGGCGAGCAGAGCGAAGCGCTGACGACCGAGGCGCGAATTGCCGAGTGCCTCGTCCTCCAGGGAGAGTCTGAGGCCGCCCTCGAGCTCGCGAGCGCCGCGCTCGCCCGCGCCCGCGCGCCCGAGGGAGCCTCTGTCCTCGTTCCGATGCTCCAGCGCCTCCGCGGCTGCGCGCTCATGCAGCTCTACCGCCTCGACGAGGCACGAGAGGCTCTCGCGGAGAGCCTCGCGGACGCCCGCTCAAGAGGAGCGGACTACGAGATCGGCCTGGCGCTCGACGCGCTCGTCAAGCTAGGAGCCCTGAACGGCAAGACCACGAGAGAGCTCGAGGACGAGCGTCGTGCCATCTTCGACCGCCTCGGCGTCGTCCGGACACCCGAGATCCCTCTCCCGCCCGCCGCCTCCCGCTAACCGCTCAGCCTCCGTACCAGCTCGCGTCCCAGGGGTACGGCTTGACGAACGTGATCAGGACGTCGCCGGCCTGGTTCTTCTTCTTCGAGATGATGCAGGGCTCGGTCGGGGTTCCATTCTTCGCGCAGTCGGGCATCAGGCCCCAGAAGAGCGTGACCCCGAAGACCGGGTCGAAGACGGGAACGGCCGCGGTGCCGTCCTTCGTCGTCCAGCCGGTCGTCGACGTCCCCAGCGGGTCGATGAGGCTTTTCGCCCCGAGGCAGATGTTGAAGTGGGCAGCGCCGTTCTCCGGCTGTGCGTTGACGATCGACTTGTCGAGCTGCCACGTGACGGTCAACGACGGTGTGCTCCCGCCGCTGACGTTGATGTCGACGAACGCGCCCGCTCCGAGCGGGGCGAACCCGCTGCCGCACACGTCGTCCCCTGGAGGCTCCGTGCCTGCAAGGAGCGCGACGCCCAGGGTGTCGCCGTTCGCCGTTCCAGTGGCGTTGACCACGACCGTCGTGTTGTTCTTCGAGGCCGACCCGTTGCACGTGGTTGTGCAGGGAGTCACCGAGTCCGCGACGATGAAGGCCTTGCTCGTGGCGCTCGCGCTGCCGCTCGTGGCAACGAGCGTGTAGCCGACGCCGACCTCGTCGATCTCGAGGTCGTCGAACGTCGCGACGGCAGACGAATCGGCCGTCCTCGGCGTCGTCCCGGTGAGCGACCCGCCGGCCGGGGCGCCGATCGCGATCCCGACCGGGGCGCCCGAGACGAGGTTGGCAAACTGATCCTGGACCTTGACCCGCACGCCCGCCGGATTAGTCGAAGCGTTGATCGTCGCATCGACCTGGGTCTCCGTCGGCTGCTGCACGAACGTGAGCGTGTACGGATCGCCCCGGTCGACCGTGAAGTCGTTGCTGTTCGCGCTGACGGCGCCGTCGGTCAGCGTCAGATGCCGCAGGCTCTCAGCCGCGTACGGAGTGAAGCTGGCCGTTGCGCTGCCGCTGGTCCACGAGCCGAGGCTGTAGCTGGGCGTGCAGGCGCCTGAGCAGCCGACCGGCGTGCCGCTGAGGTTGCCGGTGAGCGTGGCGTTCGTCTGCGATGGGCCGCTGCCGGTGTGCCCGGGGTAGTCCGTCTTGACATTCCAGAAGCTGTCGTACGCGGTGACGCCGACCGCGAACGACACGCCGGCCTTCGGATTCGGGCTTGCCGGCGGCGGGATCTGGTTGAAGAGGAAGTGAGCGAGCGGGCCCGCAATCACCGTGAGCGTCGGATCGGAGGCGACCTTCGCGAAGGCATTTCCGGGAGGCCCGCTGAAGTCGTTCGACTGCTTGGTCTGGGTACTGAGCGGATACGTGCCGATGACCGTCGGCGCCGCGACCTTGACGTTGACCGACTCACCCGGGGCGAGGGCGTTCGTGTTGCTCGGCCCCGGATTCCGCAGCTGGATCGTGCTGCCGACAACGGTCCCGGTCCAGGTCTTCGAGGACGTGCCCCCGCTCGCGGTGGCGACGCTGATGTTCGAGGAGGCAATCGGGCCCTGTGGTGGCGTGAAGCCCGTGATCGTGATATTCGCGGAGCCGAGCGACTGCGTACTGGTCGTGCCGGCGGAGCATGGTGCAGGGCTGCCGACGCCGCAGTTCCGGAGCGTGATCGTGACCGTCGAGCCGGCAGGCGTGGGCGTCGGAGCAAGCGAGACGGAATAGAACTTGGTCGACGGCGCGGGCGACGCCGGCGAGACGAGTAGCGAGGCCACGAGCATGGCGACAGCGACGCAGATGAACGGACCGAGAGCCCGCGACGACCGATAGGTGCTGCCCCTCCGCATGGATGCTCCTCTCCCCTCCCGTGTGTGACGCTCGGACTCTAGCGGCTAACCGTGTCTGTTCCAACCCTCACTCAAAGCGTCTTCTGCGATATGCCGCGGGTCTCGTCGTGTCGAAAGGGACCGCTTGCGCACCACGGACCCGTCTCAGCCGGCCTGCGATGCGCGCCTGGTCTGCTCTTCGGTGAGAAGGTCGGCTAGGTGCTGGAGCAGCTTCCACGAGACGTCGGGATTGTCTTTGACGAAGCTCCGGAAGTGCCAGGAGGTCATCACGAGGCAACGCACGGGGACCAGTGCCGTCACCGTCGCCGAGCGAACCCGATCGCCGATCAGCGCGAGCTCGCCGAAGTGATCGCTCGGCCCCAGGCTCGCTACCTCCGTTCCGTCGACGCTGACGGACGCCTCCCCCTCGGCGATGACGAAGAAATTCACCCCGCTGAAGTGGCCTTGCTGAACCATCGATGTTCCCGGGCGGAATTCGCGCTCCTTGAAGTTGCGCGCGAGCCGCTTCAGCTGCCGCTGGCTGAGGCTGCTGAAGAGCGGAACCTGCTTGAGCTGGTCGACCAGGCTGGCCACCGGCTGATCCTATCGTCGCTCGTCACGGCCTAACGGCCGTCGTGTCGAACGGCACAGGAGCGGGCTCGCGATCAGGGTGGTTTGACGAGTGCCAAACGTGGGATAAGCCTCGCCAGTATGGTCGCGCACGGTGACCGGAAGGGCGACGAGCAGGAGAGACGCGCGTTGTTCCGCGACGTCAACGAGGGCGTGAGCGAGGTCAACAAGGCGCGCGATCTTCGGCTGGCGTTGGACTGGGTATGCGAGTGCGCCGAGCGCGGTACCAGGTCATTGAGAACAAAGCCGAAGTAGCTGTAGTTCGGCTGGCAGGATCCGCCGCTTCCACGCGGTACAAGACTGAGCTCCGCGCGCATTTGCCGCTGCTCGATGATTGCCTCTCCCACATCGAGGAGTCGCCGCGCGCGGAGCTTCGTGACTTCAGGGCTCGCGATCAGCTGATCGACCGAACCTCGGCTTCCGGAGAATCGGCGTCGTCGGCCGGCTCGATCACCACGGTTCGTTCTCTCGGCTTGATCTCGTGGACCGCCCTCAGCTCGTACACGCGTCTGCGCGTTCGGAGCAGCGTGCGCGAGCGAACGACGATCTCGTCCGGCCGGTCGGCGTATTGCCGGTAGCGGACGTGCTCGACTCGCCCCAGCCTGCGACCCGTGCTCGTGATCACCTGGTAGCCCTCGGCGGCGGCGAGCAGCCGACCGAGCTCAGCCATCCGCTTGCGCGCCATCACCGCGTCCGTCGCCTCCATCCGGAAGACGGTAGCGGTCGGCCGCGCCGCGGTTCCCTCCCTGAGGGTCCCGCGGCGCGGCTGGTCTCCTACGGGGCATGCATCTCCACCTGCGGCACGGGGATTACAAGCTCGTGGTCGCGGGTCACGAGGCACTCGTGCTCAAGGACTTGCGGCGTGGCTGCCAGAGCGAAGGTCACAGCGTACGCCTCGAGCTGACGGCAGCCGAGCTCACGTCAGTCGTCATCCCTCCAGGAGTCGCACACGGTCGCTACTCGTACACGGATTCGGTGACGCTGGTCGGTTCGAGCACGTTGTACGACCCGAACGACGAGTACGCGTTCCGGTGGGACGACAAGGAGCTCGGTGTGTCGTGGCCCGCGGCCCCTGTTCATCTCTCGCAGCGCGACCGCGAGGCGCAGCCGCTGCGCTCGCTCGTCCGGCAGATCGAGAGCCTGCAGCCGGTGGACGAGGAGCTGTAACGCGCCGGAACATCTGGATCGTCTCGAACCCGCCCCCCGGGGACGGAATCGGCTCAAGACTCCTGCACCTCAGCGAAGCAGTCTGGCTCGGTCGCACGTTCGGATGCCCTGTGATCGTCGACTGGCGAGGCTCGGCCTTCCTCGAGGACACGTCGCTGAACTACTTCACCGAGTTCTTCCTCCCCATCCCCGAGATCCTCGGCGTTCAGATTCACTACGCGCCTTCCCCGGCGCTGGCCGAGTACGAGCGAGCACCACAGGGCAAACGCCTCAAGCTCAAGATGGCCACCGTCGAAAGATTGGTGTCGAAGCCCCCGTCAACTCCGCGCTACCTGCTGAGAGAGCATTCGCTTCGGCTCGACCGCTCGCCTGACCACTGCGACGGCTACAACGCGTTTCTCCCCGACTTCTACCGTCACATCATTCCGCGGACCGAGGTGGCCGAGCAGCTCGAAGCGTGGTACGAGGCGCAGTTTCGAGGTCGCTTCGTTGTCGGAGTGAACGTCTCGACCGGCAATGGACTCTTCTCTCCGGGGGCCAGGTTCGAGGGCCACGTGAGCACCCTCATCTTCGACGACGAAGATGGGTTTCTGCGGACGATTGCGGCGGCGTGCGAGCGCGCGACGAAGGATCTTCCCCCGAGTCCGAAGAGCGACTACAGGATCTTCTTCGCCACCGACTCGGCGCACATGGCCGAGGTTCTCGGTCGACTTCCTCGCGCCGTCACGAGAAGGACGGTCTTCCCGCCCGCCGGCGCCGGACACCACTTCAGCGACTATGACGCGCTCGGCTACAGCGATCGTGCTGCCGCGCTGGACACGATCGTCGACATGCTGCTGCTCGCGCGCTGCAATGCGCTCATCACGAACAAGAGCAGGTTCAACCTCTACGCCCGCGTGACCACAGGCAACTTCGACGGCAACGTGCAGGCGTTCGAGGAAGTGCGTCTCGGGGGCGTCGGCCGATCGGCGTGACGCGACGGGCCGTGAAGTCGCGGCGATCAGCTCCGCGCGAGTAACAGGCACGGGCGGCG
>WNGB01009304.1_pt1 | contig 13807 bp, 10 predicted proteins | sample 5400681 | NCBI WGS metagenome assembly WNGB01 (sample SAMN13153367, study PRJNA577476) | soil metagenome | isolation source: 115 cm soil or saprolite under grassland replicate 2 | place: USA:California | collected 2016-06-15 | reverse complement strand
ACATATAAGGCACAATCAAAGTGTCAATCGAATAAGTGTCCATCTAATAAGTATCGATCGAATATATGTCAACCGGATATACGTCGTATACAAACAGGAGTAAAAACAAAAGAAGAAAGGAAGAAAGAAGGAGAAAGAGAAAAGGAAAGGAGGAAGGGGTAGGTCCGAAGGTTCGAAGAGTTCGAAGGTTTCGAAGTTGGTTCGAAGGTTCGAAGACTTCGAATGTCACACGACGTCGCGGGATGTCGCGGGATGTCGCGGGATGTCGTGGGACGGTATGGGTCGAACGAAGTGCCTCGAGTTCAAAGGTTCGAAGACTTCATAAGGGGTTTCCCCTTACAATGAGAAAGATTGCGAGAGTCTTCAACTGAAGCCTTTTTAGCCAATAATATAGTAATAGTACTTGTACATGACATTTTGCCTTTGTCTTGGGCAGTTCAAACGATTTGGCAGCTTCGTGCCTAGTCATCCTGACCTGGAGATATATTAATAGGTCAGTAGTGAACCGGTGCTTGTTAAGGAGACAATCCTTCATGAGCTGGTAGGATTTGTGGTTTAAATATGAATGAATAAGTTCCGACTCGGAGTTTTCAAATGAGAGAGAGGATTCAGCCAAGAGCGACTCATGGCATTGACTCGCAAAAGGGATGATTGTCAACATTTCCTGAAGTCTCAAGAGCTCAGTGTAGGATAGTACACCTTGGAAAGGGGAGGCCTAGCATTCCCAATGAGAAAAGAACAGTGATTCATTGTATTTTGGATTCTAGGTTTTGTCTGACAGAGTGATGACAAGCACGAGGTTTCAGCTGAAAAGTCGTAACACATAATATTAATAAGGGCATGTAGGACGAGAATAGCAAGAAAAGACAGTATCAAAATTTAAAAGTTGGGAGCCAGGAGTAATGTTGTCTCCTCACTCTAGAATGGTGACTGCTGCAACCAAGTACATTTTCTTCCACCGTCGACGCCACGGCACCCCATCGTGCGATGGCAGCGCCTACATGGCACCATACACGGATGCGTACAATTGAGTATGTCACTATTCCCCGAACATTCGGGTCTGTGACAACGCCGGCACTGTCGCATGCTTCGCTTACGAACAGCATCGTCTACCACACGACGTCGCCTTGTTGGCCGCTGCAGTAGGTTTGCATTAGCACCTGGACCACCTCCTCTAAGAGTCACGGTAAATCATTCCCAGTGCACCTTCTGTCCAAGAAGAACACTCACAGAATTGGTACAAGCACAGGTACGAATTGGGCAGCGACCACATATCCCAGGAGACCAGGTGGGTCGCTAGGCTGCGCCGTCGCAGTCACCCAATTTGATTGTAGTGGTGATATGGATGGATGGGTCAATGAGAAGGGAGCAGTTCCAGGATTTAAGTTAACGACCTCCTGTGGACGTATCTCTGTTGTATTGAGAGTGAGAAATGGAAGTTGTTAGAATCTGCCCATTACGCACCTTTTCGACTTGGTCCCTTTAGCCCTTTACGATGGCCCGCTTTCTTTGTGGTACCCATTGGAGCCTGTAACTGGTATAATTGCCAATCGCAGACTGCAATTGAGAATTTGTGACTGACGTTACAAGGTTTACATCTACAGTAGTTATCTGCCATGCAGATAACCTTATGTAAGACGTTGGATCTGTCTTTGTCTCTTTTTTCAAGAATGCGTTGACAATCTGGTGATTTCCCTAAAATATTACATGGATGGTTGCATTTTTGCATAAATAATTCCAGACGACGTACAGCACACGTAGACATTTACAACTTAAACCAGTCTTCGGGACTTACCGCTAAACACTGTCAGGTAACACAGGTAACATTGCGAAATGAAAAAAAAATCCCTCGCACCCTTTCTACAATCGTAACCATGTCAGGCCCTTGGTAAGCTGTGATCTCAATTCCAAATATCGTTGCCAATTGACTTACTGCCTTTTAGGTTTCTGTTCATCCCCATTTTACTGGGATTTTTCCTCTACAGAGCGCTTGATTTGGCTGCATTTCTAAGAAATCTGCGTACGGTGTGTTCATTAAAGCTACTAGTCATGGCCATATCTCAGTGACCGACAGTTGAGTCCGGTGGAAAATGATCGCAGACTTTTAGGTTTGCCACTTGAGACTCTTTTGGATATCCTATCCCGGCTTGAATGGAATGATATCTTACGTGTTCGACAGGTATGTTTTGTTGGATAGAGGTTTTATTATACAAATAATATTCATCAGACATGCCGGCACCTGCACCACGTCTCCCAGGCCCGGGCAGTATGGTTAGCCCTCATTAAACGATACTCCACCATACAACCAAGACCTTTCTGGCCGGAGACACCATTGCAAATGCACGCTGCCTCCGACCTTGAGCATCTCATTCTACGATGGCAAAGCACCAAAGCTGGATGGCTCATGCAGGAATCAAGCAAGGCGATCCCTAGCAAGCGACATTTCGTCACTTATGATAAGCGATCGAGTTGTGTATACCTCGTGGAAGGCGGTCGTTTTCTCCTGGTTGGCAATAAAAGTGGAGCTGTCAACTATTATGACCTCTCTGCTCATGTTATAACTCCATCCACGCTCGTTCAGCAGCCTTCTGACGAAGAGGTTGGAGAAATGAAGATTTCTGTGGATGTGGACTTTGATGTGGAGTTTTTGTCATTTCGTCTTGGAATTCTCACCTGAAGTAAATCTCATCCCTATGTCCCCAATGCGTCCTTGTCCATATGCCAAATCCAAGTTTGGCAGGTCACATCCAGCATTGACGAAAACGGTCTTGTAAATGGTCTGTCATCGGAACGAAAGGCCTCTTTCCTTGAAGAATACCAAGCCATCTGTTTTGCATTCAGGCTTCAAGGATCATATGTCCTCTATTCGCTCTTCTATCCTCCTACACAAGAATTGCTTTTTAGTGGTGGTCACCGAACCGTGATTGTCAACTGGAGGTTGCCTGATTCAACTTCCCTCTTATATGCCAGGCAGATTTTGCCACATGCCAATGCTACTGTGACTGGAATTTTTTTCTTCAACCCCTATAGGTCTAATGTCTCGTTCTGTAGTGGCTGGCGTTGTTGCCAAACAATCGACTTCTGTGCCACACAGATTTCGAATTTCGGCTCTATGACCTCTCGACCACGCCAACCACCTGCAATCTTCCCTCTCAAAATCCACAAGAAAAGCGTAACGATTTTACTGCTATTCCTTTTGTTGGTCATGCTCTTTCACATCCCTTTTTTCTCTGTAACTCGACACGTCTGACAATCTTGACAAGTGATGGTGTGAAGGGCATGATCATACCAAATACGAGTAATGAATTTACATTTATTGATCTCTTCTCTGGGGAATTTAACACTGATTCCGTTTACCTTGGCTACACACTTGCGTTCTTCGTTCATTTGTGGCCAGAGTTTACAGTTGTACAATTTTCATGGCCAGATGACCGCTTTTCTATTAATTTGATGTTTCGACGCTGTTTGGAGAAAGGGGAATTTGGAGAATTCACCACTATCAGCAATTTTACCACTTTTATAGACTTATCATCAGGGCGAATAGTAATTTCAGGTAATACACCAAATCAACTTGTATTAGACACAGCCCTTATCTACTGATAGCAAAGCCCCAGCTAATTCATGCAATATCTCTCCATGAACGAACCAAATTTACTTAAAACTGTTCTGCAATTGCAGATATACTGTCCATAAATCTATTTCACAAAAAGAATTTGCGGATGAGCAGTTGCGGTGAAGTTGTGGCTGCACCAAGTGCGCTTGAGGCTAGCAGCAGTGTGGGAACCTACTACTGATGGCAAAGCCCCATGCAATATCTCTCCACGAACGAACCAAATTTACTTAAAATTGTTCCGTAAATGCAGATATGCTGTCCATAAATCTATTTCCCAAAAAGAATTTGCGGATGAGCAGTTGCAGTGAAGTTGTGGCATTTACCACTGCCAGAGATGCATGATATATTCTTAGTATTCCTACTCTAATCTTTCATCTTTCATCAGTAAATTGTGGAAAGTGTGACAAGGTCATAGAAGGTCGCTAAAATTGGTAGAACGTGCTGCAGCTGGTATAACCTCAAACTTGAATACAATTACAGCACCCCTTATAACATTATGCGCCCACGTACTTGCCATCAGACTGCTGTCATTCCTGCAGGGACTGGTCATCTCAGTCAGTCTCGACAATCGGTAACTTTAGTGCAGAGCTTATTGCCGTTCGCAAGCAGCAGGATCAATTTCACAACATCGTTATTATCTGACTGACTGTTACTCATCAGCCACGGTCAGTATTTCTTAATGTATCGGCGATCTCCAGGAACTCCCCTATGCGGTAGCGTGATATCACCCCCCACGGATACGGCCTTTGCGTTTTACGCGCCGCATACACGACGAGAACTGTAGCTATAGCACCCGGAAAGTCTGAAGGTATACTCAAAGACCCTCTGAAGCTCTGAAGGTCTCACCCGTGTTTGTCGTTGCGAAATGAGCTTCATTCGAGACTTGCGAGACTTGACAACTGTCAAGGGATGCGGATGGAAACTGGTACAAGAGTATCTTGAATGTTGCTTGAATGTTCGGTCCTTATGCATACGAAAACCAAAATAAAAAGTTGCCCATGAGCATTTTGAAAGCCATCTTGACCCGCCATCTTGACCCTGATCACATTTGAATACGCCACCATTACTGCAGCTATAGCAAGCACCATGGAGAAGAATAGAAGATGCGTGTCTTGAATCTAGTGCGCACGTTTCATTCAGTACAGCATATCAACATTGTGTAGTCTCTACATATGCAGAGTACGCTACATTGAGTAGAATAAAGGCCAAGGGAATCAGTACAGTAAAAATTTCAGTAGCTCTAGATCAAAGATAGTCAGCGGTGCAAGCTAGCAGAATGTAGATGAAAGCTTACCCTGTTGATGGCTCTCATTACGACTGAGGATGAATTCCAAGGTCGCAGGTTTGCATGGCAATAAATCTGAGAGGCTTGAATGACAGTCACTTTTGAAATCGGCTCCTTGTGGTAGATCTTAGCATGCAAATCTGGGTATGTTTCAAATGGGTCATTTGAAAGCTGCATGGGCTCATATCGATGCACGGCTGCAAATGTGCCATTGACGAGATCCTTGCCCATGATCCTGTAATGTTGAAATATGAGCCTGATCTGTCCTGGTGAGATATCATCATGGGATGGGCTGTCTTGATTGCGGAAATAGATGAGACTGTGCTTGGGTGATTTGTCGAAGCTGCAGTATGTTACACCATCTGCTGGATAGCTTTGCACTACAAATACTTTCGTTGTGTTTAGAGAAATAGAATTGTGATCTGAAAGTAAGGGAAGAAAGGCCGCTTGAATATCACCGTCTAGAGTGATAGACTTCATATTCGCTTGTGAAGAAGTTTCTCGAGAACTCAGGCCTGTATCCAGGTCATCAAAGTTGAGGTCTTTTGCAATTGTTGTCCAGGCCTTCCGCAAAATTGGTGGAGAGCGATCGGAAGTCATAAGATGCATAAGCGCTTGCCGTCGACAAAAGAGAGACATTGCCGTAGATTCCATTTCGCCTACAGTAGACATACTATTAGCCATGAAACGAAAAGAAATCCGAGGTTCGCACCAATCTTGGAGTTTGAGTTTAATTTCTGAAGGCGGCCAATAAGTCTTTCTAATGAGAAGGCCCATGTTCCGTGCAGTGGGCCAAAGGCAAGAAGTATGTCGGGAATGTGCAATGCATAATGGTGGTTTGGCTTCAGATTATAGTCTGGAAAGAGGTCCTTGATTCCTGCAAGGTAGCGCTTCATATAGAACATATAGCGTTCTGCATGATGTGCAGAGGTGCGACGAGAAAGACCCCACGCGATGGCCATTGCAAGGTCGAGAGTGTGGTCAACAAGTTTCTGCAATCGGGCATCCACGTCAATATTTCCAGACGGCTTTCGTTGAGATTTGATTCGGATGAGGGAAATGGGTATGTCGAATTCCAGAGCTGTCCTCCACTGGTCCGCCTTCAATTTCCCATGCTCTGGGCACCCAAAGTTATCAGGAAGGTGTGCCTGCCAATCCGGTCGCTGAGTGGAGCATATGTCCTCTCTAATTTGGGTAAGCATCTCCTTGGTTATTGGGTTGGAATAGGTCGAAATGGGAGATGGCTTAGACTGGAGAGCCGGATCCGTTGAGGCGTTACATAGTGATAGGCCCCCAAAGAGAATGTTTAAACCCAAGTCTTCTGTATCATTTGGAGGCGTTGAATTATCAGAGCCCTAATAAACTGCCATGAAGCCCATACATAATATTGAGGGGCTCAATCTTACCAGTAAAGCACTAATGTATTCCCGTTTAGTTCGTCTCCCTTTCTTTGGTGGTGGCAGCTGAACACCCTTTTCTAGACAAAGGAATCTAAGGACATTCAACTTGAGAGACTGCAGCTTCCCAGGTATACTGGAATCGAGGATCCTCTTTGCCTTTTCCAGCTGCGCAAATGAAGGGGGGTCCTCGTCGTCAAGGTCGTCCGAAGGCAAGTCTTTGAAGTTGAGGCCGAGGAGATCTCGGCAATGACGAGGAATAAGCCCAAGAAGGATAACGTGAACAGCCTCCGTGATAGTCCAGGCTGATGGTTGCCAATATGGCAACAAAAGAAGAGGTGACCATCGAATTCCATGTTCTTTGAATAAAGAACCTTGCGACGCCTTGCTCTCTGCATCGCGCCATTTTGTCGCCAGCATCTTGTGCTGCCACCGGGTCAATCCAATTGGCCATGAAGTGGGGTCTATATTTCCGATACAATCTCGATGAAGTCGGCAGCGAGAACAGAAATATGTCGCACTATGGCTGCAGTTCCCAGTGACCTTCTTGGATGCCATTGTATCTGCAATCACCGGGACAATGGCAGAACGAGATGTCCGACCCCTAGGATAACAGTGCGTTCGGGAGTAATAGACGCCACATTCGTAGGACACAATCAGGTCATTGATTAATGGGACCATGAAATGATTGGTTGCATCGACGGACGGTTCTTGTGGGCCAGGAATGAGCCCACAAAGGTAGACGTTTTCCTCTAAAGTCCTCAAACTAGGTGGAAGGCTGAGGCACACCATAGTGATAGCGCCTGTAGATACGGCTTTGCCAGATGCCTTGTTGCCGCGTGGATTGTACCAATCAGTGGACAGTGCCCAGACAAGTCGTAGTTCGTCCCCTTGTGTTTGAACGAAACGATGGCCTGTATGGTCCTCGAAACCTCGTAAAGTCGGTGATGACATGATGTCTATTAGCTCCTTTTCCAACAGTCCACTTTGCATGTGTAATGCAATGGCATCTTCAATACCGGGCCTTGCAAGCATGGCAGCAACATGGTCATGAAAGTGATGATAAAAAAATGGTTTGATTGGTCTGGGTATGCTGTTCTCACCGAGAGAACAGAAGTCTTGCATGAGACGTTCATTGCAAGGAACACCAAATTTAGTGTGCGCACAACGAAGAGGTAGGTCCGAAATGGTAGTGGTGTTGAATTCAGATGGAAGTGGATATATTGCGCAGCAGGTGGGAAGTGGGCAGCAAGCATATGTGGTTATCTGAGGGTCAAGGTCGAAAAGGCCATATAAAGTACGGACATCCTTCGGACAATTAGTCTGGTTGTAAGTCGCCAGAGGAGCTCCTGCTTCGAGGCGGGCTTCACTTCCCATGAGGTTTGCAAGTGATGCAGAAACAGAAGAGCTGGACCAAGTGGCACCTTTAAAAAGGTTTTGAACCAGAATCCCGAAGCTGGCAACAAGGGCAGAGTTGCTGACGCCAGTAAAGATATCATTTTTGAAATACCGACCTGAAAAGAATCAGTGAAGGCAACAAACTAAAGGGTAAACCATACTGGAGTCATAGTACTCGGGCTCAGTGGAGCATTTGTTGTCAGAAAAACCCTGTTGCCGAGTGGGAGTATCTCTGGGTTGCGTTTCCATTTTGATTTGAGTGAAACCATCAAGCCATGGGGCTACAATAAGTAGAACATGAATGATCTTAGGTTAGCTGAGCTTGGATAATGATTACTGTCTGGTTTGCTTTCGGGTTCCTTGCATTCAGTCCCGACTAGAAGGCTTGAAGCAGAAGGCTTAGGCCTGGCGTTATGCACACGATGGGCAGTAAGAAGCAGCTGGTTTCGAGCTTTGATCTCCCTAATCTTTTCTGAACGACCTAAAGAAAAGAGATGAGGAGGGCCTCGGCAAGGGTCATAGGAGTGAGGCGTACGCATCGCAAATCGAGAGTGCAATGGGTTCAATAAAGGGAGAAAAGGTGGTATGTACATGTGATGTTCATATCAGGGCCTTTTGATTAACGAAGTACAAGGTCACCAGGAACAGTTGAAGGAGCAAAATTTGAAATCAATAAATTGCATTACAAGGTTGTCACTGATAGTCAAGGATCAATGTAAAGGCCAAAAGGAGTCAAATTCTTGTCGAGGATCAATAAGTGCTCTGGACGACCACTTGTTTGACAAAGCTGATCATGGACGTCATCCCTTCAACCTGCGACGAGTCCTTCCTGATCACCAATTACTTCCTCTGTCGTTTTGGCCGAATAATGTAGCTCGCCGCCCTCATATTTTCAGTTCTTGAGACGCGATAGGAGGTGGTTCTCAAGGCATGGTATAAAATCCTAGAACAAAATGAGAATCATTGTCGAATAATATAGGTTGCACAACTTACTTGACAGCAGGATCCTTTATAATCTTCCCCGTTCACTGGACAACCCGAACCTTTTGAGTGTCCGATGATGTTGATTCGGAGGTGTTGCCAGTAGAGTTTCTTCTACCTCGAATGGAATGGTAGGCAAATTTTCGACGTCTTCCTGTTGTTGTCGCTTGTTCCGTTCGCAAAATCGGTGCATCAGACGTTCACATCGAATTTGCTTTCCTATTCCAACAATAAACATTCCTTTGTTTGCGCGTTTATTTCCTCACCGGTGCTTGAGCTCACCCTGCATGCAACACATCAGAGAAGAAATAAGAATTCTATTGAGTACTTACCGTCTGTGAGTTGAAGTTGTTGGCCGTCCCAAAAAGACGAATGGCAACAGCGTAATCTCCAAGTGCGTGGATTTTATACATCTCCATGTTGAATTTACGTAACTTTCTACGAGGTAACTGACACCTTGGGTTGTGTTATGTTAGGCAAACTTGCAGCCTTTGCAGCAGCAGCCTCTCGCCGACCACGGGCCGCTTCTTCTGCAGGGGGTTCGTAGGCAACACACAACATCCTTGAATGTGCGTAGCATAATTCCTAGTCGTTTCGTTGAATTTTCGAGGTCTGTTACTGTTGTCTCGGTGTGGAGTCAAACTTTTGTAAATCCGTGCCATGTAGCAAGCTCGAAGAGAAGTTTTTGGATGATGGTGTTGCCGAGTTGGTAAAAATGCTGGAATTGCACACTACTATTATATTAGCTACAGCATTGAATTATGAGCTAGCAACGACGTACCTGAAGATCTTCCCAATCCCGGAGGAGATAAAATCCAGATATTCAATTCTCGGTATGCACCCTCTCGTCTTCTACCATATTTCTACTAACACTGTTGTTAGTTATCGCCAAATTCCAATCTTTGGAAAAGATATTGTTTGTCGTTTTCATGCAAAATGTATCGGCTATAAAAAAGCTTGCAGCACACATGCATGGAGAATGCAAAGGTAAATATGGCCTTCCAAACACACAATTCAAACTCGTGAAGCAAGTCCGGCACAAACATTTGATAAAAATTAAAGTCATTGTCGTGAAGAAGCGTGTTTGGAGAGGGTGTTCTAAATTGTTATAAGACAACATTAGACTACTCACACGAGTTGGGACCAGGGATTGAGATTGTAACAGTGCGTCGATGTGCTTGCAATGTTGACTCCCTGCTCAAACATGAAACGAGAAATGAATTATCGTAGTCTTTGAACATAGATGCGGATCTACTAGTATTTGCAATTGTATTTAATATGTTGGTCTCCACTTCCTCTATTTGGCTTTCTATTGTTTATTGGATTGTATATAAATCATAATACGACGGAAATTTACAGCATAATTTCAACTACCTACTAATCTTTTCACTTGTAATATGGGTCAATTATTCTCTTCCGCTCCTTGGATGACCACTAGTAACAACGTGGGTGTTAGTGTGACCTGGTTAATGATACCAATCAATTGATTCTGACAGGAAATCGGTCTTGCGCTCGACCGAACATATTCCACCAAATATTCCAGGATCGCCACTCTTCGCGTGCATCCTACAGGTGACCTTTTCATTGCTGGCAGTGAGTCGCAGTTCGCACGCTGTATTCTCACTTCACATTTGCAAACTAGACAAAGAAGGGACCCTCCTTTTGTTTGACTTGTCAACTGAGGCTGATAGCCCTCGGCATTGCAGCACTCTATCATATGAATACGGAGGAGTGTCAGAAATATGTTGGCTTGGCACCGATTTTCTCGCAGTTGGGACTACAAGAGGAAAAATTATCACCTTTTCCATTGGGAACGACAATGTGAGTATGCTCACACAGGAATCCTGCTTTGGCTCATAGTATTTTGTGGTTATCAGAGGCATTTGGTTGAGGTGATGAACATTAAAGCCCATGGTGATGGGGCTGCGCAAATTGCTGTTGATGGTCTGGATTACTGTCCAACGTCACGCCGATTAGTGTCCGTCGCTGAGGGGGTCAGAAGCGTCCGCACTTGGAATGTTGCTAACACTGGTCAGTAGGAAATTTACATCCTCTCCGACAATCTCAAAATAAAGCCATAGGAGCACTGACTGCTCATGAGTTGCCCATTGCAACGACTGCCTACAGCACTCCGCGATATGTTTCCTTCCTCTGAGGAGGAACACAGCTAATGGTTGCCTTCATGGAGAAATCAATGGTGTAAGTCCAAAGCTTCTCTATTCACGCCTCCTAAATGTTGCCATTTATCAGTCAGATTTTCTCCCTTGACCCCTTTGAATTAATACTTGAGCGTTTTATTGGCCAGGAAGCTGGCTATCATGACGGCCATCTGTATGACACTCTGCTTTCTCAGCCAATATTTCCTAACAAATTAACAGAGGAAGCGCCCTCGTCCTTGAAGCTATGGAACGCTTGCTCATTTTAAATTGGCGCTTTGGCTTTTTGATGTATGATTTTCAACCTGTCGCAGCTCGTAATCCACTCTCTACTGGTATGCCCATTATTCATCGTAGCGGAAACAATGCCTTCTGCAACCAAGGCCTTGCTTCTCTGAGAAGCGGTAGTTACTTTGCTTCTGTGCTGGATAAAGGCGTTATACAGCTATGGAAGGCAAGGGAGGGCACATCTGCAGGATTTCTCAAGATTGCCGGTTTGGACAGCTTTGCCTTAACTTTTGAGTTGCTAATAAGGTTCTTTGTTAGGCCGGGATCGCTACATTAGTGCAATTCATGTAAGATGTCGGCCCATACACCTCTGTAAAACTCAATAAGTCATGTCAGGCTGCGTCTGGGATTCGTGACGCCTTAGTTGCTGCATCCATTTGTGAAGATGATAGTCCAACTACCTTTACGGTTTGGCGAAATGAGGTAGAAGAAATCAAACATCTTTTGATTATTTGAATCTTATCAGATTCCATTAGGATTGCCGATTGTCCAAGCAGAAGGGTTTGTCAGAGCGCCAAGAGCAATCAACTATCAAGCTGGTCTTACTTTGTATCCTGGTGTGTGCTACATACCAATTTGCTACTTCACTTGTGCCTTGGACGAGCATACTTTCTTACCTGAAGCCACCAATCATGACCTCATCGCCTATTGACACAGCTATCCCAGCCATCATGACTACTATCACTGTCACTACTTCTATGTCTACTACCAGCATTCCACCTACACCCACTGCTATCATCGCTACTTTTACAACTTCACCTTCTACTCCCATTATTGCGGCCATTTTGCCCCTTCTGTCCACTGTTGACAATCCCCACATTGTATGAACAATTTAACCAGCCCAATATCTAAATACATACAGGTTGTGTAACTAATAAGTGATGCAGGGTAGACTGGTTTTGGAGTCTATGATGACAACAAACTCAGCGTAACTTTCAGAGAATGATTAAACGGCTGTATTAGGATTACCTATGATGACAACAAACTAGGTAATACGAGAAATGCGAGTGAGCTACATGAATGATGCGATGTGAGACAAACATACCTCAGCATAACGTTCAGAGAACGATTAAACGGCTGAGGAAAGAAGAAGATGGAGGAGTGATCTTTATACGAAAGGAGGCTTCTACACGAACAAACAAAACATGCTGTGTGCAAACACAAAGAGGTGACGCAAATGATTGAGGGGAGAATTTCTATAATGAGGGGAAGAGAATGAAGAAAGAGAACAGAGACGAATATGTGAGACGAATGCTAACAACTGGTTCACCCCCTTTGCCATGTTGGAATTTTACAATCGCCGCTAGTCCCATCGGGGACAGTTTCTATATTGGGATCATTTCCATATCGGGCGCGGTATTTCTTGATGTTTTATTCGGTTTCCTTTATTTGTATATACATTTATTGTTCGGTTTAGCTATTAGTATATAGTTTGGACACCCGAAATTGCCCACCTCAGTCTGTTTACGACGTACTGAGGTGAGCTGTCATACATATGTTGATTTACCTTTACTTATCCTTATGTAGCTATTACTATTTCTTACAGGTAGCTACTAATACAGTCCGTTTACGACGTACTGAGCTATTACTATTTCTTACATGCCATTGCCCCGATACTGGTGTTTGTGGGATAACACGGGTAGGGCTGCTCCGAGAGCGGCAGAGCATGCATCAATGCTTGAGAGTTGAAAATACTATACCTCGCCGAAGATATTGGGGACCCGATCCTACAATGGGCAAGTCTCGTAATTCAAATTGGATGGCATTGTAGATGAGGTTGAAATGTATCGGAACTTCGGACTTATACATTTCACGGTCACACGACCAATGGGAATGATCGGGTTGTCCCCAATCTGTCCATCTACCACCATCCACCACCATCGACCAACAGGAAAGGACGCGGCAAATTGGTGACAGGGTAGAAGGGTGAGGGGGTGGGCAACCATTGAGCCGCAGACTCAAGTAATTTAAGACTCCGCGCACATGTTTCGACTTGCATCGGCAATCCCGGACTCCAGTCCATAACGGTCCGTAACTCCATACCGCCATTAACAAGGGCCCTCGTGTAGACACCTATGCTAATTATAGACCTGGGCTGGGGAGGTATGGGATGGTATGTACCTGTGCACAATAGGGTATATAATACTACATAGAAATATGTATGTTTCCCTTCTATTTAAATGATTGCTATAGCATTACTATTAGGAAATTTCCCATTGCTCACACCAGAAAATGCAGAAAATGACAGATGTATTTAATCACAACTATACTAACAAATTAGGAATCTTCTGAATAAAGAGGCTCGCAAAACGAAGGGGAGAGGGTGTGGACAAGGGTAAGCACGAGGATGGGCTTGAATTGGCAGAAACGAGGGTGGTGGGCAGTCGAGCAAGCACGAGAGGCTCGATTTTGCCAATTCGGGCACTCGCGTGCTTGAATTTACAGAACCGAGTGGTCTGTAGCAAACATCAGTACAATAGAATAAAACGAAAAAATGGTGACATACTCTTTGCCCCTCCCTGGCCCGCACCGCCTTGTATCCATCGTGTTTGATTGGAGACCTTGAGGTTGTGTCGGGCATTGCCAGTACTTACAATGCTAAGTTTTTGGCTTAAGGTTTAGGCAGCTGTGTAGGAAAATAGATTAGGTATATACTTAGCAAGGTGTGGTATGTTATACAAAGGGGTAT
>WNGB01009303.1_pt1 | contig 13807 bp, 13 predicted proteins | sample 5400681 | NCBI WGS metagenome assembly WNGB01 (sample SAMN13153367, study PRJNA577476) | soil metagenome | isolation source: 115 cm soil or saprolite under grassland replicate 2 | place: USA:California | collected 2016-06-15 | reverse complement strand
CAGTTCCGTGGCCAGCGCCTCCAGGTGCGGAGTCCAGAAGCGCCGGAACGGATCCAGCCACTCGGCCACCTGGCGCAGCGGATCCGGGTTCACCGCGTACAGGCGGCGGGTGCCCTGGGCCCGGACCGTCGCGAAACCGCTGTCGCGCAGGACCCTGAGGTGCTGCGAGACAGCAGGCTGGGAGATGCCGAACTCGGCGCGGATGACGGCGCACACCCCGCCGGAGGTCAGCTCGCCGTCCGCGATCAGTTCCAGGATCCGGCGCCGGACCGGGTCACCGAGCACCTCGAAAGCCTGCACCCACAAAGAAATACAGTCCTCGCTTATATAAGTCAAGGGCTATAGGTTGGGCAGGCGGCCGGGACCGGCCCGGGCGCCGGCGTCCTGACTGATCCGGCCCTCAGCCGCCCCCGACCGGCGCAGGGTCTGGCAGAGTCGACGGCATGGCGACTGACTCGGCACACCGCGCGGTATCCATCCAGCGGGTCACACCCGGCCGGTTCACGGTCGCCAACGACCGGGGCGGCCGGATCACCACCGGCACCGGCGGCGACGCCGACTTCACCCCCACTGAGCTGCTGCTCGCCGCGATCGGCGCGTGCACCGCGATCGACGTGGACATCCTGACCTCCCGGCGGGCGGAGCCCGAGGATTTCCAGGTGCAGGTGGGGGCGGAGAAGGCCCGGGACGCGGCCGGCAATCACCTGGCCGATATCGCGGTGACGTTCCGGGTGGTGTTCCCGCCGGGGGAGGGCGGTGACGCCGCCCGTGCGCTGCTGCCGGACGCGGTCCGCCGGTCCCATGACCGGCTCTGCACGGTCAGCCGTACCGTCGAGCTCGGCATACCCGTCACCTCCCGGGTTCAGGCAGGGTAGTCCTGGGGAGACCCGGCCCAGCGACCAGGATTGGAAGGTCAGCGGATGGCGCACGGTACACGGATCGGCTCAGCCGTCATGTTCGTGCGGCGGCTGGACCGCTCGGTCAGCTTCTACACCGAGCTCCTCGAGATGCGGGTCGCTGACCAGAGCCCGACCGCCGCGCTGCTGGTCAGCCCGGCCGGAACGCAATTGATCCTCCGCGCGATGGGCAGCAACGCGGGCCATCCGCTGGGCGGCGTCGGCCTGCAGTACGTGGTCTGGACCGTGGACGGGAAAGATGACTTCGAGCGCTGCGAGCGGGTGCTGAAGGCGCACTCCGCGTACCGCGAGACCCGCAGCAGCGACGGCGTGATGGCGATGGAAGGCCATGACCCGGACGACACGGTCGTGATGATCACTTATCCGGGCCCCGACGAGATCCCGGCCCGCGAGCTTCCCACGCGCATCTACGGCTGGTAGGTCCCCGCTGCCGTTAGTGTCCCCGATCCGCGGGCGGGCCGGAATGAGTCGGTCACGCTGGGGTACGGGGAGCGGGCAGGTCCGCTGCCGGCCTGGCCGCCAGCGGACGCCCCCTAGCTTGGAGGGACCATGGCACGCATCACGACGACTGGGGGGCAGCGCGCCGTGCCGCACGCCCCGCGCGGTCATGGGCTGATCGGGAAGCTGGTCGCGGCCGCGGCCGTCATCGTGGCCATCGCGGTGCTGATCGTCGCGCTCGCCGCCGTGAACCTGCTGCCCCGGCTGCGCAACCCGTTCGGGGAGACCACGTCCGTGCGCAGCGGGCCCGTCCTGCTCAAGTCGATCACCGCGCTGAGCCGGTACCAGGCGGCCAGCGGGTCGTTCCAGGTGGTGGTTGACCTGACCAAGAAGGCGAACCTGCTGCCTGGCTTCCTGGAAGGAAGCCAGACCCTGTTCGTGGGCCAGGGCAGCGAGATCGCGTACGTCGACTTCTCGCAGCTGAAGAGCCCGGCCATCCAGGTCTCGGCGGACCGGACGGCGGTCACGATCCGGCTGCCCCGGGCGCAGCTCGAGCCGGCCGTGCTCAACGTGAGGCAGTCCTACGTGTTCGCTCAGCAGCAGGGCCTGCTGAACCGGATCGGGAATTTCTTTTCCAGCAACCCGAACAACGAACAGCAGGTCTACGTCCTGGCCCAGCAGAAGATCCAGACCGCGGCCCGGCAGGGCCCGCTGCTGGCCGAGGCGCAGCGGAACACGACCGGCATGCTCACCGGCATGATGCACTCGCTGGGCTTCCAGCGGGTCACCGTGACCTTCGCCGCGCCCCCGGCGAAGAAGGGCTGACCGCCGGTCAGATCTTGCGCAGGAACGCGTTGGCTACCGGTCCCGCGCTGTTGGCCCCGAGCCCGCCCCCCTCGACCAGCACCGCGAAGGCCAGATCACCGCGGTAGCCGATGAACCAGCCGTGCGAGTGCGTGCCGGTGCCGTACTGGGCGGTCCCCGTCTTGCCGTAGACGCCGGCCGGGAACCCCACCCCGGCGGCGGTGCCGCTGGTGACCACGGCGCGCATCATGGGCCGCAGCGTGCCCAGGATGGCCGGGCTGATCGTGTGGGACCGGGCCGCCTGCGGCTGCGGGCTGGTGACCAGGACCGGGGACCGCCAGGTGCCGCTCTGGATGGCCGCGGCCACGCTGGCCTGGCTGAGCGGGTTGACCAGGTCCGTGCCCTGGCCGAACGCGTCAGCGGCCACGTCCACCGGCTGGTGCGGCGTGGTGAACTTCCCGAGCGTGGCGGGGACGCCCAGGTTGGGCATGGTGTTGAAGCCGAACGTGGCGGCCATCGACGCGAGCGCCGGGCCACCCAGCCGCTGGTAGGCGAGCATGGCGAAGGTGGAGTTGCACGACACCGCGAACGCCGTCCGCAGGCTGGTCATGCCCAGGTGCTCGTTGTTGTCGTTGTGGAAGGTGCGGCCGCCGATCGTGACCTGGCTGGGGCACTGCACGGTGCTGGACGGGCGCATCCCCTTCTTGGCCAGGGCCGAGGCGGTGACCACCTTGAATGTCGAGCCGGGCGGGAAGATGCCGGCCAGGGCGCGGTCGAACCCGCCGGGGCGCTCCACCACGGCCAGCACCTTGCCGGTGGACGGCTGGATGGCCACCAGGTCGATCGGCTTCGACGTCGGGGCGGCGGACACGGCCGCCGACGCCGCCATCTGATCCCGCATGTCGAGGCTGGTCTGGACCGGCTTGCCGGGCGTGGCCGCGAAGCGGGCTGCCGTCGCGTCCACCCGCGTGCCGGGCCCCTCCAGCCGGATGGTCAGCGACGGCCGGCCCGCCAGCTGAGCCTGGTACGCCTGCTCGATGCCGCCCTGGCCGATCGGGTCACCCTTCTGGTACGGGGCGCCGAGCGCCTTGGCCTGGGCCGCCGTGGCGGCCACCACGGTACCGGTGAGCAGCGAGATGGAACCGGACTGGGCGATCACCGAGGGGGAGCTCAGCGCGGTGCCGTCGGAGGCCAGCACCGCCGCCCGGGCCGGCCAGACGGCGTGCAGCGCGAACCGCTCGCCCGTCTTCAGCCGGGGATAGATGGCGGCCGGGCTCCAGTCCACCCGCCAGTGCCGGTTCCGGGTGACCAGCTGAAGCTGGCCCGGGTAGGTCCAGGTGTGCCCGCTGGCCAGGTCGGCGGTGGCGGTATAGCGGGCCTGGGCCGATCCGCCAGTCACGGTGACCCGGCCGAGCCGCAGGTGAATGCGGCGCAGGCCGAGGTCGGCCGCGGTCTGCCGCAGCGGGCTGGCCAGCCCGGAGGGCGGCACGTTGACACTGACCTGGCCCATCTCGGCGTAGTTGCCCCGCTGCCAGTGACTCAGGTAGCTGGCGGCAGTCTGCTGCGGGCTGCCCTGGGTGCGCGTCAGCAAGACGTAACCGCCCGCCGCGCCGGTCGCCACCACGACGGCCGCGATCACGGCCACCACGATGATGAGCGTCCGCCGCTTCGTCCGGCGCATGCTGCCGTGGCTCATGGACCGGCCTTTCCCGCTGGGGTCCCGCGGACAAATGCCCCGCGGACCGGCTCACTCACGATAGCCGCGCCGGCCACGGCCGTTGCCACGAACCGGGTTAAGACCATCCGGCCCGCGGGTTACGCGGCGGGCTGAAACGGCGGGCTGAAACGGCGGGCCGGCCTGCCGGGACACGCCCCGGTCGGGCAGGCTGGTGTCATGGCGGACAACCTGACCCTGATGGCAGTGCACGCGCATCCCGACGACGAGGCCTCGAGTACCGGGGGAGTGCTCGCCCGCTACGGCGCCGAGGGCGTCCGCACGGTCGTGGTCACCTGTACCAACGGCGAGTTCGGGGACTCACCGGGCGGCATCAAGCCCGGCGACGATGGCCATGACGAACTGGAAGTGGCCGAGATCAGGCTGGCTGAGCTCAGGGAAGCCGCCAAGCACCTGGGGGTCACCGACCTCGAGCTGCTCGGCTACCACGACTCGGGGATGGTGGAGTGGGACTACAAGAACCGGCCTGACGCGTTCTGCAACGTCCCGCTGGACGATGTCGCGGCCCGGATCGGCGGCCTGATCGAGCGGTACCGGCCCCAGGTCGTGGTCACGTACGACCCTGATGGCGGTTACCAGCACCCGGACCACGTGCACGCCAGCCGGGCCGCGATCGAGGCCGCGGAACGCACCGGCATCCCGGCGAAGCTGTACCTGACCGCGATGCCGATCAGCAAGTGGCGCGAACTATGGGCGGCGCTGAAGGACGCCGGCGCGGACGTGCCGGACGTGGGGAGCATCCCGCCCGAGACCCAGCGGCAGATGGAGGACGCCGAGCGGCGCATCACGACCACCATCGACATCCGCCCGGTGCTGGCCCGCAAGCAGGCGGCCCTGATGGCGCACGGCAGCCAGATCAGCGAGTCGTGGTTCAGCAAGATCCCGCCTGAGCTCGGCGAGCGGGTGTTCGGCGAGGAGAGCTTCATCCGGGTGATGGATTCCACCGGCGCGCCGGTACCGGAGAACGATCTTTTCGCGGGGCTGCGCTAGGCCGTCAACTCAGGTGACCGGGCCTAGGTGACCGGGCCTAGGTGACCGGGGGAAGCACCTGGCCGCCGGCCAGCACCGTGCGGAACGGGTCGCCGATCCGGGCCACCCGCGACGGGATGTCCCGGATCGTGAACGCGTCGGGCCGGGGCGCCGGGTCGTCCAGCTCGTCCCACTCCAGGGGAGTGGACACCGGCGCCCCGGCTGCGGCACGCGGGCTGTAGGGCGCGACCAGGGTCTTGTTGCTGGCGTTCTGCGTGTAGTCGAGGCGGGCCAGCCCGCCCCGGTCATGCACGTCCCACTTCCAGCTCACCAGCCGGGGGACGACCGCCCCGATGGCCCGGGACAGCTGCTCCACCCAGGCACGGGTCCCGCTGAAACCGGCCCCCGGGGCGACAGGAATCCAGATCTGGATGCCGCGCCTGCCGGTGAGCTTGGGCTGGCCCCGCACGCCCAGGTGCTCCAGGGCGGTGCGGTGCAGCCTGGCCAGCACCAGGACCTCGTCCCAGGACGTGACCGGCCCCGGGTCGATGTCGATGAGCGCATAGCTGGGCTGGTCCGGCCGGTCGGCCTTGGCGGTCCAGGCGTGCCACTCCAGCGCGCCGAAATTGGCCGCCCACACGAGCGCGGCCGGCTCGTCGGCGACCAGGTAGGTGGTGGTCTTGCCGGGCTCGGCGCCGGGATCGTGCCAGCGCGGCACCCAGTCCGGGGCATGGTCGGGCAGCTGCTTGTGCCAGAACCCCGCGGCCTGCGCGCCGCCCGGGAAGCGGTGCATGTTGAGCGGGCGGCCGGCCAGGTAGGGCAGCGCGACCGGGGCGATCTGCGCCGCGTACCGGATCAGCTCGCGCTTGGTCACCGCGGGCTCGCCGGGACGGCCCGGGAACAGTTCCTTGCCGAGGTTGGTCAGCCGCAGCTCGCGGCCGAACACCTCCCAGGTGCCGCGGTCGCCGAGCGCATCCAGTGCGGCCAGCTCAGCCGCACCGGGCCCGCTGACGGCTGGCCCGGTGCCCGCTGGCCCGGTGCCCGCTGGCCCGGTGCCCGCTGGCCCGGTGCCCGCTGGCCCGGTGCCCGCTGGCCCGGTGCCCGCTGGCCCGGTCCCGGCTGGCCCGGGGGCCTCGGGGCGCAGCCGGACCGACGCGGACGCGGCGGGCAGGTCCGGGCGCCACATCCGCTCCGGATCGGCCTTGACCTCGTCGTTGGTGCGCCCGCTGAGCACCGACGCCGGATGTTCCTCCGGATCCCAGCCCGGGGCGGCGTACTCGTCGTGCTTGTGCACGAGCAGCCACTGCTCCGGGGAGCCGCCCGGGTCGGCGTCCCGCTGGCCGCGGCGGATCAGGATGAGCCGGCCGCGCAGCTTGTCGCCGTGCACATCCACGTGCAGCTCGCCGGCGGCCACGGCGGCGGCCGGGTTGTCGGTGGCGTGCGGCTCCCAGGTGCCGCGGTCCCACACGATCACATCACCCGCCCCGTACTCACCGCGCGGGATCACCCCCTCGAAGTCGAGGTATTCGAGGGGATGGTCCTCGACGTGCACCGCGGTGCGCTTCACGTCCGGGTCCAGGGTGGGTCCCCGCGGGACCGCCCAGCTGACCAGCACGCCGCCGATCTCGAAGCGGAGGTCGTAGTGCAGCCGCCGCGCCCGGTGCCGTTGAACGACGAACCGGCGCCCGCTGGCGCCGGCCTTCCCGGCGGACTCGCCGGAAGGCTCGGGGGTGTGCGTGAAGTCCCGCTTGCGCTGGTACGGCGTGAGCTTCCCGGGCACTGGCCACCTCCCTGCCACCCGCTCCTGCCATGCCCGCGCAGCACCAGGTCACACCCCGGGGCCGGTACGGTGAGGCGGTCACCCGCTAATGTCTTTGCTATTTAGCAAGTAATTACAGACGAGGGGTTGCAGCCCGTGACAGGTGCCACCGGCCAGGCCGGGGCTCCCGGCGATGCCGAGGCGGTGGCCAGGACGGAAACTGCCGCCCGGCTGCGCACGGCGGTCGGGCGGCTCGCCCGGGGGATCCGGCCGACCCGGGTCGGTGCGGAACTGACCCTGACCGAGGCCACCGTGCTCGCGACCACGGCCCGCAACGGACCCGTGGGCCTGTCCTGGCTGGCCCGTGAGGAAGGCATGAACGCGACCATGCTCTCGCGGGTGGTGTGGCGGCTGGAGGACGCCGGCCTGCTGGCCCGGCGCCCTGACCCGCGAGACCGGCGGGCCGCGCTGGTCGATGCCACACCCGCCGGCCGTCAGTTGCATGAGCGGATCAGGGCCGAGCGCACGGACGCGCTGAGCCAGCTCATCGAGCACCTCGCAGTGCCCGAGCGGGAGGCACTGGACGCCGCCCTGCCGGTGCTCGAGCAGCTGGCCCGCGACCTCAAGGAACGGCGGCCGTGAGCCCCCCCGCCAGCCGGGTAGCGGCACCCAGGTCATCCGCTCTCACGCAGGGCCGGCAGCAGCTCATCCTCGGCCCAGGCTATGAACTGGCCCTGCTGTTCCGCCCCCACCTGGACCAGGGCGAGGTGGGTGAAGCCCGCGTCGGTGAACTTCCTGGCCGCCTGGACGTGTACCGCCGGATCGGGGCCGCACGGCACCAGCCTGGTGATGTCCTCCTCGCGGACGTGCGCGGATGCGGCGTCGAACGAGCGGGGCTCCGGGAGCTCGGACATCACCTGCCAGCCGGGGACCGCCCAGCGCCACAGCCGCCGGGCCCGGGCCCGGGCCGCCTGCTCATCGGGGTCGAAGCAGATCGGCAGCTGGCCGTACTTCGGCTTGGCTTCCCCGCCGGCCTGGTTGAAGTCCTCGACGAGCGACGCGTCCGGCTCGGTGGCAATCAGGCACTCGCCCTGGTCCGCGGCCAGCTGGGCGGACTCTGTGCCGGACGCGGCGACACCGATGGGCACGGGGGTGTCAGGCAGGTCGAACAGCCTGGCCCGGTCCAGCTCGAAGTGCCGGCCCCTGAAGTTCACGTACTCCCCGGTGAACAGGTGGCGGATGATCCTGATGGCCTCGCCCAGCCGTTCGTGCCGCACCCGCGGGCTCGGCCACCCGCCGCCGACCACGTGCTCATTGAGGTTTTCCCCGGCACCCAGTCCCAGGGTGAACCGGCCGCCGGACAGCACCCCGATGGTCGCCGCCTTCTGGGCGACCACCGCGGGGTGATAGCGGAACGTCGGGCAGGTCACCATCGTCATCAGCGGGAGCCGGTGGGTGGCCTGCGCCGCGGCACCCAGGACCGCCCACGCGTAGCCAGAATGACCCTGGTCTTCGAGCCAGGGAAAGTAATGATCGGACATGACCGAGAAATCGAACCCGGCCTGCTCGGCGGCCTGGAGGTCGCTCACCAGCTGCCGGACCGGGGTCTGCTCGCACATGGCTGTGTACCCGAACTGTGTCATGGCCCGGTCCCTACCCGCCTGCGAGCGGCCATGCAGGACCCGGGCGCAACCCGGTGCGCTCAGAACCCTGGTGATCTTCCGCGTGGCGGGGCCAGCCGGGGGTAGCTGGATCACGTGGACAAGACCACCAAGGGCGCCGGACGCGCCTCCGGACCAGCCCGCCAGGACGAGCTGCCCGGCGAGGTAGCCGAGCTGGTTGGCGAGATCAGCCAGGGTAGCAGCCTGTCCCGGCGCCGCCGCGTGATGGCGGCCACGTCCCGGATCGCCCGCCGGAGCGGCCGGGCGGGCTGGTCCGGGGTGGCCTCGGGAGGCCGCTGGCTCACCTCGCAGGTGCTGGCGATGGCTCCGCGGCTGCCCGTTCGGGACCAGCAGAAACTCCGCGCCCAGTTTCCCGGCCTCGGCCCGGAAGAGGTCGCGGACCGGCTGATCCAGGGCGCCTCCCGGGCGGCCGCGTCGGTCGGCGCTGCGGTGGGCGCGTCCATGGTGCTGCCGCTTCCGTCCGCCCCGGTGGAGCTGGGGTTCGAGACGATGGCCCTGGTCGGGATCGAGCTGAAGCTGGTCGCCGAGCTGCACGAGGTCTACGGGATGCGGGCCCCGGGAGCGGCCCCGGAACGCATGGTGGCCTACGTCGTGGCCTGGGCCCACCGCCGTGGCGTGGCCCTGGTGCCGGGCGGCCTGGCCCTGGCCGTGGGTTCCCCGCTGCGCAGGCAGCTGGAGCGGCGGCTCATCGCGCGGGCCGGGCGGAGCGCCGTGTCCCTGGGGCCGCTGCTGACCGGGGCCGCCGCCGGGGCGATGCTCAACCGGCGGGAGACCCGCCGGCTCGGCGCCGAGGTGCGTAATGACCTGCGGCGCCGGTCAGCGCAGGGAGCGGGCTGGCCAGACTGACGGGGCGGCAGCCCCAGAACCCGGCCCGGCTACGGCTCCACGGCCACTCCCGGGAGCGCGTCCCAGCCGGTGATGGCGAGGACCACGCGGATGTACTGCGGCACGTTGCGCAGCAGGACGCGGCGCGCAGGCCCAGCGCGTTCCGGAGGGCGCGGCCCAGTGAGCGACTGAGCCCGGGATGGTGGCGATGACCACCCGGTACGGCTAGTTCCTGCCCTCCCGCCAGGTCCAGCCGCGGCTGGGAGAGGGGTGAGCGCGCGGTCCGAGAGAAGCGACGCCAGCGCTGATAGGCTCTCCGCCGGTATCACAGGCGGGCGCGGGCGGCTGGCCCGGTGGTGATCCTGATGGGATACGACATGTTCCGGGGTTCCAGGGATGAGCAGCTCGGGGTGAGTACGGCCGAGCGGGGACTGGCTGCCCTGATCGAGGTGGCGGAGCGGGCCGTGGAGAAGATCGGCTCGTCGGTTCCGCCTGCCCAGCTGCGTGCACTGCTGATCATCGACCGGGCCGGAAGCCTCAACCTCAACCGGCTGGCCACCCAGGTGGGTGCCTCCGCGTCGGCCACCAGCCGCCTGTGCGACCGGATGGAAGTCGCGGGCCTGCTGACCCGGGACCGGGCCGAGGAGAGCCGCCGGGAGATCACGCTGCTGCTGACCGAATCGGGCCGGCGGCTGGCCGGATGGGTGCGCGACCAGCGGCGGACGGCCCTGGCCGAGATGCTCCAGGCCATGACGCCGGAAGGCCGCGATGCGCTGGTGCGCGGGCTCGGCGAGGTCGCGGCCGACGCCGGCAGAATGTTCCATATGTAAACATTTGCTTTTGTGGCGAGCAGTTCATCGCGGCCGTGCGGCAGATCGACGAGTTCTTCGTGTCGGTGGTCAAGCTTCCCCGGCGATAACGCTCGCTGAGGTCAGGCGCGGTCGCTGGCGTGGTCCTCTTCCTCGGCGGCCCGCGTCCCGCGTGCCCCGTCAGCGTCCGGGCCGTCAGCGTCCCGGCCGCCGGCCTTCCCGCCGCCGGCCTCCCCGCCGTCAGCGTCCCGGCCGCCGGCGGCCTCTCCGCCGGCCTTCTCCTCCCCGCCGCCCTCCTCGCCGTCAGGCCGGCCGTGGCCGAACATGTCGGCCAGCGCCCGGCGCATGGTGGCCCAGTTGGAGCCCCGCGGCACCTTGAGCGAGATGTACGACGCGATGCCCGTGGGGATGGGCAGCCAGAAGTTGACCAGCCGCCAGGCCAGCACGCCCAGCGTGGCGACGCTGCGGGTCAGGCCGAAGGTGACCAGCAGAACGGGGGTGACCGAATCGATGACTCCCAGCCCGGCCGGGGTGATGGGAATCGCGCCGAGCACGTTCGCGATCCCGTAGGCGGCGAACAGCCCGACCGGGTTGGCAAAGGCGCCGAACGCTGCGATGAAGCACCACAAGGAGGCCGCGTCCAAGAGCCAGTTCAGCGACGCCCAGGACAGCGACCCGATCATGACCCGCCGGTTGCGGGCCAGACGGCGCAGCGACTGGTCGGCCTGGAGCACGACGTTCTCCAGCCGCGCGCCGCCGACACCGGGGATCTTGTCGCCGACGGCCCGCAGGATGCGCCCGGCCCGCGGGGCGCCGCGGGTGAGCCCGATGACCAGCGTGGCCATCAGGGCCAGCAGCACCGCGCCCACCAGGGCCACGGTGGCGTAGATCGGCCGGAACCCGGACAGCGGGATGGAGATCACCAGGGACAGCCAGAGCAGGACGTTCAGCACGACGGTGGAGCCCATGCCCTTGGTGGCCATCATCACGCCGACGTCGGTGCCGTCCAGTCCTTCCGAGGTGAAGAGCGAATACCCGACGCCCGCGCTGCCGATGGTGCCGGCCGGGATCATGTGCGCGACGGCCGCGGCGGCCAGGTCGATCCGGAACAGGCGGGAGAGGCCCGGCCTGTCCCGGGGCGGCAGCAGATCGCGGGTCACCAGCGCGTAGCAGAACAGCGAGGCGCCTTCCAGCACCAGACCGACGATCATCCAGGGGACACTCACCCGGCCGAGCAGGTACAGGTCCTTGCTCGCGCCGATCAATTCCGGGATGACCAGGTACTCGACGATCAGGGCCAGGATGAACAGGACCACGATCCGGCGGACCGGCCGCTTGGCCGCCCGCACCCAGCTGGCCCGGAGCCAGCGCGGCAGCCGGGGAGCGTTCCCGCCCTGCGGTTCGTTCCCCTGTCCCTGCCCGCCCGGCCCGGTCAGCTGCTGTCCAGCCGGCGGAAGGTGACTTGGTTCAGCAGGAGGCGGATCGCCGCCGCGGCGGGGATGGCGACCAGGGCCCAGATGAGGCCCATCAGCGCCCCGCCGAGCAGGACCGTCACCACCGTCACCACCGCGGCACCTCCACCGTCCGCCCCATGATTCTTGGCACTATCAGGTAATCCTCCGCCAGGCGGTACGCGATGTAAAAAGCGAGGGTAGCGATGGCCACGGGGAGGGACACGGTCAGGGCCACCAGGGAGACGATCGCGCCGCCGACCGTGGCCTGAGGGGCGGCCGCGTTCGGCTTGCGGGCCAGCCGCAGTCGGCCCGCGGGGCCGGTCGGCCCGCAGGGCCGGTCAGCCCCGGCGCTGGAGCGTGTAGCGGACCGTCTGCACCCGGATCAGCCCGTCGCGGAACACGAACGTGTCGATGCCGTCGTCGGCGAGCGTGGCGCCGGCGTCGGCGGCCCACTCCAGGAACAGCACGTCACCCTCGTAGATCTGGGTCTTCAGGGTCCAGTCGGCGTTCGGCACGTCCCCGAGCAGCTGGGTGAATGCGGCCCGGATCCCGTCCTGGCCGCGGAGCACGCCCGCGGGCGAGATGAACACCGCGTCTTCGGCGTAGTCGGCGACGATCTCCTCCAGATCGCCGGCCCCGAGCGCCTGGGCGTGGTGGGCGAAGACTTCCTCCGGTGTCCGTGCCATTGCTATCTCCCGTGCTAGCCAGCCCGTGAGACCTACCATATGGTGCGCACTCCCGACCCGGAAGGCAGAGCCCATCGTGACCGCAACCGTCCCTGCTGACCCGCAGCTGCCCGCCGCCCTCCCGGTTCAGCGCCGGATCGCCGGTGAACTGGGGGTGCGTGAGGGGCAGGTCAGCGCGGCGGTCGAGCTGCTCGACGGCGGGGCCACGGTGCCGTTCATCGCCCGCTACCGCAAGGAGGCGACCGGCGCCCTGGACGACGCGCAGCTGCGCACGCTCGAGGAGCGGCTGCGTTACCTGCGCGAGCTGGAGGAGCGGCGGGCAGCCATCCTGGAGTCGGTCCGGGCCCAGGGCAAGCTCGACGACGAGCTGAGCGCGCGGATCATGGCCGCTGACTCCAAGGCCCGGCTGGAAGACATCTACCTGCCCTACAAGCCCAAGCGCCGGACCAGGGCCCAGATCGCCCGCGAAGCCGGGCTGGAGCCACTCGCCGACCAGCTGCTGGCCCACCCGGAGACCAGCCCGGAGCAGGCCGCCGCGGAGTACGCCGATGCGGAACGCGGGGTGCCCGACGCGGCCGCGGCGCTGGACGGCGCCCGGGCCATCCTGGTCGAGCGGTTCGCCGAGGACGCGGACCTGATCGGCGAGCTCAGGGAGCAGATGTGGACCCGGGGCCGGCTGGTGTCCCGGGTCCGCGAGGGCCAGGAGGAGGTGGGTGCCAAGTACGCCGGCTACTTCGAGTTCGCGGAGCCGTTCACGGCCCTCCCCTCGCACCGGGTCCTGGCCATGATGCGCGGGGAGAAGGAAGAAATCCTCGACCTGACCATGGATGCGGGTGAGCCTCCGGCTGACGGCCTGGCTCCTCCCGCACCGTCCGATTACGCAACGAAAATCGCCCGGCGTTATCACGTCGCCGACCAGGGGCGTCCGGGGGACCGCTGGCTGGGGGACACGGTGCAGTGGGCCTGGCGGACCCGGATCTCCGTGCACCTCGGGGTCGACCTGCGGATGCGGCTGTGGCAGCGCGCCGAGGACGAGGCAGTCGCGGTGTTCGCGGCCAACCTCCGCGACCTGCTGCTGGCCGCGCCGGCCGGGACGCGGCCCACGATGGGCCTGGACCCGGGGTTCCGGACCGGGGTCAAGGTCGCAGTAGTAGACGGCACGGGCAAGGCCGTCGCCACGGACACGATCTACCCGCACGAGCTGAAGCGGGGCGGGGCCGGCGGGGCGGGCTCCGCGCGCTGGGCGGAGTCCCTCGAGGCCCTGGCCCGGCTGGCCGCGGCCCACCAGGTCGAGCTGATCGCGATCGGCAACGGCACGGCCTCCCGCGAGACCGACCGGCTGGCCGCGGACCTGATCAAGGCGCACCCGGAGCTGAAGCTCACCAAGGTGATGGTCTCCGAGGCGGGGGCGTCAGTGTATTCGGCGTCCGCCTACGCCTCCCGCGAGCTGCCCGGCATGGACGTGTCGCTGCGCGGCGCGGTGTCGATCGCCCGGCGGCTCCAGGATCCCCTGGCCGAGCTGGTCAAGATAGACCCCAAGTCCATCGGGGTCGGGCAGTACCAGCACGACCTGGCCGAGATCAAGCTGTCCCGCTCGCTGGACGCGGTCGTCGAGGACTGCGTGAACGCGGTCGGGGTGGACGTGAACACCGCGTCGGTCCCGTTGCTGGCCCGCGTGTCGGGGATCAGCGAAGGGCTGGCCGCCGCCGTGGTGGCCCGGCGCGACGAG
>WNGB01027337.1_pt1 | contig 13808 bp, 15 predicted proteins | sample 5400681 | NCBI WGS metagenome assembly WNGB01 (sample SAMN13153367, study PRJNA577476) | soil metagenome | isolation source: 115 cm soil or saprolite under grassland replicate 2 | place: USA:California | collected 2016-06-15 | reverse complement strand
GAGGAGATCGTCACCGACATCTCCAAGGTGAAGCAGGAGATCATCTCCTACCGCAAGATCATCAAGCCGCAGCGTCCGGCCCTGCGTCTGCTCGAGCGGCACATCGAGCGGTTCCTGCCCGAGGAGCTCGAGCTCTACTTCGACGACCTGGTCGACGCCTCGGAGCGCATCTGGGACCTCCTCGACAACTACAAGGAGGTCGTCGAGGCGCTCGAGAGCACGAACGAGTCGGTGATCTCGCACCGCCAGAACGACGTCCTGCGGATCCTCACGGTCTTCAGCGTCGTGCTCCTGCCGCTGACCTTGATCTCGGGGATCTTCGGGATGAACGTCCTCTTCCCCGGCGAGCACACCCACACGGCCTTCTGGGTCATCGTCGGCCTGATGGTCGGCGTGATCGTGTCGATGGTGGCGTTTTTCAAGTACAAGCGCTGGCTATAGAGGAGTACGGTCCGTGGGACCGAAGAAGGCGCTCGACCGACGCGATGCTCCAGGCCATTCTCCTCACCTCCTCACTGCTCCTGATGGTCGGGATGTGCGCATCGCTGATGCTGCTCTCTGCGACTCGGATGCGCCGCGAAGAGGCCGCGACAGCCCAGGCGCCCGAGCCGGACGCCTGAGCCGACACGGAGATTTCGCCTAGCCGACGCGGAAGCGCCAGGGGGTGAACGTCGCCGACACGCCCTGGTAGCGCGCGGTCAGCGTCACGGCCAGTCGCTTGCCTTTGGCGTTGGCCGGAATCCGCCACGAGCAGCGGCCGGCCAGACGCTTGTCGTTGAGCTTTGCGACGCAGGTGATCGAGTCGGCCTTGACGACCGTGCCGTCGTCGAGTCGCAGGTTCGTGGTAGCGAGCCTGAACACCTTGCCGTGCCTCGGCTTTGCCGGGGAGAACTTCGCGGCGAGCGTGTCGAGCACCGGCTTGAGCTCGAGGTCGTACGTGATCGGGCCGGCTGAGTCTTCGGCCGCTTCATTCGAGTCGAGCGTCGTCACGACAAGGCCGACCAGCCCTGTCGTGTCTCCGAGCTCGCTGCGGTTGATCTTGATCGTCTTGTTGTTGTCCGCGAGCGTCAGCGTCGTCTGAGGAGCAGGCGCGAAGGTCGTCCCCGACGCCCGCAGCAGGGCAGCGCCCGCGCTGCCCACGCCGATTGCGTAATCGACCCCGCTTACTCCGGTCGACGTGTTCTTGTCGGTGTTCAGCAAGATGAGGAGAAGATCGTCAGGCGTGAACGTCGTGCGGTCGGCGAGCGTCACGGCGAACGTGATGTTGCCGTCGAGGTCGTTCGAGACGACCACCTGTGTGATGTCTGCGGCGCCGGCGACCGCGTCGCCCTGAGGATCGGTGAACGTGCTCGCCGCTCCTGCGCCGGACGCTCCGAAGAGCAAGAGCGCGACCATTGCCCCCAAAACGATGATGCGCCTACCCAAAGGGACCCCCCTCCTTCGCTCGAGAACTCAGGGAGGATAGCGGCATGGAACACCTGTGGGCACCGTGGCGGCTGGAATACATCAAGTCGGCCGACGAGCAGAGCAGCTGTCTCTTCTGTGCCGCAGCTGCACCCGGTGCCGACGACGCCGAGCGACTGGTCGTTCACCGCGGCACGCAGGCGATCGTGCTCCTGAACAAGTTCCCGTACGCGTCCGGGCACTTCATGGTCGCCCCCGTGCGGCACGTCGGCGAGTACGGGGAGCTGACGGACGAGGAGGCGCTCGAACTGCACCGCCTCGCGTCGGCGGGCATGGGTGCCCTTGCGGAGACGTATGCGCCGCAGGGCTACAATGTCGGCTGGAACCTCGGGCGGATCGCGGGCGCGGGGGTCGTCGACCACGTCCATCTCCACGTCGTCCCGCGCTGGGCCGGGGACACGAACTTCATGCCCGTCCTGGCCGACGTGAAGGTCCTGCCCGAGCACCTCGAGGAGACGCGCCGCAAGCTGCGCGACGCCTGGCCCGGCTAGCCGCCGAAGTCGACGTCCTTGGTCTCGACCGTTCCGGCCGTCCGCCCCGGCGCCGCCTCGTACGTCCAGTAGAGGTTCGTGTGCGCGATCACCTGCTCCGGCGGCGGCGCGCCCCACGCCGTCTGGTCCTCCGTCGTGTGGGCGTCGCTGACCAGGGTCGCGTCGTACCCCCTGACGAGCGCGCCGTGAAGCGTCGAGCGGATGCACGCATCGGTTTGTGCGCCCACCACGACGAGTCGCCCGACACCGAGGCCTGAGAGCACCGTCTCGAGCGTGGTGTCCTCGAAGGAGTCGCCGTAGCTCTTCTCCACGAGCGGCTCGGCCTCGTCCGGATTCAGCTCGGGAACGATCCGCCACTCGTCGCTCCCCCGTGCGAGCCCCTCGTCGGTGTGCTGCACCCAGACGACCGGGACCTGTTCCTGCCGCGCCTTCTCGACGAGGCTCCCGACATTCGCGACGACCGCGTCGCGCTTGGGCGTTCCCTCGACGACGCCGTTCTGCACGTCGACGACGAGGAGTGCGGTCTTCGGACGGTTCTCGAGTGTGGTCATGGTTCCCCCCTTTATTAGGCTGCAACGCCGGCGCCGTACTTGGCGCGCAGGTAGGCGACGTACGGCTTCGGGTCGATCGTCGAGCCGGTCGCACGCCGCAGCGTCTCCTGCGGCGAGAACTTCCTTCCCAGTGCGTGCACGTGCTCGCCGAGCCAGTCACGCAACGCAGTGAACTCGCCGCGCTCGATCTGCTCTTCGAGGTCGGGAACGTCCTCGAGGATCTTCTCCCAAATCTGCACGGACATGACCGTCCCAAGCAAGTAGGTCGAGAAGTAGCCGATGTGCCCCGATGCCCAGTGCGTGTCCTGCATAACGCCCTGCGCGTCGTTCGGGACGTCGACGCCGAGGTACTCGTGCATCTTCGCGTTCCACACTTCGGGTAGATCGCGGATTGCGACCCGGCCGTTGACGAGATCCTGTTCCAGCTCGAAGCGAAGGATCACGTGCATGCCGTACGTCACCTCGTCCGCCTTGATGCGGATCAGCGACGGGCGCACGCGGTTGATCCCCGCGATGAAGGCGTCGAGCTCGACGTTGCGCAGCCGTTCCGGGAACGCGGCCTGCGCGCGTGGGTAGAAGAACTGCCAGAACGGCCGGCTGCGCCCGACGAGGTTCTCCCAGAGCCGGCTCTGCGACTCGTGGATCCCGAGCGAGCAGGAGCTGCCCGTCGGCAGCCGCTCGAGGTGGCGAGGCAACTGGTGCGAGTAGAGCCCGTGCCCGTACTCGTGCATCGTCGAGAAGAACGACTTCATCGTCTCGGGGTCGTAGTGCGTCGTGATCCGGATGTCGTCGATGCCGGCGCCGGAGGCAAACGGATGCTCGGTCGGGTCGAGCCGCCAGGTGTCGGGCCGGAAGCCGAAGAGCGTGACGACCTCCTTGGCGAGCCGCTCCTGCGCGTCGACCGGGAACGAGCCGCGGAGGAAGGAGTCTTCGACCTCGTCCTCGCGCAGCTCGGCGATCAGCGGGATCAACTCCGCCTTGAGCTCGGCGAAGGTCTCCGTCACCTCGGCGGTGCTGGTCTCGGGCTCGAAGTCGTCCAGCAGGATGTCGTACGGCTCGTCGACGCCCTCGAAGCAGTCGATGTAGCGCTGCCGCAGCTCGTAGTTGCGTTCCAGCGCCGGCCGGAACGCCTCGAAGTCGTCGTTCGCTCGGGCCTTCACCCAGATCGTTCGCGCCTCTGCCGCCGCGCGTGTCATCTCGATCCGCAGCGAGGTCGGCACCCGGACCGACTTCTCGTAGTCGCGTCGCGCGACGCGGATCAGCGCCGCGTCGTCGGAATCGGGGTCGAGCGAGCCCTCGAGGCCGCGCAGGTCTTCGAGCAGCCGGCCCGTTTCCTCGTCGATCAGCGTTTCATGCTGGACGCCGCGCAGCGTGGCGAGGTGATCGCCACGGTGCCGCCAGCCCTCCGGCGGCATCATCGTCTGCTGGTCCCAGCTGAGAACTCTGCCGCAGCGTTCCAGGTCGGTGACCCTGGTGAGCCGTTCCTTCAGCTGGGCTAGCGCGTCCGCCACCGGCGGCAGATTAGCGGTCGAGGCGTGCGCTCAGCTGTTCGAAGGCGGCCTCGAGGCGCTCCAGACGCGCCTCGATTCCGGCGAGCCGGTCCGTTCCGTCGGAGGTCGGCTCTTCGACGACTTCGTGTGCGGGCGCTTCGCCGCCGAGCAGCTGCGCGTAGCGATCCTCCTTCTGTCCCGGCCGCCGCTCGAGCCGCGCGGCGAACTCTCGGCGCGACAGTCCTTCGACCGTTTCCGCGACCTCCGCAAGCGAGTCGAACCGGTGCATGCGTTCGGTGCGCTGCTTGAGCTCGCCGAGCGTCTGCGGGCCGCGCAGCATCAGCACGGCGAGCACGGAGAGCTCCGGCGCGGAGAGGGAGAGCGCCTGGTCGAGGAGGTGGCGGTACTTCAAGGCGCGGCTGCTGGCGCTGCTCGCAAAGCGCGTCCACTCTCGATGCGACAGCCGGTCGAGCGCCGCCTTGATCGTGCGCTGGTCGTACTCGACGACCGGTTCGCGATTCGTCGTCTGGTTACACGCGAGCCGCAGGGCGTTCAGCGACAGCGGGTACTGATCCGGAGTCGTCCGCTGTTTCTCGATCAGGCAGCCGAGAACGCGAATCTCGACGGCATCGACGTCCACGGCCTCGAAGCCTAGTCACTGCTGTCGGAGCGGAGATACGCGAGCACCGCGAGCACCCGGCGATGATCGTCCGGCGCCTGCGCGAGGCGCAGCTTGTTGAAGATCGAGTTCACGTGCGTCTCGACCGTCTTCGGGCTGAGGAAGAGCTTCGCGCAGATGCCGGCGTTCGATCGCCCCTCCGCCATCAGGCCGAGCACCTCGCGCTCGCGCGGGCTGAGCTCGTCGATCGGATCGTCCTTGCGCCGGTTGCCGACGAGCTGCGAGACGATCTGCGGATCCATCGCCGTGCCTCCGCGCCCGACGCGCTTGACTGCTTCGATGAAGTCGTCGATCTCGAGAACGCGGTCTTTGAGCAGGTAGCCGAAGCCTTCCGGCCGTTCGCCGAACAGGCGCAGCGCCGTGTGCGACTCGACGATCTGGGAGAGCATCAGCACGCCCACGGTGGGATGGCGCTCGCGGATCGTCTCGGCGGCGCGGGCGCCCTCGTCGGTCTGCGTCGGGGGCATGCGCACGTCGACGATCGCCACGTCCGGCTTCTCCGTCGCGACGACGCGGCGAAGGCCGTCGGCATCGCCGACGCTTGCCACGACGTCCATGCCGGCGTCGGCGAGGACACGTGCGACGCCCTCCCGCATCAGGACGGAGTCGTCCGCGATCACGACCCGCACGGCAGCTCCCCGATCACTCTCGTGCCCCCGCCGGGTGGGCTCTCCACACGGAGCGTGCCGCCGTGCGCCTCGACGCGGTCGACCAGCCCGCGCAGACCCGACCCGCCGTTCTCGCGCGCGCCGCCGATGCCGTCGTCCTCGACCTCGATCACGAGCCTCCCGTTGCGTCGCTCGGCGGAGACGCGGATCTCCGTGGCCTGCGCGTGCTTGACCGCGTTGGCGATCGCCTCGCACACGACGAAGTAGGCAGCGGCCTCGATCTCTCCCGGCAGCCGGTCCTCCGGGGCGGCGGCTATCTCGACGGGAAGGGGCGTGCGAGCTGCGAGCGACTCGAGCGCGCCGGCGAGACCCTCCTCGGTCAGCACCGCAGGATGGACGCCGCGCGCGAGCTCGCGCAGCTCCTCGACTGCAACCTGGAGCTCACCGACCGCGTCGGCGAGGATGCGGTCGAGCTCAGGATCGGCGTTGCCTCGTTGGCGCTGCGCGATGCGGAGCTCGAGCGCCAGCGCGACCAGCCGCTGTTGAGCGCCGTCGTGCAGATCCCGCTCGATCCGTCGGCGCTGCTCGTCGCCGGCCGCCACGATCCGGCGTCTCGATTCCTGCACCTTGTCGAGCTGGGCGCGGACGTCCGCCTGCAGGCGCGCGTTATGCAGTGCGAGCCGCGCTGCCGCCCCGGCGGATTCGACCAGATCCGGGTCGAGCTCGGGGTCATGCACGATCGCCGCCACGTCTTCCAGGCGCGTGACGGCGCGGCCGTCGGCCGGAAGATCGACTGCCCGGCCGTCCTCGTCGACGTACGCCCGGCGCAGCGGGAGCCAGTACGCGACCTGGAGCGTCGGGTCGTGCAGCGCGCGGGCCAACGCGCCGCGCACTTCTCCGGGCGCGATGTGCGCGAGCTCCACAACGAGGTCGGCAACTCTTCCTCTCGCGAGCTCGGCGGTGAGAACACCCGCGAGCAATGCAAGTGCGACGGACGCCTGCCCGCCGATCTGCCACCAGTAGAGGACGTCGTCCGACGCGTTGCCCGTGAAGACGTGCACGGCCTGCCAGATCCCGTACGTCCCTTCGACGAAGCCGCCGAGCATCATCGGGGCGAGCAAGCGCCGGCCGGCCGGCGAGGCGGCCTGGACGCGCCGTGCGATCAGTGCGATGAACACGAGTGCGAGGACGCCGTAGATCCCGAACCGATACGCATCTCGGATGCCGTCGAAGACGCCGGCGTCCGCATGGACGAGCAGGAGATTGTCGGGACGGGGGTCGGCGCAGTAGCTGTCCCCCCAGACGCACCTCTGCGCCGGATCCCAGAACAGCAGCTGAGCGAGCGAGAAGGCGACGACGACCAGGTAGCCGCCGCTGATGAAGATCCGCTCGAACCGCGTGCGCAGCCGGCCCGTGGGATACGCGAGGATCGCGTGCGCGAACGCCGCGGTGAAGCCGAGCTCGCCGAACAGGAAGCCGAACGTGAACTGCGCGGAGTCGTGGCTGTACTGAAGCTTTCGCTCGAGCAGCCAGAACGCGACGATCGTCATCAGGGGGCCGACGCGACTCTCGCCGCGGGCGAATGCAGGTCCTCGCGGAGAAGGTGGTAGCCGTAGATGCCCAGCGCGACGCCGCCGACAGCGAGGCTCGCGCGCAGAATTCGCAGCTTCATCATTTGCTGCCGACGAGCTCCCGGATCGTCTCCTCGGACAGCTGATCCTTCGCGATGAACCCGAGCACGCCGCTCTTCTTCGCGCGGCGGCCCAGATCCGCGGGGTCGCGGCTGGAGACCAGCACCACGGCCGACGGGCTCCCGGCGAGCGCGTCCGCGACGTCGAAGCCGCTCATGTCCGGCAGGGCGACGTCCAGCAAGACGAGCTCCGGCTGAAGGTCGCGGACGAGGGCCAGGCCGGAGGCGCCGTCGCCTGCCTCGCCGACGACCTCGTAGCCGGTGAGCTCCAGGAGGCGGCGGGCCGAGGATCGAAATGCGGCGTGGTCGTCGACCACGATTGCCCGTCCAGCCATGTACTGATGGTGACACCGCTCTCAGCCGTTGACGAGGGGGCGCGCTTGGGCTGGGTGGTCAGGGCAAGCCCTGAGCACCCAGCAGCCCCACGAGGACCGATGTTGCACCGGCCGCTCTAACCAGGCGCTAACCCGACCGGTGATCGGCGTTGCCTGCGACAGCTCGCCGGAGGTCTAGCGAGATCTAGACCTTTGGCGCGCGAGTGTTTCCGCCGCGTTCTCAGGATTGGAACAGAGGGGGAATGTCCCGAGGATGCGCGACCGCGCAACCCACGGTGTTCCCGGTGATCAACGAAGGGACGCTGATGAAAGGCGCGAAACTAGCCGTCGCGAGAATCGTGGGAATGGCTGTGCTGCTGGTCGCCGGCCTCGGCGTGTCGGCGGCGCTTGCCGATCCGGGCAACGGGAACGGGCCGCCGGCCCCGACGGTGCCGGGATCTCCCGGTGACGACTGCACGCACGGCAAGTCCGACCAGGACTGCAAGCCGGATCCGAGCGAGAACGGCAAGGATTGCGACGACCACGGTAAGGCGCGCGGGAACGAAGACCACTGCGTGGCTACCACGACGACCACGACGACGCCGTCGACCACGACGACGACGCCGAGCACCACGACCACAACGCCTAGCACTACGACGACTACGCCTGGCACGACCACGACGCCGGGCACGACCACGACGCCCGGCACGACGACCACGCCGTCAGGGACGACGCCGTCGACGCCGAGCGGGAACGGTCCCACGTCAAGCGGCGCGACAGGATCGACGCCGCCGCCCGCGTCGCCCCCGACCCCAAAGCCTGTTCATGAGGCCGCGGGCAAGCAGGCGACGAAGGCACACGCTGGGCGGGTTGCAAGCAAGACAGCGCGCGGAGAGCTGCCGTTCACCGGCTTCCCCGCGTGGGCACTTGCCCTGATCGGCTGCCTGATGCTGGCGGCCGGCTTCGGACTGCGGCGCGTTACCTCCTAAACGCGCGGCGCGGTGGCCCGGACTCCGGGCCACCGCGCTCGCAGCAGTGCGTCAAGACTCCCGAACGGGCTGACCGCTACAGGGAGTTGGGATTGACGAACGTGTAGCCGAGCGCCTGAATCCCCGCGACCGTGCGCTTCAGGTACTTGAGCGGAAGGTAGGGATGGAAGTAGAAGGATGCGATGCCATCTCGAACAACGAGGTTCGCGCGTGCGGCTCGGATGATGTCCTTGGGAAGCCGCGACTTGTAGGTGTGCCAGGTGGACGGCGCAATCGAGCCGAGATTCTCGGGGAGAACTTTAGTGCCGTAGACATCACGCACGGCGTACGGGAAGAACTGACCCTCTACGTGGTCGTATCTCACGGGTCCCGGGCCGAGCAGGCCGGCAAAGTAGTCGCTTCGCTCCCACCGGACCGCGAAGCGCCCGGCGACGGCACGGTAGGCGCGCACCGACGCGACGTAATGCGGGAACTCGAAGATTGTGGGTCGAGCGAGGCCGGCCGCGGCAAACTCACGCTCCGCAGCGACGAGACGGTAATCCGTCCAGGCCGTCGACGTGTCTCCGGGCAGCGGACCGAGGTCATGAAGCTTGCCGCCCGCGTCCTCAGCGACGCGGTAGAACTCGACGTCGTCGCCGGTCACGCCGTCGTACGGGTTCCGCCCCCCGTCCCATTGGTGCGTGTAACCGTGATCCACGAGGACGCCGCCCCTCGCCTGTAGGTACTTGAGCGCGGCGACGACCTGCGGTGCGTCACGCAGCCGCAGCTCGTACGGCGCGTCGTCATGCCCCTGTGGGTCTCGGTAGTAAGGGCTGACGCCGAACCCGAACGGAATGTGCTTCGAGTGAAGGTAGTCGGCGGCCGCTCTCAGATCGGCCGGGTCACTGCGAGGGTTGATGTCCTCCAGGCGGACGAGCGCGCGATGCCTAACGGGTGTCCGCGGCGCGAGCGCGTCGAACAGCAGATCCGCGAAGACGAGCACCCGGTCGGTCTCGCTCATGTAGCGGAACGGCATCTCGCCGACATACGTCAGGTTGCGCGAACGAACCGCCCACGGCCACCTCGAGCCGTCTGCACGCATCGCCCAGGCGAGCACGCGCACGCGTCCGCGATCCAAGCTCGCGTAGCGCATGATTCCAAGCTGGCCGCGCGTCCAGCGCGTGAGCGAGCTGCCCTTGTACTGCACCTCCGGCACCGCCGAGTGATCGAGCACGGATGAGGCCCAGCCGTAGCGTTCGCTGAAGTTGTGTGCGCGCCGTTCGAGCTCTTCGATGTTGTCCGCGACCCAGATCACCGGTCGGTGTGTGCGCAGCACGTCGTCGAGAAACGTCTTCGGGAGCCGTTCTCCGAAGACAGAGCCGAGATAGATCGCGGCGGAGTAGCGATCGAGCTGTCCGCTTCGGTAATCGGCCACCGGCTCCGCCTGCCAATTGCCGAAATGGCCGACCAGGTTTGCCGTCATCGCCCCGTCCAGCTCTCCCAGCCAGCCCCATTTTCCCGAGCGGTCGTACAGCACGAGCACGTGCACGCGGGGTGACCAGTCAGCCGGCAGCCTCGCAGCCGCGGCGATGCTCGGGAGCGGTGGCAACTGTTGAAAGCGCAGCGGGGCGAGGTCGGGTGTGTCGTGACCCCTGAGCTGCTCGCGCACCGGCAAGAGGATGAAGGCGGCGATGCTGCCGACGACCAGGAACGGGATCAATCTATGCGGCGAGAGTCTCCGCCGTCGCGGCTGTTCGGCGGTGGCGGTACCGGTCACGCTGCGCGCGGAAGCCTCTCTCGATCCGCCAACGCCGCGACAATCCGGCGACTGGCGAGACCGTCACCGAACGGGTTCTCCGGATGAGCCATCTGCGCGTAGGCGAGGGGGTCGTCCAGAAGTCGCGCGACACTCCGGAAAATCACGTCCGGATTCGTGCCGACGAGCCGTGCAACGCCCGCTTCGATTGCCTCCGGCCGCTCGGTCGTGTCGCGGAGGACGAGTACCGGCTTCCCGAGGGCCGGGCCCTCCTCCTGCAGCCCGCCGGAGTCCGTGAGCACGAGGTCGCTCGAGTCGAGGACGTGGATGAGCGACAGATAATCGAGCGGATCGCACAGGTGCACGCCTGGACAATTCTCGAGCCGGGGAACCACGACGTCCCGAACCGCAGGGCTGCGGTGAACCGGAAAGACAATCTCGATGTCTCCTCTTCGTGACAGGGCCCACACGGCGTCGCACACGCGCCGCATCGACTCGCCCTGACTCTCCCGCCGGTGCAGCGTGAGCAGGACACGCCGCCGGCGCGCACGCGGCACGGGTGGTTCCAGTCGCCGTGCGCGCTCGAGCGCCCACAGCAGCGCATCGATCACCGTGTTCCCGGTCACGAGCACATCGTTTTCCGCCACGCCTTCGAGGATGAGGTTCGAGGCGCTGCCGGGAGTCGGGCAAAAGTGAAGGCGAGCGAGGCGTGCGACGAGACGTCTGTTGGCCTCCTCCGGAAACGGGGAGTGGTTATCCCCGCTCCGCAGTCCGGCCTCCACGTGCGCGACGGGAACGGTCTCGTAGAACGCGGCCAGCGCGCCGCAGAGGGTCGTCGATGTATCCCCCTGAACGAGCACCCAGTCCGGCTCAAGTGCACCAACCGCGTCGCCGAGCCCGCGCACGAGCGCGGCGGTGAGGTCGGCAAGCCGCTGCTCGGGGCGCATGACGCCGAGGTCGACGTCCGGCTCGAGCTCGAACTGCTCCAGCATCTGGTCGAGGAGCTCGCGGTGCTGGCCGGTCGACACCACGACGGTCTCGGTGTCCTGGGCGCGCAGCTCCGCAATGACCGGCGCGAGCTTGATCACCTCCGGGCGAGTGCCGAGCACCGCGACGACCCTCATCGCGCCGTGACCTCCTGCGGCGCGCGGCGCGTCTTACTCCAGCCGGCACGGCCGGCGACCAGGCGGAACCAGGCCAGCAACGAGGCAGCCGTCCACATGTAGACGTAGAGCCCGAACGCCGCGCCGTAGGCGGGCAGCTCCCACCAGCGCAGACGGTGCGGGCTGTGCTGCTGGTATCGCGTCATCAGCATCACGACGGGACTCAGACCCAGCGCTTCCATCGTCACGTTTCGCGGTGGCCCGGCCGGAATGAACGAGAGGAAGTTGTTAGTGATCACGACCCAACCCAGTGCTCCGCCGATCGCCACGGCGAGGTTTGCCGCCACGAACATCACGAATGTGACGAAGAGGAGATAGAGGGTGAGATCGACTCGCGCTGCGAGCGGAAGCCTCCAGGCGGTCAGGAGCTTAGGGATGTGATCCCAGCACTGGTAATGCCCTTGCGCCCAGCGTGTCCGCTGACGTAGCCACGCCCGGACCGTGTGCACGCCTTGCTGCGTGACCGCAGTGGCACGGCAAAACCTGATCTGCCAGCCGATCCGGCTGAGGTGCAGGCCGAGGTCCAGATCCTCGGTCAGACAATCCGTCCACGGAGGCCGTCCGAGGGAGCGCAGCGCCTCGAGCCGCGTGAACTGCCCGTTGCCGCCGAGACCGACCGATCCGATCCGATCACGCGCCGCCTGCGCGAGCTGACTGAAGCCCGTGAACTCCAGATCCTGGCAGCGTGCGATGAGACCCTCGCCGGCGTTCCCGATGACGACGCCAATCTGCACCGCACCCACACGCGGTTCGTCGAAGTGACGCGCCACCTCGTTGAGGGCGTTGGGCTCGAGGTGACCGTCGGCATCCACAACACCCACGACGACAGGGCCCCGATCGAAGCCCGCGACCAGCGGATCGCTGCGTTCGAGCAGCTCCTCGAGGATCCGGTAGCCCTCGTTGAGGACAGCGCCCTTGCCCTGCCCCGCGAGCTCAGGCGGCCGGTCGAAAACCCGAACGCGCCCCGTGTGCTCGAAGGCCCGGGCACACGGCCCCGTCTCGTCCGTTGAGCCGTCGTTGACGACGAGAATGCAGTACGGCTCGTAGTCGAGCCGGGTCAGACTCTCGAGCGTCCCGCCGATGACGAGCTCCTCGTTGTGAGCCGGCACGATCAGCGCCATCCCGAGGTGCTGGACCTCAGATGGAACGCGGCGTTCCAACCGCCGCATCGAGAGGACATAGAGCGCGACGTAGTAGAGACCGACGAGGGCCATGAAGTAGCCGAGCCACGTGACGTCGACGCGAAACATCAGCGGGGCCCCGGGATCCAGAGGAAGTGTCCCTGGGTGACGACCCGCACGTCGACAGGCAACGCGTCGCCGGGACAGAGTTGCCGTCGCGTGCCGGCGGTTACGGTCGAGCCGAGCGCGCGTGCCCGCACCGAGATGTCGTAGACCGCACAGCGGCCGATGACCTCGACGCGAAACGCACCCGCGTCGTCGCTGATGCCGGCGGCCGCGACGCGTCCGTCGCGACGCACGGCGATGCGCGCGCCCTTCAGGCCGCCGCCGTCCGGCTCGATGACGCGTCCCTGGACCACCGCGGTCGACCCCGGACGCGGAACTACCGACCCGACATCGGCGCTGAGCCGAGCGCTCGGCGCCGCGACCGCGTAGAGGACGAGAAAGGCGACCACGGCTGCCGACGCGAGCGCGACAGTGGCGTCGCGGGCAAAGGCGCGCGGTCCATGGGCACGTGGTTGCGGCTCGACGTGTTCCATCTTTTGAGGTGCGAGTTAGACGGTCTACTCGCTTGATCCCCGGGCCTTTCCAGCCTTGCGGGCTGGCTAACGCCCCCTTACAGAACGCTTACACGGCGGGCTTCGTGTGAAAGACGCGACAAGAGGTCATTGCTTGCGCCCCGGCACACCGGTTATACGACCCCGTAAGGTGGCACCGCACGGCTTCGGGGGTCGGTCCTCAATCCCCGGGAACCGTGCCGTGAGCCGGGAGCGCCCGGGTTGGCCGCAACCTTCGGGCGAGCCCGGCTCACCTCCGTAGGTCGAGCGGCGCCGCGTAATGAGCCGTTCGGCCCATTGCCCACGAACCACGCGACGCGTAGGTTCGATTTAGGCGTGCGCGGGGGGACGACTGCGGCCAGTCGTCCCCCCGCGTCACGTCCCTTGTCGCACCGGCTTCCCCGCCACGGGCGCGCACTGCTGCGCGTCAGGCGCACGTGAAGCCCTCCGGCCCGCTTCCTGACTAGGCTGGCGGGCGAGGGCGGTGAACACCGACCTCAGAGCGCCTGCTGCCGGCCGGCGGGTGCCCGCGTTCAAATCCCGAGGGAGGTAGCGGTGCCCAACGTCGATGAAATCCTGAGTGGTGCGCGTGAGGCCATCAGTGTCACCCGCGTGTTTGGCGAGCCGGTCGAGCGAGAGGACATCACCCTCGTGCCGGCTGCTGCGGTTCGGGGCGGCGCCGGTGGTGGAAGTGATCGGGAAGAGAACGGGGGCGGGCGGCGGCTTCGGAGTTTCGGCGAGCCCGGTCGGCGCCTACGTGATCAAGGATGGCACCGTCACCTGGAAACCGGCCGTGAACATCAATCGGCTCATTCTCGGGTGGCAGCTCGTAGCGCTGGCCGCGGTCGTGGTCGGATGGAGGCGGATGCGCCGGTAGTCGCAGGAGACCGTCTGAG
>WNGB01009302.1_pt1 | contig 13809 bp, 15 predicted proteins | sample 5400681 | NCBI WGS metagenome assembly WNGB01 (sample SAMN13153367, study PRJNA577476) | soil metagenome | isolation source: 115 cm soil or saprolite under grassland replicate 2 | place: USA:California | collected 2016-06-15 | reverse complement strand
TCGCGGTGAAATAGAGGTAAGCGCCCGTCGGCTAGACCGCGTGCACGAGCCGCGCCGGCGCCTTGAGGCAGGCGCCGCGCTCGCCGACCGCGCAATTGCGCTCCGATCGGGCACTCAGTGCGGCAACGACACGCTGCACGGCGTCGCAACGGCGCGGGCGGGGAGCATCCTGTAATGAAGCGCAGCACGGAGCGGATTCTCACCACCCATACCGGCAGCCTGCCGCGCCCGCCGAAGGTGGTGGAGCTGCTGCTGGAGGAGCAGAAGCGTCCCGGCGCCAAAGCGGCCGAGCTCGCGGACGCGGTCCGGCGCGCGGTCGCCAACGTGGTGCAAAGGCAGGTCGCCTGCGGGCTCGACGTGATCAACGACGGCGAGCAGGGCCGCACCGACTACACCGTGCATGTCAAGGACCGCCTCACCGGCTTCGACGGCCCGAGCTCGCCGCCGCTCGGCACCGGCGAGCCGGAATTCCCGGAGCTCTCGGCGATGCTGGCCTATTTCGCCTCGCCGTTCCAGCATCGGCCGGCATGCTCCGGCCCGGTCGCCTGGAAGGATTTTCCGGCGCTCGAGGCCGACATCGCGCGGGCGAAACAGGCGATGGCCGGCGCCGCGGCGCAAGAGCGTTTCATGACCTCGCCGTCGCCCGGGCAGATCGCGCGCTATCTCAAGAACCGGCACTACCCGAGCGAGGAGGCCTATCTCTACGCGCTCGCCGACGTGATGGCGCGCGAATACCGCGCCATCGTCGATGCCGGCTTCGTGCTGCAGCTCGACTGCCCGGACCTCGCCTTGAGCCGCCACATGGTGTTCGCCCACCTGAGCCTCGAAGACTTCCGCAAGGTGATCACCAGCCACGTCGAGGCGCTCAATCATGCCGTCAAGGACATCCCGCCCCAGCGCATGCGCATGCACATCTGCTGGGCCTCGACCCAGGGACCCCATCACAAGGACGTGCCGCTCAAAGACATCGTCGACATCGTGCTCAAGGGACGACCGCAAGCGGTGTCGTTTCCGGGCGCCAACCCGCGCCACGGCCACGAATGGAAGGTGTGGAAGGACGTCAAGCTTCCCGACGGCAAGATCATCATCCCGGGCGTGATCGATTCCACCTCGAACTTCGTCGAGCACCCGGAGCTGGTGGCCGACCGTCTTCTTCAGTACGCGGGCGTGGTCGGTCGCGACAACGTCATCGCCGGGGTCGATTGCGGCTTCGGCACATTCGCCGGCCGGCTGCAGGTCGATTCGAAGATCGTGTGGATGAAGCTTGCCTCGCTCGCCGAGGGCGCGCGGTTGGCGTCGAAGCAGCTGTGGTGAGCGCAGACCGTAGGGTGGGCAAAGGCGCACGCCGAGACAAACTCATGCGCTCCACGCACGCCTGACCGCGTGCGCCGTGCCCACGCGGCCCTCGTAGCGTTCCGAAAACGCGTGGGCACGGCGCGCAAGGGCGCGCCTTTGCCCACCCTACAGATACTATCGATACTTCAGCGCCTTCGTCGCCCGCTCGGCGCCCTCTACCAATGATTTGAGCTTGGCCCAGGCAATCTGCGGATGGGTGCGGCCGCCGAAGCCGCAATCGGCGCCGGCCATTACGTTCTCCTTGCCGACCAGTTTCGCGAAGCGCTCAATGCGCTGCGAGACCAGCTCGGGATGCTCGACCACGTCGGTCGAATGGGTGATGACGCCCGGCACCACGATCTTGCCTTCCGGCAGCTTCACCGTCTCCCACACGGCGTATTCGTGCTCGTGCCGCGCGTTGGCGGCCTCGAACAGATAGGCCTGCGCCTTCACCTCGAGCATGATGTCCACCATGTGGATCATCTCGAGGTCGTAGGCATGCGGGCCGTGCCAGCTGCCCCAGCAGAGGTGATAGCGAATCTGCTCCTCGGGAATCTTGGACAGCGCGTGGTTGAGCGCTTCGACGCGCAGCATCGAGCGCTTGCGGAAGGCATCGAGGCCCATCGCGATGCCGATCCGGTCCCACAGCGCCGGCAGCCAGGCATCGTCCACCTGCAGCAGGAAGCCGGCCGCGGCGATGGCCTCGTATTCGGTCCGCATCGCCTCGGCGATCGCGTAGACGAATTCTTCCTCGCTCTTATAGAACTCGTTCTCGCGGTAGGGTTCGAAGCTCGCCGGCGCGGTACTGGTGAGAAAGGCGTCGGCGGGCGGAACGCACGAGCGAAAGATATCGATCTCGTGCTCGAGCGCCGCCTGCCCGCGATAGCCGATCGGCGCGGTGCAGGCCCAATGCGGGCGCGACGGCCTGATCTGCCCGGCGGCGCCGTAATAGAGCGTGCCGCGCTCACTGGCGTAGCGATAGAAATCGGCGAATTCCTCGCGGTCCTTGCCCTGCAGCAGGACCGGCTTGCCGCCCTTCGGCGGCCGCTGCTCGAAGCCTTCGAACCGTTCTTCGATATAGGAGAGCCAGTCCCCGCCCTTGGTGTACTCGCCTTCGTTGATCACATCGAGGCCGATCTCGTGCTGCTTCTGCACCACGGCGGCGACTTGCCGGCGCAACTTCTCAGGATAATCCGGCGCAGCGCGGTCGAGGCTCGCGAGCTCGGGCAGGCTTCCGACATGGGTGGTCAGGATTTTGTTCGTGCTGCGTTTCACAACGACCGCTCCAAGATTCGAGTGATGCATCCCCAAAAAGCGATCGAGGTGTTTTACGCATTCCAATTGTCTATTGAAAGCCGAGCGTTCATAAGAGAATTGGTGAAAGGCAGCAGGAGACATCGAATGGGCAAGGTCTGCGATTGCTTCCCCGAGCTCAAGAGCATCACCGACGCGCGCGAGCGGCGCTACCGCGCGCATCCGGAAAAACCCGCACCCGAGGGACCGCAGAGCTATGTCGAGGTGAAGGTGACCTCGATCGGCCAGCTCAACGAATTGGTCGACTGCAAGAAGAGCGGCCACAAGTTCATCATCAGCGAGCCGGTGCATGTGGGCGGGCAGAACGTGGCGCCGACGCCGCTCGAGTTCCTGCTGTCCGGCGCGGTCGGCTGCTACGCCGCGGTGTTCGCCTTCTATGCGGCGAAGCTCGGGGTCCCGTACGAGAGCTTCGAGGCGGTGGCGCGCACCGACTTCGACGTGCGCGGCCACATGATCGCGGGCGCGCCGACGTCGGCGTTCCAGAAGGTGACCATCAGCATCAGCGTCGTGAGCGACGCGCCGGAGGAGACGCTGCGGGAGGTCGAGCGCCTCTCCTTCGCGGGCTGCCCCGGCATCAGCACGTTGCGCGAGCCGGTGCCGGTCGAGACGCAGCTGACGGTGATACGGCCGGCGGCGGAGCAGGCGGCGTAGCGGCGCCGGCTCGACGTCGCCATGGCGCGCAAAGCCTCGCGCAAGCCCTATCGCGTCGGGCGTTCCCGAAGCGGCCTTGGTCTGTTCGCCACCGCGCCGATCGAGAAGGGCGCCTTCATCGTCGAATATAGCGGACGCCGCATCAGCAACGCCGAAGCGGAGCGGCTGGAGAAGCGCGGCAGCCGCTACATGTACGAGATCAACAGCCGCTGGACCGTGGACGGGTCGAGCCGCCGCAACATCGCGCGCTACGCCAACCATTCGTGCCGGCCGAACGCCGAATCCGACGTGGTCAAGGGCACGGTGATCCTGCGCGCGATCAAGAAAATCAAGCCGGAGGAGGAGATCACCTACGACTACGGCGAGGAGTATTTCGAGATTTTCCTCAAGCCGGTCGGCTGCAAATGCGTGAAGTGCAGAGAGAAGCGGCGGAAGCGGCGAGAGTCGGTGTAGGCGCACTGGCCGGCGAGCGTGACGTGGAATAGCATGGCCGCCGACGGCCGTCGCTTCGCCACCGGCGCCGATCCATTCGCCATCACCCGCCAGCCCAGGAGTCCACGACCATGCTCAATCCCGGGGTCATCTTCCTGCTCCTGCTCGTCATCGGCATCGCAGCCGGCCTGCTGTTCGACCGCTTTGCCGGACCCGGCTGGCTCTCGCGCCAGATCGCCGGCGCGAACCGCATGATGGTGACGAGCGCGCTGGTCGGCGTCGCCGGATCGTTCGTCGGCCATGACCTGGCGGTGCTGATCGGGGTCACCGGCTATGGCGCGCTAATCGGCGCCATCGTCGGTGCGCTTGTGGTGCTGTGGGCCTGGCGGATGGTGCGTTAGCGCGCCGGCGTCTCGATCGGCGCGCAGTTGCGTCGGCCCTGCGCGAGGCAATCGTCGAGCCGGCGCTGGTCGACCATGGCGTTGACCAGCCAGATGCCGGCGCCGACCACGGCAACGAAAAATACGAGTAGAAAAATATTGGTGGCCCGGCGGTCGCGCTCGTCCTCCGCCTGGTCTCGCCTGGCCGGCTCTTGTCCCTGCTCCATGCCGACAAGGTAGCGGCCAATCGCGGGGTGGGAAACGGCATCGGGACTTGCGTCCGACCGTCGGACCCCGGAAGGCCGTCCGTCAATCAGCCTGGGGCCTTTGACTTGCGCAATCGCTTGCCGACGCCGCCGGATTGCAGAATGGCGGCGCGCGCCTTTCGTTTTGCTCGGCCTGCTGGGCGAGCCGGTGCCAGTATTGCGCCATGGTCAGCCACGTCATCCGCTCGCGCAGGCCGAGCACGCTCTGCGCCCAGGCGAAGCATTGCACCGCGCGTTGCCTGAAATGCTCGGCCAGTCCCACCGGGCTGCCCTCCCCGACCCCTTTAGTCCGCTACCCGACATATGTCTGCTAGCGCACCAACGGCCTATCCACCGATTGGTTCCCGCGGTTGCGCAAATATTGGTGCGCCGGAAAATGCTACCTGCCCTCCTGCATGCTCGACGCCTTGGCGAGCGGCGCCCAGCGGTCGATCTCGCGCTTGAAGAACGCGGTGAACTGCTCCGGCGTGAACGGCTCGGTGTAGATCGCCTCGCGCGCGAGCCGCTCCTGCACGTCCGGCTGCCGCAGCGCCTTGATCACCTCGGCGTTGAGCCTCGTGACGATGGCGGACGGCATGTTCGCGGGTCCCGACAACGCGAACCAGGTATAGGCGACGATGTCGGGGAAGCCCTGCTCGGCATAGGTCGGGATGTCGGGATAGGCGGCCACGCGCTTGGGTGACGACACCGCCAGCGCGCGGACCTTTTTCGCGTCGAGCTGCGCGGCCGCCGAGGTGAGCGTCATCGAGGCCGCCGGCAGGTGGCCGCCCAGCATATCGGTCATGGCCTGGCTCGCGCCCTTGTAGGGAATATGGGTGAGCTTGATCCCGGCACTGCGCTGAAAAAGGTCCACCACCATGGCCGAATGGGAGGCGACCGAGGGCGAGCCGTAATTGATCGAGCCCGGATTTTTCTTCGCCAGCTCGATCAGATCGGCCAGCGACTTCGCCGGCATCTCGGGGGTCACCACCAACACCGATGGCGGCCCGCCCAGGATCGCGATATGGGTGAAATCCTTGATCGGGTCGACCGGCGCGTTCGGGGTGACCGCGGTGGTGATGATGAAGCCCCCGATGCCCGAGATGACCAGGTTGTAGCCGTCGGGCGGCGCCTTGGCGGTGACCTCGGCGGCGATCAGTCCGGCGCCGCCCGGCCGGTTCTCGACCACGACGTTCTGGCCGAGCGAGTCGGAGAGCTTCTGCGCCACCAGGCGGCCGAGGATGTCGGCGGTGCCGCCGGCGGTGAACGGCGCCAGCACCTTCACCGGCCGCGTCGGCCAGTCCTGCGCGTGCCCCGGTGCCGCCAGCAAGGCGAGCCCCAAGGCTGCGATCACCGCGCCGGCCGTGAGTCTCGTGATCATCGTGCCCTCCACGCGAACAGCAAAGAAACTAATTCGCCATGGTTTCCTTCACGGCGGCGACCAGCTGCTTGAGGGTGAACGGCTTGGGCAGGAAGCCGGGCCGGTCGTTGTCCGGCAGACTCTTCTCGAACGCATCCTCCGCATAGCCCGACACGAAAATGATCTTCACGTCGGGAATGCGCCGGCGCAGCTCCTTGAGCAGGGTCGGGCCGTCCATTTCCGGCATCACCACGTCGGAGACGACGAGATCCACCTGGCCGCCCCGCTTTTCGAGCTTCTCGAGCGCCTCGACGCCGTTGCCGGCCTCGATCACCGTATAGCCGCGCGAGACCAGCCCGCGGGCGTTGAGCGCGCGCAGCCCCTCCTCGTCCTCGACCAGCAGGATGGTGCCCTCGCCGGTGAGATCGGTGGCGGCGGTGCGCCTGACCTCGTCGGCGGCGGCGATGGCGCCGGCGATCGCCGGCGCGGCGGCCTCGGGCAGTTGCGGCATCTGCACGTCGTCGGCGCCCGCGATGTAGCGCGGCAGGAACACCCGGAAGGTCGAGCCCTTGCCGACCTCGGACTCCACATAGATGAAGCCGCCGGTCTGCTTGACGAAGCCATAGACGGTCGAGAGACCGAGGCCGGTGCCCTTGCCGACGTCCTTGGTGGTGAAATAGGGCTGGTAGATGCGGTCGACGATCTCGGGCGCGATGCCGCTGCCGGTGTCTTGCACCTCGACCAGAACGTATTCGCCGATCGGCATGCCCTTGTACTGGAAGCGGGCGCTCTCCTCGGCGCCCACGTTCGAGGTGCGCAGGGTGAACTTGCCGCCGTCGGGCATCGCGTCGCGCCCGTTTGCGGCCAGATTGATGATCGAGCGCTCGAATTGCGCGATGTCGATCTTCACCGGATAGAGGTCGCGGAACGGCACGACGGTGAGCGCGATCTTCTCGCCCAGGAAGCGGCGCAGCAGCAGCCCGAGATCGGACAGCGACTCGTTGAGGTCGACGACCTCCGGGCGCAAGGTCTGCTTGCGCGAGAACGCCAGCAGCTGCCGCACCAGGGCGGCGGCGCGGTTGGCGTTCTGCTTGATCTGCATGATGTCCTGGAACGACGGATCGGTCGGCTTGTGCGCGTTCAACAGGAAATCGGTCGCCATGATGATGGCGCCGAGGACGTTGTTGAAGTCGTGGGCCACCCCGCCGGCGAGCTTGCCGACCAGCTCCATCGTCTGCGCGGTGTCGACCTGGCCCTGCAGCTTGCGTTGCTCGGTGGTCTCGAGCGCGTAGACGATCGCAGCCTCCTGGTCGCGCTCCTCCTCCTTGATGGCGATGACGTAGAAGCGGGCGAAGCGTTCGCCGGCGCCTTCGAGCGCGGCGTCGACCGGCGCGATCTCGCCCTGCCCCTCCCCGGCCCTGCGGATCGCCGCTTCGAGCGCGCCGCGATCCCGCTCGGCGACGACGTCGAGGATCGAGCGGTCGGCGGCGCCCTCGCCCTTGAGCACCGGGTGGAACACGCGCGCGAACAGGGCGTTCGACCGTTTGATCTTGCTCTGCTGATCGACCGCGGCGATCGCCATCGGGGTGTTGTGGAAGAACCGGGTGAAGCGCACTTCGGCGGCGCGCTGCGGGTCGGTGCCGTCGTCGCGGGCGCGGTTGAGCACCAGCGTGCGGGAAGCGCCGGACGTCCCGTCGGCCCCGAAGGCGACCTTGTGGAACAGCCGCGCCGGCAGCGTGTGGCCGCTGCGGGTCTTGAGATCGATGTCGAGCACCTCGGTCGTCACGTCGCCGGGCGCGGCCGCCAGCGTGGTGAGCAGCGCGGCGCCCTCCCCCGCCACGATGTCGTCGAGCCTGAGGCCGCCCGAGCCGACCTGCGCGAGGTCGTGATCGAGCCAGTTGGCCAGCGTAGCGTTGAGATAGACGATGTTGCCGTTGCCCTCGGCGGAGAAGAAGCCGGCCGGCGCATGGTCGAGGTAGTCGATGGCGTGCTGCAGCTCCTGAAACACGTTCTCGTGCCGTTCGAGCTCGCGCGTCACGTCGGCGAGCGACCAGACCGTGAGGCGCTGCTCGCGCTTGCCCTCGCCGAGCGGGCGCACCCGCATGCGCAGCCAGCGGCCCGGCTCGCCCGCCTTGTGGCCGCCGACCCGCACCTCCTCCTGCAGCCGGCGGCCTTCGCGCGCCGCCTTGAGCAGGCGATAGACCGCCTCCGACACCCCCGGGTCGCCGATGAACACCCGCTCGACCGGCCGCACGTCGTCGGGATCGGCGGCGTCGACCAGATCGAGGTAGGCGGCATTGGCGTAGACCACCCGCCCGCGCTGGTCGGTGACCAGGATGCCTTCGTTGGCGCCGTCGACCACCGCCTTGATCAGCGGGCTCGCGGTCTCCCGGCCCGACACCCGCACGATGCCGGCGGCGAGCGCGAACAGCAGGAAGACGCCGACGGTGGCCAGGACCGAAAGCAGCGCGAGAATATAGGGCTCGGCATTGGTGCGGCCGATGAGCAGCAGCGCGACCGCCGCGCCGACCAGCACGACGGCGATCAGGAGCACGAGGCCGATGCTGCCGCCGTTGCGGATCGTCCGGCTGCGGTCGACCGCCGCGCGGGGATGGTTCTCGGTCGATTGCTGCACGGCCATGGGTGGCTCGCGACCTCGCTGACGCCGCCGGAGCGACGCGGATTCTCAGTGCCCCAGGCCGTGAATCGGCGCAAGGGGTTCGCGTAAAACGAGTCCCACAAATCCGAACGCCCGGCCCGCCGTGCCGGTGCCCGACGATGGGTACGCTATCACCGGCCGGCCACCGCCCGGTTGAGGCGCATGACATAGCCGATCACCTCGGCGACCGCCTGGTAGTGCTCGGCCGGGATTTCCTGATCGATCTCGACGGTGCCGTGGAGGGCGCGCGCCAGCGGCGGGTTCTCGACCACCGGGATCGCGTGCTCGCCCGCGACCTCGCGGATCTTGCGCGCCAGCGCGTCGACGCCCTTGGCGACGCAGACCGGCGCGTTCATGCCGCGCTCGTATTTGAGCGCGACCGCGAAGTGGGTCGGGTTGGTGATGACGACGGAGGCGCTCGGCACCGCCGCCATCATGCGCTTGCGCATCCGGTTCTGGCGGATCTGCCGGATCTTGCCCTTGACCGCGGGATCGCCCTCGGTCTGCTTGAACTCCTCCTTGAGCTCGCGCAGCGACATCTTCTGCCGCTCGAACCATTGCCGGTACTGGAACAGGTAATCGGCCGCCGCGACGATCGCGAGCACCGCCACGATGGTGCCGAGCATTTCGAGCGAGAGCGTTTGCGCGAGCGGCAGTATCGCCGACGGATCGGCCGTGACCAGGCCGTCGAGGCGATAGCGTTGGTGCCACAGCAGCAGCGTGATGATGGTGCCGATGAGCGCGAGCTTGGCCAGCCCCTTGGCGAAATTGGCCAGCGCCTGCTTGGAGAACAGCCGCTTGAGCCCGGCGGCCGGCGAAATCTTGGACAGTTTCGGCTTGAGCGCCTCCGCCGACCAGACCAGGCGGTGCTGGATGAGATTGCCGCCGATCGCCGCCAGCGCCAGCAGGAGCAGCGGAATGGCGACCGCGGCGATCACCTCGATGCCGAGCTTGCTCACCATATGGAGGAAGCCGCGGCCGTCGATGTGGATGGCGTAGGAGTTGGCGATCAGGCCGCGCAGCGTGGTGGCGATCCCATGGCCCATCGGCGCCGAGAACGCCATCAACATCAAGGTGGCGGCGGCGATCACGAACCAGGTGTTGACCTCCTGGCTCTTGGCGACGTCGCCGCGCTCGAGCGCCTCGTCGAGCCGCTTCTGGGTTGGGTCTTCCGAGCGTTCGCTATCGTCGCGTTCGTCGGCCATCGACTGGTCTCAAGAGCGGGGAGCAAGCAGCATGAGCACGTTCTCGACCGCGTCGAGGAACGTCGCCATCATCGCCCCGACCACCAGCAGCAGGATGAGAAAGCCGATCAGGATCGACAGCGGGATGCCGACGAAGAACACCTGCATTTGCGGCATCAGGCGCGACAGCACGCCGAGCCCGAGGTTGAACAGCAGGCCGAACACCAGGAACGGCGCCGAGAGCTGGATGCCGATGCGGAACGCGGCGGCAACCGTGCGGGTGGTGAGCGCCGCGACGTCGCCGAGCAGCGGAATGTCGCCCGGCTGGAACAGCGTGTAGCTGTCGTTGAGCGCGGCGATCACCAGGTGGTGCAGATCGGTGGCGAAGATCAGCGTCACGCCGAGCACGGTGAGGAAATTGCCGACGATGATGTTCTGCTGGCCTTGCGTCGGATCGACCGCGGTGACGAAGCCGAGCCCCAATTGCTGGGCGATCACCGAGCCCGCGATCTGCAGCGCCGAGATGATCAGCCGCGCGGTCAGTCCGAGCACGGCGCCGATCAGGATCTCCTGCGCCAGCATCACCACCACCGGCCCGAACGACCGCAAGTCGAGCGCATAGGCGCTGCGGTGGAGCGGCAGCAGCACGGCGGTGAGCACGAGCGCGACGGTGAGCCGCACCCGCACCGGAACGCTGAGCTCGCCCAATCCCGGCAGCAGCATCACCATCGTGCCGATGCGGGCGAACACCAGCATGAAGGTGGCGGCGAGCGCGGGGAGGAAGGCGACGTCGATCTTCATGCGAAGGTTTTCTCCTCGTCATGGCCGGGCTCGTCAGCGCAAGTCGGGTTTACCCGACTTGCGCCACTCCATGGTGCGGAACTCGGACAAGTCCGAGTTCCGGTGCCATCCACATCTTTGGCTCGATTCAAGACGTGGATGCCCGGAACAAGTCCGGGCATGACGGTGCAACAGTGTGCTCTCACCCCCCGATGATCCGCGACGCGAGCCTCGCCATGTGGCCCTGCAGCGCGTCGGCCATGAACGGCAGCGCGATCAGCATGGCGATGAAGATCGCGAGGATTTTCGGAACGAACACCAGCGTCATCTCCTGGATCTGGGTGAGCGCCTGGAACAGCGAGATGGCGACGCCGACCACGAGCCCGATCAGCATCAACGGGCTCGCCACCAGAACGAGCGTGACGATGGCGTCGCGCGCCACGTCGAGAACTTCGGGACCGGTCATACCGATTTACACCGTTGAGGACGTAGAGCAGTTTCAACAAGCTGGAATCGTCCGGTCTGGTTTGTGGACGTGCCGCGGTTTTCCCTCGCCCCGCGAAGCGGGGAGAGGGTGCCGAGCGAAGCGAGGCGGGTGAGGGGCAATGTTGGCATCGCCTCAAGCGGCCCCTCACCCCCACCCTCTCCCCGCAAAGAGCGGGGAGAGGGAGCGACCGAGATCGCCGCGCGCTCAGTCGATCCCTCGAAATTAGTGGCGACGCTAATCATGAAACCGCTCTAGATCGGCATCTTCATGATCTCTTCGTAGGCCTGGATCACCTTGTCGCGCACCGAGACCAGCGCCTCGACCGCGACCTCGGTTTCCGACACCGCCGTCACCACGTCGACAATATTGGCCTTGCCGTTGGCCACGGCCTGGGTCTGGACCTCGGATTTGCGGCCGGCCTCGGCCACCGTGCTGAGCGCGCCCTTGAGCAGCGAGCCGAAGGACGGCCCGCCCCCCGCTTCGGCGGCCTTGCCGAGCGCCGCGGACGGATCGGCAAGCCGGGCGAGCGCGGAATAGGCGCTGGCGGCAGCGGACGGCGTGGTCATGATTTAGGCTCTCCCGATCAGGCTTTGAGGATGTCGAGGGTGCGCTGGATCATGCGGCGCGTTGCCCCGATCACGTTGATGTTGGCCTCGTAGGAGCGCTGGGCCTCGCGCATGTCGCTCATCTCGATGAGCGGATTGATGTTGGGATATTTGACATTGCCGTTAGCGTCGGCGGACGGATGCCCGGGCTCGTGCTTGAGGCGGAACTCGGAAGGGTCGGTGCGCACCGGGCCGAGCCCGACCATTCGCGCACCGAGCGCGCGATCCATCTCCGAGCGGAAGGTCGGAATCTTTCGGCGAAACGGGTCGGAGCCCTGCTGCGCGGTCGAATCCGCGTTGGCGAGGTTCTCCGAGATGACGCGCATGCGCCCGGCCTGGGTGCGCAGGCCGGAGGCCGCGATCGCGATCGATTTCAGGAAATCCATTGTCCCCTCCCCGGTGGCGACTACGAGCGCTTGCCGAGCGCGGTCTTGAGCAAGCCGAGCCCGCGCGTGTAGAGCGCGGTCGCCGCCTGATAATCCATCTGGTTCGACGCCACCTTGAGCATCTCGTCCTCGAGGTTGACCGCGTTGCCCCCCGGCCGCACCTCGAAGCCGCCGCGGCGGTCGAGCTGGAATTGCGCGGCACTGCCGCTCGGGCCGGCGAGATGCGCGTCACTGGTCCGCGCCATCGCGAGCGCGGCCGCACCCGGCTGCGTGCGGTCGAGCGCGGGCGGCGCCAGGTCGCGGGCCTTGAACCGCGGCGTGTCGGCGTTGGCGACGTTTTCGGCCAGCAGCCGCTGGCGCTCCTGGTGCCATTGCATCCGGGTCCGCAGCATGGAGAAGAGCGGGATCTGGGAGATCGGCATGGCTGCTCCTGGTTGCAGACAGCAGGCCACACGGGGCCGCCGCACCAGGCAGACTTTGCCTAGTTTATGGTTAATGGCCGGTTAAGGGCAGTTAATGGGCGCCGCCTGCCATTAAACCGCCGTTTACCAAGAGAAAGCTTTTAGGTGGTGGACCGAGGGGCCGGAGGACCCGTCTTTCTTAATTCTTTGTTAGTATTCGCGGCGGCAAGTATTACCGCTGGCGTTAACCATTCGGGCGATTCCGATAGACACGCGAGGCCCCTGGGGCGCAGGGAGGAGCGATGTTCGAAAGTCTTGACGTATCCATGCCGGTGCGTGTCCTGGGCGCCATTATTATCCTGGTGGCGCTGCTGGGCGCGTTCTTCTGGGTGGTACGCTGGTTCGGCGCCGAGCGCCTGGGCACCGCCACGGCGCGCGGCCGTCAGCCGCGGCTCGCCGTGATCGATGCGGCCGCCGTCGATGGACGCCGCCGCCTGGTCCTGATCCGCCGCGACAATGTCGAGCATCTGCTGATGATCGGCGGCCCGAGCGACCTGGTGGTCGAGCCGAACATCGTGCGCGCGACCGGCGCGCCGCGCGAAGCGGCGCCCGCCCGCCCGCCGACCGCGACCGATCCGCTGCCGCGCGCAGTACCGCTCGGCGAAGGTACGATGTGGCCGCTGCAGCCCGAGCCGGCGCCGCGTGAAGCGGCCGTGCGGGAGCCCGCGCCGCGGGAGCCGATGCAGCGGGAACCCGTGCAGCGCGAGCCGATGCTGCGCGAGCCGCCGCCGATGCGTGAATCACCACCGATGCGTGAGCCGCCACCGCGCGAGGCAGCGCCGCGCCAGCAGCGTCCTGCTCCCCCGCCACCGATGCCGGAAGAGACCATGGAGTGGTCGGACGAGCCCGAACCGCCGCCTCCGCCGCCGTCGCGCGAACGCAGGACGCGTGCCCCCGACCCGCTCGCCGGCTTGGCCGAGGAGCTTTCGCGCGCGCCCGCGCCGCCCGATGCGGGCAGCGGCGACATGCGCGAAGCGCGCCCGCCGCGCCGCGAAACGCGCCTCGCACGGCAGCAACCGGCGCCGCCGCCGGTGCCCGCTCCTTCAGCCGAGCAGCAGTTCAACTCGGCCGCCGACCAGAATCTCGCCGAGATGGCGCAGCGGCTGGAGGCGGCGCTGCGCCGTCCGGCGGCGAAGAGCGAAGAGCCGCGCTTCGCCGAGCCCGCGCCGCGATCCCCGGATCAGGTCCGGGGAGCGACGGCGCCCGAGCCGGCTGCCGCCGAGGAAGACTATCCGCCCCCACCGCCTGCGCGCGCACCGGCGGACGCGAGGCCCGCCCGCGGCGAGCCACGGCCGGGGCGCACCGACGCCAAGCCGGCGGCCGGGAAATCGCTTTACGACAGCCTCGAGCAGGAGATGGCGAGTTTGTTGGGCCGTCCCGACAGGAAAACTTGAAGCCAGCGGGGATCGCCCACCGCGTTCGTCTCGCGGCGGTGGTGGGCGGTGTAGTAGCGGCTCTGCTCGCAACGACGGCGGCCGCCGTCGCCCAGGACATCAGCATCAATCTCGGTCAGGGAGGCGGCAGCCTGAC
>WNGB01013635.1_pt1 | contig 13815 bp, 9 predicted proteins | sample 5400681 | NCBI WGS metagenome assembly WNGB01 (sample SAMN13153367, study PRJNA577476) | soil metagenome | isolation source: 115 cm soil or saprolite under grassland replicate 2 | place: USA:California | collected 2016-06-15 | reverse complement strand
CAATCTCGATGCTCCGGAAGCCAGACCCGCTCTCTGACACTCTAATGACGGTTTCGTTGGGGCCGCAGCATCCTTCGACGCACGGCGTGCTCCGCCTCGAACTCGTTCTCGACGGCGAGACCGTAGTCAAAGCCATCCCCGACATCGGCTACCTGCACACCGGCATCGAGAAGACGATGGAGAAGGAGAAGTGGCAGCAGGTGGTGACCGTCACTTGCCGCGCGGATTACCTCAATTCGATGGGCAACGACCTGGGATACTGCCTCGCGGTCGAAAAGCTGATGAGCGTCGACGCGCCCAAGCGCGCCCAGGACCTGCGCGTGCTCTTCACGGAGTTGAACCGGCTCTCGTCGCATCTGGTCTGGTTCGGCACGCACGCCATGGACATCGGCGCGATGACCGCCTTCTTTTACGCTTTCACCGAGCGCGAAAGGATTCTCGACCTTTACGAATGCGCCACCGGCGCGCGCCTGCACCAGAGCTATTTCATCGTCGGCGGCTGCCGTTGGGACATCCCCGACACGTTCGTTCCTCTCTGCGACGAATTCCTCAAGGGCTTTCCGAAGTTCCTCGACGAGTGCAAGCGTCTGGTCACGGGCAACAGGATCTTCCAGCGCCGAACGCAGGGCGTGGGCGTGATGAAGCGCGAAGGCGCGATCGATTGGGGGTTGTCCGGCCCGACGATTCGCGGCAGCGGCGTCAACTGGGACATCCGCAAGGCCGAGCCTTATTCGGGCTACGACACTTACGATTTCAAAGTCCCGGTGTACGACACCTGCGACGTATGGGCCCGTTACCTTGTGCGGATGGACGAGATGGAGGAGAGCTGGAAGATTTGCGTCGAGGCCCTCAACCGCGTGAGGGAGCCTGGCGAGTTCATCGCCAACCATCCGAAGCTCAAGCTGCCCGAGCGCGACCTGATGAAACAGCACATCGACGTGATGATCCATCACTTCCTGCTCGCGTCGGAGGGCTTCACCGTTCCGATCGGCGAGGTCTATCAATCGATCGAGTCGGCGCGCGGCGAACTCGGGTTCCACGTCGTCAGCGACGGGGCAGAGCGTCCGTACCGGGTCCACATGCGCACCCCGTCCTTCGTCAACCTTTCGGCGCTGCCCGCGATGGTCGAAGGTTCGTTGATCGCGGACGTCGTCGCCGTCATCGGCAGTATTGATATTGTTTTGGGAGACGTAGATCGTTAAGCAGATGTCAGATGTCAGATGCTAGATGCTAGCGAGACTGACATCTGACATCTGACATCTGACATCTGAAAATATGTTCAGCGAAGCGAACGAAAAGAAGCTAGACAAAATCATCACGCGTTATCCGGTCAAACGCTCGGCCATCTTGCCCGCGCTCTACATCGCGCAGGAAGAACATGGCTACGTGACCGACGATGACGTGAAATACATCGCCGGCCGTTTGGACATGCGCGTCAACGAGGTGGAAGAGGTGGTGACCTTCTACACGATGTATTCGCGCAAGCCCATCGGCAAATATAAATTGCAGGTCTGCCGAACCCTCTCGTGCTGGCTCCGGGGCGCGGAAGAGATCACCGAGCGGATCGAACACAAACTCGGCTGCGGAATCGGCGAGACCACGCCGGACGGCAAGTTCACGCTTGTGGAGGTCGAGTGCCTGGGCTATTGCGATCTCGCGCCATGTTTGCAGGTCAATTTTGATTACCATGAAAAGGTGACGCCTGATCGTGTGGACCAGATCATCGCCGGCCTGTCGTAAGTCGGAAACGCCGAAAGGTTATTCATGTATGGCCACAGAGCACACCGCAGCGCACAGAGGGACCTGAGATTCCTCTGTGTCCTGCGGTGCGCTGCGGTGGCAACAGAAATAGTATCCATGACCAAGGTTATAACATCGAGATTTCATCTGAAGGGGCGCGCCTGTGACATTGATGTTTACATCGAGCACGGCGGCTATCAGGCCCTCCCCAAAGCGCTCAAAGAGTTCACGCCCGACCAGGTCACCGAAGAGGTCAAGAAGTCGGCCCTTCGCGGTCGCGGCGGCGCGGGGTTTCCCACCGGGATGAAGTGGAGCTTCGTCCCGAAAGAATCGAAGCGGCCGAAATACGTCGTTTGCAACGCCGACGAATCGGAGCCGGGCACGGGCAAAGACCGCGACCTTATGCGCTACGACCCGCACCAGATGATCGAGGGGATGATCATCGCGGCCTACGCCCTGGGGGCGCGCGACAATTACATCTACATTCGCGGCGAGTACTGGTACATCCTGGAGATTTTGGAGAAGGCCCTGGCGCAGGCTTACGAGCGCGGCTATCTGGGCGATAACATTCTCGGTTCTGGATTCGACTGCAACATCTACGTCCATCCGGGCGCGGGCGCGTACATCTGCGGCGAGGAGACCGCGCTGCTCGAGTCGCTCGAAGGCAAGCGCGGCCACCCGCGATTGAAACCGCCGTTCCCGGCCGTGGTCGGCCTCTACGGCGGCCCGACCGTGGTCAACAACGTCGAGACGCTGGCCGTCGTGCCGTGGATCATCCTGAACGGCGGCGAACGGTACCGCCAGCTCGGGACCGAGAAGAGCGGCGGCACGAAGCTCTACACTGTCAGCGGCCACGTCAACCGTCCCGGCAATTACGAAGTCCCGATGGGCTATCCGCTGATGTCGCTGATCAACAACGACTGCGGCGGCATCGCCGGAGGCCGCAAGTTCAAAGCCTGCATCCCAGGCGGCTCGTCGGTTCCGATCCTGACCGCCGAAGAGTGCAAGAAAGTCACGCTCGATTACGAATCGGTCGCCGCCGCAGGGTCGATGCTCGGCTCCGGCGGCGTGATCATTATGGACGAGACCACCGACATCTTCGAGACGACGCGCAACATCACCCATTTTTACAAACACGAGTCGTGCGGGTTGGCCGACAAGATTCTGGGCAAGAGTTTCTGCGCGCTCGGCGACGCGGCGGCGATGCCCGTGCAGTCGGCGATCGACAAGTTCCGTGAAGACTTCGAGCGCAGGATCAAACACAACTTTGTGCAGCTTCAGAAGGCTGCAGATTGAAGTCATATGCTTTACAAAATACCACTGGTTTTCTCCCCACAGCCTGAAGGCGGTTTCACGGTTACTTCACCGTTGGTGCCGGAATTGGTGACGGAGGGAGATACGTTCGATGAAGCTATGGCCAATGTACGAGACGCGTTAGCGGCTGTGATAGAGGCGTATCAAGATTTGGGTAGAACTTTGCCGCCCAACACGCAACTTAACGATGTTGATAGCGCGATCTGGTTGGAGACGGTTGTGGCGGCCGCATGACTTATCGAGAGGCATCGCGAAAGCTTAATAAACTTGGTTGTCAGGAGCTTCCAAGGCGAGGCGGTGGTTCTCATCGAAAATGGCTCAACCCTGCAAATCAGCAGATTACAGTGCTGCCGGATTGGGGAAGTAAGGATTTGAAGATGGGAACGCTACGAGCGGCAGTTAAGCAGTTAGGAATAACCTGGGAGGAGTTTGAAAAGGCGTGAGGCCAAAGGGCTGTCCATGAATTTGAATTTGGGGCGGCTCAAAGGCGAGGTGATAATTTACGACGGTAGAGATTTCGCGGGAGAGAGAGGGCCAGAAGTCATCTGTCGCCGGCGTCCAAGACGACGCAGGCTCGGATTAGTGTTTTGGTCAGCCATAACCGCGAATGAAGGTTCTTTGCCCTCGGTGCAACGAGCCCATTGACTTGGGTTACCTGGAAAAGAATGGCGCCCAGATGGCGCCTTGCTCCGGATGTGGCACGGTCGTCGCCGCCAATTACAAGAAAGACGACAAGCGCACCCATTGGAAGCTCGAGTTTGAAACGCCGCTGCCTGAGAATGGCGGGGAAGACGACGGCTGTGGCTGTGGGGCGGCGATACTGATGCTAATCGCCTTGTCGATACTGATCGGGATGCTGCGATGCGATCCGGAAGTTCCTGACAAGCCGCCGAGCGATACGCCGGCGGAAGAAGTTCGAAACTGATTTATGGAAACAGTCAAGCTAACAATTAACGGACAGGAAGTGGCGGCGCCGAAAGGCGAGCTGCTGATCGAGGCGTGCGAGATGAACGGCGTCTATCTGCCGCGCTTCTGTCATCATCGCGGGTTGACGCCGCAGGCTTCGTGCCGGATGTGCGTGGTGAGGGTTGACAATCCGAAGATACCGAAGCTCCAGACCGCATGCACGACGCCGGTCAGCGACGGGATGGTCGTGACCACCGAGTCGACGGAGGTCGAGGAGACGCGCGCTGCGATGATCGAATTCCTGCTCTCGAACCACCCGGTGGATTGCCCGGTCTGCGACCGGGCGGGCGAGTGCGAGTTGCAGGACCAGACCTACGGCTTCGGCGAAGACCGCACGCGCTCCCAGTTCAGCGACAAAGAGAATTTCCTGGAGCGCCAGATCTCGCCCTTCATTTACAACGACCCGCAGCGCTGTGTCGTCTGCAAACGCTGCACGCGCGTCTGCGAAGAATGGATGGACGAGTTCGCGATCACCGCGATCAATCGCGGCTCGGCCACTCTGATCAGTTCTTTCAGCGGCTGGGTCGAATGCTCCGACTGCGGCAACTGCGTCGACGTTTGCCCGACCGGGACATTGCTGCACACGCCTTACAAATACATCGCGCGCCCCTGGGACTTGAAGCAGACGCCGACGGTCTGCAACTTCTGCTCGGACGGCTGCTCGATCCTGGCCGGGACGCGTAGCGAGAAGCTGATCCGCTCGGTGGCCCGCGACGGGCGCGGGCGCACGGCGGGGGGCGTCAATCACGACTTCCTCTGCGCCCTGGGGCGCTACACTGTGGATTTCGTTCACAGCGACGAGCGGGTCTCGCGCCCGATGATTCGTCGCGGCGAACATCTGATCCCGGCCACCTGGGACGAGGCGTTGAATTACGTCGCGAAACGGCTCGGCGAAATCAAAGCGCGGAGCGGCGGCGATTCGATAGGCGTGATCAGCGCGGCGCGGCTGCTTAACGAAGATCAGTTCACGCTCCGGCGGTTCGCCGCGGAGGTTCTAGAGACCAAACACGCGGACTTCTACCGCGACGACGACGAGATCGATTTCGCGTCGTTCTTCAAACACGGCCAGCCGACAATCGCCACGCAGGCGCACATTCAGAACGCCGACGCGATCCTGCTCGTCGGCTCGGACCCGAACGAAGAGAATCCGCTGACCGCGTTCTCGATCCGCTGGGCCGTGCGCCAAAGCGCCGCGCGACTGATCGTCGTCAATTCGATTCCGTCGCGCTTGGAACGACAGGCCGAGCTGTCGGTCCGCGTGCGCGAGGGCAGCGAAGGCGCGCTCGTTTACGGATTGCTCGACGGATCGAAGGTCGCCGAGGCCGCCGGCGCGATGGGCGTCAGCGCTGATTCGATCAACGCGATTCGCAAGATTCTGCTCGAAAGCGAGAAGGTGGTCGTGATCTTCGGCGACGAGCTGCGCGGCGCGGCTCTGGAGGCCCTGCCGCTCGTCGAACTCGCCCTCGCCGGCCTGAGCGCCGAAGCGGCGGCGGAGGCCAGGAAGTCGTACATCGACTCGCTGCAGCGTCAGGTGCGTTCGTCGAATTCACCGCCGAAGCCCTCGATCAACGAGAACCCATACACTTACATCGTCGAACGTCCGACTCTCGAAACGGGGCGGGCCCCGGCGCGGTCCGAGACCAAATTCTCCTTCGTCCCGCTCGTCCGATATTCGAATTCGATTGGCGCGTGGCAGATGGGAATGTGCGCCGAGCAGACCGGCGGAATGTCGGCGCGCGCGATGCTCAACAACGCCGGCGGCGGCGTCAAGGCCCTGCTCATTGCTGGGGAAGACGTGGTCTCGAAGGCTAATGGGGACGCGACGATCGTGAGGTCGCAGCTCGAGAAACTAGACTTCCTGGTCGTGCAGGAGATGTTCCTGACCGAGACCGCGCGGATGGCCGACATAGTATTGCCCGTGACGAGCTTCGCCGAAGCCCAGGGCACGCAGGTCAACAACGGGTCGCAGGTTCAATTCGTACGCCGCACGATACCGCCCGTCGGCCAGGCGCGCCCCGATTGGATGGTTACGAATCAGATCGCCAGGCAGATGGGCGTTGATTTCGGCTACCAGGGACAGCTCAAGAACGTCTTTAAGGAGATCGCCGAGAAGGTTGAAGGTTACGCCGGATTGTCGCACAACTTCCTGGCCAACGAAGGCGCGACGCCGATCAAACGCGCGCAAGCCGATTTGAGCAAGGTTGAGCGCGCCGAATTGCCCGAACTTTTGGATCGTCTGGCGGGCGAAGTGGCGCGCGTGAATCGCAAAATCCCGGTTGACGCGTCGGAGATTGCGGCGAAGGCCGGATCGCTTTTGCACAAGCGCTATCCGCTGATCACGCGCTTCTCCGAAATGATCTCGCCCGTGTCGCAGCGGGAGGAGGAAGTCGCCGCGCCGCTGATATTCCCGGCCTAAAGTTCGTAGCGCCGCCTTCAGGCGGAGTCTTCGAATCACGGGGACCGTTCCGCCTGAAGGCGGTACTACGAACGAAAAAGCTTATGTCATCACTACTCAACTCGATTGATTTTCAATACGTCATCGGCGCGCTGGTGAAGATCGCCGTCTTCTGGATCTTCATCATGCTCGTTGTCGCCTACACGGTCTACGCCGAACGGCGCGTGCTGGCCGTCATCCAGAACCGCCTGGGGCCGAACCGCGTCGGCTGGCAGGGGCTGTTGCAGCCCTTCGCCGACCTGCTCAAGTTCATCTTCAAAGAAGACATCATCCCTCTGGCGGTCAACAAATGGCTCTACATTCTGGCGCCGATCATCGTGCTGATCCCGGCGATGATGGTTCTGATCGTCTATCCGTTCGGGCCTGATGTCCCGCTGCCGTTCGGCGGCGCCATCAGTCAGACCCTTCATGATCTGGGCCTCAGATTCGGGATGAACTGGAACATCGATCTGAGCACGGTCAGTCTGCACGTCACGAACATGAACGTCGGGCTGCTCTACGTCTTCGCGATGACCAGCCTTGGCATATACGGCATCGTGGTCGGCGGTTGGGCGTCGAATTCGAAATACAGCCTGCTCGGCGGATTGCGCTCGTCGGCGCAAATGATCAGTTACGAGTTGGCGCTTTCGCTGTCGGTCATCGCCGTTCTGATCCAGGCGGGCACGCTCGATCTGACCAAAATAGTCGAGCAGCAGCAGGGCTGGTATGGGTTTAAATGGAACGTCTTTCAGTGGCCGATGTTCCTGCCGTGCATCATCGCCTTTTCCATTTACCTTATCAGCGCCATCGCCGAGACCAACCGCGTGCCGTTCGATCTGCCCGAGGCCGAGACCGAGCTGGTCGCCGGGTTCCATACCGAATATAGCTCGCTCAAATTCGCGCTCTTTTTCATGGCCGAGTACGTCAATATGATGACCGTTTCGGTGCTGGCGACGACGCTTTTCTTGGGCGGATGGAACGGGCCGGGCGTCGAAACTTACCCGTGGCTGGGCCCCGTTTGGTTCCTGGCCAAAGTCTTCTTCTTCCTGTTCCTTTACATCTGGCTGCGCGGGACGCTGCCGCGTTTCCGCTACGACCAGTTGATGAATTTCGGGTGGAAAGTGTTGTTGCCGGCGGCGCTCTTCAACATCGTCCTGGCTTCAGCGATCGGAGTCTTGTTCTTGTGAGTCTGTTATGGAATTTTCCCACATTCTCTTTCTAGGTCTCGCCGCGCTGTCCGTGGTGGCCGCCTTCAACGTGATCCTGCAGCGCAACCCGATCTATTGCGCGATCGGATTGATCGTCGTGCTGTGTAGCCTGGCGGCGCTCTTCCTGACGCTCAGCGCGCAATTCATCGCGGCGATGCAGATCATCGTCTACGCGGGCGCGATCATGGTGCTGTTCGTCTTCGTGATCATGCTTTTGAACGTGCGCGCCGAAGAGACCAGGATTGACAAACAGAAATATCTGAAATGGCTGGCCGCGCCGCTCTTCCTGGCGCTGCTGGCTGAAGTCATGGCGGTCGTCCGGTACGTGGACCTGACGCCGCAGCCCTTGCCGAGCGCGAACGGCGCCGCCTATCCGGAGCGCGTTCTGGGCACGGTTGAAAACATCGCGTACGGGATGTTTACCGATTACCTGATCCCGTTCGAGGCCGCGTCGATATTGATCCTGATGGCGATTGTCGGCTCGATGCTGCTCGCGCGCCGCGAGAGGAAGGAAGACGTCGAACGCATCGAGAAGGCGCTCACTCGCCAGCAGGAGGAAGAAAAGTACGAAGAGGAGGTAGCCGCCTGATCCCGGCCGCTCGTGGATGGGACTCATAGGACTCATAGGTCCTATGAGTCCCATCCACGAGCGGCCGGGGCGCGGCGAAGATTGAAATTATGGTTCCGCTTTCATGGTATCTGGCGCTTAGCGCCGTCTTGTTCACCATCGGCGTCGTCGGCGTGCTCATTCAGCGCAACATCATATCGCTGTTTATGTGCATCGAACTGATGCTTAATGCGGTCAACCTTTCACTGATCACGTTTTCGCGGCTGCACAACAACGCCACGGGCCCTGGCCAGTTGTTCGTCTTTATTGTGATGGCCGTGGCCGCTGCTGAGGCCGCCGTCGGGTTGGCGATCATCATCGCGCTCTTCCGCAGCCGCGAGACGCTCAACGTGGACGAAGCGGATTTGCTTAAACTTTAGCAGTCGGTGGGCAGTGGTTAGTGGGCAGTGGACCCCCCTGACGCCACTGCCCACTAACCACTAACCACTAACCACTAACCACTATGCTTAAATGGATTGTACTCGCGCCGCTGATCGGCGCGATCATCAACGGGTTGTTCGGCAGGCGGTTCCTGGCCATCTTCGGCCAGAGGGCGACCGAGAAGTTGGTCGGGTTCATCGCCTGCGCCTCGGTAGGCGTTTCGACCGCACTGGCGTTCATTGTCTTCTTTGGCCGGGAGTGGCCGATCGTCAACGGCAAGCCGCAGATCACCCAACATTTCTTCCACTGGCTCAAAGTCGGATCATTTCAAGCCGACTTCGCCTACCTGCTCGATCCGCTCTCAGGCGTCTACATCCTGTTCGTCACCGGCGTCGGACTGCTGATTCACATCTACGCGACGGGCTATATGCATGGCGATCCGGGCTATTACAGGTTCTTCAGCTATCTGAACCTGTTTATGTTCATGATGCTGACGCTGGTGCTGGCCGACAATCTGCTGCTGCTGTTCGTCGGATGGGAAGGCGTGGGGCTGTGTTCGTATTTGCTGATCGGCTATTACATCAAGTGGGATGTGGCGGGATCGGCGGCGAAGAAGGCGTTCGTCATGAACCGTATCGGCGATTTCGGCTTTATGATCGCCACGTTCCTGGTCTTCACCAATTTCCACACGATCAGTTTTGTCACGAAGGACATCAACGGGGTGGAGGTTTCGAGCTTCCTCGCGCAGGCGGCCGCGTCGCCGGCGGTCGCCGTCGGGACGTTGACGGCGATTGCGCTGCTCTTCTTCGTGGGCGCGACGGGCAAATCGGCGCAGGTTCCGCTCTTCACCTGGCTGCCGGACGCGATGGCCGGCCCGACGCCGGTATCGGCTCTGATCCACGCGGCGACGATGGTCACTGCAGGCGTCTATCTGGTCGCGCGCTGCAGCCCCGTCTTTGTCAAAGCGCCGACCGCGATGGCCGTTGTGGCGGTGATCGGCGCGGCGACGGCGATATTCGCGGCGACCATCGGCATCGCGCAGAACGACATCAAGAAAGTCCTTGCCTATTCGACCGTCTCGCAGCTCGGTTATATGTTCCTGGCCTGCGGCGTGGGCGCTTTCGTCGCGGGCATCTTCCACGTGATGACGCACGCGTTCTTCAAAGCTCTGCTCTTCCTCGGCTCCGGCTCGGTCATTCACGGGATGAGCGACGAACAGGACATGCGCCGGATGGGCGGGTTGAGGAAGTATATGCGGATCACGTTTTCGACAATGTTCGTCGGGTGGTTGGCGATCAGCGGGTTCCCGTTGCTGTCCGGCTTCTTCAGCAAAGACGAAATCCTGTGGCGCACGTGGTCGACCGAAGCTCTGCCGCACAACTGGGGTAAAGCGCTGTGGGTCGTGGCGGCCGTTACCGCCGTCATCACCGCGGTCTATATGACCAGGCTGATGGTCATGACCTTCTGGGGCCGCGAGCGATTTACGGAAACCCGTAACGATCATCACGCCGGCGCGGGCCACGCAACCAGTGGACACGGAGGCGATCATGGACATCACGGCAGGCCGCACGAATCGGGATGGCTGATGACCGTGCCATTGATAATTCTGGCGATGCTGTCAATCGCGGGAGGCTATGTCGGCGTCCCGGCGGCGCTCGGCGGATCGAATCAGTTCGAGCATTTTCTCGAACCCGCAATCGCCAAATTTGAACCCGCGACCGCGACACACAATGGCGCAGCGGTCGCTCCTGTGATGGCGCAGGCCGAATCGCATGGCGGCGTCGCCGGCGCGCAAGCCGCGCACGAAGGCGGCCACGACGTCGAGACCGAGCGCCTGTTCACGGCCATCTCGTCGGTCCTGGCGGCGCTCGGGCTGGCTTTCGGCTTGGTCTTCTTCAGTCGGAATCCGCTCTGGCGCGCGCCGAAGCTGCTAGAGGACAAATACCGCGTCGACGAATTTTACGACGGGGCGGTCGTCGGGCCGTTCGAGAGCCTCTCGCGCGACGGGCTGTGGAAAGTCGTTGACGTGAAGATCATTGACGGATTCGTGAACGGGGTTGCGCGGCTGTTCGCGGCCATGGCCGGCGCGCTGCGGTACACGCAGACGGGATTCGCGCGCAATTACGCCGCGGTGATCCTCCTCGGCGCGATCATCGTCATCGGATATTTCATCGTCTCGTTCTTCGGCATTCACATCAACATATGAACCTGATTACGATCAAAACATTCCTGATTACGATCACGACATTCCTGCCGCTTGCCGGCGCGGTCGTCTTGCTGCTCTCGAGCGCCCTCGCCTCGCGCGAGGCCCATCAGGAGAGGCTCAACAATCTTTATCGCTGGATCGCGTTGATCGTCACGACGGTCACGTTCTTCGCCTCGGTCGTCGTCATCGCCGTATTCGACCGCTCCGTCGTCGGGCCTCAATTGTGGCAGAAAGTCCCGTGGATCGGCTCGCTCGGCGCGAACTATTACGTGGGCGTTGATGGCGTCAGTGTCTGGCTCGTGCTCCTGACGACATTCCTCATGCCGATATCGGTGCTGGCGAGCTGGGGCGGCGCCAAGCGCGTGCGCGAGTACATGCTGTTTATGCTCACGCTCGAAACGGGAATGATCGGCGTGTTCGTCTCGTGGGACCTGCTGCTCTTCTACCTCTTCTTCGAGATCACGTTGATCCCGATGTATTTCCTGATCGGAGTCTGGGGCGGCGAGCGTCGAGTCTACGCGGCGATCAAATTCTTCATTTACACGGTGGTCGGGAGCCTGCTGATGCTGGTCGCGTTGATCGCAGTCTATTTCTACAACGCTAAGGCCGCCGGCGGCGTGTACTCTTTCGACATCGTCGAGATCACGAATCGCCTGTCGAGCAATCCCGGCCTGATTCCCCAAAACGTGAAGCTCTGGCTGTGGCTGGCGTTCGCGCTGGCGTTCTTCATCAAAGTCCCGCTCTTCCCGTTCCACACGTGGCTGCCCGACGCGCACGTCGAGGCGCCGACCGCGGGCTCGATCATCCTGGCGGGCGTACTGCTGAAGATGGGGACTTACGGCCTGATGCGATTCAACCTGCCGTTCTTTCCCGACATTTCGCAGAAGGCAGCCCCTTACGTGATGACGTTGGCCGTCTTTGGCATCATTTACGGCGCGCTGGTGGCGATGGTGCAGCCCGACATGAAGAAGCTCGTGGCCTATTCGTCGGTCAGCCACCTCGGGTTCGTCGTGCTCGGCATCTTCTCGTTCACCGACCTGGCGATGCAGGGGGCGCTCTACCAGATGCTGGCTCACGGCGTCTCGACGGGCGCGCTCTTCCTCTGCGTCGGGATCGTTTACGAGCGCCGGCACACCCGAATGATCGCCGACTACGGCGGGATCGCCACGCCGATGCCGCAATATTCGACGATGTTCCTGATCGTCGCGCTCTCGTCGCTCGGATTGCCGCTGCTCAACGGCTTCATCGGCGAGTTCCTGATCCTGCTCGGCGCGTTCGCCTCGCCGGTTCCGCACGCGCAATTGTTCGCCGTGTTCGGCGCGACGGGCGTGATACTGTCGGCGGTCTATTTGCTCTGGATGCTGCAGCGCGTGATGTTCGGCGAAGTGAAGAAGAGAGAGAACGCCGAGCTTGAAGACCTGGACGCGCGGGAGAAGTGGGCGCTCGTCCCGCTCGTCGCGATGGCGATTGTGATGGGCGTCGCGCCGATGCTCTTTTTGCGCGCGAGCGAGAAGTCGGTCAACGCCGTGAGGGATGCCGTTTTAGGCAAACCTGCCGGGGTGGCCGTCGAACGCTGACAAGCGTAGTCAAAATTTCAAAAGACGATGCAATTCGAAAACTTAAATCTGGATAACCTGAACATAAGCTATTGGGCGATCGCCCCCGAAATCATCACGTCTTTGACGGGCGTGTTGTTGATGCTCGTCGACGCTCTGCAGAAGAAAGCCGAGCGCAAGTTGAACGCGGTGGTCGCCTTGATCGGCCTCATCCTCGCCCTCCTTTCCGTTTTCAGACTGGGCGATGGAGGAAGTTATTTTAAAGGGATGGTCGTGACCGATCCGATCCGCATATTCTTTTCGGTGACGATTCTGATTGTGGCGATTATCGCCACGCTGCTGGCTTCTCAGTTCGTGCGCGACGAAGGTTTGCCGCCGGGCGAATTCTTCACGCTGCTCCTGTTCGGGACGGCGGGGATGCTGATGCTGGCTTCGGCGGGCGATCTGGTGATGGTCTTTCTCGGGTTGGAGATCGCCTCGATCACGACCTATGTGATGGCCGGTTACCGGCGCTACGACGCGAGGGCGAACGAATCGTCGCTCAAATACTTCCTGCTCGGATCTTTCGCGACGGCGTTCCTGCTTTACGGGATGGCTCTGGTTTACGGCGCGACGGGCGCGACAAACATCGCGAGGATCAGCTCCGTCATCAGCGCCGGGCAAATGGATTATCCCGAGTTGCTGCTGGTGGGGGCGGCGATGATGCTGGTCGGGTTCGGATTCAAGATAGCCAGCGCGCCGTTCCATATGTGGACGCCGGACGTTTACGAGGGCGCGCCGACCATTGTCACCGGGTTCATGAGCACGGGGCCGAAAGCCGCAGTCTTCGCGGCCTTCCTGCGGGTCTTCGCCGCCGGGTTCGCCGCCGGCGCGCCCGGCGTCGGCGCGGAGTTGCACGCCACATGGCTGACCGCGCTGACCGTCATAGCCGCCGTCACGATGACCGTAGGCAACGTCATCGCCATTTCCCAAAAGAACATCAAACGGATGCTGGCCTATTCGTCCATCGCGCACGCCGGGTACGCGCTGGTCGGGTTCGTAACCGGCGAATACGCGGCTGTGGCCTTCTACATGCTCGTTTATTGCGTCATGAGCCTGGGCGCGTTCGCGGTCATTCAACTGCTGGCGCGCGCGGGCGACCGGAAGACCGAAATCGCCGATTACGCGGGCATCGGCTTCGAGGCGCCGGGCCTGACCTTTTCGCTTTCGATCTTCCTGCTCAGCCTCGCCGGCATTCCGCCGACAGCCGGCTTCATGAGCAAGTTCTTCGTCTTCAAGACCGCCTGGGACGCGCCGTACAACCTGCGCTGGCTGGTGGTCCTGGCGGTCGTCAACAGCATCATCTCGATCTATTACTACCTCTATCCTATCGTAGTGATGTTCTTCCGCCCGCTCACCGCCGG
>WNGB01010969.1_pt1 | contig 13815 bp, 12 predicted proteins | sample 5400681 | NCBI WGS metagenome assembly WNGB01 (sample SAMN13153367, study PRJNA577476) | soil metagenome | isolation source: 115 cm soil or saprolite under grassland replicate 2 | place: USA:California | collected 2016-06-15 | reverse complement strand
CCGCGGTCCAACCCCGTCACGTACATCAAGGCATTCGACGAGCTGCGCGCCCTGTTCGCCGCCGAGCCGCTCGCCCGCGCGCGCGGCTACACGCCGAGCACGTTTTCCTTCAACGTCGCCGGCGGACGGTGCGAGGCGTGCGAGGGGGCGGGTCACGTGCTGGTCGAGATGGTGTTCCTCGCCAACGTGTTCGTGCCGTGCGAGATGTGCGAGGGGAAGCGCTTCAAGCAGGACGTACTGGACGTGAAGCTGCACGGGAGCTCGATCCACGACGTGCTCCAGTGGACCGTGGACCGGGCGCTCCAGCGGTTCCACCGCCAGCCGCGCCTGGCGCGCGCGCTGTGGCATCTCCAGCAGGTCGGGCTCGGGTATCTGCGGCTCGGCCAGCCGGCCACGACGCTCTCGGGGGGCGAGGCGCAGCGCCTCAAGATCGCGCGCGAGCTGGCGCTTGGGGGGGGGAGCGGCGGCGCCAAGGCCCGTGGGGGCCGCAAGCTGTACATCCTCGACGAGCCCACCACCGGCCTGCACCTGGACGACGTGCGCACGCTGTGCCGCGTGCTCGACCGGCTGGTGGACGCCGGGCACACCGTGCTCGTCATCGAGCACCACCTGGACCTCGTCAAGCGCGCCGACTGGGTCATCGAGCTGGGGCCCGGCGCGGGCGACGCCGGAGGGCGAGTCGTGGCGGAGGGGACCCCGGAGGACGTAGCGCGTGCGCCGGCCTCGGTGACCGGACGCTACCTGACGGACCTGCTGGCATGACCCGGCGCCAGGCCGATCTCGCGCTGCTCCTCGCGACGGCGCTGTGGGGCACGAGCTTCGTCGCGGTCAAGCGCGCGCTCGCGGACGCGACGCCGTTCGCGTTTCTCACGGTCCGGTTCGGTCTCGCGGCGCTGCTGCTCGCGCCGGGCACCCCGTTTCGCCCCCGGCCCAGCGGGCGCGAGCTGCGCGGCGGTCTGCTGCTCGGCCTGCTCGTCGCCGTCGGCTTCATCTCCCAGACGGCCGGGCTCGTGACCACCACCCCGTCGCGCTCGGCGTTCATCGTGTCGGTGTCCTCGGTGCTCGCGCCGGTGATCGCGCTGGCGCTGGTGGGCGAGCGGCCGCGCTGGGTCACCGCGGCGGCGCTGGGGCTCGCCACGCTCGGGATCTATCTCCTCACCGCGCCCGACGCCGGGGGCTTGAACCGCGGCGATCTGCTGACGCTCGTGTGCGCGGCGTGCTTCGGCGGCCAGATCGTCGCGGTGACCGAGTTGTCGCGGTTCTACGAGGCGCGCCGGCTGGTCTTCATCCAGATCGCCGCCACGGCGGTGGTCGGGGCGCTCGCGGCGGTCCTGCTCGAGTCGCCTATGCGGTGGCGTTCGCGAGCACCGTCTGTTTTCTGCTGCAGATGCGCGCCCAGCGCCACATGTCCTCGGCGCGGGCGGCGCTGATCTTCTGCTTCGAGCCGCTGTTCGCCGCCGTGACGTCGTGGCTCGTGCTGGGCGAGCGGCTCTCGCTGGTGCAGTGGGCCGGGGGCGGGTTGATCCTGGCGGGGATGGTGCTGGTTGAAGTGCGCCTCCCCGCCAGCGATATTTCGGCCGCGCGTATTCCCGAGTAGCTCAGCTGGTAGAGCAGCCGGCTGTTAACCGGCGGGTCGCAGGTTCGAGTCCTGCCTCGGGAGCTCCGTAGGTCCACCTGCCCCAACGAGTTCTAATCCGGGCTCGGCAGCGGCCCCCGGCTGCGGTACGGTCTGGGTACGGTTGGGACGGTCCCGATCCATCACTGACGCAGCTTCCGCCCTGTGTTATGCCGCCGTTAGGGCCGCTGGCCAGCTGGCGTGTACAGCTCGGCGTGCATGAATCGGCGCAGCTCGGAGAACCGCACGGTCGCGTCGCTCCAAGACTTGTGGAACACCGCCTGCGAGGCTGCCTCGAGTTCCCGTTGGAAAGTGCCCTCCGCGGCCGACGGCGATGCGACCTCCACAATGACGACATTCGTGTACTCGCCGGAGCCGGCAGTCTTGGTGAGCAACAGATACGACACCACCGCCTTGCGCTTCACCAACTCGTCGAACACCGGGGTCACGACACTGACGAGCGCCGAATCGTATGCCTTCTCCTCGCCGGGCCGGACCTGATAATAATTGACGTGATAGAAGTGGCCAGGTCTCGCCTGAGCGAGGAGCGGGGCGGCGAGCGCAAGGAGGCCGACGACAATGGGAAGCGTGCAGCGCGCAGGGCGCACGCGGTGCACCAGCACGACGTTCGTATCCGATGACATGTTCGCCTCCGAGGCAAAAGGTGATGCAGGGGCTGCGGGGCTGACGAAACGGCTCGTTCGCATGAGCCGTGTCACTCCGATTCCGCGCGGATAGCGTGCGACGTTGCGCGCGGTAACATCGAACTCTCCCATTTCGCGCGGCAGCCACTTCGTTTGCTGCGGCCTTCGAGTTGCCACTGCAGTTTCCGCACACCGCCAGTGGAGTATGCGTCATAGGAGTGTTCCTTAGAGTTTCCTCTCTCATCCTCACGCTACAAGGGCTAGCCAAAAGAGGCGGAGGAGGAGATTCATGTCTATCCCGTCTTGACGCGGCCGATCAACGCCCCGCCACCCCGAACCGCCTCGAAGGTCACCCCTCGCGCGTCGTGCGGGTTAGCCTACAGGAACACACCGCGAGCGAGCGCAGTAGCCGCGAACACCATCAGAACAACGAGCACGGCCTGAATCTCGCTGATGCGAGCGAAAGCTTTGGCCGGCTGGGTATCAACGGTCGCGCCCCTGTGGATCAGGATGCGCCAGCGTATGAGCGTCACCATTGGCCAAATTTCAAGCAGGAGGATCGTCCCGAGCAACGCCATCTTCGCGTAGAAGATTGGTTGGCTGAGATAGTAGGCCGACCCCTTCTCCAGGCCGCCAAACGGACAGGCCAAGCCCGTGGCGATCCAGAACACGGCCGCGAGTCCCCAGAAGTTGTCGGCAGTGAATACGCGCCTTAGGCCGTCGGGGCCGAGAGACCCGCGTAGGGCTCGAGCACGGAGCCATACGCCGCCCAGGCCGAGCGGCAAGGCGAGGAGATGCGGGGTGGCGATGAGCCAGCGAATGACCATGTGAGTCTCCTCGGGCTAACGGATCGTCCCCAAACTGCGGCGCGCCCGCCGCGACAATCACCGAGTAGAGAACGGCCACGCCGGAGGACGCAGCCAATTCTACATAGGGTAACGTTCCTCTTGGCGATCTCTTCTTGCGAACCAGCCTTCTTGGACAATGCCTGTGGGCGCATCACTATTAGGGAGTCCTTAAAGCTAGGCGAGTTTGACGAACGGTCTGCGCCGAGCGCGTCGACGTTTCCAATGCGATGAGGCACCTACCGCCGAGCGAACTGCCCCGTGAAGTGACCTCACCCGTCCCGCTCCTTCTCGGTCGGTACGGTCTGGGTACGGTCTGCGGGGTGCGATTCGGGCGCGTTTCGGGATTTTCGTCTGGATTTCCCGCGCGGCAACCGTTTACTTTTCTGCTCCCGAGCACGAGGCCGTACCCGTTCTCTGTCAACGGGTCGCAGGTTCGAGTCCTGCCTCGGGAGCTCCGCAGGTCCACCTGCCGCAACGAGTTCCAAGCCGCGTCGCTCGACACTGTACGCCGGAAGCCACGCATGCCCTAGTAGGGGCGATGGGTAACGCCGGCACGAGCCTCTGCGAGCGGTAGCGCCCGTAAGAGCGCCGTTCCCGGTCCAGCATTCCCGTCAGGCTCGCGGCCACCCTCGCAGCGTCCTGCGCGGGCGCTTGGCGGGACGGATTGGGACCGAGTGGGACGTTTTGCGGTTGCGCTGTCCCCGGCTTGCCGGTATGACCGGGACTACGGTTGAGTCACGTCAGCGGTAACCCTTAAGGATGCGTAGGGGGACGACTATGCTCGCGACGACAACAAAGAGACTGAGGGGGCTGGGCCTGGGCACAGCAGCACTGGCCATCTTGGCCAGTTCATACACCGGTGACCTGAGGGCACAGGGCAAACCTCCTCTCCTCATCAGGGACCAGGGCAACTTCTACGTCAACGCTGAGAAGGTCCAGACGCCGTACAATGATACTTGCAAAGAGGCGACCGGATGTGCCGGCATAGCCCCGTTTGAAGGCGGTACGGACGAAATCAATCAGGCGTACGTGGACTATCAGTTTCCCCACAATAAGGCATTCAAATATCCGATCATCTTCACCCATGGCGGCGGTCACCATGGAGGCTACTATGAGTCGACGCCGGATCGACGTGAAGGCTGGCGCACCTACTTTGTGAGAAAGGGGTTCGACACTTACGTCGTGGACGACGTGAACCGTGGACGCTCGGGATATGACAGCCGGAGCATAGTTGCCGCCGTTTGGGGAGACATACCGGTAACCCAAATTGATCGGATAAACAAGTATTCCCTCGAGCGAGCATGGACAGCGTTCCGTCTCGGCCCCACGTACGGGACGGCGTACCCCGATGCCCAATTCCCGATCGAATCCTTCGACGCGTATGCGGGTCAACTGGTGCCGTCTTTCCGCTTGCCTATTGAGACTGATCGCAACGTTCATGCCTTTGTCTCGCTGGTGGATCAAATCGGACCCTCGGTACTGGTCACCTGGTCGCAATCGGGAGCTTTCGGCTGGCTGAGCGCCTTGCAGCGTCCGGACAAATTCAAGGCAATCGTCGCCCTCGAGGGCGGAGTTCCCAATCTCAGCACTCCGCAGAACGTGGCTGTCTACAGCAAGATACCGATCTTGTTCGTCATCGGAGACCGTGCTCCTACCCCAGCAGCCCAAGCGCATGCCGCCGAGCAGACCTTGCTGAACGCAGGTGGCATAGCGAAAGCCTTGGTCCTGCCGGAGGTCGGGATAACGGGCAACAGCCACGTCTTTGTGGTCGAGAAGAACAACCTTCAGATTGCCGACCTGATCATCGATTGGCTGAAGACCAACGTTAAGTGAGCCTCGGCAACCTTCGATCTCATCAGTAATGACTTGCGCCGTGCGCGGATTATTCCGCGCACGGTGCCCTCAGTTCCTCGAGATGGTCCAGCGGCGCTGGCGCCGGCTCAACGGTGCGCACCTGCTGCCGCTGGTCCGCGTGGTGTGCGCTTCGTCGATGGCGTGCAGGTGGAACGTCAGGAGGGCACGGATCGGAAGGACGCCGCCTGATCATGACCCGATCCACAACTCTTGACAATAACTCCCCTCCGTGTGGGAGGAGGCAGATAACCCTTGGAGGTGACCCATGAGTAATCACAATCCCCTTTTGCGGTCGGCTGGCTTTTGCCTGTCGGCCGTATTCCTTCTTGCCGTCGCGACGAGCGGCGATGCGTTCGCGCAGGCACAGGGCAAGGGCAAGCCGGTGGCCAAACCGATTCTCCAAATAGAGAGCATGGGCGCGCGGGCATTCGGAGGCACCACCGTGCCCATGCCCGACGATCCGACTAATTTTCAAGCATGCGATCACGGCTACGTCGAGTGGTTCATCCCGCCCGGAGTGCGCAAGCATCCGATGGTACTTGTCCACGGCTCCAGCGCCAGGAGCTACCAGACGACGTTCGATGGCCAGCCCGGGTTTCAGAGCATCCTCTTAGGAGACAATTACCCTGTCTACTTGGTCGACTTGCCGTGGACCGGGCGGGCCGGCAAGGCGTGCACAGAATACACGTGGAATCCCGTCAACAACGGCTTCTCGGCCCGGTTCGTCTTCACTAACCGCGTCGGATTGTGGCCGCCGAATACTCCGGAATCGGAAAGGCAGTTTTTCCCGGGCGTGGCGTTCTCGCATGATCCCAAGGTGCTGGACCAGTATTACCGCAACCAGTACGTCGAGTTCAACGCGCCGACAAACATTGAGCTTGAAAGCAATGCTCTAGCCGTCCTGCTCGAAGAAGTTTACGAGGAGAACGGCAAAGGGGCCATCCTTCACACCCACTCTTCAAGCGCCAGTCGCGGTTTGTTGGTCGCCAGGAAGACCGACAAAATCGGAGCCCAAATCTACTGGGAACCGAGCGCCGCTCCAGTTTTCCCGGAAGGGGAGGTGCCGCCGCCTATACCGCGCGCTGACGGTGTACTGATCGCCGCTGGGGCTAGCGTCCCCCCGGAAGAATTTCTTAAGCTCACCACGTTTCCTATCCTAATCATCTGGGGCGACAATATCCCAAAAGAGCTTGACCCGATAAACACCGGGCCACGGCTCGTGTTGGACAGCCGGCGCGTCCTAGTTGAGCAGTACAAGCTTTTTGCGGAGGCAATCAACAATCATGGTGGCAACGCCGTGACTGTGAGTCTCCCGGAGGTCGGAGTGTTCGGAAATACGCACTATGCAATGGCGGATACGAACATAAAAAAGGTCGCCGCCGTAGTCTCGCAATGGCTAAAGGAGAAGGGGCTGGACAAGTGAAGCCCCTAATAACTGTCTCTTCCACAGATGCCCGTCAGGTAAACCCTGACGGGCATCTTTTTCGGAGCTCGTGGGGATCCACGCCTCGCACCGGTCCTCCTCGAATGGATCACAGTAAACATGAAGTAGCGAGGTTCCGACACCGACGGAATGAGTTCGCATGGCTCAGTACGGTCCTGCCTGCTCCATGCGGCGCTCGTGGACGGAAACCGCTGCCGCTACGTAGGTCCAGGCCGCAGCACCCAGCACCTTCTCGACGCCGGCTATCTGCTCATCACCTTGGATGATGCAAAATCAGAAATCGGTCGTAGTTGCCGGCGACGCCGGGGCGATGCGATCCTGCCGGGATCGTTATGCTGCGCCAGAGCCCGGTCGTGATTGTCTTTTTCGTGCGAAACTTGGGCGGTTTGCGGGGGCCTCCCCACGTCGCAACTCATTCGGCTGAAATAAGAGTCCCCGCCAGGAATGCACTCCTGGCGGGGGGTATTCACGCAACTTGACGGTAACGACGGGCTACTTCTTGACGACCTTCTATTTGCCAACGTTCTCATCCATCCATTTCAGGATCAGGTCGGCAAGCTGAAGGTTGTTCTTGTCCAACATCATCATGTGAGTGTTGCCATGGATGCCTAGCTCTGCAGGGTGTATCATCACGGCGTTACCACCCGCGGCGTTGATCTTAGCGATGAGCGCCTTGCAATTGTTGAAGGCGGCTAACACCCCTGCTGGTTGTTGGTCAAGATGATCACCGTACATGAACATTATTGGAAAGGTCGTCAGCTTCGCGATTTCCTGGTCCGTAAACAGCGTGCATCGCGCGGCGTTTGTTGTCTCGAGGAAGACCGCGCCTTTAATTCCGGCTGAATTGGTAATTGCCGCGTACAATGGAAAGGCGGAGGACTGAGAGTGACCCATAAGCACAGCGCCATTCAACTTGATGGCTAGATCGGACAGTGCTTTGTAATTGGGGTCGGGCGTTGGCAGGGTCGCGTTTACACTCGGAATCCCTTGCTTCGAAAACTCGGCCGCTTTGTCGACGGGAAACCGCGTGTCCGGCCAAGGAACGCCGAACGTCGGGCCGAAGCGGAAGTTCTGCCAAGCTGCCTCGGCGCTCGTTCGAGTGATGTTGGGCAGCGCGCTCGGGGGCAGGAGGCCAGCACGGACTTGGTTGATAACAGTTGGGTCGAACCCCGAGCGCGCGCGCGAGGCTTGGTCAACGTTGTAGACGGGGTGGCCCTGGCGCACGAAATACTCGTCCCAGCCCATCCGGCCATCGGGCGTGGTCTCGAACGACTTGCCGCTTAGGCCTCCGCCATGGACCATCACGATCGGCACCTTAGTAGCGCCCTGCGGTATCATGTACTCCACGTACATCTGGTTGATCGTAATGTGACCGGGAGCGGCTCCTTGTCCTAAATCTCCAGCTTGGGCTGCGATCACCTCGCCGCCTACGACGAAGCTGCCTTGGGCCTTCAACACCAGCGGCGACTTAGGTGTTTGAAGATCTGAAACATCTTGGGCCGCTGCGGTGACTGCGTTTCCAAGAGTACCGGCAAAAGCGACACCGGCCAGAACGACAAGGTGTAGTGTCTTTGGGAATCGTTGCATGCCTTTCATGGGAGGCCCTCCCTTCGTGGCTGGTATGCCACCGCGGCCGGCGCGGAAACTGGAGATGTCGATGGTCTTGCGCACCTGCGGCTCGTTGTACAGTTCGCTGCCCAATATCGACCCGTGGAGATCCCGTCAAAAGCCGGCTGGCGCGCTCACTGCCTCACCAGCAACGCCGCCCGCCGAAAAAACGGTTCATGAGGTACAACCCGCCGTGCAACTTCAATTCGAGCTGCTGGCAGGCCAGACCGCAAGTGCAAAATGTCTCAGATCGGCCCAAAATGTCTGCGTGTTGACTTTGGAACGCAGAGACGTTTTGGGACGAGCTGCGACATTCTGCGGTTGCACTCCCCTACCGAGCGGTGCAAACGATTCTCGTTGCAGTGGCGATAGATCTGCGCGCCTGCCATCGCAGAGCCCGCGCGAACCACCACAACGTAGAACGGAGAATCAGTCATGAGACTCGTACATCGACTCGCAAGCAGAGCCACAAAACAAACGGTGGCGGCCATTGGATTGGCTGTCGCCTTGGTTGGTGGCAGCGACAGTGCGTTGGCCCAGAAACGCATTCTCCAAATAGAGAGTCAGGGGGCGCGGGCGTTCGGAGGCATCAACCTGTACAATCCCGCCGATCCGAGCGGATCCCGCTTTCTGGCTTGCGACCACGGCTACGTCGACTGGCAGATCCCGCCCGGACCACGCAAAACTCCGTTGGTAATGACCCATGGCTCCGGCATCAGGGGCTACCAGACGACGTTCGATGGCCAGCCTGGGTTTCAGAGCATCTTCTTAGGGGAAAAATACCCTGTGTACTTGGTCGACTTTCCGCGCACCGGGCGGGCCGGTCAGGGCTGCGCGGCATACACATACACAATCAACCTCAACCAAAATGCTGTGTTCCAAAACCGCATCGGATTGTGGCCGCTAGGGCAGCCGCAACCGACGTATTTTCCGGGCGTGGCGTTCTCGCAAGATCCTGAGGCGTTGAACCAGTTTCTCCGCATCCAGTATCCGGAGTTCAACGCGCCGGAGAACGAGGACGTCGAGAGCGATGCGCTCGCCATCCTACTCGAAGAGGTTTACGCGGAGCACGACAAGAAGCCGCTCGTTATGACCCACTCCTCTGGCAATACGCGCGGTTGGCTCACCGCCCTCAAGACCGACAAGGTCGGCGCTATCGTCGCCTTCGAAAGCTGCTCGATGTTCCCGGAAGGGGAAGTGCCACCGCCCTTTCCGCTGGCCAACGGTGGAACGTCCCCGTACACTGGCCGCGTCGTTCCCTTGCAAGAATTCCTCAAGCTCACCAAGTTTCCCATCCTGGTCGTGTTTGGCGACAATATTCCCACGGAGGCTGACGGGTTGGACGTCCGGGGCGCCCTTCGCGCGCGCTGCTTAGTCTGGGCAGAGACGATCAACGATCATGGCGGCAACGCCAAAGTGTTGACTCTTCCGGAGGTCGGCGTGTTCGGAAATACACACTATCCATTTGCGGATACGAATCACAGACAGGTCGCCGATCAAATCAAGCTATGGATGGCGCAGCAGGGGCTGGATAAACCTTGCGGGGCTGGAAAGAAGAAGTGCAAGTGAAGCCCCAATATTGTCTCTTCCACTGATGCCCGTCAGGCAAACCTGACGGGCATCTTTTTCGGGCGCATGGATCCACGCCTCGCAACTTGCCGTACCGCTAGAAACAACTGACCGCGAAGCCGGCAACCGTGATTTGCTCTCCAGCGGCTCGCAGCCCGATCTACATCTATGTGCCCATTCAGGGCTATACGTCCCGGCCGTCGGCCTCGCCGGGGGCTGGCCGGAATCCGCGTCGGTGAGCCCGACCTGTGAGAAGCCAGACGTTTTGCGATAGAATGGGACGTTCTGCGGTTGCGCGGGGTTGTCGAGGGCCGCAGATAACCGCGAGGAGCGAGTGGGGACCCGGGGCCGCAACGCTACGGGCGAGGGTTCGAACCGTTCTTTCGTATCAGGTGCCCAACTCGGGTGCAAAGCTGGAGCCAATCTACGAGCAGTACCTGCACGCACATTTCAAAAGAGGGAGGAATCTCCATGGATCGCCTCACAAACCGCCGCCTGGTGGCTCTCGCTGCGGGCGTCCTGGCGTGTGGCCTTGCGTCATCGACCGCGTCGGCTCAAAAGGGCCCGCCCGATCAGGCGAAGGGCAAGCCGCCGCTTTGGGTCGAGGAGGCTGGAAGCTTCTACGCGGGTGGACAGCAGTTCTTCACGCTACTCGGCAATTCCACCAACCCCAACGACAGCCGCAATCCCGGGACTGTGATCATCAACCAGACGTATGTGGAGTACATCATCCCGAAGAAGAAGCATTTTCCGTATCCCATACTAATGATGCCCGGAGGAGGGCACACCCAGCACGTATTTGAAACCACCCCCGATGGTCGGGAAGGCTGGGCAACGTACTTTCCTCGTCAAGGCATGGCGACTTACCTGTCCGACGGCGTCAATCGAGGATCGTCGAGCTGGGACCTGACAAACGTCGTCCTGGCGAGACAGGGTCAAGTGTCCGCAACCGCAATTCCTTCGATGGACCGGTATACCTTTGAAACTGCCTGGGTCGGCTTCCGCATCGGTCCGGCATACGGCGTCCAGTACCCGGGTAACCAGTTTCCGGTGGAGGCGTTCGAGCAATACGCCAATCAGCTCGTTCCCGCGTTCCGGGATGCGGCAGTCGAGAACCCCAAGAATATCGCGGCGCTGGTCGCGGCAGTCGATAAGATCGGGCCTGTCGTCCTTCTGGGGTGGTCTCAGTCTGGCCTGTTCATTTTACACGCCGCGTTGCAACGTCCTAACCTCGTCAAAGGTCTCATCTTTATCGACTCAGGTAGTGGCAACACGGCCGCTGCCGCACTAACGCCTCAGCAGATTGCTTCCATCTCCCACATCCCCGGACTTGCTTTGGACGGGGATTTCCGGGACGCGCCCACGACCACCGCTGCCATTCTCGGCGCTAACGCGACCAATATCTGGCTGCCGCGGATCGGGATCACCGGAAACGGCCATACGATGGTGGTCGAGAAGAACAATTTGCAGATCGCCGATGTAGTTCTCGACTGGATCAAAGAGCACGTGAAATAGCAACGCCCGGCTCGCTCCGACTGAACAGCAGCGTAGCGTTCGTCCCTTGTTCACGGCCACGCCCGGCTGAGGCTAGGCGGGGCCGCTTCTTCCGCGGACAGGCTTAGGTCTCTTGCGGCGGCTGACCGCAACGGAGCATCGCGGAAGCCGAGAGGAGTTGTACCCTAGCACGCGCCCGCGTCCGCAGCCCCGGTGATGCGGCCGTCGGAGGTAGAACGCGTAGGCACCGCAAGAAATCGGCGACCCATCGGTGCCGCTGCTGCGCCTCCTGCTCCGGCTTCTCGACCGGAAACGCACGGGAGTTTTCGGCGAGCTCCACAATCCACTCCGCCCAGGTCGATCCAAGAACGCGCTGAGAAGGGATGGCGCCGAACTGAGACGGACCCTAAAATTCCCAGCAAATTTAGAGTTCACTACTTGACGCCGGGCACGTGCTCATTGATCCAGGCTTCGATGACATCGGCAACCTGCTCGTTGTTCTTATCCATCATCAGCATATGCGTGTTACCGTGGATGCCAATTTCCGGCAGCACGATGGTCATGGCGTCGCCGCCGAGGCTCGCCAGGCGCTCGGTGATGGCCTTCCGCGCATTCTTCTGCGCATCGGTCATGAAGTCGCCCTCGACTTGGAGCAGCGGGATCGACGCCAATGTGGCCTCCTCTGGGCTACCCTCAGGAAATGCCGCGCCGCCTTCGACGGCGACGATGGCCTTGACGAGATTGGGCCGCATGACCGCCGCTTGGCGACCCGGCGTCCCCGACTGCGAATGCGTCATCAGGATGCAGGGACAAATTCTGTCAATCAGCGCCACATACGCGTTGATTTGTTTCCGGGGCTCCACGGAGAGATCCCGGTACTGAATGATAAGTTGGCGCACATATTGATCGATGGCCTCATAGGGGAACAGCCCGCCTGGGTAAGGTACGGTGTTTTCCGGCCCAAAGCGGAAAAGTGGCCAGAAGCTCTCCATAGGAGCACCCTGTGCGATTAGCGGCATTGTGATCGGATCGTCGAGCCCGAGCCGAACCTTGTTAATCTGAGTTGCTTCATAACCAGACCGCCCGCGGTTCGGGGCATCCACCACATACGGCGCAAATCCGCGGCGCGTAAACGAGGTGAACCAGCCTTCGCGACCATCTGGCGTCGTCTCGTACGTCTTCCCGCTGTGGCCCCCACCGTGGAGCATGATGATGGGAAGTTTATATTTCTGCTTCTGAGGAATTTGGTACTCGACATACGCGTGATCGCGAGCAATGGTGCCAGGCCCGAAGCTCGCTGGGGCTCCGCCGCCCTGGTTGTACTCCGAAAAAACGAGCTCTCCGCCAACGAAGAAGCTACCTTGCTCTTTTAGCACGAGCGGTCCTTTATTGGCCGCATGCGCTGGCGGTTTGCCCTGTGCGAACGCGTCGCCGCTTGTCCCGACAGCGAGCAGTAATGTGGCCGACAGGCAACAGGCTGCGGACCGCAAAAGGGCATTGTTACGCATGATGACCCTCCCATTGTGATACACACACACCCGGTTATCGTGAACCGGAGCGCATCCACAAAAGCTGTCGCTGAAAGAGGTCTTGTCAATATGTGTGTAAATCCAGATCAGGCGGCGACCCTCCGCTTCGACGACACGAACTGACCATCCACACAGCGCTCGCCGCGCGCGACGGCGGCGAGCAGCTCGGGGGCGTTCGGTTGCTCGCTGTCGGGGGCCGGGCTCACGCCTCAAGACCTCGACCGCGTGCCGTAGAGCAGATAGGTTCGCAACAGGCTTGGCCGCTGGTCTCTTCGGCTGGCGCGTAGCTGGCAAAATCGAAGCCAGCAGCGGGATGCGTTAATTCGCTGCTGGCTTCCGCCAGTTCCAAATCGGCGTCTCCCTCACGGGCTGCTCAGAGATAATCGCCACCGGCTTGCCGATGATGAGGCTCCGCGGACATCCGACGATCTCTTGCACGTCGGCCGCCGGCGGGCAGCGGGCGCGACCCGCGTTTCCTGCCCCACCTTTGCTCTCGAGCAGACGGAGGAGCGGCTTGCAGTGACGGGAAGACGTGAGCGGTTTTTGAGTGAGACCGGCAGTGAACACAGTGCGAAGGAGGACGACAGTGCACGAGACACACAGCGCGGATCCGGCGGCGCATACCTCACGCGTCGCGCTCTTTTTCGCCGGGTACGGTGTGGGTACGGTCGGTCGGGTGCGATTCGGGCCCGTTTCGGGGGTTTCGCCTGGATTTCCCGCGCGCCAACTGTTTACGTTTCTGCTCCCGAGCACGCGGCCGTGCCCATTGCTTGTCAACGGGTCGCAGGTTCGAGTCCTGCCTCGGGAGCTGCCTTCGCCTTGCTAATCCTCCCTGAATCCCCAAGTTGACGTTCGATGAGTCCCCGCTCCAAGCGCCCCAAGCGTCCGGCCAAGCGGCGCGCGGCGTCGCGCGCCGCCAGCGCGCAGCCGTTGGGCGACGAGCAGTACCGCCGCGTCGTCGAGTCGGTCAAAGCGATCTTCTGGCGCTCCGACCCGCAGACCTTCCGCTTCCACTTCGTCAGCCAGGAAGCCCAGGCTCTGCTCGGCTATCCGGCCGCGCAGTGGACGGCAGAGCCGACCTTCTGGTACGACCACGTGCACCCGGAGGACCGTGAGTGGGCGGCCGCCTTCTGTGCCCGCGAGATCGCGGCGCACCGCTCGCACGAGTTCGAGTACCGCATGGTCGCGGCCGACGGCCGGGTCGTCTGGC
>WNGB01032919.1_pt1 | contig 13817 bp, 14 predicted proteins | sample 5400681 | NCBI WGS metagenome assembly WNGB01 (sample SAMN13153367, study PRJNA577476) | soil metagenome | isolation source: 115 cm soil or saprolite under grassland replicate 2 | place: USA:California | collected 2016-06-15 | reverse complement strand
GCCGCCTTCGAGGACTTCTGCGACGGCGACGGGATCCTCGAGGAGGGCGAGAAGGAGGACGCGATCTTCCGCATCCGGATGCAGGTCACCAAGCGTGGCGACCGGCTCATCGTCGACTTCGCCGGCACCGATCCGCAGGTGGCGGGGCCGATGAACGCGCCACTGGCCGTGACCGCGTCCGGGATCTACACCGCCGTCAAGATGGTTGCCGACCCCCGCGACCTCGTCCCGCCCAATTCCGGCTGCTGGCGGCCGGTCGAGCTCCACGCCGAGCGGGCGAGCGTGGTCGACGCGGACTTCCCGGCGCCGGTCGTCTACGCCAACCACGAGATCTCGCACCGCGTCTGCGACATGCTCTTCGGCGCGCTCGCCCGGCTCGCCCCCGAGCGGGTGATGGCGTGCTCCCAGGGGACCTCCGCGATCCTCACCCTGGGCGGCGTCGACTCGCGCACGGGCGACCGTTACGTGAGCTACGAGACCATCAAGGGAGGCTTCGGCGCGCGGCCGACCAAGGACGGGGTCAACGGGATGTCGGCCGGCATCTCCAACACGATGAACACGCCGATCGAGATCCTCGAGATGAGCTTCCCCGTGCGGATCGAGCGCTACGAGATCGTGCCCGACAGCGGGGGCGCCGGCCGGCACCGGGGCGGCTGCGGCGTCGAGCGCGTGTGGCGGATCCTGGGCAATCCCTCCCAGGTCAGCGTCTGTCTGGAGCGGACCAAGTCCGCGCCCTTCGGGCTCGCCGGCGGCGGCGCCGGGGGAACCGGGCGCATCGCGCTGATGGGCCCCGACGGCGCCGAGCGGGAGTTGAACAGCAAGGGCTCGTTCACGGCGCCGCCCGGCGCCCAGATCTGCCTCCGGGCGCCGGGTTCGGGAGGCTTCGGGCCTGCTATCGAGCGCGATCGAGCAAGGCTCCGGGACGACGTCATCAACGGCTACGTCTCGGCCAAGGCGGCGGTGGCGGACTACGGACATCGAGAGCGCGAGGAGCTCAAGTGTCCGGCGTGCCGGGAGAGCACAGTTTCGTCGCCGTCCCGGTAGGATCTCCTCAAGCCGCTGGACGGCACTCAGCTACGGGTGGCGGTGGACTCGGCGCTGGCCAAGATCACGAGCGCCCTGCCCCCGTCGGGGCTCGAGTTCGCGCGCCAGATGCGCGATTCTTCTCCATTGGCCTCGGGCCGCACAAGACGTACGCTCGCCACCGCGAGGTGGTGGAGCGGCTGAGCCGCGCCGTCGCCGAGCACCGGACCGTGCAGATGCGGTACTACTCCGCGTCGCGCGACCGGGTCACCAGACGCGAAGCCGACCCCTACCACCTCTGGTTCGCTGCCGGCGGCCTGTACCTGATTGCCTACTGCCACCTCCGGCAGGAGGCGAGGATGTTCGCGGTCGAGCGCATCCGATCCTTGACCGTCACTCCTCACGCCTTCCAGCTGCCGCTCGCCTTCGACGTGGAGGCGTACGTGGAAGACGCGCTGGTCGTCATGCGCGGGCGTCTCGTGGACGTCGAGCTCGCCTTCGATCGGGCCACCGCGGCGTGGGTGCGGGACCGCATCTGGCATCCGAGCCAGCATCTCGTGCCAAGCCGACACGGGCGCGCATGACGCTGAGGGTTGTTGCCGACACCCGAGAACTCATGGGCCGGGTCCTGAGCTTCGGGCGCGGCGTGCGCGTCGTCAAGCCGGCCGCGCTCCGGGAGCGGGTGCGCCAGGAGGCGCTGGCCGTCGCGCGTCACTGAGGGGAGGCGATGACCGTGAGGCCCAGCCGGCGGAAGTCCTCGTCGAAAGCGAAGCACGGCATGTGATCGAGCAAGGTGGTCACTACGATGAATGAGATCGCGTCGCAGACGGAGAGCCGGCGCTCGCGGCCATACCTTCGGAAAACGTCCAGGGCCTGGGCACGCACCTCGGTGCCATACTCGACGAGCCGGAGCCGTGGGTAGAGATCGTCGAGAAAGCGCAGCGCGGACGCGTAGCTGACGCGGTAGCGGAGCAGGGTGGCCGTTTCGCTGACCACGTCCCAGGTCGTCCAGAGGGCCACGCTGGCTGCCGTGGCCTCGGTGACGAGAGGCCAGGCCTGCGGGTGATGCACGTCGGTGCTGTCGAGGCACGCATAGAAGAACGATGTGTCGCAGAAAACGTTGGGCGGCAGCGCCATGGTTCCCTACGCCTTGCGGCCGTACAGGTACTCCTTGACGTGGCCCGAGATGTTCCGGCGCGGCCCACGGCGCTTGGGGAGTTTCTTCATCAACTCGAGCAAGGCTCGCGCCGCCGCGCCCGGCTCCGGCTCGGGCAGGGCGGCCCGGAGCTCCGCCACGACCTCGTCCCGCACCGTGATCTGCACGACCGAACCGCGATCCTGCTTGACCTGCCGCACGAGTTGCGGCAGCCGCCGGCGCGCCTCGCTGATGGACACGCGTGTCATCGTTGCCTCCCTGGAGTGGAGCCGTCTCTGTGCAGCCGATTTGGGCGCTGGGTCGGTTGATTCCTGTGTACAGCAGTGTACTCTTCGGTGCTATTCTCGCGTGACCTCGGGTGTCACTGCAACCGTGTACTTTGCAACCGCCGCAATAGATCAGGACCCATAGAGGAGCGCGGTATGCAAGCGACGCACGGGACCCGTTCCGGGATATAACAGTGGTGTCATCATCTCGTTCGGACAGGAGGACTGTGGTGCCGACGGTCGCTGAGTATCTCGCCGAGCGCATCCACGAGGCCGGCGCCCGGCACGCCTTCGGCATCCCCGGCGGCGAGGTGCTCGCCGTGATGGATGCCCTCGACCGGGCCGGCGTCCGCTTCCACCTGGTGAAGCACGAGACCGCGGGCGGATTCATGGCCGACGCCGTGGCGCAGCTCACCGGGACGCCGGGCGTCCTGGTCGGGACCCTGGGGCCCGGCGTGTCGAACCTGGTCACCGCGGTGGCGCACGCCTACCTGGACCGGACCCCGATGGTGGTCGTCACCGCCTGCGTCGACCCGGAGACGGCGGCCACCTACACCCATCAGATCCTCGACCAGTCCGCCCTGCTGTCGCCGATCACCAAGTGCAGCCTGACGCTCACCGAGCGCGGCGCGGGGGCGCTCGTGGATCGGGCCATCGCGCTGGCGTCGAGCGGTGTGCCGGGGCCGGTGCATCTCGACGTGCCGACGCGCGTGGCCGGCGCGGCGGTGAGAGGCCCCGACGAGGCGCTGCCGCGGCGCGCCCGCCCGGGGCTCGCCCCCGGCGCGGATCTCGACACGCTCGTGAGCTGGCTGCGACGAGCGGAGCGGCCATTGATCCTGGCCGGGCTCGGCATCCTGCACCACGGCGCCTGCGCCGAGCTGGGGGCGTTCGCGCGGCGGGCCGGCGCGGCCGTGATCACGACCTACAAGGCCAAGGGCGTGATCGCCGAGGACGCGCCGCTGGTCGTCGGCGGCGCCGGCCTCTCGCCGGTGGCCGATCGCTCCCTGTTCAAGGTGCTGGGCGCGGCGGACCTCGTCCTCTGCCTCGGCTACGATCCGGTCGAGATGCGCGACGCCTGGATCCAGCCCTGGGACCCGAAGATCGACTCCGCCGAGATCGCGTGGGCGCCCAACGACCATCACGTGCACTGGACCGGGTTGGAGTTCGTCGCCGACCTGCGCCTCGCGCTCGGCCAGCTCGTGGCCATGATCCCCGACCGGGGCGGAGCGACCTGGCCGGACGGCGTGCCGGCCGCCGCGCGGGCGGAGATCCAGGCCTCGCTGCGCCCGAAGGGCGTGGAGGCCTGGGGCCCGCACGCGGTCATCGAGACCTGCCGTCAGGCGTTCCCACGCAACACGCTGGCGACGGTGGACACCGGATCCCATCGCATCCTGCTGAACCATGTCTGGGAGTGCTACGAGCCCTATGGGCTCCTGCAGTCCACCGGTCTCGCGACCATGGGCTACGGGCTGCCCGCGGCCATCGGCGCCAAGCTCGCGCGGCCGGAGCGCCCCGTGGTGTGCTTCACCGGGGACGCGGGCCTCGAGATGACCATCGGCGAGCTGGCGACGCTCAGGGACCTCCGGCTGGCGGTCACGGTCGTCTGCTTCGCCGATCGGTCCCTCGCGCTGATCGAGCTGAAGCAGCGCCGCATGGGGCTGCCCAACCTGGGCGTGGACTTTCCCGGGACCGACCTCGCGGCGGTGGCCAGGGCCTACGGGGGCCGCGGCGTGCGCGTGACGGATCGCGGGCAGCTCGCCGCGGCCTGCCGCGAGGCGCTCGGGCAAGACCGGTTCACGCTGATCGAGGCGGTGCACTCAACTGCCTGATAAGCCTCAACACCAGAACTTGGCATTGATGGTGCATTCCTGTACCTGGGTCCATGCCCAATAGGGCAATGCAGGCTGATGGGAGGACGAGATGTTAGGAAGAATTGCCGGCGCCGTCAGGTTCAAGGAGCCACTCAGCTTCCACACGTCGTTGCGGCTCGGCGGTCCCGCCGAGTTCTTCGTCGTGCCACGGGACCTGGAGGACGTCCGCTACGCTCTGGATTTCGCCGACCGCGAAGAGCTGCCGGTGATCGTGATCGGTGGCCCGCGATCTGGGGGGGCTCGAGTGCCTGGCGGGGATCCCCGCCACGATCGGTGGCGCGCTCGCGACGCGCGCCGGCACGAGTGAGGGCTCGGTCATGGATCTGTGCTCGGCCGTCCACTTCCTGCATCCCGACGGGACGGTCGGAGAGTTCCGCCAGCTCGAGCACGCCGGCGGCGCGCAGACCTTCGACCTCCCGCCCGGCGCCATCTTGCTCGGCTGCCGCATGCAGCTCGTCCGCCGCCCCGGGCCGACGACCCTGAAGGAGATCAAGCGCCGGCTCAAGCTGAGGAAAGCGTCGGAGCCGTTCGCGCTGGCGTCCGCCGGCTTCGTCTGGAAGAATCCGCCCGGGACTCTCGCCGAGCGTCTCATCGACGCCGCGGGCCTGCGCGGCAAGCGCCTGAACGGCGCCGAGATCTCCGCGAAGGCCAGCAACTTCATCATCAACCGCGGCGGGGCCACCCAGGGCGATGTGGTCGGGCTGATGGAGATGACGCGAGAGCGCGTGGAAGCGCGCTTCGCCGTCACGCTCCAGACCGAGATCCGGATGCTGGGCTTCCCCGCCGCCGCGGCCTTCCCGAGCGTGCCGCTGGAGCTGGCCGCAGGGTAATCGAAGCCTCGCTCCGGCCGCCACGACCGCGTCGAGCGCGGGTGGCGGATCCCGGGTAGCCGTGCGCCGATCCGCTACACCAGTGGCCACGGGTAGCGCATGCCGCTCGAGTCCTTCGGAAAGCGCCCCCTTCGCGCGAGCGCCTTGCCGCGGGTGCAGAGCGCCTGCCGCTCGCCCGGGTCGAGCAACGTCGCCAGCGGCTCCGGGAGGCCTGCGTCGAGCAGCCGCTCGATGGCCTGGAGCAGCTCGCGGGGGATGGGCTCGCCGGCGAAGTCCCAGATCACCGTGCGCAGCTTGGACTCCGCGTGGAAGGTCAGCCCGTTGTCGATCGCGTAGATCCTGTCGTCGGGGCCGAGGAGGCAGTGGCCGCTCTTGCGGTCGGCGTTGTTGGCGACGAGGTCGAACGCGCAGATCTGCTGGAGCCGCGCGTGGTGCTCCGGGCGCTCGAGCAGGGTGAAGTAGTGCTGCTCGAAGTCGGCGTGGACGAAGAGCTGGAGCGACCCCGCGCCGTGGGGTCCCTCGCGCAGGATCGTGGGCGGGACGAGCCCCCAGCCGAGCGCTTCGGAGAGGCGGTAGGCGGCGACCTCGCGCTTGTAGAGACCGGGCGGGAAGTCCCAGAGCGGCCGCTCGCCGCGCTCGGGTTTGTAGATGGCGAGCGCCGTTTCCCCGGCGAGGGTCAGCTCGGCGAGCAGGGTGACGTTGCTGGCCGATGGCATCCGGCCCTTGATGGTGATGGCGCCCCGGTGCAAGAGCTCAAGCGCGTCGCTGGACGACATGGCCGTTGCTGCGAGGACAGACGTGGCCGCCCGGATCCCTCGGCTGGCTGCATGCCGGGCAGATGGGCCGGCCGGCCTGCACGAGGGCGCGAACCCGCTCCACGAACGCCGCCGCCTGGGCGCGCGTGAGGTGAAAGCGCGCGACGGCGGGCTCCTCTTCCGCGTCCTCCTCGAGGAGCTCCCGCGCTTCCAGCACTACCCGGTCGCCGTCCTGATCGTAACCCACGCCGAGGGCGGCGATGGTCCAGGCGGCGTCCACGGGCTCGAGCAGCGCGGTGTCGCCGGGCTGCTCACCGGCGCCGGCCGAGAGCTTGGCCAGGAGCCCTCCCAGGTACTCACCGAGCGCGCGGACCTGCTCCTTCTCGCACTTGAGGGTGAGGAGCTGCCCGGTCTGGCGCGCTTGCAGATAGAACACGCGCTGCCCCGGCGGCCCCACCGCGCCCACCGTGAAGTGATCGGGAGCGTCGAGCTCGAACGAGTCGCTCACTGGACCACCGTTCCGGCGGAAGACATCGGGCGATGGTCGGGCTTCTTCGCACGAGCCGCGCTCACCGGGGCACCAGCGCGGCAACGTCGCCGTCCATCGCGTTGACGGTGAGGATCGCCGGTCCCTCCGGGCGATAGGCGACGGCGGTGATCGAGGCGGGGGCGATCACGATGCGCTGGAAGAGATCGAGCGGGGTGCCGAGCGCATGGGCGACGGCCGCCTTGATCGGATCGGCGTGGGAGACGGCCACGATGACCTCGCCGGGATGCCGCGCCACCAGCCGGCCGAGCGTCGCCGTCACGCGGGTCTGCATCTCGGTGAAGGATTCTCCCCCGGGGAAGCGGAAGCCGCTCGGATGGCGCTGGACGATCTCCCACTCCGGCTTCCGGCGGACCCGCTTGAACGAGAGCCCCGTCCACTCGCCGATGTCGATCTCGGAGAGCTCGCGCTCGATGCGGAGCGCCAGTCCGCGCGCCCGCGCGATGGGCAGGCCCGTCTCCCGGGCGCGCTCGAGCGGCGAGGCGTACACGGCGGCGAGCTTCGGGAGCCGGGCGAGCCGGCCGGCGACGGCGTCGGCCTGACGGCGCCCCTCGTCGCTCAGCGAGTGGCCGGGCGCGCGGCCGTACAGCTTCACGCCCGTGGTCGCCGTCACCGCGTGGCGCACGAGCAGGACCAGCGTGGGTTTCATGGCAGCCGTGTCGCGCCCGCGCCGACGCGGGTGAGATCGAGCACCCCGATACCGGAGACGGGGACTGCGTTCACGAGAGGCAGTTTATCCGCTCGGCGTCCGGCGTGCTACCATTCCGGCGACCACGGCATCCATCATCCGCCCGGAGGCGTCGATGAACCCGACCGACCTGTGCTATACCCCGGCGACCGAGCTCCTCTCGCTGATCCGCGCGAAGGCGCTCTCGCCGGTCGAGCTCTGCCGCGCCGTCCTCGACCGGATCGAGCGCCTGAACCCGAGGCTCAACGCCTGCTGCGCCATCACCGCCGACACCGCGCTGGACACCGCCCGCCGGGCCGAGCAGGCGGCGGCGCGGGGGGAACCGCTGGGCCCGCTCCACGGCATCCCGTTCACCATCAAGGACCTCGCTTTCACCCGCGGCGTGCGCACCATGTCCGGCTCGTTCATCTTCGAGCATCGCGTGACGGAGGTCGACGCCCCTTACGTGCGGCGGCTCAAGGAGGCGGGCGGCGTCATGATCGGCAAGACCACGACGCCGGAGTTCGGCTGGAAGGCGCTCGGCGACAGCCCGCTCACGGGCATCACGCCCCCGCCATGACCTCGGGCGGCTCGAGCGCCGGCGCCGCCGTCGCCGCCGCCAGCGGCCTCGGGCCCCTGCATCAGGGCTCGGACGGCGCCGGCTCCATCCGCATCCCCTCGTCCTTCTGCGGGATCTACGGCTTCAAGCCCACCTACGGGCGCGTGCCGATGTGGCCGGTGTCCAACACCGACAGCACCTCGCACACGGGTCCCATGACGCGCACCGTCGCCGATGCGGCGCTGATGCTCGCCGTCATGGCCGGCGCCGACGACTGGGATCGCACCGCGCTCGACGGGGCCCCCGCGGACTACGTGGGCCGGCTCACCGAGGGGATCAAGGGGCTGCGGGTGGCCTGGAGTCCCGATCTCGGCGGGCTCCGCGTGGATGCCGAGGTGGCGGCGGTGGCGAAGCAGGCGGCGCTCGCCTTCCCTGAGCTCGGCTGCGTCGTGGAGGAAGTGGCCGATCCCCGCTTCGCCGACACCCACGAGATGGTCCGCAGCATGTGGAACGCGCACTATGCCGGCAACTTCGGCCGGTACCTCGCCGAGTGGCGCGACCGCATGGACCCGGGCCTCGTCGCCGCCATCGAGGACGGGTTCCGCTACAGCGCGGCGCACTACGTGGAGATGCGCGGCCGGAAATTCGCCCACTCGGATTCCGTCCGTGCGCTCTTCGACACCTACGACCTGCTCCTCACGCCGTCGGTGTCCGTGGCCGCGTTCGAGGTGGGGCGCCTCAACCCCGCCCACTTCCCGCAGCACGACTGGGACTGGTTCCCGTGGGCCTCGTTCAGCTATCCCTTCAACTTCACCGGCCAGCCCGCCGCCTCCGTCCCCGCCGGCTTCACGCCGTCGGGAATGCCGGTGGGCCTGCAGATCGTCGGCCGCCGCTGCGCCGACCTCACCGTGCTCCAGGCCTCGGCGGCGTTCGAGCAGGCGCGGCCCTGGGCCCGGAAGCGTCCGGCGGTGGAGTGAGGGGCAACAGCCGGCCGCCGGCGCCCATGATCGTCGAGGACAAGCTCAGAAGCCTGGGCCTCGATCTCCCCGACCCGGAGCGGGACTACCGGACGAACGCCTCGGGCGCGCGGTACATCTCCCACGTTGCGGTCAACAGCGTGCTGTACGTCTCGGGAACGTGCCCGGTGAAGGACGGCAAGCCGTTCCGCCCCGGCGTGGTCGGACGGGACCTCACCGTCGAGCAGGGGTACGAGGCGGCGCGCCATGCGCTCCTGCCGACGCTCGGCGTGATCAAGTACGCCCTCGGCGATCTGGATCGGGTCCAGCAGGCGGTGCAGATGATCGGCTTCGTGAACTCGGCGCCGGGCTTTTCCGATCAGCCGCGGGTGATCAACGGGGCCACGGATCTGCTGGTGGAGCTCTATGGTGAGCGGGGCAAGCCCACACGGGCGGCGATCGGCTGCCAGGGCCTGGCGCTGGGGCACTCGGTGGAGATCGTCTTGACGGTGATGTTCTCGGGCGGCGAGGTGAGGCCGCCGCTTCATCGCGACGCGCACACGCGGTAGGAACCTCCCCCGAACCTGATTGGCTGCTTGGTCGCGGCGCCGACGTCACACGGTTCCGAGGACGCGGCGGAGCCACGCCGAGAGGTCGGCGATCTCCTCGGCGCAGACGGCGTGGGCCATCGGGTACTCGCGCCACTGCACCCGGTAGCCGAGAGCGAGCAGTCGGTCGCGGGAGTCACGGGCGCGGCTGACCGGGATCAGCGGGTCGTGGGTGCCGTGGGCCATGAAGATGGGCACGTCGCGGTTGGCCGGGCTGGCCTCGGCGGCGAGGGTGTCGGGGAGGGGGAGAAAGCTCGACAGCACGAGGAGGCCGGCCAGCCGCTCGGGGTGCCTGAGCCCGGTCTGCAGCGCCATCGCGCCGCCCTGGGAGAAACCGGCGAGGACGATCTGGCCCGCCGTGAGGCCGCGCTTCTTCTCGCGCTCGATGAGCGCCTCGATGGCCCGCTGAGAGGCCCGCACTCCCTCCTCGTCCTCGCGCCGGGTCCCGCCCTGGCCCGCGACGTCGTACCAGGCGCGCATGACCATGCCGGCGTTGATCGTGACGGGGCGCATCGGCGCGTGCGGGAAGACGAAGCGGACGGGGAGCGAGTCGGGCAGGGCGAGCTCGGGCACGATGGGCTCGAAGTCGTGGCCGTCGGCGCCGAGGCCGTGCATCCAGATCACGGCCGCCCGGGGCGCCGGCCCCGTCTCGATCTCGATGGCGTCGAGCAGCTCGGCCATGTCTAGTCAGACTACGTGGCAAAGCCGGCGCTCGACACGGCGATCATAAGTCGCGCGAGCTTTCCTTCGACGGCTCCCTACGAGGCGGCCCGGCGCTTGTTCCGGACGTAGTCGACGAGGACGTACTCGCCGAGGCGGTCGGGGGTGGCGAAGAAGGCGCGGCCATGGTTGACGCGCGCCATCTGCTCCACGAAGGCCATCAGGGTGCGGCTCTGCTCCAGCATGAAGGTGTTGATGGTGATGCCCTCGCGCGTGCAGCGCTGCGCTTCCTTGAGCGTCTCCTGGAAGGTGAGGCGGACGGGCGGGTAGGCGAACTGGGCCTCGCCGCCCTCCATGTGGGCGGTGGGCTCGCCGTCGGTGACCATGATGATCTGCTTGTTCGGCCCCTTGTGGCGCCCGAGGAGCTGCCGCGAGAGCTGGAAGCCGTGGTGCATGTTGGTGCCGATGTTCCACTCGCTCCACGAGAGACCGGGGAGCTGCTCCGGGGTGAACTCGCGCGCGTAGAGCGAGAAGCCGAGGATGTGGAGCGTGTCGCGCGGGAACTGGCTGCGCAGGAGCGCGTGCAGGGCCAGGGCCACCTTCTTGGCGGGCAGGAAGAGGCCGTTGTTCAGCATCGAGCGGCTCATGTCGAGCATGACGACGGTGGCCGCCTGGGTCTGGAGCTCGGTGCGGAAGACCTCGAAGTCGCCGGGGGAGAGCCGCACCGGGGTGCCGGGCCCGTTCCGCTCGACCGCGTTCATCAGGGTCTCCTTCAGGTCGAGGAGGAACGGGTCGCCGAACTCGTAGGGCTTGGCGTCGTCCGTGCGGTCGCCGCCCGCCCCGCGGTGCTCGACGGCGTGACGGCCGAAGCGGTCGCGCTTGAGGTGCGCGAAGATGTCCTGGAGCGCCTTGTCGCCGATCTTGCGGATGGCGCGCGCGGTGAGGCGGAGCTGGTCGCCCCGCCGCTCGAGGTACCCGGCCTCTTCCAGCTTCCTGGCGATCTCGCGGAGGCGCTCGAGATCGCGCGCCGCCTCCGGGCCCAGTAGTTTCTCCACCTCGGCGGGGTCGATCTTCTCGAGGTCCTTGGGCCCCTGGGCGCGGCGGATCTGCTGCTCGAGTTGCTCCATCTGCGAGAGCTCCTCCATCAGCTGCATGGCCTCGCGCATGGTCAGCTCGTCGTCGCCGCGGAACCGGTACTGCCGGGCCAGCTCGTCCAGCGGGACGAGGTCGTCCAGGCGCATGCCGAGCTGGCGCAGCTCGGCCTCCAGCCGCTCGTCCTTGAGGAACAGGGACCGCATCATGTCCTCGAGCTGTTGACGCTGCTCGGGCGACATGCTCTGCAGGAGCGATTGCATCTGCGCCATCTGCCGACCGATCTGCTCCATGAGCTGGTCGAAGCTCTCGACGCCGGGGAAGTTCTGCCCCCACTTGTCCTTGAAGCTCTGGAAGTCCGGCTCCCCGCCCTCGGCCTTCTCCCGCAGCATGCGGTTGAGGTCCCTCAGCATCTGCCGCAGCCGCTGCATGTCGTGCGGCGTCATGCCCTCGAACGCCTGCTTCATCCCCTGCAGAAACGGCTGCAGCATCTGCTGCTGGAGCGACTTGAGCAGCTCCTGGAACAGCCGCTCCGCCTCGGGGTCGACGAACTCGTAGTCCTGGAGCGCCTTGATCCGCCCGGCGGGGTCGGGCGGGAGCCGATCGAGCTGCTGCTCGTGTCGCGCGCGCGGCCGTCCTTCCGGCAGCCGGCGGAGCCCCTCCCGCTCGGTCTGGATCACCTGCTCGAGCTTCTTCTTGATGTCCTCCAGCGCCGAGCCCAGGTCGTAGCGGTCGAGCTGCTGCTGGCGGCGCTGTCGGAGCTGCTGCAGGAGGTCCTGCAGCCCCGGCATCTGCGGGCCGTGGGGATTGTGCACGCCGCGCTGGAAGAGGCGCCGGAGCGCCTTCCACAGATCGCCGTCGGCGGTGAGGTCGTCGGCCATCGCCGCCAGCAGATCGTCGGCGTCGAGGTCGTCGATCCGCTGCGTGCCGTCCCAGCGCGAGTAGCGGATGCGCATCGCTAGGAGCCCTTCGGGGAAACGCTCTGGCTAGAGCGATGAGAAGGGTCCAGCTGCAAGGCGGCGCCCGAGGGCCGCACGCGAGGCGTACTCTCTGTACGTTGAGCGTGCGGCCGAGGGCGCCAACGCCGCAGATGGGCCCTTCTCATCGCTCTAGACCCGGTAGCGGGCGTGGCCCGCCTGAGTGTCCTTGTTGAGCTTCTTGTTCAGGTGGAGGCCCTCGAGCACGAATTCGAGCGCGGCGGCCATCGAGGCGGGCTCCGTCGCGCCCAGCCGCCTGACCGCCGCGTGGAGCGGTCGCACCTCGCCGAGCTGGCGCACGTACTCGGTGGACGGCATGCTGTCGGAGACCTCGATGCGCAGCCCGCCCTGGAAGGCGCTCACGACCTCGTCGAGCTCCCCCGCCGAGAAGCTCTTGTTGAAGACGTTGAGGACGGCGCGCTGGGCGAGCTTGCCGAGCACCTTCTCCTCGCTCGCCTCGCCCATGGTCTCCAGCTCGATCTTGCCGCTGGTGGAGGCGACGATGGCGCCGAGATCGCTGAGACGGGGCGCGACGTGCGCCTCGCCGGTGCGGATGGCGCGCTTGAGCGCGTTGGAGACGAGGTTCTCGTAGTTGCAGATGCTGACGCGCACCGACACGCCGGAGCGCTGGCTGATCTCGGGCGACCGCCGGGCCAGGTGCGTCAGCTCGGCCACGATGCGCTTCATGTACTCGGGGGTGGTGGTCTGGAAGCCGTCGGCGGGGAAGCGCGTGCGCTCGGCCTCCATGATCGAGATCTCGTCCTCGAGGCGGCGCGGGTAGTGGGTGCGGATCTGCGAGCCGAAGCGGTCCTTGAGCGGCGTGATGATCCGGCCACGGTTGGTGTAGTCCTCGGGGTTGGCGCTCGCCACCACGTAGAGATCCAGCGGCAGCCGCACCTTGTAGCCGCGGATCTGGACGTCGCGCTCCTCCATGATGTTGAGCAGGCCCACCTGGATCCGCTCGGCGAGGTCGGGCAGCTCGTTGATCGTGAAGATGCCGCGGTTGGTCCGCGGCAGGAGGCCGTAGTGGATGGTCAGCTCGTCGGCCAGGTAGCGTCCCTCGGCCACCTTGATCGGGTCCACCTCGCCGATGAGGTCGGCGATCGTGATGTCGGGCGTGGCGAGCTTCTCGCCGTAGCGCCGGTCCCGCGGGACCCAGACGACGGGGGCGGCGTCGCCCTCGGCGGCCAGGCGCAGCCGGCAGGCCTGGCAGATGGGCTCGAGCGGGTCGTCGTTGATCTCGCACCCCCCGAGGGCCGGCACCTCGTCGTCGAGGAGCGCCACGAGGAGCCGCGCCATCCGCGTCTTGGCCTGGCCGCGCTCACCGAGAAAGACGATGTCCTGGCCGCTCAGGATGGCGTTCTCGATCTGCGGGAGCACGCTCTCCTCGTAGCCGATGATCCCGGCGAAGAGCGCCGTCCCGCTCCGGAGGCGGCCGATCAGGTTGTCGCGCAGCTCCTGCTTGACCGACCTGGGCGCGTAGCCGCTCGCCCGCAGCTCCCCGACCGTGAGTGGCTTGCCCATGACGTCACTATGCGGCCGGGCGGGAATGGAGTCAACCAGGCCGCCCCCGGAGACGCACTGACCGGCGTTATGCGTGAACAGATCAGCACCCTCACCCCGACCCTCTCCCTCTCCGAGGGAGAGGGAGCCGTTTCGATCCCCTCGCCCCCGGAGGGGGAGAGGGACAGGGTGAGGGGAGCGTAGGACGTGGAACACGCGCTCGTGCATAGAGCGGGCTAGCGCAGCGTCGCAGCCTCGGCGCCCTGGCCCCCGATGGCTTGCCAAGCTCCGAGCGGCCGGTATATGGTCGGGGGCGTGGACGCCTCCCTGACCCTCGTCCTGCTGGA
>WNGB01019500.1_pt1 | contig 13818 bp, 15 predicted proteins | sample 5400681 | NCBI WGS metagenome assembly WNGB01 (sample SAMN13153367, study PRJNA577476) | soil metagenome | isolation source: 115 cm soil or saprolite under grassland replicate 2 | place: USA:California | collected 2016-06-15 | reverse complement strand
ACAACGTTATAACGCTTCTCTATCGTTACGGAGATCACGATGGAGTCGTTTAGCGAGAGTTCCTGGAGGGGGCGGCTCAAGCCACTACTCCCACCCCTGTTGTTGGATATCTACAGGGGCGTCCGGTACGGAAGCGCGTATCGTCGGTCCCTCATGGGCACACAAGACGGGGTTGGTACCGATACAAGAGATGTGCAATTCACCTTACCTTCACGGGCTCTGAATGAACTGTTTCCGGGCATAGACTCGGTCCTCGTAACCGCGCCGGTTTCGGAACTCTACCGGCCGCGCGACATGGTCGTGCCCTTGGCGGAACTGCTGACACTCGCGGCAATTTGCCGGCACAGGCGACCGCGTCGGGTGTTCGAAATCGGCACGTACACTGGCTCGTCCACTTTGGTGATGGCGATTAATGTCCCTGACCATACTGAAATTCTGACCCTCGATCTGGAGCCTTCCGAAACGGTCGGCTCAGCGTACCGTAATACGGAACACAGTTCGAAGATCCGTCAGCTCTACGGTAACTCACTGACGTTTGACTACACCTCCTTCCTTGGTAGTATGGATTTCGTGCTCGTCGACGCTAATCATTCCTATGATTGTGTCAAGTCGGACACAGAAAAGGCTTTCGAGCTGCTGCGACGGGGCGGTGTGATCGTATGGGACGATTATCGTTGGCTTGAGTGTCATACGGAGTGCGCCGGGGTAACACTCTTCTTGAACGAGTTGCAGAGGTCGCGCTGCATTTTCAGTATCACAGGAACACGTTTCGCTATTTATGTCGACAGTGAGCCGGGCCACGCCAGACGGTCTTAAGATTTGTGTTGTTAGCAACTACTACCCGCCCTTCTTCATAGGCGGTTATGAGTTGGGGTGCAGGGACGTAGTGGAAGCACTCAAGTCCCGCGGACATCAGGTCAAAGTTCTAACAAGCACTTACAATGTGGAGAAGCCGCAGGACGACGGGGAGGTGTACCGCCGGCTGAGAATCGGAGAGTGGTGGACTCCGAGCTCCCTCCGCGGTTTAGCCGCTCTGCTCAAGAAGGAGACAGCCAATCTCCAGGCCTTCAGGCAGCTCTGTAGTGACTTTAATCCTAATTTGATCTATGTCTGGAACCCGGTAGGGATTTCTTTATCTGTAGTTTCGGTCTCCCAACAGTTGGGATTGCCCGTCTGCTATTTCGTCTCAGACCATTGGCTCGAGGAATGGGAGACGGACCCAGGTTACCGGATGTGGCAACAACAGCAGGCGGGCCTCCATCGAGGTTTCCTTTGGAAGGGGGTGCTGTCACTCCTGAGCGCCCTGAACGTGTCACACCGCCCGTCGCCCCCGGACTTACGCAACGTCCAATTTGCCAGTCAGTGCCTTAAGCGTCAGGCGCTAAGCAAGGGAAGGCCGATTTCCAAGGCGAAGGTAATTCACTGGGGAATTGACGCCCGAAGGTTTCGGTTTGCAGAGAAGTCGAAGATCTTAGAACGCCTGCTATATGTCGGACAAATAATACCGCACAAGGGGGTTCACACGGCCGTTGAAGCGTTGAAGCTGTTAGTGCAAAGTGGCCATGTGTCAGCGACACTCACGATCGCCGGCGGTAGCGTCATGCCGGAGTATGAAGCCCAAATTCGGCAACTGATATCCTCATTGCAATTGGAACGACATGTCCGCTTCACTGGGCAAGTACCGCGCGAGCGGTTACTGTCTATCTATCAGGAGCACGACGTCCTGGTTTTCCCTTCTATTTGGGATGAACCCTTCAGTATCACCCTGCTTGAAGCAATGGCGTCTGGCCTGGCCGTGGTCGGGACCGCGACTGGCGGCAGCAACGAGATCCTGGAGGACGGGGTCAACGCATTGGTTTTTCAGAAGGAAGAGGCTCAAGAGTGCGCAGCATGTATCTTGAGGCTGTTTACGGATGAGCGACTCTTCGAGGAAATTCGCCGCAAGGGCAGGTTCACGGTGGAGCAGAAGCATCGTATCGAGCAGATGGTAGACGCCATCGAAGGTTCAGTGAAAGAGGCTGTGTGTAACACTCTAGAGTGACTTCCAATCCTATTAAGGAATCTTTCAAGATTATCCTCAAAAAGCTTGGCCTATTTGAAATGGCCGTGCGGGCTTATTCGTCTGCCCTTAACTGGAGAAAGATAGGTACGGCCTTTACTAACCAGAGATTGCGCCTGAGCAATGCGACCGGCGGCGCCAAAGTGCCGCCGCCTGAGTTGTTGTACCTCGTGGCAGGCTCGAAAGAAGTTCGCTGGTTTCTACATTCCGGTAAACTTGGTTTTGAAACGATCGCCGATGTGCTGCGCAAGAATGGGATCGGCCTTAATCTGGACAAGGTTCTGGATTTTGGCTGCGGTTGTGGGCGTGTCCTGCGCCACTGGCGACAGGTTGAGAAGGTCCGGCTATTCGGAACGGACTATAATTCCCGGTTAATTGCATGGTGCAAGGAGAATTTACCCTTTGCCAGGTTCGGCGTGAACGAGCTTGCTCCGCCGCTGACCTACAACGATGATGAGTTTGATTTCGTTTATGCGCTATCTGTATTAACTCATCTGCCCGAAGAGCTTCAGTTTAGATGGGTGGAGGAACTGAAACGGATAATAAGACCTGGGGGTTACCTTCTGATCACTACACATGGGTCGCATTACCTTAGTGAACTAGACGCTGACGAGCGTCGGCACTTTGAGGATAACAAACTGGTAGTTAGGTCGTGGGAGGCGAGCGGAACTAACCGGTGCGCAACTTTTCATCCTGAAAAGTATGTGCGAGAGAAATTAGTGGATGGATTTGAGGTCATTGACTTCATCGCGAAGGGAGCGAGGGGTAATCCCGAGCAGGACCTTTATCTTCTGCAAAAGAAGTGACTGCCGAATCGCTAGAGGATACCTTGCGCACAAGGTCCACAACATTCTTAAGGCCTATTCGCTGGATCAGGCTAACGGTTGGAAGCCTGATTTTTAGTCTAAGAAAAAAGAGACTGATTTGGTATCGGCGGCTGTTCAGAGTATCTCCCCAATCCAGGAACATCGCCCCTGGTGTCAACCTGGCTGGTTATGTTCGGGCTGAGATGGGTCTGGGCGAAGCCGCACGCGGAATCGCAGCCTCGCTTGAATCCGCGGCGATTCCCTTCAACATCATAAATTTTGAGTATTTAAACCCGGCTCGCCATAGCGACACCTCGTGGATTCATAAAGAAAAAGTGAAGGATCACTATGACGTAACGGTGTTGGCTGTTAATCCAGACAATATCGTTAATGCCCGGCTGCTATTGCCGAAAGAGATATTTGCCAAGCGTTATGTGATTGGTTACTGGTTCTGGGAATTGCCTGAAATTCCTGATGATTGGTCAACGGCATTCTCATTGGTAAATGAAGTTTGGGCAAGCTCACGTTTCACGCAGGATGCTTTTTCAGCCAAGTCTCCGGTGCCGGTGATTCATATTCCTCCTCCAATTGTTTCGCGCCGCAGCGCCGGTTTTTCCCGGTCATATTTTAATCTGCCGGCAGGGCGCTTTCTGTTCTTGATGATGTGCGACGCGAATAGCTTCCTGGAAAGGAAAAATCCTGTTGGCGTCATTCGGGCTTTCAAGCACGCGTTTGCAAGTGAAGACCCAAGTGTCGCGCTCGTCTTAAAAGTTACCGGGCTGGAAGACCGCAGACCACAATTACACGAAATACGAGAAGAGATTTCCGGTTATAAAAATATCTATGTATTGAATCGAATGATGGCGCGTGAAGAAATCGATTCGCTTCTGGCTTGCATTGATTGCCTTGTCTCACTGCATCGTTCAGAAGGTTTCGGTCTAATCCCGGCCGAGGCAATGAGCCTGGGCAAACCCGTCATCCTTACGAATTGGTCCGGCAATACAGATTACATGACGGCAGACAATTGCATTGGGATCGATTATAAGCTTGTGAGACTCGATAAAGACTACGGTCCTTACAAGGCTGGTCAGTACTGGGCCGAACCGGATGTGGAGCAGGCTACTTCCTGGATGAAGAGATTGGCCCGGGAGCCGGAAGGTGCGAGAAGAATTGGCAGAGCGGCGCAGGAAACAATCAGTCTAAACTTTTCGCCCGAGGCCATCGGTAAGAAAATCGAAGACCGACTCAAGCAAATTAGACAACGCATTTGATTTGACAACCAGAGCGCAACCTGCTGACTGCTAAAAAATTTGCACAACTACACAAGCGACCCATGATTCTTACTGAAACCAAACTTGCAGGCGTGTATCTCATCGAACCCCGCCGCTTTGAAGATGAGCGAGGATTTTTTGCCCCTTCCTTCTCGGCCCGGGAATTCGCCGCGCGGGGAATGGCAAGCGACTTCGTTGAGAACAATATTTCCTACAGCAAGAACCGCGGCACACTCCGCGGAATGCATTATCAGGCTGCGCCCTACGGCCAGGCCAAACTGGTACGCTGCACAAAGGGGGCAGTGTTTGATGTAGTCGTGGACTTGCGTCCCAATTCACCTACGTTCAAACAATGGACCGGCGTGGAGCTGTCGGCTGAAAATCGGTCTATGATGTACTTGCCTGCCGACTGCGGCCATGGTTTCCAAACGCTGGTTGACGACACCGAGGTTTTCTACATGGTATCGTCGGTCTACGTGCCCGAAAGCGGTCGCGGGTTTCGTTGGAACGATCCCGCCTTTAATATTGATTGGCCAGATATTGGCGCGCGAATTCTTATCGAAAGAGATCAAAAATACCCCGATTTTAGTCTATGAAAAAAGTCTTAATTACCGGCATCACTGGCCAGGATGGAAGTTACCTGACCGAGCATTTGCTTGGGCTCGGCTATGAAGTACACGGGCTGGTTCGGCGCGTCGCCCTCGAAGACCCAACGCGACGATTCACACGCCTTGAGCACGTTATCGATCAAATAAAGCTGCACCCCGCGAGTCTCGAAAGCTATCCCTCGATCTTTCATGTTCTGGCCAAGAACAACTTCGACGAGTGTTATCACCTCGCCGCGCAGAGCTTTGTGGCCGAATCGTTTGCCGACGGCTTCTCGACGATGAACACAAACATCAACGGCACCCACTATATGCTCGCAGCGCTGCGTGAGTTGCAGCCAAAATGCCGCTTCTATTTCGCCGGTTCTTCGGAGATGTTTGGCAAGGTGCGACGAGGAGACACCCTTCCACCCGCGCTCACCTTACGGCATCAGCAAAGTCGCCGGTTTCGATCTCACCCGCAACTACCGCGAGGCTTATGGCATGTATTGCGTGAGTGGGATTCTTTTCAACCATGAGTCGCCGCGCCGGGGCTACGAGTTTGTGACGCGCAAAATTACTTCGACTGTGGCGCGCATCAAACTGGGACTGGCCACCGAGCTGCGCCTCGGCAATCTGGATGCTAAGCGCGACTGGGGCTATGCGGGTGACTACGTGCGGGCAATGCACCTGATGTTGCAACAACCCGAGGCAGACGACTACGTCGTAGCCACGGGCGAGACACATACTGTGCGTGAGTTTTGCGAGCGGGCTTTTGATAAAGTTGGACTCGACTACCAGAAGTATGTGAAGACAGACGAACAATTCTATCGCCCGGCGGAGGTAGATCTGCTTAGAGGCGATGCCGCAAAGGCAAAAGGAGTGCTCGGCTGGGAACAGAGTTTGACGTTCAAGCAACTGGTAGATGAGATGGTTGAATCCGATCTGGCTGCAACCAGCCGCTCGGCGGATCGGCCCCGGTCGCTTGACGGCGGCAGCGCCTGAGCTTGAGCTGCCTAAACGTCATAAGTTGAGGCCATTTCGATAAAGTCGATACCAGGTTAGCCGCTAACTCGGCAATCTGGGCAATGTTAGCTAGCTGCATCCGGTACGGGAGCACAGGTTTCACGCTGATGAAGATCTCAGTGGCAATGAGTACCTACAACGGAGCGCGCTACCTGCGAGAGCAACTCGATAGCATTGCCACGCAAACGCGCCCGCCTGATGAGCTAGTAGTGTGTGATGACGACTCGGCCGACACGACCCGTGAAATTGTCACCGCCTTTGCTGCCTCGACGCTTTTCTCGGTTCGCCTTCACGTCAACGAACGGAATCTCGGCTCAACAAAGACTTTCGAACGCTCAATTGCCTTTTGTGAAGGCGATGTGATTGTGCTTTCAGATCAGGACGACGTCTGGCTGCCAGAAAAATTGCGAGCGATCGAAAGCTGCTTTATTCGTAAGCCATCTGTGGGATTGGTTTTTAGCGACGCTGAGGTGGTAGACGAAAAGTTGCGGCCGCTCGGATATCGTCTTTGGGAAAGCGTCGGTTTCGACAATACTCACCGGCGGCTCGTGCGTACCGGGCGCGTGCTCGATGTGCTCTTACCCGGTTGGACCGTAACCGGAGCGACTATGGCTTTTCGTGCTGCTTTTAAGGACCTCGTGCTCGACATTCCGACTCAGGTCGCATTAATTCACGACGGTTGGATCGCCCTGATGATTGCTTCGGTGGCCGACGTGTCGTTCATCGAAGAGCCACTCATTAAATACCGGCAACACGATCACCAGCAGATCGGCGCCAAAGAGAGGAAAGCGGAGCAGAGCGCGTCTGGACTGGGCGCCGTTAAGGACGCACTACAACGCAAAAATTCCTACCAGGAGATGATCGAGATCGGGACACAGGCCCAGCAACGTTTATCGGAGCGCCGGGACGTTTACAAAAGCGAAGACGCCCTCTCCAGGCTGGCGGCCAGACTGACTCATTTGCGCACGCGCGCAAAGTTACCTGAGCACCCACTCCCGCGCTTCATATATGTAGTCAGGGAATTGTTGACCGGGCGCTACCATCGTTATTCACACGGTGTTTTCAGCGCCGCGAAAGACCTGCTGTATCAAGGCAGGGAAAATCCTTCCACCTGAAACAATTCTTGAACTGTTCTCAGGACGCCAGCATTGATTCGATATTCGCTCGGAGCGCGCGGGAGTCCACCTTCAGGTCAGCGGTGTGTGGATCTTCAACACGGCCTTCAGGCTCGCAACTCTGGTAGAAGTAATTGAGATTTAGCGCGGAGGCGAGTGTGAAGTAGCAGTTATTGATGCGGTCGCTAGCATGACGCAGCTCGAGCACACTGGTGCCCGGGCTCATAAATAGCATGTTCGTCAAACCTGCGCCGTGATTGGAAACCAGGTAGCTGGCCCTAGAAGCGATCCTCACCTGCTGTGCCAATGAGTAATCCTCGGCATGGAGTACGCAAAAGTTAAACTGCCGCAAAACTTCAATCACCTCCTCTTCGTTGGAAATCCTGCGCTTCGGCGCCAGACTGCGGCTGATATAAACCCTATCGCCGGATGTATCGCGCGGCCCGGTCGCGTAGAATTCGACCAGAAGGTTTCTCGCCTCCCGGATCAGCTCCTCGTTGTAATGTCCCGACGGCGCCGTCTGCAACGGCACAATGAGTTTCTTGCAGAAGAGGACTTCGCTCGCGTCGATGTACTCTACGCTCCCAATGATGAAGGGCTTCAGCGATGCTTGCACGAATTCCAACTCTTTGTATTTGTGAGGAAGAAGCAGAACCAAATCTTTCAAGCGCTCCCTAATCGTGAATAATCTCGGGAGCACATCCGCGAGCCAGTGGAAATATCCATGACTCCAATCATCAATCACCCAGGTGCTCTCTTGCTCAAACCGTCTGCGTCTTCTTAAGAGGTAGTTGCTGAGCACGAATTTCAATACACTTCTTCGCTTCCAGTTGTCCCGGTTCGTTGGAAAGGCAAAAGATTCCGGCAGCATTTTCCCTCTCTTAAAGAGTATGCCTTCAGCGCTTACTCCCACGTTATGGAGTTTGAGCAGTTTGGTTTGCGGAATCACCCGCTCCAGTTCGTGACTGAATAAGCTTAGATCGTCGGGGTTAAGATTAACCGGCAACTTTCGTATCGAAATGCCTTCAGGACGAAGCACGATCTCTTCCGTGGGTGGCGAGGTATGAAGACTCATTGTTACAGCTTGCGCGATGCAGGGATTTGTAAGTCTCGTTTTTTTAAGGCCAGGTAATTCGTCGTCAAAAATATTTCATGGTGTTCCCCGTAACAATAAATCGGCGCGATGCCCTGCGGAACTATCCGGAAGATGTCATACATCCCGGACAGCAGCGACCAAAAATCGAAGAAGTAGGTGCGAGAATAAATATTGGCCGGACCGAATTCGAACTGAATCATTGAGATCAAGCCAGCCGTCAACATCCGTTGGGCCCCGCGCAACACTGACAGTTCGTGTCCTTCAACATCCAGCTTCAAAAAATCAATGCGGTCAATCCCGTGCGCTGCGCAGAAACCGTCGACAGTCTGGACCTCAATCTCATCGCTGCGGTGAGTCCTGACGTCAAGGACTTGGGTCGGCAGCCGTTGATCAATCAAAGACATCCTTGAGGTGGTTGCATACTTGGTCCTAGTACAAGCCAGGTGCAGACGGCTTTCCTTGTTTGGGTCGTTAGTCACAGGCTGTCAGAGCGAAACAGGAAGCCATCCTCGAGGGTTCGTCTCGCTACTGAACGCATATGGACGATCATTCTATGGGATTTTGGGGCGAGGTCAAGCGTGATGCCAAACCGCAAGCGCAATAATAAAGTGATAAAACCTGGCCGTGCCTTTGGTTTACTTCAGAGGATTGTTTCTGCAACAATGCGCAGCCGCTCTGCCGCAGATCTTAAGACTGGAGCGATAGGTCAAGCGCAGTTTAAGACGTCCGGTGATTATGGCGCGGGTTGTCTAGATTCAGGCAAAGGATCGGGAAGTGGGAGTTGAGTTATCCATCATTATCGTCAATTGGAACGGCGGCGAGCTGTTGCGAAGCTGCTTCAGAAGCATCGCCCAGGCGCCGCCTTCTGTTGCCTATGACGTCGTGGTCGTGGATAACGCATCCTCCGATGACAGCGTCGCCTGGCTGCGCTCAGCCGAAGTCGCCGCACTGCTGCCCGGGATTGCCGTGCACGTGATAGAGAATCTCGATAACGCCGGTTTCAGCAAAGCCAACAACCAGGCCATTGCTTTCAGCCGGGCGCCTATGCTCTTTTTGCTCAATCCGGACACGGAAGTAACCCCGGGGGCGATTGACACCCTAATAGCTTGCCTCAACTCCGACGAACGCATCGGTGCTTGCGGCCCGCGACTACTCAACACTGACGGCTCTTTGCAGCACAGCGTCTGGCGCAATCCGCCCACGGCATGGGAAATCGTTGTTTCAGGAGTTGGTCTATGGCGGCTGATCCCGCGGCGTCTGCGCGGCGAGTTGTTGCTCGGCGGGCATTGGGATCACACGACGCGTCGGGCGGTGCCCATGCTTTTCGGAGCTGCGGTTCTGGCCAGGCGCGCGATGATCGATCAGGTCGGCGGTCTGGACGAACGTTTCCACATGTATGGCGAGGACGACGAGTGGTGTCTCCGCATCACGCGAGCAGGATGGCTGTTAATGTTCGAGCCCGCCGCGGCCGTAGTTCACCATGGCGGACAGTTTTCACTCCTACGCTGGGACAGCCAGGAGAAATTGCGGGTGAAACTCAATTCATCTTTTGAATTTCAGCGACGCTGTCTGTCACGCCGGCAGGTGATCGCCAACCTGCTGGCCGGCTGTGCCGTCATGACGGCGCAACGCGTGTGGCGTAATCTGCGCCGCCTGCCGACTCAGGACGTAACAATCACTCAGGAAATGTACTGGCTTGAGCTGAAACGCGCGGTGAGAGAGAAATGACCCTTGATGCTATCATTGCAACTAAGGTAACTAGCATCGATGTGAGTTTTTGAAACTGAGCTGCTTGAGGACGGGATGACGAAAGCACTAGGTCTAATTCTCCTCATGGAGCGTTAACTGAGAACACTGTTTATGGCCGAATTGAGCGAAAGCTTTCCCTACAAACGAGTGGTCGTCACCGGCGGCTCCGGTTTTCTCAGCCGCTACATCGTGAAGCGCTTGCAGCAGTTTCGCGGCCTGGAAGTTCTCGTTCCCAGCCACCGCGAATACAACCTGGTTGAGGCCTCCGACGTTGTGCGCTTACTTTCGGCAACGCGTCCGGATCTGGTTATCCATCTGGCGGCGGTGGTTGGCGGCATCGGCGCAAATCAAAAGAACCCCGGAAAGTTTTTTTACGACAACTTAATGATGGGCACTCAGCTTATTGAACAGGCGCGCCTGCATGAGGTACAAAAATTTGTGGCCCTCGGCACCGTTTGCGCTTATCCCAAATTCACGTCGACACCTTTTCGCGAAGACGAGCTTTGGAATGGTTACCCGGAAAAAGCGAATGCTCCTTACGGTTTAGCCAAGAAAATGATGCTGGTGCAGTCGCAAGGATATCGGCAGCAGTACAACTTCAATTCAATTTTCCTTTTGCCGGCGAACCTTTATGGACCGGGAGACAACTGCGACCCTGAATCATCGCATGTGATTCCAGCGCTGATTCGTAAATGTGTCGAAGCCAGGGAGAGCGGCGCGAAATTTGTCGAGGCTTGGGGAACTGGAAATGCTTCGCGTGAATTTCTTTATGTTGCGGATTGCGCCGAAGCAGTGGTGAATGCGGCCGCGATTTATAACGAGAGCGAGCCCGTAAACATAGGTACAAGTAACGAAATCAAGATTTCCGAGCTGCTGAATCTGATCGCGCGCCTAACTCGCTTTGAGGGCGAGATTCGCTGGCAGATTGACAAGCCTGATGGCCAGCCCCGGCGCCGGCTTGACGTCTCGCGGGCATTTGAAAAGTTTGGGTTCCGCGCGCAGACGTCCTTCGAAGAAGGCTTAAAGCGCACCATTGAATGGTATGAGAGAAGTCGGGTTAAAAGCAGCGAGCCGAAAGAGTCAACCCCGAAAGCGCAAGGGAGTGGCAGGGTTCGCTAAGGCGATGACCTCGCCCGGAAGACCTCTCGCATCATTAAACCTTCTCCGAAATTTCCAACCACAAATGCACTATCACCTTATTGGAATCTGCGGCACAGCGATGGCCGCGCTTGCAGGAATGCTGCAAGCACGCGGACATCACATCACTGGTTCCGATGAAAATGTTTATCCGCCGATGTCTACGATGCTCGCATCGCTGGGCATTGAAGTGAAGCAGGGTTACCGATCTGAACATCTTGAGCCAACACCCGATTGCGTGATCGTCGGCAATGCCATTCCGCGAGGGAATGCCGAGGTTGAAACGGCGCTCAATCGCAAGCTGCTATATCGCTCGCAGGCTGAAGTCGTAAAAGAAGAATTCATTCGCGGCCGCCGCTCGCTCGTTGTTGCCGGCACACACGGTAAGACTACAACTACAGGTATCGCTGCCTGGCTGCTGGATCAGGGTGGTCTGAACCCGACTTTCCTGATTGGCGGCGTGGCGCAAAACTTCGGCGTTAGTTTTCGCGTTAGAAACAGTGAGTACTTCATCATCGAAGGCGACGAGTATGACACTGCCTATTTCGATAAGGGTCCCAAGTTTATGCACTATCTGCCGGAGATCGCGATTGTAAACAATATCGAATTTGACCATGCTGATATTTATAGCGATCTCGCGGCGGTAAAACTGGCGTTTCGCCGGTTTATGAATCTTGTTCCTGGCAACGGCTGTTTAATTGCCGGTTGGGACAGCGCGAATGTTCGCGAGGTTGTGGCTTCCTTGGGCCAGAGACTCTTTACGCATCTCGAAACTTTCGGTACCAGCGAAGATGCGAAGTGGCGCATTTGCGAGATGGACTTCACCGGCGACTTGAGCACGTTTACCGTTACGCGCGAGGGGAAGCACTGGAAAACATTTGAAACATCCCTCATCGGGGAATTCAATCTGCTTAATTGCCTGGCTGTGATCATCGCCGCCGATACCTGGGGCATTGACCGCGATGCTATTGCTGATGCGCTCAGAACTTTCAAGAATGTTCGTCGCCGCGCCGAGATCCGTGGCGAAGAACATGGTGTGATCGTCATCGATGATTTCGCGCACCACCCAACGGCGGTCCGCGAAACGCTACGCGCGTTGCGCAATCGCTATCGTGAACGACGTTTGATTGCGGTGTTTGAGCCGAGGTCGTGGTCATCGCGTTTGGCAGTTTTTCAGGATGATTATGCTAATGCGTTCTCGGCTGCTGATTACGCAGTCATTGCGAGTGTCTTCGAGCGCGGAAGAGTTGCAGAAAAGGGGAAGTCGCTCGACACTGACAAACTAATCGAGGATATTGCCAAACAAAATAAACCCGCGTTCGCACTTCCCGGCGCCGACGAAATCATTGCGCACCTGCTGCCGCAACTTCGGGAAGGCGATGTCGTCGCGATTATGTCCAACGGCGGCTTCGGAGGTATTCACGAGAAATTGCTGGCAGCCTTGAGAGAGCAGTGAGCGGTGAGCAGTGGCCAGTAAGCGGTGAACGGTGAACAGTAATTGCTCTCAATGACCGATGAGAATTGAAAGATGATGAATGGAAAATTCGGACAGTTTCCATTTTTCATTTTTCATTTCCCATTTCGTCAGGATGGACAGGATTCCGACCCGCCCACTGCTCATTGCTGCTCACCGGTCACTGCCCACTGCTCCACTGCTCACCGCTCACCGCTCACTGCCTCAGGTTCAAACCGCGCCACCAGCAGAGGTTTGGGAAAATCTTTGAGATCCTCAAGCTTGCCGGGTGCAACTTGCACGCGGGCGGTGAGTACACGGCGAATTCGCTGCGGTAAGAATTTGGCGGCGAGCAATGCCGCGGCGCCGACGAGCTCTACCACGTCGCCACCACCACTCCAATGGTCGCGCACCACCTTTGGATCCGTCCGCTCCATCAATCGCAGCAACGTCAGCGCAATCAGATAAGCATCATCAATCTGTCCGACAAAAGGGATCATGTCGGGTATCAGATCAAAAGGAATGATTGCATAGATGATTGCTCCGGCAACCAGAGTCCGTTCTGTTGCCGGCACCCGCGAATCCATCAGTAGACGCACACACAACACAAGCATATTCGGAATGAATAGCAACAGGTTTTTTAAGCGCCGCCTGGCTAGAGGTGCAGACATCAGATTCTCCTGAAATGATTCTGGCTACCGGGTCCGACTGGAGTCGTAAAGTTATCACGACTTCAACCTGCTTGTAACGCGAACTGTTGGTTTGTGAACTGTTGGTTTGCCGCGGCGCGGTCAGCGTCACTGTGGGCGTAAGACCTTCGCTAGCGGGTACTGGTTCAATTTGATAAGTAAGAGCAGCACGCATTGAATGGTCGGAGATTCAACAAGGGACCACAGTCAAATACAGAACCGATCTTCGGTCGCGGCTGTGTAATGGCGCATCCGTCACGCCAACTTCAATCTGCACCACTACCCTCCTATCGCTCCGGCTTGTTCTCTCCGCGCTCGTTCGCTAGACTCACCGTTCTCGTACAAGTCCACCACCCCCCGAGGCCCAGACTTTTTTCATATGGAAATTCTCGAACGAATTCGCCAGCGTGCTGCTGCCAAGCCTCAACACATTGTCTTACCTGAAGGAAACGATCCGCGCACCGTGATAGCCGCGGCAATCTGCGCGCGAAATCGGCTGGCGCGGATCACATTGCTGGGCGACGAGGCAACGGTCCGCGGAACGGCGCAACGCGAAGGCGTCGATCTCGGCGGTGTTGAAATCATAGACCACCGCCATGCTCCTGATTTCGAAAAGATGGCTGCGCTTTTTCATGAGATGCGTCGCGCCAAAGGGTTGATGGCTGACGAAGCCCGCACACTGCTGGCCGAACCACTCTACTACGGAAATCTCATGGTGCGGCTCGGCAAAGCGGATGGTTCGGTAGCCGGAGCAACCAACACCACTTCTCATACCGTGCGCGCAGCGCTTCACTGCATAGGCGTGCGCGCCGGATTCAAACTCGTCTCGAGTT
>WNGB01009293.1_pt1 | contig 13818 bp, 14 predicted proteins | sample 5400681 | NCBI WGS metagenome assembly WNGB01 (sample SAMN13153367, study PRJNA577476) | soil metagenome | isolation source: 115 cm soil or saprolite under grassland replicate 2 | place: USA:California | collected 2016-06-15 | reverse complement strand
CGCTCGCGGGGTTCAACGGGCGAAGCTGCGGAGCCCCAGGCCGGTGCTCGTCAGGACGGCGCCGAGCAGGGCGATCAATCCGAGCAGTAGCCCTGTGAACGGCAGCCGGCCGAGTGTCGCCGTGCCTGCGGGCTGCCGTTGCGTGCCGAGGACGAGCCTGCCCGGAGACGGGCTCGCCTGTTCGATCGTTCTGTTACCCGGCGTCACCGGAGCTCCGGCGGCGGTTGCCGGTGTGGGGGCTGCTCCGGCCGACGGGCCGGCTGCCGTGTTCCCGCCGCTGGTCAGCGCGGCGCCTGCTGCAGCGCCCGCGGCCGTGGCGCCGACGGAAGGGCCGGCCGTCACGTTGCCAAGCTGAGCCGAACCGGTGTTGCCTCCGGCCGTGTTGCCCCCGCCGAGCTGGACGGCGCCGGTCGAGCCGGACGCGTTGTTCGAGCCGGTGCCACCAACGCCGACCGGTGCATTCAGGCCAGCGGAGTTGCCTCCGCCGCCGGCAGCGACCGACGGGCTCGAGCTCACGGAGCTCGTCTGGACAGCTCCTGTTGAGTTGCCGGCCGAGTTGCCGCCGCCGACCTGCACCGCGCCGACGGAGTTCGAGGCCGTGTTGTTGCCGGAGCCGCCGACCGACGTCGGCGCCGAGACACCTACACTCGCCGTCGTCGAGCCTGCCGTGGCGGACGGGCTCACAGACGTGCTCCCGGCCTGAACCGTTCCGATGGATCCCGTCGCGTTGTTGTCGGCGCGGGCGTTCTCGGCGACACCGAGGACACCTGCCGGCAGCACAGCGAGCAGGATCAAGAGCTTCAAGCGCATGATCCATCTCCTCCTTCGAAGCGTTCGGGGAGACCGAATCCCCTGCGCTTCTGCTTGTTGTCTCTTTCTTCGTGCTCGCTGTTGCCGCGAGTCGACCGACTCAAACCCCGATTGCAAAGAATCACTCGTTCGAGTGATCCGCGCTGTGCGACCGAAAGGATCGGCTGCGGCGCGCTTCTACCTGATCAGCGGAGACCGCAGAACCCCGAGCCGATGCGTCCAAGCCCTTCACATAGCGAAAAGCTACGCCCGTCGTCGGTCACCGATCCGTGCGAGGAAAGAGACCAAGCGCACGGCGGAGTCGGCGGGCGTAGCGCTCGCAAGGGTAGCCGCGCAAGTTTCGTCGGTTTGCGGCCCCTCTCGTTGTATCCCACAGAAGTCGCCGGCCGCGGCAGCTCGAAGCCGCAGCACGAGCCCTCTCCCCGGCGCGGCCGGCGACCCCCCTTCTTCGTTCTCTCGTTCATCACCGCCCTGACGCTCGTTCTCTCGGCTGCGATCCCTGCGCACGCCGACCTCTGCGTCATCGTGGATCCGGTGCTGTCCGTCGGCTGCGGCGGCCGCGCCGCAGCCTCGGCGGCTGGTCCGTCAGCGAGCTCCGGCTCGACTGAGGCGCAGGCGGACGAGGTCGTGCCGCTCTCCTCGACGCAGGTCGAGTACGACCCGGAGCGGATCGCGGTCACGGTGGAGCAGAGGGCGTCTCCCCGAAGGGTCGCAGCCGCGTTTGCAGCTGCAGGCGTGGAGGTGGAGCAGGCGATCCGGCCGATCAACGCCTACCTGGTGCGGGTCGCACCGGAACGGCAGGCCGAGGCCGTGCGCGCTCTGCGCTCTTCGCCGGTGATCGCCCGGGCCGGCCCCGAGCTCGTCTCGCATGCACAGGACACGACGCCGAACGACAGTGAATGGCCGTCGCAGGCGGGCCTGCGAGTGGTCGGCTTCCCACGTGTCTGGGACACGAGTCGCGGCTCTTCCCGCGTGATCGTCGCGGTGATCGACACCGGCGTCGATCCGAACCAGCCGGATTTGCGCGGCGCCGTCGTCGCGGGTGCGAATCTGATCGATCCCACGGCGCCGCCGCACGACGATCACGGCCACGGCACGGCGGTCGCCGGGATCATCGCCGCGCGAACGAACAACGGCCAGGGAATGGCGGGCGTCTGCTGGTTTTGCCTGGTGCTGCCCGTCAAGGTCCTCGACCGCAGCGGCAGCGGCGACGACACGCGGATCGCCGCCGGGATCGTCTGGGCCGTCGATCACGGGGCGCGCGTGCTCAACCTCAGTCTCGGGGGGCCGGGAGACTCTCCGGAACTGCAGGCCTCCCTCGCCTACGCCGCGTACAAGGGGGCGATCGTCGTCGCGGCCGCGGGCAACAGCGGCACGACCATGCCCTTCTATCCGGCCGCGGACGTCAATGCGCTGAGTGTCGCCGCCACCACGACGACGGACCACGGATACAAGTGGTCGAACTACGGATCCTGGGTCGACGTGGCGGCGCCCGGCTGCAACGTGGCGCCGGCCCTGAGCGGCGGGTATGGAGTCTTTTGCGGGACGTCTTCCGCGACGCCGATCGTGTCCGGGCTCGCCGCGCTCGCATTTTCCGTCCAGCCGAGCGCGACCCCCGCAGGGATCCGGCAGGCGATCGAACAGGCCGCGGCGCCCCTGACGGGCTTCGTGCAGTTCGGCCGCGTTGCCGCGCCCGGAGCGTTGGCCGCGCTCGGCGAGACCGGCAAGCGCGTCGTGGCCGTGCGCAGAGGGAGCATCCCGCGGGCGGGCGGCAGCCAGAGCTACGACGTGCCGGCGGCGGCCGGCCGATTCGATGCGACGGTTCGGTTTCGCAAGGGAGCAGTCGTCGCGGTGACGCTCGCTTCGCTCGAAACGGGTGCGCGGCTCTCGTACCGCGGCGGTCGCAGCCCATTGCACATCTCGCTTCCCGTGCCCGGGCCCGTTCGGGTCACAGTCCGCGGCGTCAGCGGTCTGCCGATCCGATTCGCGTTGACCCTGTCGTTCGACAAGGGGCCCGGATAGGTGGCAGGGCCTCCGGGTCGACCGTCGGGATTGCGCAGCCCGGCGAGCGCCGGCTCGTTCGAGCAGCTTTGCGCGCGAATGAGGGCCAAGCCGTCGACGCTGCACGACCCGCGGCCGCGGAGAAGGGTGTCGAGCTCGGGATCGAACCGGACGGCCTGTGCGAAGTCGACGTCGACCGTGCCAGGCTGGCCCAGGTGCTCGACAACCTCCTCTCCAATGCCGTCAAGTTCACGCCGGCGGGAGGACACGTGACGGTGCGAACCCGACGACGCGGAGACTCGGTGGCGCTGGAGGTTGTCGACGACGGCATGGGCTGTTCCGAGTCGGAGCTCGAGCACCTGTTCCAGCGCTTCTACCGGACCGGCGGCGCGATCGAACAGGCGATTCAAGGCACAGGACTCGGGCTTGCAATCGCGAAGGCGATCGTCGAGGCCCACGATGGCAGGATCTCCGTGATGAGCATCCCCGGCGACGGAACAACGTTCAGCGTCGAGCTGCCGTTGGTGCGGGCACTGGTGGCGGCGTGAGCGCGACCGAGCCGCGCAGTCGTCCCCTCGTCCTCGTGGCGGACGACGACCGCGACATCCTGCAGCTCGTCTCGTTCAGGCTCGAGCGGGCGGACTACGAGGTCGTGCAGGCAAACGACGGCGAGGAGGCCCTGCGTCTGGTGAAGGAGCTCCGTCCGGATCTCGCGGTGCTCGACCTGATGATGCCGAAGCTGAACGGCTACGAAGTGATCCGGGAGATCCGCCGGGACGAGGAGACGAAGGCCATACCGGTCATCCTGCTGACGGCGCGCGTGAAGGAGGCCGACGTTGCACGCGGCTTCGAAGCCGGGGCCGACGACTACCTGAAGAAGCCGTTCAGCCCGCAAGAGCTGCGGGCACGCGTGCAGGCAATTCTCGGTCGTCGCTGACGATGACCGCCGCCCTGGCGCGGCTCGCCGAGCTACGCGGCTAGATCGGGCTCAGGGCAGGCTGACGGGCGGGAGCTGCGGCGGCTGCACCGGCAGAGGGGGCGCCGTCACCGCCGGCAACGGCGGGGTCGGCAGGTTGAGGCCCCGGGCGACGTCGGACGCCGTCTCGACAACGGTGCCGACCGTGTCCAGGGCGGTCTTCACCGGATCGCTGCTCGAGGATGCAGTGGAGCTTGCAGCAGGCGACGGTGCAGGGGTTGTCGGCGTGCGACCGACGTCGGGCGTCGTGACGGGCGGGCTCGGTGGTGTCGCCTCGGTGCCGGAGCCGCGGGAGCGGCTCGTGCTCTGCGACACGTCGCGCCGGCCCGCAGGCGTCTGAGCACGCTGTGCGGGGATGACGACTGGGGAATGCGTTCCGCTCGCGCCGCCGTGCACCTGGACGACGGCCGGGGGTGCCGAAACGTCGCCGTGCTGCTGTTCCGCCGCGGGGATCGCCGCGATCGTGAGCACGGCTCCGGCGCCCACGGCGACCGTCTTCGCCGCTGCCGTCTGAAAGAGGTTTCGCAGGAAGGTCACGATCGGCAGGCCCTGGAGTGGCTTCAGGCCGACCTGGCCGAGTCGCTGTGCGACGTTCTGCCGGGCGCGGAAGAGGAGCGCCTCGGTCGCGGCTTGCGAGAGCCCGAGCTCGGATCCGATCTCCTCGTACGAGAGCCCCCTCCATTCGCGAAGGAGCAGCGCAGTCCGCTGGCTTTCCGGAATCGCGCGCAGCGCATGCAGGAAGTCCTCGCCCGTCGCGACATCGGCCCGCTCCAGAGTGGGAAGTCGATCCTGGATCGACTCCAGATCGTGCGGAGTTTCGTGGGCGCCGCGCCGGGATCCGGAACGCCGCCGCGTGGAGCAGGCGTTGCGGGCAATGGTCAGGAGCCACGGCAGCTCCATTTCCGGAACGACGCCGCGCCGCAGGCTCTGCAGCGCGTAGATGAACGTCGTCTGGACGGCGTCGTCAGCGTCCTCGCGGCTGCGGAGCTGCTTCAGGCAGAGCCCGTAGATCGCGCGCCGGTGGCGCTCGTACAGGCGAGCCGCGTAAGCCTCCGGAGAGCTGACATCCGCCTGTGGTGTTGCCGCAGCGACTGCGCTCACGGGATTCCCACGCTCACCGGGCCGACGGTGACCTGAACGGGCGGCACCGCGGGCGGTGTCACCGGAACCGGAGGCAGCGACGGAACCTGAACCTGGTCGAGCGGCGCGGGCAGCGTGACCTCGGGTACGACCGTCTGCGGGGGCGGGATGGAGGTGGTCGGACTGCTCGGCGTGGACGGCACAGCCGCCGCGGGCTTTGCCTCACTCGGGACCGGCGCCGGTCCCGTGGCGGCCTCACTCTGGGCTGTGCTCCCGTTCCCGTTGCGCACGCTGCCAGGCGAGGTCGCGCCGCGACGGTGGGGGCGAGGAGCGGTAGCGTCGGCGCGTCGGGTGCCGACAGACGCAACGTCGGACTTCGTTCCCGTCGCAGCCTGCGCAGGAGCCGATCCGCCGATGCGCACAGGATCGGGCCGGCCCAGGTCGCGGCTCGAGCCGAACACGCCGGTCCCCAGCGCGAACCAGCTGCAGGCAAGCAGCATCAGCGCGCTCGCTGCGATCGTCCCGACCAGGAGACGTGCGCCCGAGAGGTACTTCCGGAGGCCGGGGCGCGAGACGTCGGTGCCGGTCGCCGTGACGTCCATCTACGCGCAGGCCGAGCGAATCGGGTGGCGGAAGCGGGGAGCTGGGGTGAGGGACCGCATCGCAGGGGACCGAGCGATGAAGCTCGTCTTGCTCACATGTGGCGAGCACGCCCGCTTGTCAACTAGCGCCCCAGCCTGTTTCCAAAAGATCCCTCGTGGGCGTGAGTAAAGAAAACCCAGATTTACGGCCGATTTCTGCTCAAAGCTGCTGAAAGCTCCCACGGCTGAGATCGCAGGTTTTTCGGCGCCTCGCCCCCTTTCCAGGCAACGCCGACTCCTCCGGCCTCCCCCGACAAGGAGCCACAGCATGAGAGCCCTTCGACCTGTGTCCCGATCCGCCACCGTCTTGCTTGCGGCCGGCGCGGTCGCGCTCGGTGCCGTCAGCGGCGCATGGGCGGTGCAGGTGCCGCCGCTGCCCCCGCTGCCCGCACCGCTCCCGGAGCCCGTGCCGTCACTGCTCGGCGGCGATCCGCCGGCCCAGTCCGGAACGCAGAGCGGGACGGCCGCCGCTGCCTCTGCCGTGCCCACCGCGAGAGTGACGACAACCAGCGTCGCCTCGCAGCTGCAGCTCCTGGTTGCGGCACAGATCAACGTCGTGCGCCGCTCCCACGGTCGCTCGCGCCTGACGCTCTCGCCGCAGCTCACACGCGCCGGACAGGAGCATGCGCGGCAGCTGGCGGTGGCCGGCTACTTCAGCCTCGACTGGTCCGACGGCTCGCCGTTCGGCAGCTGGATCAAGCGTTTCTACCCGGTCGGAAATGCCCGGACGTGGAGGGCTGGCGAGAACCTTGCCTGGTCGGTGCAGGACGTCACGGCCCGGCAGGCCGTCGAGATGTGGCTGGCCAGCCCCGAGCATCGCCGGATCCTGCTCGACAAGCGCTGGCGGCAGGTCGGGCTGGGCGTGATCCGGGCAGACGGTGCCGGCGGGATCTACGGCGGACAGAGCGTCGTCATCCTGGCGGCCGAATTCGGACTGCGGCGCTAGCGCGATGGGCCGGCAGACGAACCTGCAAGTCCTCGCGCTTGTCACCGCGCTCGTCGCGGCGATGCTGGTGCCGCCGGCCGGACGCGCCACTGGGGGCCGGTACGCGTTCGCCGGCGGCACGCCGCGAGAACGCGCCGAGGTCGTTCACGCACTCGACGCGAGCAGCTTCGACTGGCAGACGGTTCCCGCCCGGATCACGATTCACATCGAGCCGGGAACGTCGTCATCTGCGACTCCCGGCGAGATCTGGCTGGACGCGAACCTGCTCGATGCCGGCATGTTCGCCTGGGGGGTCGTGCAGCACGAGTACGCGCACCAGGTCGACTTCTTCCTGTTGACGGCTCCCGCCCGGGCGCTCCTGCTCCGCCGATTGGGCGCGACTGTCTGGTGCTCACAGACGGCAGTGCACCGCGACCAGCTGGGGTGCGAACGGTTCGCGTCGACGCTTGCCTGGGCCTACTGGCCTTCGCCCGAGAACTGCATGCGCCCGGTCAAGGCGCTCGCAGCTTCCGGCGCCCAGTTCCGAAAGTTGGTTTCCACTCTGATCCGAGGAGGTCGTTGATGCCCGGCTGGTTTCAGTGGGTTGTTCTGGCGGGCGGAGGCTGGCTCGCCGTTGCGTCCGTGCTGGCGCTCGTGCTGGCCCGGATGATGGTCGTCGGCTCGGGCAGCAGTGCGGTGCTGCCCGAGGCCGCGGCGCCGCGGTTCGGCGCCTCGCTGAGCGAGGTCGACCCCTCGCGCCTGCGCGTCCTGATCGTCGACGACGACGCGCCGCTCAGGTCGCTTTTGCGCGCAACGCTCTCGTCGGACGATTTCGACGTCCGCGAAGCCGGCTCCGCCGAGGAAGCCCGCGACGTGCTTCCGCTCTGGCGTCCCGCGATCATCCTGCTCGACGTCAACCTCCCGGGAATGGACGGCCTATCCTTCTGCGCGGAGCTCGGCCGGAGCCGCGCCCACGCGGAGACCGCCGTGATCCTGCTGAGCGGCGAGCAGATCAGCCCCACGACCGCGCGCCTCGCCGGCGCGAAGGCGTTCGTCCGCAAGCCGTTCAGCCCGCTCGAGCTGATCGAGCTCATCGTGCGCGTCGTCGACGGGCGCGAGTTCATCCCGGCCCCCGCGAGCGGGGAAGAGGGACAGCTCCTCATGTACGCGCGCGACCTCGCCAGCATCGCGCGCACCGAGCGGAGGCAGCGCCAGCTTTTGCAGGATGCCTACCGCGAGACCGCGATGGCACTCGCCGACGCCGTCGACGTGCGCGACCGGGCGACGGGTCTCCATGCGCTGAGAGTGCGCCGGTATGCGCTCGGCCTGGCGGAGGCCGTCGACCCGTCGCTGCTCGGAGACGCCAGCCTTGAATACGGCTTTCTGCTCCACGACGTCGGCAAGATCGGGATCTCCGACCAGATCCTGTTGAAGGCCGGGCCGCTCACATCCGAGGAACGCGAGCTCGTCCATGCTCACCCGACCATCGGTGCACAGATCCTGCGGAACGTGTCGATGCTCCAGGGCGGCGGCCTCGACGTAGTCCGCCACCATCACGAACGGTGGGACGGTGCCGGCTACCCGGATGGTCTGGCGGGCGAGCAGATCCCGCTCAGCGCACGAATCTTCGCCGTCGCCGACACGCTCGACGCGATGACGAGCGACCGCCCCTATCGCGCCGCTCTCGACTGGACCGATGCGATCGAGGAAATCCAGGCGCAAAGCGGCCGCCAGTTCGACCCCGGCGTCGTGCAGGCGTTCGTCGCGGAGGAGCAGAACCTCCGCAACGTCTACGAAGGCCTGGGCCTCGTGGCCTGAGCGGCGGCTAGTAGCCCGAGCTGAACTTCTTCTCGGCCGCGGCCTTCTTCTCGTTGCGGCGCTGCTTCAGCGTCTTCTGCGCTTGCTTCTTCGCGCCCTTCTTCGGCTTCGACGCACCTTTCATGCCGCGCAGCCTACCGCGGCGAGTGGTTGGCCTCTAGTGGTCGGTCTTGCTCCCTTGAGACCACTTCCGAGAAAAAGGGGCTACGGTGGAGGTATGGATACCGAGCCCGCCGGCGAGCACCGGCGACGCCGAGCCGGCATGACCCCGAAGCGACGCGTCCGTGTCCTGGTGGCCGAAGACGATCCGGCCGTTCGCGCCGCGCTGGTCGGCCTGATCCAGACGGAGCCGAAGCTGGAGCTCGTGGGAGAGGTTTCCAGCGCGATCGATGCGGTCGAGCTCGCCGCAGAGCAGCAGCCCGACGTCGCGGTGATCGACGTGCGCATGCCGGGCGGCGGCGGCTCGGCGGCGGTTCGCGGCATCAAGCGCAGGTCGCCGGAGACACGGATGCTCGCCTTCTCCGCCGTCGACGACCGGGAGACCGTGTTGGAGATGCTCGAGGCCGGAGTCGTCGGCTACCTCGTCAAGGGCAGCTCGATCGAGTCGATCGTCGATTCCATCGAGCAGGCGGCCGAGGGTCAGAGCAGCCTGTCGGTCGAGGTGACCGGGGACGTGATCGAGGAGCTCGTCGGGCAGTTGAGCGTCCGGCGGCGTGCCGAGGACAGGCGCCGTGCCCGCGAGGGCCGCGTGCGCCGGGCGATCGACAGCGACGGCGCTCTCGGGATGGTCTTCCAGCCGATCTGCGACCTGGCGAGTCGAGAGCCGGTCGGAGCCGAGGCGCTCGCACGCTTTCGGATGGCCCCCCAACGGGGGCCGGAACGGTGGTTCGCGGAGGCGGGCGAGGTCGGCCTGCGCGACGAGCTCGAGCTGGCCGCCCTGCGGAAGGCGCTGTCGAGCCTGGCCGAGCTCCCGAAGGGCGTTTTCCTCTCGGTCAACATCTCGCCGGAGACGCTCCGGTCTACACCTGTCCGGAGGATGCTGGGTGCGGTCGACGCCGACCGCGTGGTCGTCGAGGTGACCGAGCACACCCCGGTCGAGAACTACGACGCGCTCAACGACGCGCTCGAGCGCTTGCGCGGGCTCGGCGTGCGGCTTGCGATCGACGACGCCGGCGCCGGCTTCGCCAGCCTGCGTCACATTCTCCGGCTCGCGCCGGAGTTCGTGAAACTCGACCAAACCCTCATCGACGGCATCGAGCACGACCGGTCGCACCAGGCGCTCGCCGCAGGACTGATCACCTTCGCGAACAAGATCGACGCGACGATCGTGGCCGAGGGGATCGAGCACGCCGAGCAGCTCCAGGCTCTGCGCGAGCTCGGTGTGACGTGGGGGCAGGGCTTTCTGCTCGCGCGTCCCGCGCCGCTTCCACTCGGGCGCATCTCGCGGAGCGGCAACGGCTCCGGTACGACCGCAGCCGGCGCGAACTAACTCAGCGCAGTCGGCCGGTTGACGAAGACGTTGTCGAGCGCCGACTGCAAGCCCGTCGCAACCGCGCCCATCAACACCGCGCTCTCACCCAGGCTCGAGATCGCAATTCGCGGAGGGTAAGGGAGCCACTCGCGCAGCAGCGCGCGGATCGGTTCGAGCAAGAGATCGCCGTTCATGCCGAGCCCGCCCCCGAGCACGACCAGCGCCGGGTCGGCGACGGCCGCGATCGGGGCGATGTGCGCGGCGATCCGGTCTGCGATCCGCGTCACGATTGTGCGCGCGAGCTCGTCGCCGCGCCGAGCCGCAGTGAAGATGTCACGGGCGTCGAACGGCGGCACGGACGGAGTTCGCGAGCCGTTCCAGCCGAGCTCGGCCGCCAGCGCCTCCACGCCTTCCGCCGACGGATCGACGTTTTCGGTCAGGCCCGAGAGCGCCCAGTCGATCTCGCCTACCGCGCCGTGGTTTCCACGGTGCAGCTCGCCCCCGAGCACGAGGCCCATGCCTGTGCCGGTGCCGACGGAGAGAAACGCGAAGTCGTCAACGCCGCGTGCGACGCCCGCCCAGTGCTCGCCGACCGCAGCCAGGTTGATGTCGTTGTCGAGCGTCACGGTCACGCCGAGCCGCTCGCGCAACTCGGCGCCGAACGCGCGGCCCTCGAGCCCCGAGATGAACTGGGTCGTCAACCGCAGCGTCCCGGATCGCGCTTCGACGACTCCCGGAACGCCGAGTACCACGCCGTCGATTCGATCGACCGGAAGCGTGGCCGACTCGATCAGGGCACCGTGCAGCGCCACGATCGCGGCGAGCGCGCCGTCTGCATCCGCGCCACGCAATTCGACGTCCTGCCGCGCGCGGATCTGGCCGGCGAGGTCCGCGACGGCGCCGCGGAGGAAGCGAGAGCCGAGGTCGAGCCCCAGGACGAAGGCTGCATCCGGCACCGGCTCGAAGAACAGGGCGCCGTAGCTCGGCCCGTCCGGCCCGTGCGGGGCCTCCCGGACGAGGCCCGCCTGCGCCAGCGACCGCAGCGCCAGCGAGACGGTCGGTTTGGAGATCCCGACGCGACGCGAGATCTCGGCCCGGGAGATCGGCGCGCCGGCCCGGATCGCCTCGAGCACCGTGCGCTCGTTCAGGTGCTTCAGCAGAGGCGGCGTGGCACGGGTCAGATCCATCTGGTGAGGAAGACTAACCGTCTTGGCTAGAAATCGGCACCCGCTTGACTCTTTTTTCTCACCATCGTAGAGTCCTCGTTCGGAACCTTTACGCGATCCGGCTCAGCTGGAGAGAGGGCGCGGAGTTGACGAGACTCCACCCAGAAGGAGGGCGTAGATGAGACGGGGAACCATCGGTCTGCTCGTGCTGGTCGTCCTCGCCGCGGCGGCCGCCGGGGCGACGGTGCGGAGCACGGCTCAGGCGCAGACGAAGGTGACGAAGCTGAGGGTGTGGGTGGGTTGGTCGTCCCGCGAGCTCAGCGTCTTCAAGAAGATCGTCGCCGAGTACGACCGCAAGCATCCGGAGGTGTCGATCAGCGTCGTCGGCGGGATCGACGATCCGAAGATCGTTGCCGCGATCCGGGGTGGGAACGCCGCCGACGTCACGAGCTCGTTCGACTCGACGAACGTCGGCAACTACTGCACGTCGGGCGCGTGGATCAACCTCAAGCCGCTGCTCGACAAGGACCACATTCCGCTCAGCACCTTCCCAAAGACGTCCGTCTACTACACGTCCTACAAGGGCGTCCAGTGCGCGCTGCCGTTCCTGGCGGACACGTGGGGGCTCTACTACAACGCCACGCTTTTCAAGAAGGCAGGCCTCAAGAGCCCGCCGAAGACCTTCGACGAGCTGACGGCCTATGCGAAGAAGCTGACGCAGAAGAACAAGGACGGGTCCCTCAAGGTCGTCGGCTACAACCCGGCGCGAACGTTCTACGCCGAGAACTCCGCGGTCAACTACGGGCACCTCTTCGGCGCGAAGTGGCTGACGGGCGACGGGAAGTCCAACCTTGCGAAGGACCCGGCGTGGGGCAAGTACCTGCGCTGGTCGAAAGCCCTGATCGACTGGTACGGCGCCGACAAGCTCAAGCGCTGGCAGGCGCGCGTCGGTGACGAGTTCTCCGCCTCGAACGCATTCGAGACCGGGAAGCTCGCAATGCAGATCGACGGTGAGTGGCGGGTTGCGTTCATCGCCGCCGAGCATCCGGAGCTGAAGTACGCGACGGCCCCGATGCCGGTCGACGGTGCCCACCGGGACCTGTACGGGTCGAACAACGTCAACGGCACGATCATCGGGATCCCGAAGACGACGAAGCACAAGGCGGAGGCCTGGGCGCTCGTCAAGTACCTGACCACGAACAGTCATCCGCTTGCGCTCTTCTCGAACGGGATTCGGAATGTGCCGACGACGAAGGCGTCCTTGAACTCACCCGAGATCAAGCCGGATCCGCACTTCAAGACGTTCCTGACGATCTTCGCGAACCCGAAGAACACGACATTCCCGATCACGCCGGTGGGCAGCGCGTTCGGGACGTTCTTCAACAACTTCATCGACAAGTATCAGGCCGGTCACGCCGGTGACCTGGCCGGCGGCCTGAAGAAGGTCGACAAGCAGACTGACGCGCAGCTCAAGCAGGCCGGGGGCGGCGTGCCATGAGGCTGAGGCGCCGTCTTGCGGCGCCGATCAGAGGCGGCGCGGGCCCAGCCCGCGCCGCCGTATTGGAACCAGCGATGGAGGCCGGAGCCCGGGCTCCGGCCTCGCTGGCCTTCGATCGCACACGGGCGAAGCGCAAGGCGGCGTGGCGCCGCCGCCGGCTCGTGCTGCTCTTCATGAGCCCGTGGATCGTCGGGTTCTCCGTGTGGTTTGGCTACCCGCTCGGGATGAGCGTCTACCTATCGTTCACGCACTACGACCTGCTCAACCCGCCTCGCTGGGTCGGGCTCGCGAATTACCGCTACATGTTCGGCAGCGACCCGCAGGTCTGGCCGGCGATCAAGAACACGCTCTGGTTCATCGTGGTGGCCGTGCCGCTGCAGGTCCTCTGTGCGTTCGGCATCGCTTTGATGTTGGCGCGTGCGCGACAAGGTGCCGGCTTCTTCCGCACGGTCTTCTACCTGCCTGCGCTCGCTCCGCCCGTCGCAGCGACGCTTGGCTTCGTTTACCTGCTGAACCCGGAGACGGGGCCGCTCAACGTCGTGCTCGGGCACCTGGGCATCCACGGTCCGCTCTGGTTCCACTCGCCGCAGTGGTCGAAGCCCGCGCTCCTGTTGCTCGCGCTCTGGGGCGTCGGTAACACGATGATCATCTTCCTCGCCGCCGTGCTCGACGTGCCCAGGCAGTTGTACGAGTCGGCGGAGCTCGACGGGGCCGGCGCCTGGCAGCGGCTGCGCTGGGTCACCCTGCCGTCGGTCAGCCCGGTGATCCTGTTCGCCGTCGTGATCGGCGTGATCTATGCGCTGCAGTACTTCACGCAGGCGTACGTCGCGGCGAACGTCGCCGCTGGACAGGCTTCTCAGGCCGGGTCGAACGAGAACACGCTCGGCTACCCCGAGAACTCGACGCTCTTCTACCCCGTGTTGCTGTACCAGCACGGCTTCCGCTACTTCAGCATGGGCTACGCGTCCGCGATGGCGATCGTCCTGCTCGGCGTCGCCTTCGTGATCACGCTCCTGATCATCGTCAACTCGCGGCGGTGGGTTCACTACGCAGGGAGTGCCCGGTGAGCGCAGCCGCAGTCCCCGCCATTGTCCGCCGCAAGCTGCCTCGCGCCGTTCGCCGGCGACGCCTCCTGCTCGGAGTTGCCAATCACAGCCTGTTGATCTTCTGCGCGGTGCTGTTCCTCGCGCCGTTCATGTTCATCGTGCTGACGTCCCTCATGACCAACGACCAGGCCCTGTCGACACACCTCTGGCCGAGCCCGTTCGAGTGGAGCAACTTCAAGGACGTCTTCGCGAAGTCGCCGTTCTGGCGCTGGAGCCTGAACTCGCTGATCTATTCCGGGCTCGCGACCCTCGGCCTGCTCATCTCGAGCATTCCCGTGGCCTACGCGCTGTCACGCCTGCGTTGGCGCGGGCGGGAGGCCGCATTT